>Ga0209517_10000227_pt1 | contig 100201 bp, 90 predicted proteins | sample PeaSoiMetSII2010_FD_187695 | JGI IMG/M metagenome (GOLD analysis project Ga0209517, IMG submission 187695) | Peat soil microbial communities from Weissenstadt, Germany - SII-2010 (SPAdes) (version 2) | ecosystem: Environmental > Terrestrial > Soil > Wetlands > Peat | place: Germany...
GAGCTTTTGGTGATAGAAGGCGGCGCAGTTGGATTCGCAGAAGGGGTCGAACTGGGCGGTGTCGAGGACTTCGTTCAGCCGTTTGTAGAAGGGGTGACCAGGGGCTGTGGGCAACTCGCCGCCGTACTAGAGTTCCTCTTGCCGCTGTCGCTTCTTGCGCGTGCCCATCGCCAGATCGATTGTAAGGTCAAAACATTTCTGGGGTCACATGTTTGTGGACTTTAGACACGGGCTGTTAGCCCACGGTCTGACTATCGTTACCCGAAACACGAAGGACTTTGAAGGGATTGGCGCGGCGACGATCAACCCCTGGGAAGCTGCGTGAACCTCTTTTCTGTCAGGTGACTGCCCCACTACCCCTACACCGCCGCCTCCACGTCCGTCTCCGCCAACCCCGCCCCCTGAAACAGCAGCGGCTCGCCCAACTCCTTCGCCAGCGCGTACGCGTAACAGTCGCCCAGGTTCAACTTGGCCGCATGCCCGCTCCCCCGCCCAAAATCCCGATACGCCTCCCGAGCCAGCCGGGCTTGCTCCACCGTCACCGCCCGCAGCTCGATCCCCGCAATCCGGATCAGCTCATCCAGTTGCCGCGACACCACCGGATTCCGCGCCGCGTCCATCGCCACGCCCGCCTCCACGTAGCTCGCCACCGACATCTTTAGCGTCTCGTGCCCCACGCCTCCGGCCCCGAGCTCCATAATCTCGGCGAAACTCCGCCCCTCCCGCTCGCCCCGCAGAATCGCCATCGCCACCGACGTATCCACGATCATCGCGGCCACCCCCTCCCGTCGTACAACGCGCCGTCGTAATCCCAATTCACCCAGTCCTTCGGAGCACGCTTGGCGCACTTAGCCCCCAGCGCCGCCAATTTGGCAGTCATCTCCCGCCGAGCCGGCTGCTCGCGGACCCGGACCAGTTTCTCCTGAACGGCCAGCGCAACGGCCGCCGTCAGCGTCGTCCCCAGCGCACCGGCGAGCTCGTCGGCTTGGCGGCGCACGTCTTCATTGCTGATGTGGATCTTGGACATTTCCACACCACATCTACCACATAGCCACATCAATCCCGGAGAATTAAGCCGGAATCGACGCCCATAAGTCGGCCTAAATGATAATAATCAATGGAGTTTTCGCCAACCACAAAACGAACCCAAGGCCGTGTGACCGAACCCTCAACGGCCACAAGTATCGGGCCAACCCTCGCGGCAAGCGAGCGCGTACAACGCCGCGGGCTCCCGCTCGCGGATCTCCCCCTTGCTGCCCCGCAAGATGATGGGAAAGTCCTGGACCGTCGGCGCCGCCGCAGCGAACTCTCCTCCGCCGCCAGTCAGCGCGCTCAGATTCCGGCAGGCCGTGACAACCCCCAGTTCGCACCCCCGCCGGAAAGGCTCCGCCGCTCCCGCCGGATCGAGCCGGCGAGAATCCTCACCCGACCTCGCCAGCGCGACATGCATCAGCCCGGCGTCGTTGCAAGCCCAGCCCGATCCTTGGTGGCAGAAGTTCAGCTCCAAATCGGCCAGGTACGGGCAAGCGTAAGCGCGCCCGTCTTGGCAAGCCTGCCGCCAAAACGGCAGCCACTGGCCCGGATGACTGTCGCCGACGCCTTGGACCGCGCTCATCGCCGCAAACACCACCGCCCAGATCGAAATGTAAGCCAGGTTGCGCGAATGCGGCGCGAGCGTTCGACCCAGCGCCGCCGGGTCCAACGCCCGCAGCCACTTCGATCGCGCGAGGCCATCGATCCCCTTCACCGACAGGTTCAACAGCGGCACCTGCAGCAGCTTGTCGTAAAACGTCGGCATCCCCGCCCTACCCAGCACCTGATACAACACCACCGTGCTAAACCCGTAGAGCACGCCATAGATGATCCGCCCCAGCTCAGTGCGCGGCGATGTGGACGGATCGGTAAACAGCAGATGCATCCCCAGGAACACGGCAATCGGAATGTACGAATCGTAGAAGAAGTAGATGCCGGTCGCAGCGAAATACAGGCGCCCAAACGCGTACGCCGCCACTACGGCCGACATCGTCATCGAGGTCACGCCGAAAAAGAACTGTCCCGGCAGGCCGATGAGAAACAGCATCAGGTACATCTGCGGCGGATAGAATTGCGTGCTCGCAATCTCCTTGCCCCAAGTGATGTCGCTCGCCCCGGTTGCGAGCAAGGCCAGCGAAAACACCGCCAATGGAAACGACGAAGGATTAAAGATGTGCGCGCGCCGTCCGTCCCGATTCCAGCGAATCAGCTCCTTCGCGGCCAGCCCGAGCGCCCCCATCACGAACTGCAGATAGAACCAGTCCTGCTTAAACCACAGGAATAGATTGATGCTGAAGATCACGGGAAACGGCGCGAAGCCGAGCGTGTAGTCGTCGCGCCGCGACCAGCCGAGTAGCATGTCGAAGGCGTACGCGAACACCAGTTGCGCCAGAATCAGGTGCGCGGAACTGTACACCGGAGGCCAGTACCAGCCCCAATACAACAGCACCGAGCCTTGCGCGCAGGCTTGCAGGTAGTGCTGCTTCTTCAGGACCACCTCCAGCGTGAGCGTCCGTCCTTTGCGCCGCGCCGCGGCGAACAACACGACGTTCCACAAGCACAGCGCCGCCGCGGCCCCAAGAAATGCCGCCATCACCCTCGGGTTCTGGCGCACCGGCGCAAGGAGCGCCAGCGCTGCCAAGCCGAGCGTGAACGCCAGCGGCAGAAGGAGAGCCTGTTGTCGAAGCCGCACTCAATCAATGTAAAGCAACGCGTCCGTCCATGCGGCCGCCGCGGGACAACAGCGCGGCGTTGTGCGTTAATCTCTTGGCATGACATATCTGAGAGCACGCGCGCCGCTCCCGCCCCTGGCCGTCATCCTGCTCGCCGGGGCTGTCGCAGTGACCCCGGCATGCAAGTCCACGCCATCCGCCACTTCGGGTATCGACCTCGCAGGAATGGACAAGTCAGTCGCTCCCGGCGACGACTTCAACGCCTACACCAACGGCGGATGGATCAAGGCCACGCCCATTCCCGCCGACAAGTCCAGTTACGGCGCGGGCGCGATCTTGGTCGACGAGACCCGAAAGCGCCTGCTGGTGCTGATTCAGGAATCGGCCAACGCCGGGTCCACGGCCAGCGACGACACCCGGAAAATCGGCGACTATTATTCGACTTTCATGGATGAAGCCGCCATCGAGTCGAGGGGCATCATGCCACTAAAGCCGCAGCTCGACGCGATCGCGGCCATCGCCGATCGCCACTCACTCGCCAGAGTGCTGGGCGGGCAGCTCCGTGCGGACGTCGATCCTTTGAACAACACGAATTTCGAAACCGGGAACCTCTTCGGAGTCTGGATCGCGCAGGGCTTGTCGGACCCATCGCACAACGTTCCCTATCTGCTCCAAGGCGGTCTCGGAATGCCGGATCGCGATTACTATCTGTCCACGACCGCGCAGATGATGGAGCTGCGCAAACAGTACCAGGCGCACATCGCGGCCATGTTCAAGCTGGCAGGCTTCGCGGAACCCTCCGTCCACGCCGGCCGCGTGTTCGCGCTCGAAACGAAAATCGCGGAGGCGCATGCCACGCGCGTGGAGTCGGAGGATGTCCATACCGCCGTCGCGTGGAAGCGGAGCGAACTGGCCGCCAAGGCCCCCGGACTCGACTGGCCCGTGCTGCTCGAAGCCGCCGGACTGCAGGACGTGCCCGACTTCATCGTCTGGCACCCCAAGGCGGTCCCCGGACTTTCGGCTCTGGCCGCGGCCGAGCCCCTCGACATATGGAAGGACTGGCTCGCGTTCCATGCCATCGAAGACGCCGCCGGCTTCCTTCCGAAAGCTTTCGTCGACGAACGCTTCAGCTTCTATGGCAAAAGCCTCAGCGGAATTCCGGAATTGCGCCCGCGTTGGCAGCGCGGCATGGACAATACCAGTGCAGCTCTGGGAGAGGCGGTCGGCAAGGTCTACGTGCAGCGCTACTTTCCGGAGACCAGCAAAGCGAAGGCCCAGGCGATGGTTGCCGATTTGGTGCAGGCGTTCGCCAAACGAATCGACGCGCTCACTTGGATGTCGTCAGCCACCAAAGCGAAAGCGAAACAGAAACTGGACACTTTGAAAGTGGGCGTCGGCTATCCGGACCATTGGCAGGATTACTCGCGCCTGCAGATCGTCAAAGGCGACGCGCTCGGAAACGAGCAGCGCGCCGAGCTTTTCGAGTACCACCGCCAGCTCGATAAACTCCACCAGCCGGTCGACCGCGGCGAATGGTGGATGACTCCGCAGACCGTGAACGCGGTCAATCTTCCGCTGCAGAACGCTCTGAACTTCCCGGCGGCGATCATCCAGCCGCCGTATTTCGATCCGCAGGCCGACGCTGCGCACAACTACGGCGCGATGGGAGCGATCATCGGGCATGAGATCAGCCACAGCTTCGACGACCAGGGCAGCCAGTTCGACGCCGAGGGCCGGCTCGCCAACTGGTGGACCAAGGAAGACTTCGATCACTTCAAAGCCGCCGGCGAAGCGCTCGCCGCGCAGTTCGACGGCTACAAGCCTTTCCCCGATCTTGCCGTGAACGGTCATCAGACGCTCAGCGAAAACATCGCCGATGTAGCCGGTCTCATGGTGGCTTACGACGCTTACCGGCTCTCGCTGCGCGGCAAGGCGGATGTGGTGAAGGACGGCTTCAGCGGCGATCAGCGCTTCTTCATTAGCTTCGGACAAAGCTGGCGGTCCAAGGTGCGCGATGAAGAAATGCGGAAAGAGGTCGCCACCGACGGCCACGCTCCCGAGCAGTATCGCGCCGAAACCGTTCGGAACCTGGACGCCTGGTACGATGCTTTCTCAGTGCATCCGCCGGAGAAACTGTACTTCGCGCCGGGGGACCGGGTGCATGTATGGTAGCTGCGGAGGCTAAAGCCTCCGTTGCAGGCTGAAGCCCGCTCCACGATTGTTTGTTGTATGCTCACGAACTGGAACGGAGGCGCTGCTCACATGAAATGGACACGCTGCGTGCGGAGGGCGGCACTTGCCGCCGTAGGAATGGCGATTTCCGGCGTTGGCTTCGCGCAGAGCCATCCGGAATATATCCGACTCGGACAGGCGAGCGCCGCGCTCTACAAGCCTGACAGCGGGCCTGCGCCCCACGTCGCCTTCGTCCTGGCGCATCGCACTGCGAATTATTTGAACCATATCGGCTGCCGCGAATTCTCCGCGCGCGGCTTCCTGACGCTGTGTTTCAACACCCGGTTTCAGAACAACGAGGCTGCGGTCCGGTGGGAAGAAACGGCGCTCGACGTGAAGGCGGCGGTCGATTTCGCGCGCAGCCAGCCCGGCATCACCAAGGTGATTCTGTTCGGCCACAGCGGTGGCGGGCCGCTGATGAGCTTCTATCAGGCGGTGGCGGAGAAAGGGCCGGCTTACTGCCAGGCGCCGAACAAGCTGGTGAAGTGCGGCGGCGATTTGACCGGCCTGAAGCCCGCGGACGCCATCGTCTTCGCCGATGCCCATGCCGGGAATCCGGTGCAGACCTTGCGCAGCCTGAATCCGTCGGTCACGGTCGCGGACGGTAAGCGGCGTGTCGATCCGGCCCTGGATCCGTTCGATCCTAAGAACGGCTACAATCCGAACGGATCGTCGCATTATTCCAAGGAATTTCAGGATCGCTACTTCGCCGCGCAAGCCAAGCGCATGAACGAGCTGATCGATGCGGCGCTGGCGGCGCAGGCGCGGATGAAGACCGGCGATTATCCTTATCCGGACGATGACATCTTCCTGATTCCTTCGGGCGGCAATCCCGGCGCGGGCGCGGGCGGCGGGGCGGTGCTGAAAGCGCTCGATCCTTCTATCGAAGACATGATGAGCACGGCGCGGCAGGAGAAATTGCTTCGGAACGACGGCCGCATCGAAACCGGCATCGTGCATAGCGTCGCCGTCCCGGAGCCGGGGACCGCGGTGACCAATCGCGCCTTCGGGACGGGAACGAAACTATTTACGCTCAAGTCGTTCCTGAGCGCGAACGCGACGCGGGCTACGAATGCTCGCGATGGGATCGATTACTGCTCCAGCAACAATTCGACTACCTGCGCGGTGCAATCGATTTCGGTTCCGATCATGATCGCGGCGATGGGTGGTTATGAGTTCATCCGCGACGACGAGATCATTTTCGAAAAATCGGCTAGCAAAGACAAGGATTACGTGGTCATCGAAGGCGCGGTGCATGGATTTGGGCCTTGTACGGCTTGCGAGAAGATTAAGGGGCAGTATTCGAACACGGTTAAGGATCTGTTTGATTATATCCGCGATTGGACGAATCAGCGGTTCTAAGCACGACGACAGTGGGCGGGCGCACAACGTGGAGCGGGCTCTTAGCCTGCAACGGAGGCTTCAGCCTCCGCCTCTACACGGGTGCTGAAGCACCCGTTGCAGGCTAAAGCCCGCTCCACCGGAGAATGCCCCGGCCGGTGTTATACTGACGCCTGATCCAATGGAGGCGAGTATGTTCAAGAAGGTTCTCATTGCCGCGGGGCTCGCGACGCTCTTGGTCTGGGTGGTTTCCGCTCAGAGCGATTTGAAGTCCGTGGTCGACAAATCCATGAAGGCCATGGGCGTTGCCGACGTGAAGACGCTCACGATTTCGGGAGAAGGCGGAGACGGCGCGATGGGGCAGCCTTTCAACCCACACTCGGACCGGTGGCGTTGGACGGCCAACAAGAACTGGGTTCGCTCGGTCGATTTCGACGCCAAGGGCTGGCGCGATGTTCGGGATCGTTCGGAAGGTGAACCCGCGAACCAATGCGGCGGCGCGGGAACTACGTGCCCGGCGCCCTCACAAGACGGCGCGGTCGCGGTGGCCACTGCCAACAACTTCAACAACCAGGTGCAGTTCTCCATGTTGCCTCTGGGATTTCTGAAGATGGCTCAGGAGAAGAACGCGACGGTCTCGAAAGAGAAGAAGTACACGGTGCTGAGCTTTCCGCTGGAAAACGGGACGGCTTACAAAACCAACGTGAAGGGCTACATTGACGACCAGGGTCTCGTCGACAAAGTCGAAGTCTTGATCGACCAGCCCATGCTCGGCGACGTGAAGTGGGAGGCCGCGTTCACCAACTACAAAGACTTCGGCGGCGTGAAGTTCCCGACGAGCATCGTGCAGCGCCAGGGTGGTCCGAAGATTCTCGAAATGACGGTTGCCGATGTGAAGGTCAACCAGCCTGTGGATCTGACGCCTCCGGCGGGGCGTGGTGGCCGGGGCGGTCCGGTTGCCGCTAAGGGCGGCGATGGCAAGGGCAAGGGCGGTGACGGCAAGGGCGATGCCAAGGGCGGTCCGGGCGGCGGCGGACGCGGCGCCCCACCGCCGGCGACGGTCGAGAGCGAGGACCTCGGCGGCGGCTTCTGGCTGGTCACGGGCGGTTACGGCGCGATCGTGGCGAATTTCAAGGATTACATCGTGGTGATTGAAGGTCCACAGAGCGACATGCGCGCGGATCAGATCATCGCTGAGGCCAAGCGGCTGGTTCCGGGCAAGCCCATCAAGTATGTCGTCAACACGCACGCGCACTTCGATCACTCCCAAGGGCTCCGGGCCTTTGTGGCCGAGGGCGCGACGATCATTACGCACCAGGGCAACAAGGGCTACTTCGAAAAAGTCCTCGCCAATCCGCACACGCTGGTTCCGGACAAGATGGAGAAGATGAACCCCAAGCCGAAGATCAAAGTGGAGTACACGGGCGACAAGAAGATCCTGACCGACGGCACTCAGGTCATCGAGCTCGATCGCGTCATGAACAGCACGCACAACGCCTTCATGCTGATCGCGTACTTGCCGAAGCAGAAGGTGCTGGTGGAGGCCGACGAATTCAACGTGCTGAATCCGGTTCCGACGGCGCCGGTAGCCAATCCCAACCAGTATCAGGTCAACCTGCTGGCCAACATCGAACGGCTGAAACTGGATGTGGACCGCATCATCCCGATTCATCTTCCGAATCCCCAGACGCGGAAGGTGCCGCTCGCGGAATTGAAGTTCGCGGCGGGCAAGTCGTAAGACAGACGCCGTCGGGTCAATTCGTTAGTGGCGGAATCCCCCGGGCTCAAGCCACGGGGTTGTAGCCCCGCTCCGTGAGGGCGGGGATTCAGTCATATCGCCTTGGCCGCTTACTAGTGGCCGCCGCCGGAGAGTTTGCGGTAGTACTCGGCGACCGAGTCCTGATAGCCGGCGGGGACTTTGGTCGGGTCGGTGTTGCGAATCGTGCCGCCGCGGTTTTCTTCTAGCTGACGGCGCAACTGCAGTTCCAGCGCGTCCACTTCGCTGACCAACTGCTGGTGCATCTGCTCGACTAGCGCGGGATTCCCGGGGAAACGCTTGGGGTCCAGATTGCGCATCTGATCGATCAGGGACTGCAACTCTGCCCGCGCCTCGGGACTATCCTGCAGGGCGACGCGCACCTGATTGAGAAGGTTCAATCCCTGGTCGATTTCGCGCTGGGTATCGGCGGGGTTGGGACCTGGTTCGGGCGCCCGAGGCTGACCTCTGACGCCAGCATTGTTACCGGTGTCATACCCGTTCAGTGCGCTGCGAGCGCCATAGGCCGCCACGTCACCGCCACCCCGATTGCCCACCGGACCGGCGACGCGGTTGCCGACGGCACCCGCCTGGCCCCCTTGCCCAGCCTGTCCGTTTTGCCCCTGCTGCTGGCCTGCTTGACCGGGCTGACCCTGCTGTTGGCCGCCCTGACCGGCTTGGCCGGGTTGCCCGTTGCGGCTGAGCGGGCCGGTTTGATTTTGTTGCCCGCCGGGTTGGCCGGCGCGGCCGGGCTGACCCTGTCCAGCTTGAGGATTGGGACGTCCGCCGAGGCCGTCGAGTTGGTCGCGCAGACGGGCTAGATCGTCCATGGCCCGGTTGAGCTCGGCGTCCTTTGAAGTGCGCTGACCACCGCCGCCCAAGGCGCGAGCCGCGTCGCCGATCTGTTGCCCCAACTTTTGCAGGTCGCTGGTGAGACCGGATTCGAGCGGGTCGGAGAAGTTGCCGCTACGCAGGAAATCCGAGCTGCGCTGCATGCGTGTGCCGAGATCGTTTTCGTCGAGGCCATCGAGCGCGCTCCGCAATTTGCCCGAAGCCCCCGGCTGCGTGGGCGCGAGGCTACGCGCTTCGGTGCGCATTTGCTGGGTGAGGTGCGCCAGGTCGTCGGTCACCTTTTGGCGATCATTGACCATTTTGTTGACGTCCTGGGGGGTCACCAGGTTCGGCGATTTATTAGCGGCGCGCGCGGCATTCATCTGCGCGATCAAGTCGCGCACGTGATCGGCTTGCTGCTTTTGCTGGGCCGCTAACTGGTCGGCCGTCTGCGCCATCGAGTTGAGTTGGCTGGCGGCGTCCTGCTGCTGCAAGCCGCCCAGCAGGTCGGTAGCTTCGCGCAAGCGATCGGCGGCGCGGCGGGAATCGGCCGCGCTGGCATTCTGGGATGCGGCGCGCTTCATGTCCTCGTTGGCTTGGCGCAAGCGATCGAGCGCCTGTTGGGCCGCCTGCTGTGCGCTGGATTGCCCGGAAGCTGAACCGCCCTGGCTGCCCTGTTGCCCCGGCTGACCCGGTTGTCCCTGACCACTCTGTTGGCCTTGTTGCCCTTGCTGACCCTGCTGCCCTTGCTGACCCTGTTGGCCTTGCCGCCCATTCTGAGCCTGTTGTTGCTCCATTTGCCGCTGGAGCTGCTCGGCTTCGCGTTGCAACATCTCCTGTTGCCATTTTTGCTCCGCGGTTTGGACGCCATTGCGCTGCTGCTGCGCCAGATTCTCCTCGCGCTTGGCCAGCTCGTCGAGCTTTTTCAGCGCGTCGTCGATTTCCTGCTGCTTTTGTTCGGCGCTGGTGGACGTGCCTTGCCGGGTCTCGTATTGATTTTTCTCAGTGTCAAGCTCCAGATCGAAGAGCGCCGCCAAATCGCGGGCCGCTCCGCCCCCGCCGCCTCCACCACCACCGCCACGCGCTCCAAACGCGACCTGAATTTGCCGGAACGTGGCTTCGGCGCGCAGCAGGAATTGCAGAGCCTTCTGCTCGTTGGGGATGGCGTCCTTCCACTTCTGCTGTTGCAGTTGTTGCGCGGCCGGCGCCATGGCTTGGGAGGCGGCGATCATATCCTTCTGGAAGTCGCCGATGGCCTCCACTTCTTCGGTCAACTCGCGAGCCCGCAAGCGGCCGGAAAGCGAGACGGCTTGATCGTGCAAGGTGGCTTGGGATTGGGACAGCAGCTTGGCGATGTCCGCGGCCTGCTGTTGCGTCGAGTTCTTGTCTCCCTGCTGTTTGAAGGTGGCGGAAATGATCTCCTTCTCCCGCTGCGAGATCTCCGGGGTTTGATTGCCGCCGCCTCCACCGCCGCCGCCCCCGCCACCCATTTGTTGCGATTGCGAAAACTCGCGCTCGAACGGGTCGGCCTGGATGAACATCATGTCGGTGTGGGATTCGGCGTTGGCGTCCTTGGCGGTGGCGTAGACGCTGACCAGATCGCCCGGAACCAGCTTGAAATTCTCCAGCGCGAGCGTGGTCGAGCCGGCGGCTTCTTTGTCGCCCTTCTTCTTGAGCAGATCGACGGCAGTCTCGGGGCCGCCGTTGACCGAATAATGCAGCGTGACGTCCTTGAGGCCGTACTCGCCGGTGGCCTTGGCGGCCACGGTTACCTCTTCGATGGGAAGAGCGTGGTAGTCGCCCCGGGGACGCACCAAAGCAATCTGGGGCGGGTTGGCTTTGCGGGCCTCGATGAAGAAATCCTCGCTGACGCGAACCGGCTGGCCCTGCTCAACGCCCGCGACGTGGTAGACGCCGTCCTGATCCATCTTGACGGTGCCGCGATACACGTTATTCTGGCCGCCGGTAAGCTCCGCGGTCAGTTTGATTTGCTGCCCGTTGTCGAACTGGATCTGACCGCCCTGAAGCGGCCGGTCGGTGGTGACCTCGAGTTCGGCCTCGGTGCCGGTGACGGCGCGCAGATCGCCACCGCGCTCCTCGATCTCCGGCGGCATGCCGGTCCAAGCGGGGTAATGATAGGTGACGCGAATCTGCTTCACCGCGGGCAGATCGGTGACGCGAATGTTAAAGTGCTTCGAGGTCATTGCTCCGGCGGTGACGTAGTACTCGACGTTATCCGGCAAACCGGCGAAGACAAATTGATAGCCGCCGGCGAAACTGCTGGCCGCGTTGGGCTGCATCGCGATCTCTTCCCACTTGGGGGAGCTCTGAAAGCGCGCATACAACTTGACGCTGGGCGACCGCAGGCCGAGCGGGAGCGCCGAAACCAACTGGTCGGCGTGGCGGCGCACGACCGCGTCGCCGGGAGTCACGCGCAGGTCGTACAGCGCGGGCTTGTCGTGGCGCGGACCGGTCCACAGCAGCGACGCGCCATAGCCCAGAAAACCGGGTCCGGCGGCGATCATCCAGACCAGGAGCGCGAGGGCGCCGGCGCTGGCGCCCAGCGAACTCCACAGGCGGCGGTCGGTGACGATTTCCTCGGGGCCAGCGAATTTCGCGACTTCGAGAGTGTCCCCGGCCAAAAGTTCGATAAAGGGATCTTGACCGTCGCGCTCCACGAAGGTGGTGAGTCGCTGCTGGAATTGCGGGCAGGCGGCTTCGGCGGTTCCGACCGCCCGGCGGCGGGTCAGGCGGCGCAAGGGCAGCGCCAACCCGGCGGCCGCGGCAAGAGCCAAAATCAGGATCAGTCCGAAGCGGGCGGTGGTCACGCTGCCCTGCGAAAACGCGAGCGCATTGGCGATCGCGACCAGCGCCAGCGTCGCCACCAAAGCGCTGCCGGTGAGAATGGCCAAGCCGCGCAGCAAGGTGCTCCAACGCAGACGCTGTTCCAGTTGCGCAATGTATGCGTGAAGTTGTTCGCGGAAACTCATGGAACCTCCAGCGACGCCGCCAACGTTATGAATCATCTAAAGCATATCGCACTGGCGGGGCGCTGCCAATCGGCCGATAAACCTGGCGTGCGAGCTGGTGGCCCTCTCCTGGACGACACTTACTCTTCCTCGCGCTGCGTTCCGAGGTAGCGGCTGGCCAGGACCGATTCGGCAACCGCGGAGGCGAGCACGAACAGCATGACATACCACCACAGGGTTTGCGGCGTCTTGGGGGGCGTTGCGGGGCCGGGCGTGTTGCCAGGATTGGCCGCGACTTGTGACGCTTCCTGTGAACCTTGCCCGCCTTGGCCCTGCGACTCTCCGCCCCGCCACAGAGCCAACACATCGTCGGGGATCACGTCCAGGTTCGATTCCTTGGGATCGGGGTTGACGCCGATTTCGTCCTGGCGGCCATCGGCGAGGCGGAGCTGGTAATAGCCGGCCTCGGTGAGCTGGAACGACTGCGCGGACGCGGCCTCGCCCAGCGTGAGCGGGCGCTTCCCCTCGGGGTCGGTGACCTCGACGCCTTGGGCTTGCTCTTTGCCATTGCGGAGGGCATTGCGTAAATCGAGGTAAGCATCGACGGGTCGGGCACCGCCCTGGCGTTCGCTGCCCGCCAAGTAGCGCGCGGTCTGCTCGATGAAAGGGACGAACGCGGGGTGCAAGGGGAAATCGTTGGTCAGGTTGTCGAGCCCCGAAGTGAACAGCACCACGCGGCCCTCGCCGATGCGTTTCTCCAGCAACAGCGGCGTCTGGTCGCCCAGGCGGACGATCACGCGAGCGGCATCCGGACCGGCACCGGGATCGACATTCAGGGCGTAGAAGAACTTCACGCCCAGCCAGCCTTGGGCCTTGGCCACCGCGGGGTAGGAGGAGTCACTGGAGCCAACCGCCATGGAACCCTCGGGAACGCGGTTGTAGTCGCGGGTCTGGAGGATCTTCGCGCCGAAAATGGGAATCTGCAAGCGCGCGCCGGCGGAGGTGCCGGCCGCGATCAGGAGACTCCCGCCGGAGCGCACGTACTCGGTGAGCGAATTCTCCAGTAGCGAAGGCACCGTGTTGACATCGGAGAGCACGATGAACGCGTAGTTGGAAGGCTTACGGTCGGCGGCCTCGTTGACGGCGATCGATTCGAGGACAAAAGCCGATTGCGCGGCCGCCGTGAGCGCGGCCCCGATGTAAAGAGGAGAGCGGTTGTCGCCGTAGTTATGGATCAGCAGGGCTTTCTGTGGGTCGGAGCGCTCGACGGCAAAGCGGCGCAGATCGTCGGCTGGGAAGCTGTCGGCGTCGATTTTGACCTCGCAGCGGTTGAAGCCATAGGGCACTTCGAGCGAGGGGAAATCCACGGTGGCGCGTCCGTTGGCCGGGACCGCCACGGTCTTGGTGCCGGTGGTCTTGCCATTCACGACCAGCGACACGGTGCGTTGGGCGGCGGGTGTGCCGTAGCCCGCAATCACGGCTTTTACGTGAACCGGCTTGGCATCCTTGCCCCACACTTGTCCCGGGGCGTCCACCGATTCGACCGTCCAATTGGGTTGGGCCTTGGTGACCACGGCATGCGTCACCAGGGTGACGTTGGCGGGCAGCGCCATGTCGGAGAACGTGGCGGCCAAGTTGCCGCGTTGCATGTCGCTGAACAGATGCAGCTCGATGGGAGTATGGACCGACTCGGCCATGGCCCGCACGGCGCGCGCCAGCTCGCCGAAGTTACCGTGGCCATCGCCGGGCTGAATCGCCTGCACGGCGGCACGCAACGCCGATTGGTCTTCAATGGGTTGGGTCATGAGCCGCAGTTGCGAGCCAAACGCCGCCACCTGGGCGCGCGCGGCGCCCTTTCCGGACAGTACGCTCATGGCGGCGTTCTGGGCATCGGCCAGCCGGGTTCCGGCCCGCATGCTGAAAGAGTTGTCGACCACCAGCAGCACCAGCCGATCACTGGCCAGCGTGGCCGCGTTACGGTTGATGAAAGGATTGGCGAAGGCCACGATCAACAGCAGCAGCACCAGCAGCCGCAGCGACAGCAGCAGGAAATAGCGCAGCCGGCGATGACGCGTCGAGGCTTGGGTGCGCGATTCGAAGAACATCAGCGAGCTCACGGGCTTGGGCTCGGTGGTTTGCCGCTTCAATAAATGCAGGTACAGCGGAAGCGCGAGCCCCGCTAGAGCGGTCAGGAACCAGGGCGCGAACAGTCCCATCTAATTGCGGCCTCCGCGCAGGGCCAGGTATTCACGCAGAGCGGCGTCGAGCGGCCGGTCGGTCATCAGCAGGCAGTAGCCAAAGCCGGCGGCCTGGGCACGAGTGCGCAGATCGGCAAGATGCGTCTCGATTTTTTCCCGATACTCCTTCTTCGCGTAATCGGGCGTGACTTCGAACTGCTCCTTGGTCTCCAGGTCCACCAGGATTTGCGGGCCCTTCAACTCGGGACGCACATCCTTGGGGTCCAGGATGTGGAACAAGACCACCTCGTTTCCGCGGAACCGCAGCGGCTCGATCGTGCGGATAAGGCTCTCGGGCGACTCCCAGAAATCGGAAACGATCAGCACGATGCCGCGGCGCTTCAGGAACTCCTGGAAGTAGCGCATGGGCTTGGCGAAATCGGTGCGGGCGCGAGCTTCGGCCTGTTCGAGACCCGCCAGCAAACGATGCAACTGGCCCTGGCGGGTAGAGGGGCGGATATAGTTGCGGATCTCGTCGTCGAAGGTAAGCAGCCCCGCGGCATCGCGCTGGCCGTGGATGGCCAGATAGAAGAGCGACGCGGCGAGGTAGCGGGCATAGTCCATCTTGTTGACGGCGTGAGAGCCAAACTGCATCGAGTTGCTGGCGTCGAGCAGGATCGTCAGCCAGCTGTTGGTTTCGCCGCGATAGCGCTTGAGAAACATCCGCTCGCTGCGGGCGAAGACGTTCCAATCGATGTTGCGGAGGTCGTCGCCGGGACTATAGGCGCGATATTCGGCGAACTCCTGGCTGAAACCAAAGTCGGGAGAGCGGTGCAGCCCGGCGATGAAGCCATCGACAACGGTCTTGGCGACCAGATCGAGTCCGGAGATGCCGGCGAGGATGGAGGGATCGAGAAAACGCTGGAGCATGAAGAGCTATCCGCGATCGGCTGTCCGCCCCGTGGGGCTGGGAGAACTCCGATTATAAACGAACTTTGCCTGGTAGCCGAAACAGCTTCAGTCGACTGCAGCCTCGGGAAACTCCGTTGTGAGGATTGGGAGCACCTGCCGGCGGAGTTCAGGAATATCTCCAGTGGCCGCATCCCAGAGGATCTGCCTGTCCAAGTCGAAGTAGGGCATGCACAATCCTGTTCCGCACCGCCATGATTTGTCTCCACGGCACTTCGGGATAGCGTTCTCGCAACCCAACCGACAAGCGGCTGATCGCCTCGCCGATCACGGTCAGGTGATGCAGAACGGCGCCGGCAAAACCTCGTCTTTGAGGAACGAATCTTCGGAGATCGCCGCAACGATCGCTTCAATCTTTTGGCAGGCGGACAAGATGTCTCTCAGGAACGAGGACTCATGCCGCATAGATGACGCGGGCATCTTTGAGAACCTTCGGGCGCACACAGGGCTTCAGTCCGCGCTTGGTAACCAGATCGACTCTACGCCCAGCCAGCGACTCCAACTCCTCAACCATGGACTCGAACTTGATCAGACCGATGCGTGCCCCCGGCTCGAACTCCACCATGATATCGATGTCGCTTTCCGGACGCATCTCGCCGCGGACCGCGGACCCAAACAGAGCGAGTTCCTTGACGCTGTAGCGGCGGCACACTTCCGTGAGCGAGGGAATATCGACCTGCGCGTCGCCAAGCTGGAGAGTCTGGTTCATGGGCCTGCCTCCATTATGCCGTAATGAGTGATCCCTTGACGTGACGGCAAAAAGGCGCTGGCACAACCTGCGTGGTCCCCTCACGCGGCTTCGTCGCCACCGAATTCTTCCCATTCAAAGTATCCTCGATCAAATAAAGAATTCGTGTCAAGCTCGGTCGAGCTGTCGAAAAACTCCCGCGTAATATTCTGCACCATCCGGTATTTGAGAATAAAACCCTTCCGCCGCCACTCCCGTCCCATCGGGGCGAGACTATTTACCAGTAACAACGCCTGTTCGTGTGTCGAGAGCTGAACACGGATGGTCTTGACATGCTCATATTTCTCGTCGTCATCCATCAATGTCTGTTGGTCGACGTACCGAACCATTTGATATAGGTGCCGGTAGTAGTGGCCGAGACCGGACTGGTGGCCTTCGAATGGAGTGTGGCGAAAGCTCCGCTGCTTCTTAACGCTCTCCTTTGTCTCTGTATTCGACAATTCTCTGTCGACTGCATCGATAAATGTCGCGTCAAGCGTAGACAACGATCGCTTGAGCATCCGAGACGAGTTCGGTCCAGTGCCAAAGAATAAACAGTGAAATGCAATCTGCAACGCCTGCTGCTGGTTTAATGTCTGCGGGTACCTTTTTATTTCGGCGATCTGTTGCACGATTTCCAGGGCGCATCTGAGTTCCCGGATCAGAAGAACAAAGACCTTTCGTCCGGACTCCCCTTGGAGTTCGATTTCTGCGACGTTGTCTCGGTGCATCTTAATCAGCTCGAAGTACTTGGTTTCGAAATGTTCCATCTCTGAGGTAAGGCGCTGGTTCTTCAGTGTCGAGTAGAGGAGAAAAACAGCCACAAGCGAGAACATTGATCCAACGTAGCCGCCAACGAAAGACCCCAGCTGCGCGGCGCCGGCCGGATCAACAACATAAGTCTGTCGAAACGCCTTGAAGACGAAGATGAAGTTAATGGCTGCCAGCCCACCTGCAACGATCAGCAACTCGCCCAGGTGCCGCCGCCACCGTGAGGATTTCGGACGAGCGTCGTTCACACTCGGCATAGGATTGACAGACTGCATTATACTCAACCGGCCGTTGTGCCGTGCCACCCGTGCGGCGTCGTTATCGCACCCGGGTGCCACTGGGCGGCACCGGCGGTATCGGCTTCATCAAACGATGCCCCACTTCCGCCGCAGCCACCATTCGGAAAAGCGCAGGAGCACCAAGACCAGGAAGACCAGCGGCAAATTCCACAGATCCTTGGTCTCGCGAACCGTCACGCCGGCCTCCGAAAAGGGAATCGCGCCGGCGAGTTTGCCGAGGTCGGCAGGCTTCCAATATTGCCCCCCGGTTTGGCTGGCGAGGCGTTCGAGCAGGTCGCGGTTCTGTTCGGTGTGGAAATTCTCCGCTACGCCGTCCATGCGTTGAAAGGTCAATACGTCGCGGCCCAATTCCTTGACCGCGTGGGTCGCGGGATCTGCCCGCTGGGCCGTGACCTCCGTCAGGTAAGCGCCGGTCTTCGGAGCGGACCACGCGGCTTGGAACTGGCCGGGGCTATCAGGCACCGGGCTCATTTCAACCAGGGCGCTGACGCCGCTGGGGCCCAGGATATGGGCTTCGACCTTGGCATCGGGAGCGGGGTTGTACTGCGGATCGCGAACGTCGGCGGTGAGATTTGCCGCTCCATTGTCGAGCAGCATCTGCGCAGGGACGGAAGCCGCTACGTGGCCCGGCGTGTCGGAAACCAGCCACCGCAGGAGCTGTTGCCAGAACAAATCGTGAGCCGTGTCGCCCAGGGGTGAACTCATCTGCCAACGCCAACTGCCTCCGGTGGCCATGATGGCGGTGCGGCCACGGCCGAAGTTCTCCGTGACCAGCAAAGGCAACTTTCGGTTTTCGGGCGTGATCAGATTGGCAAGCACGGCCGCCCCCGGCTTGGGAGTGCCGGGATCTTCGTAGTCCATCAGGTAGGGCAGCTGCTTCCACTTGGCTGCGTTCGCGGCGGGGTCGTCGACCAGGCGGGTAATAATGTTGTCCACGCCGGCTGGCGCCAGCTCGGCGGTTGTGTGGGCAGTGCCGTTCTTTGGATCTTCCTCGCGATGAAACGTGCCCACGTTGGTTGGCAGCGTGGTCGGCAGCAGGTCGGTAAGGCTCGACGCGCTCCAGCCGCCATCCGCCAGCGCGAATTGACCGCCGAGCAGCAGCAGTCCACCGCCGCGGCGATCCACGAACTCGCGGATCAGTTCCTGCTGGGCGGGATTGAAATAACCGGCTTCCACCGACCCGATGATCAATCCCTGGTAGGCGAAAAGGTCCTCGGGGCGAGAAGGAAAACCGGAGGCCAGCTCTTTGGGATCGGAGATGCCCTGGCGGTAGATCTTGTTTTCGCTGGTGCGAACCATGGAGACGATCTGCACCATACGGTCGTCCTCTTCCGCCTGGCGGATGAACTTGTACTCCCACCGCGGCTCGCCCTCGATGTACAGGATGCGGCGCGGTTCGGACTCGACGTTCACCGCGCGGGTCAAAGTATTGTTGGCCGTGTTCTCCTCGCCGGGGAGTGGAGCCGCGGCGATTTGAAGCGTTTTGGCGCCTGCGCCTCCGATATTGAACATCAAAGTCTCGGTCTGGAGATTGCCGTCCGGCCCCAACGTGATGGTACGAGCGGCCAGGACCCTGACTTGGTTCGCACTGACGTCGCGCACGGTCAGAGTGATCTTCGCGCCGGCGTATCCGCGCTGGTGCCAGGTGATTTTAGCGGCGATGCGCGAGTCGGCCAGGGCGCGGGGAGCAATGACGGCATCGTCCAGTTCCACGTCATGTTCGGCGCGCTCGCGTCCGAAGCCCACGGTGTGGACGGGAATGTGGCGGGCGCGTAGCGCGCTGATGGCGTCCGCGCTGATGCCTCCAGCGTTGTCGCCGCCGTCGCTGAGCAGCACCACGGCGCCGATGGGCAGGTCGGAAGTCTCTTCGCTCAACTGCTTGAGGCTGTCGCCGATGCGGGTCGAGGGCGCGTTGGGCTGCAGATCCTTGAGGCTGTCGATACGGGCGGGCACCTCGTCGACGCGGTACAGACGGGTTTGAAAGGAGCGGTTGAGGTTCGCCAACAAGCCGTTCTGAAGCGCCTGAACGGCTTGGGCCTGGCGAGTGGAACCTTTCGCGGAACCAACATCCGATATGGCCATGCTGCGGGAGTCGTCCACCAGCACGGCGATGATGTTTTGCTGCGGCTTCAACTCGGCGACGGTGATCGCGGGCTGCCACAGCAGCACCAACACCATCGCGGCCAGAAGCGTCTGCAAGCCCCAGATGACCCAGGCTCGCCAACCCCGCATGACCGGCGCGGCTTGCGCCAGGCGGGCGCGGATCATCCAGGCCAGAGCGGCGGCCGCCGCCAAGATCAGCACAACGAGCATCCACTTCGGCCACGGGCCCAAGAGCGCAAACTGGCCGCGTGCATAAACCGTACGCGGATACTTAAGAAAGAACTCGAACACCTGACTCAAAGACCGGCCTGTGTGCTGATCGCGGACTGGGGGAGGCGCAGGCAGTTCATCTCTTCAAGTCCCTAGTGCGTCATCGAGTAGGTAATGTAGTTCAGAACGATGCGAAACGCAAGTCCGGAAAACTTCTCGGGGTAGTTCGGGTCGTCGGCCCACTCCCAGGCGTCGCCGAGATGCATGTTGGCGCAGATCGCCACCATAATGCGCCCGTGGTCGTTGCGGATGGCGCGCCACAGGGGCACGTAGCCATCCTTCTCATAGGTTCGGCCGGTGTTGACGTAGACCTCGCTGGGGATCTGAAACTTTTCGTTGATGTCGTACAGGACGTGGTAGATCTCGTCGGCATCCTTGAGATCCTCGACGGGCCGGTCGGGCAGCACCTGGCGCATGCCGGCCATGAAATGCTGCCAGTCGTCGGTTCCGTGGAAGTCGTCCACCATCAGGAAACCGCCCTTCATCAGATAATCGTGGAGGCGCTTGGCCTCTTGGTCGGTGAAGGTCCAGGTGTTCACGTCGACGGCGTAGATCCAGGGATAGTCGAAGAGATGGTCGCTATCGAGATCGGCCACGTTCAGGGGCGACGGAGAGTTGATGTGGGTCAAACGCCGCAGGGCGATCAGGCAATCGTTGTCGGCCTTGGGATAATCGCGGGACCACCCGCCGCCATAACCCCGAAAGAAGCCGTTGCCGTTGCCGGAATTGTACTGGAGCCGGGTCCAATAAAACTCCGAGGGCACGGGCGGTCCGTAAGAGTAGTATTGGCGGCCGAAGCGCTGGTACCCAAACAGCCCGAGGCAGAGCGAAAGCAGGAGGAGAAGGACGGAGATGGGCCGCATCAGCTTCATAGACGATTACCTGGGACCTCGCTTGCAGCATATCAGAAGCGCGGCAGCATCTCCACTTGGGGTTCTGCTGGCTGGGACTGCGCCACGCGTCGGCACGAGTGCCGACGTGGCACGCACGAGTGCGTGCTCCACTTAATCTTCATCCAACTGATCTGCCTGTGCGGCGTAGCGCTTTAGCGTGCGGATGGACGCGCCGGGGCTGAAGCCAGCGGCTCGCAGCTTGCGGAAGGCGGAGGCTAGGTGCTTTTCTTCGGCTAGTAACGCGCCTAGATCCTTGCCTCGATATTTGCGCTTGAGGAAGGCCTCGATTAGCGCGGTTTCATCTACGTTTTCATAGGCGGCGTCTACGGCTCTCTGGGCTAGCGCCGGGGCTACGCGGCGGGCCATCAGGTCGCGCATTACGCGGGTTTTTCCGAAGCCTTGATTCTCCTTACGCCAACTGGTGAAGGCGCTGGCGAATTGCTGGTCGTTGATCAGGCCCGCGTCTTTCAGGCGCGCCAGCACTTGCTCGACGTCCTGGGCGTGCGCGGCGCGGCGCTTGAGGCGGGTGCGCAACTCCGAGCTGGACTGGGCTCGCGCGGAGAGAGATCGGGCGGCGTAGTTCATCAGAGCTTCGAGTTCGAGGGGCTTGGGTTTAGTGGGCATTTTTCATGTGGGGCAGGTTGATAACCTGTGGCCGATTGTCAATCGGCCTGGCGCTGGACCAAGGGAACTCCTCCGGCGTACTCACAAGTCCAGCCTTGACTGGATTCATCTCGATGTAATTCGCAATCCGCTGAAACTCCGCCTGGTTGCGGACCAATCGATCGTAGCTCTCGTCCTGCCAAAACGGTTGCCCTGTCAGGCCCAGGATTCGGTTGCACTCCCGGGCGGTGAATCTTTTTAGGGACTGCGTCACCTTGGAAACTTCCACCAGCAGAGTCATCAGGACATGAACGTGGTTGGGCATCACGACAAACGAGTGGAGTTGGAGGTGATGCAGGTGCCGATCCCGATAGTGCAGGGCGTCGATCACTACCCTGGCGATCTTGGGCATGGCAAGATACAGGGGGCCGGTGCGTGCGACGTCGAGAATGGGGTCCATGTTGAGGAAAGCTTGTCCGGAGTCTGTCGCGGGAAAGCTTCGATTCGCCGGAAGACTGCCGTGCAGACGCCATGTGAGGAAGATCGGTTGGGCGACGGCATGGTAATGGGGCAGCCGGCGGCGATGGAACGTGGTCACGAAGATAAGTGGTATTGAAGAGGAACATTCTCAGTGGCGCCGGGCCGATTGACAATCGGCCGCAGGTTGCCAACCTGCCCCACATGAACTGTCTAAGATCTCATGAGCACTTACTTTGACGCTCCGAGCGCGTGACGGCGCAGGCGCGCCCATTCGGGAAAGAGTGGGGGATTTTCGAGCCAAGTGAGTAGCCACAACGCCATCTCTTCTTTCTGGCTTTTCTTTGCGGGATTCTTGGCCGACCAGCGGGCGTGATCCTTGGCTTCGATGACTAGCTTGCGCACTGCGGTGCGGCGCTCGGCGTCGCCTCGCTCGTATTCCGCTAGCAGGGATGTTAGGGTGCGTTCTAGAGCTTCGAAATCGTCCTGGCGGACTCCTTCCACCATCGGCGCTAGCGGGACTCCGCTTTCGCGCAGCAACTTGCGGAGGTAGCCGCGCGAGACTGGAGCCAAGTCGCGGCGCAACGCGTCCCACTGGGCTTCGCCGATCTCGGCGGGATGCTCGACGGCCAGCCAGGCTAGCATTTCAGCCCGCTTTCCCCGCGGCTTTTGGGGCTTTGGTGGAGTTGGCATTGCGGTACTCGCGGACGGCTTTTTCATGGGCCGCCAGGGTGCTGGAAAATTGATGGCCACCGCCGGCGGGCTTAGCAACAAAATACAGGTAATTTGTTTGGGCGGGATGCAGCGTCGCTTCGAGCGCTGCCCGGCCCGGATTGGCGATGGGTCCCGGAGGCAGACCGTCGTTTTGATATGTGTTGTAGGGGTTCTTGCTGTCCAGATCCGAGCGGTGGATTGCGCCGGTGTAGCGGTGATCGAGCAGGGCTGCGTAGATTGTCGTGGGATCGCAATCCAGGCGCATCATTTTCTCGATCCGGTTGGCGAAGACGCCGGCGATCAACGGACGCTCGGCGGGCAGGCCGGTTTCCTTTTCGACGAGCGACGCTAAAGTCACCACCGTGTGTGCGTCGGCAGCCGCGGTGCGGCTCACGGCGCCCGGCGGGTCGGAGGTCCCCGATTCCGATGCGAGTTTCTTCCACTCCTTGCGGAACTGGCTGGTCATCATCCGGCACAACGCTTTTGCGGTCGTGGAGTGGGATAGGTGATACGTGGCGGGGAACAGATACCCTTCCTGGCTAGGCGCGCCGGGCGCGAGATCGCGGATCGGCGCCGGATCGGACGCGGCCCGGAGGAACTCTTGGCCGGATAGCACGCCGGATGCGTCCAGCCCGGATGCGTCGAGCAGAGCCGCGATGTCGAACATGTTGCTGCCTTCGGGCACCGTGAACTCGAAGAAGTACACGTCGCCGCGCGCGATTCGCGCGAACACCGCGCGGACGCTGGCGGGCCCTTCGAAACGATATTCGCCGGCCTGCAACGTCGCGGAGGGGTGCAGGGCTCGCATCAGCACAAATTCCCAGGGCCACTGGATCACCCGGGCGTCGGCAAGCGCCCGCGCCATCGCGCGAGTTCCGGCTCCGTGTTCCAGCGTGACGAATACCTCGCCCGAGAAGGCCTGGCGCGGCGTATAGAGGAAAGTCACGGCAGCGCTGAGGATCGCCGCGAGCGAGCCGGCCGCGATCAGGCGCCGGCGCTTCACGCTGCGCCTCCGCCGTCCAGAAAACTTTCGAGCAGGATCTGCGCGGCCAGACGGTCCACGGCTTTCGCGCGTTTGGCGATGCTGATGCCGCTGGACCTTAGGACGCGTCCGGCCTCTACGGACGTAAGGCGCTCGTCCCACAGACGCACGGGCAGACCGGTATAGTTGCCGAGCCGCTCGCCGAACTGGCGCGCGGAATCGGCCTGGCGGCCCTCGTGGCCGCTCATGTGCAGTGGGTGGCCGAGCAGGATCAGGCCGACATCGTTTTCGGCGGCAATGCGGTCGAGCGCCGCGAGGTCTTCGCGAATTCTGGTGCGCTGAAGGGTGGGCAGGCCCTGGGCGGTGATTCCGAGCGGATCGCTAAGCGCGAGGCCGATGCGTTTCTTCCCCAGATCGAGGGCGAGAATGCGTTTCGTGTGCGGCACGCCGATGTTTCAGCGCGCACAACGGACTTACGCCTGTGCGCTCCTAATCAATTATAGTGATAGGCAAGTGTACGCTCCAGGGACAACCGTTCCCAGCTCCTATCGCGTCGGCGTGGGAGTGCTGGCCTCCGCGGCTACCGTCGCGCTGCTGTACTACGGCCGTGTGTTTCTGATTACGGTGATGATCGCGGTGATCATCGCGTTTCTACTGGAACCGGCGGTGCAGATGTTCATGAAGCTGCGCCTGCCGCGCGGCCTGGCCAGTTTCCTGGTGTGCAGCATCGCGCTGGCGTTTTTGTATTTGTCCGGGCTGGGCGCGTACACGGAGAGCCTGGCCATGATCGGCGATCTGCCGGTGTACAGCGAGCGCGTCAACGAAATCGTGGACGCCGCCAGTACGCGCGCCGAGCGGTTCGAGAATAATCTGTATCAGACGCTGGTGCCCAAGAAATTTCAGAACGGCGCCAACGCCGTGCCGGAGGCTGCCGCCGTGCAGGGGCGCGGCAAGAAGAAGAGCGAGCCGGCGCTTCCGCCGCCGATTCCTCAAGTCCGGGTGCTGCAAGAGCCGACTTCGCTGGTGAACTACGTCTACGATTATTTGCGTTCGTTCTATGACGTGCTGCTGATGGCGTCCTTCGTTCCGTTCCTGGTGTACTTCATCCTGAGTTGGGGCGATCATCTGCGCTCGCGGTTGCTGTTTACGCTCGAGGGCGATTCGCGCTACACCGTGTCCAAGGCGCTGGATGGCGTGGGCGACATGGTGCGCGCCTACGTTATCGGCAATTTTCTGCTGGGCGTGGTGCTGAGTATCGCCAGCGCCATTTTGTTTGCGTCGGTGAAATTGCCCTACTGGCTGGTGGTGGGACCCATGAGCGGATTTCTCAGCTTGATCCCCTACATCGGGCTGCCGTTGGCGCTCGCGCCGCCCTTGCTGGCCGCGGTCGCGGTGACTTCGCAGCCCGCCATGTACCTGTTCCTGGCGAGCAGCGTGGCGTTGTTGCACCTGCTGGCGCTGAATCTGCTGTATCCGAAATTCGTGGGAGCGCGCGTGCATCTGAATCCGTTGATGGTGACGGTCGCGCTGATGTTCTGGGGCACGCTGTGGGGTGGCATCGGCCTGCTGCTGGCCATTCCCATAACCGCGGCGATCAAGGCGGTGTGCGATAACGTCTCCGGTCTGCAATCCTATGGAAGGCTGCTGGGCGACTGAACGGCGCTCCTTATATGAGCAAACAATTCTGGGGGTTCCTGTTGGCCGGGGTGGCGATCGTGGGCGTGGTGGTGTACCTCTCGTTGTTCGCCAACAAGAGCTCGCACCTGGAACTGGACGGCGACATCCTGAAGGTCCGCGTGATGGCGCTGTCGCCGGCGGCATCGCTGGTGGTGGCTGATTTTCGGGTCACCAATCCCAGTGGACTGGCCTTCGTCGTAAAGAGCGTGAAGGCGCGGTTGGAACTCAAGTCGGGCGATGCGCTGGAGGCCGAGCCGATTTCGAAAGTGAATTTAGAGAACGTTTTCAAATACGAAAAGCTGATCGGGCCGCAGTATAACTCGGCTCTCACGCTGCGCGACGCCGTGCCCGCGCACGGTACCGTCGACCGCATGGTGGGCGTGCGGTTCGAGGTGCCGGAGTCGGCCATCGAATCCCGCAAGGCGCTGCGCCTGCGCATCGAGGAGTTCGACGGCCCCGTCGCAGAGATCGGCGAGAAGAAACCCTAGCTTTCCTGGACCTCATGATCATCACCAGCGTTTACGACGTATCCCGAGGAGTGCCCGCCGCGCGGGTGCCGGTGGAGCTGGATTTATTTATCACCGGGCAGGGATGGCGCGAAGTCGGCCACGGCGTGACCAACTCGGAAGGCGTAGTGCAACATTTCGGAGAGCCCGCGGTGGCGGGACTCTATCGATTGATGTTTGACGTGGCCGCCTATATTCCAGACGCCTGCTTCCCCAGCGTTGCGGTAGTGGCCGACATTCGCGATCCCAGCCTGGAGCACCGCTTTCCCGTGGCCCTGAGCCGCTTCGGCTACTCGGTGCATCGGGAGTTGTTGCAGGGCGCGCGCACGCAGGAATGACCATCCGCGTCAAAGTGACTCCGCGGGCTGCGCGCAGCGAAATCGCGGGGACCATGGCCGACGGCACGCTCAAAGCCCGCATCGCCGCGGTCCCGGAAAAAGGGCGCGCCAACGAAGAGTTGTGCTCGCTGCTGGCCAAACACTTCGACGTGCCGAAGGGCGAGGTTGAGATCGTCAGCGGGCACACCAGTGCGCTGAAGCTGGTGCGAATCGGGCGGACGTAAGACGCGCTTGCGCGCGGGGAGCGAATGTATTATTATTCAGGTGTTGAATAAACATTCATCCGTGGAGGAACCGATGGCCGCCCATCCGCAGAAACTGTTCGCCCAACCGCGGCGCGCCGCCGCGCCCGTGAGTAAATTTACCCAGGATCTGGATCTGTCGCTGGAAGAGCTGACGCGCGTGCTGAAGCTCGCGGGGCAGGTGAAGCGTACTCCGGTGAAGTTCGCGCAGGCGCTGGCCGGGAGGTATCTGAGTTTGCTGTTCGAGAAGCCGTCCCTGCGTACGCGGCTGACCTTTGAACTGGCTATCAAGCAACTGGGCGGCGATGCGGTGAACTACGCGGGCCCCATCGGACAGCGCGAGCCGGTCAAAGACGTGGCGCGCAATTTGGAGCGCTGGACCCAGTGCATTGTGGCGCGGGTATTTGAGCACGCGACAGTGGAGGATCTGGCGCGGTGGGCTCCGCGCGTGCCGGTGATCAATGCCTTGAGCGATCGCTTTCATCCTTGCCAGGTGCTGGCGGATGTGCAGACCATACAGGAGCATTTCGGGCGCTTCGATGGCATCAAGCTGGCGTTCGTCGGTGACGGCAACAACGTCGCGCATTCGCTGATGCTGACCGCGGGGCGGCTGGGTGTGGAGGTCGCGGTGGCGTGTCCGGAAGGATACACGCCGGACCCGGAGATCGTGGCCTTGGCGAAAACATTGGGAAATATCACTGTGACTCACGATGTGCGCGATGCTGTCAGCGGCGCGCATGCGGTGTATACGGATGTGTGGGCCAGCATGGGGCAAGAAGAGGAAGCCGAGCACCGGCAGAAGGCGTTCGCGCCGTATCAGGTGCATGAGGCGCTGATGGATCAGGCTCGCCCGGATGCTATTTTTATGCACTGCTTGCCCGCCAAGCGCGGCGAGGAAGTTACCGATGGCGTGATGGAATCGGCACGGTCTGTCGTGTTTTTGCAGGCGGAGAATCGCTTGCACGCGCAGAAGGGCCTGCTGCTGGCGCTGTTGGGATGACGGCAGTGGGCGGGTTGACAACCCGCCGCAGGCTGCCAGCCTGCCCCACATAAGAACAGAGAACAGGGAAATTTAGATTATGAGCAAACCCAGGAAGGTGGCGCTCGCTTATTCGGGCGGGCTGGATACATCTATTATTATTCCGTGGTTGAAGGAGAATTACGGTTGTGAAGTTGTCGCGGTTTGCGGCGATGTCGGGCAGGGCGCCGATGAGCTGACTGGTCTGGAGGCCAAGGCGCTCAAGACTGGCGCTTCCGAAGTTCACGTGGCGGACATGCGCGAGGAGTTCGTCAGCGAGTATCTGTGGCGGATGGTGCGCGCGGGCGGCGAGTACGAGCACAAGTATTTGCTGGGCACGTCGATCGCGCGGCCGTTGCTGGCGAAACGTCAAGTGGAGGTGGCGCTCGCCACGGGTTGCGACGCCCTGGCGCACGGGTGCACCGGCAAGGGCAACGATCAAGTGCGCTTCGAGCTGACCTACAAGGCGCTGGCGCCGCATCTGACGGTGATTGCGCCGTGGCGCGAGTGGGACATCGTTTCGCGCGAAGACGCCATCGAATACGCGGCCAAACATAACGTGCCGATCTCGCAGAGCACCACGAAAATCTACAGCCGCGACCGCAATATCTGGCACATCTCGCACGAGGGCGGGGCGCTGGAGGATCCGGCCAACGCGGCGCCCGACGAAATCTGGATGCTGACGCGCAGTCCCAAAGAAGCGCCGGATCGGCCCACGGATGTCACCATCGCGTTTGAGTCCGGGCGGCCCGTGGCGGCGAACGGCAAGCGTGCTTCGGCGGTGGCTCTGCTCGAAGAATTGAATCGAATTGGCGCGGAAAATGGCATCGGGCGCATCGACCTGGTGGAGAACCGCTTTGTGGGGATGAAGTCGCGCGGATGTTACGAGACGCCGGGCGGCACGCTGATCATGGCGGCGTTCCGGGAACTGGAAGCGCTGACGCTCGACAGAAGCCTGGCGCATTACAAGCAAAAGCTCGCGCTGGATTACGCTGAGTTGGTGTACAACGGGCTATGGTTCACGCCGCTGCGGGAATCGTTGGACGCTTTCTTTGAGCATGCCAGCGCGAACACGACCGGCGAAGTCACGCTGCGTTTGTACAAGGGCGGCATTCAGCCGGTGTCGCGCAAATCGCCGTATTCGCTGTATTCGTTGAATATTGCCAGCTTCACTATGGGCGCCGAATACGACCAGAAGGATGCTTGCGGGTTTATCAACTTGATCGGGCTGCCGATACAGGTGCGCGCGGCGGTGGAGGCGGCGGCACGCAAGACTGCCAAAACGTCCGTATGAAGCTTTGGGGCGGCCGGTTCGAGGAAGGGCCCTCCGAGGCCTTCGAGCGGTTCTCTGGCTCGCTCCACTTCGATCGGCGGTTGGTGGACGTCGACATCCGCGGTTCGCAGGCCTTTGCCCGTGCGCTCGAACGGGTGGGGATTTTTTCGTCCGCTGAAGCTCGCGAGATCGTGGCCGCGTTTGAGGCCATGCGCGACGAAGCTCGCACGCCGCAGTTTTTCGAGGGCGCCAGCGATGAAGACGTTCACACGCTGGTCATACGCAAGCTGAAGGAGCGCGCCGGCGGCCTGGCCGATAAAATTCACACTGGACGCAGCCGCAATGAGCAGGTATCGCTCGACGTGCGGCTGTGGTTGCGCGAGGAAGTCGATCGCGCGTCCCAGTTGCTGCGTGGTCTGATGCAGTCGCTGATCGATTGCGCTCGGCGGAATCCGGATGCGGTGATTCCGGGCTATACGCACCTGCGGCGGGCGCAGGCGGTTCTGTGGCCGCATTATCTTCTGGCGTATTTCGAAATGCTCTGGCGCGATTTGGAGCGGCTGGCGCAGGCGCGCGCACGGGTGAACGTTATGCCGCTCGGCAGCGGGGCTCTAGCCGGCAGCGGATTTCCGTTCGATCGAGAGGCCATCGCCCAGGAGCTGGGCTTCGACGCCATCACTCGGAACAGCATGGATGTGTCTGGCGACCGCGATTTCGCGCTCGACTTTCTGTTCGCCGCGTCCACGGCGATGCTGCATCTGAGCCGCCTCGCTGAAGATTGGATCCTGTATTCGAGCGAGGAATTCGGGTGGCTCGAACTGGGGGATGGCGTGACCAGCGGGTCGAGCTTGATGCCGCAGAAGAAAAATCCGGACTCGCTCGAGTTGATTCGCGGCAAGTGCGGGCGCGTGTTTGGCGATCTGAGTTCGCTGTTCATGACGATGAAGGGTCTGCCGATGACGTACAATCGCGATCTGCAGGAAGACAAAGAACCGCTGTTCGACGCCGCCGATCAATTGTGCGGATCGCTCGAGATGGCACGCTTGGTCGTTGGGACCGCGCGGCTGAATCCGGCCAAGCCCGCGGCTGCGGCGGACGAGAGTTGGGTGGTCGCGACGGATCTGGCCGAAGCGCTGGCCCGCAATGGCACGCCGTTCCATCGGGCGCACCAAGTCGCGGGGCGGCTGGTGCTCGAAAGCATTCGTGCGGGCAAGAAGCCGGGGGACTGGACTGGGGCGGAGTTGGTCGCGTTTTCGCCGGAATTCACCGCGGAGATGGTGACTCTGATGCGACCCACCGAAGGAATGAAGACGCGCACGGTTCCCGGCGCCACTGCTCCGGCTACGGTCGCCGCGGCGCTGGATGAGGCGCAGGTCCGCTTGAACCAGATTCAGTTAAAGAAGAGCTGATGAATAGGACCTATCGCCAGGGAAGAATTCTGAAGCTGATCCAGGCGCGGAGTATTCACACGCAGGGCGAACTGGCGCGAGCGCTGCGGGCGGTGGGAATCGACGTCACGCAGGTCACCGTGTCGCGCGACATACGCGAGTTGGGATTGATCAAGACGCAACGCGGGTATGCGAGAAGCGCGGAGTCCGCGGCGGCGAAAAGCGGTCCGGCGGACGCGGAGCTTAAGGCGGTGGCGCGCGAGTTTCTGAAAGACGTGCGTGTGGCCCAGAACCTGGTGGTGCTGCAGACGCCGCCGGGGCGCGCTAATGCGGTCGCGGCGGCTCTGGATGAGGCCGAGTGGAAAGGCGTGGTGGGCACCTTGGCGGGGGACGACACCGTACTGGTGGTGGCCTCGAATGCGCTGACCGCGGGGTCGCTGCGGCGGCGGTTGCTGGAACTGCTGTAGTGGGATCGCCGTTTGCGGGATGCGGTTTAATTGGCGCCAAGCGTCGGCACGAGTGCCGACGTGGCACGCACGAGTGCGCGCTCCACGTAAGCACTGACATGGCGTTTTGCCAAACTCACCCAATTCGAAAAAAGCAAGTTAGTGCGTCGGATCGACGATCTCGCCCCACATCACCTGGTAGGCTACGATGCGGCCGTATTCGTCGCGGCCGGCGCGAACGAAGACGTGGGTGTTCACCGCCAGCGCCGCCGCGTCCAGGCGGATGCCGTCGCCGAAGTAAGCCGTATCGGGCCGGAGCACCAGCGCGCGCTCGCCGTCGCGGGTTTTGATCGACAGTGCCAGTCCCTCGCGGCGGATTACCAAGCCGGATAGCGTGCGGTCGCCGCGTGGGAGTGGGGGATCGGGTAACTTGACCGCCGCCGCTCGCTTGGGCCGCGAGGGAGGTTGCGGTTCGAGCACATGCACAATCCTGACGTAACAGGCGCGTAAGCCAGGCTTGCGGTCGGCTAATACTTCCAGGGAGTCGCCGGCAACCAACTTGGATACGGCGATGCGCTCGTGGGCGCGCTCAAACCAGCTGCGAAAGTCGTAGCCGCACGTAGACAGCGACCCGTCGGCAGCGCGCACCGTCAACTGGCCCGTGGTCGCGGTGCCATCCCAACCGGCCATCGCGCCTCGCACGAAGCCGGAGGGCATCTCGGGCGTTGGTGCGGTCGGCTCGGTTTGCGCCGCGGCAAGCGCCGCACATCCCAACATCGCAACCGGCCAGTAACGCATCATAGGGAACCAGGCAACATTGTACAATTTGAAATTGACCGATTTCTTAAAGCAGGCGGGAGACTGGTTTCTGCACTCCGGAATCCAGGAGCCCTCCGGTGGCGTGGGCCGCTATTATCGCGCGGAATCCGCGAGCAATCTTCCGGTTTCGAACGAAATCACCGGCTACTTTGCGAGCGCTCTGGTCGATCTGCACGCGCGCACGGGGGCGAGCGAATACCTGGACGCGGCGGTGCGCGCGGCTCGCTTTCTGGTGCGCGAGGCGTGGGACAAACACAGCTCTACGTTTCCTTTCGAGCCGGGGTCGCATCTGGCGTACTTCTTCGACATTGGCATCATCGTGCGCGGCTTGCTGGCGGTATGGCGCGTAACCGGCGAAGAGGATTTGTTTGCGTGCGCCCGCGACGCAGCACTATCGCTGGCTTTCGATTTCCTGGGAGAGGGTGTGTTTCATCCGGTGATTTCGCTGCCCGACAAACAGCCGTTGCCGTACGAGCGGCGGTGGTCGCGGCGGCCGGGATGTTTTCAATTGAAGTCCGCGCTGGCGTGGAAGGAAATCGGAGATCCGCAGGCGGAGCGGATGTTTGAAGCGATGCTGGGGTACGCGTTGGCCGACCACCACACGTTTTTGGAGTCGGAGAACGATCGCGATCAATTGATGGACCGGCTGCACGCCGAGTGCTACTTCCTGGAAGGATTGCTGTTCGCGCTCGACCGCGACGATGTACGCGCGGCGCTGGCGGAAGGCATCGCTCGCACGGCTTCGCTGGTGCAGTCGATTTCGGAGCGGTTTGAGCGTTCCGATGTCTACGCCCAATTGTTGCGCGTGCGGCTGATTGCGCATCACGCGGGTGCGGTCGCGTTGGATGAGAGCTCGGCCGCCGAGGAAGCAGCGCGATTGGCCACGTTCCAGGAGACCGCGTCCGCCGATCCCCGGCTGCGCGGAGGTTTTTGGTTCGGGATCAAGCAGCGGGCGATCCTGCCGTTTTCCAATCCCGTCTCCACGGCGTTCGGGATGCAGGCGCTGGCGCTGTGGAACGACCATCGCGCGGGGCGGTGGGATTTTAAACTCTGCCGCCTGATCTAACCACCAGGTGTCTTCCGTCAAGATTCTGTTCGCGTCCGGTTCCGACGCGGTTGTCGCGCAGACGATCCAGCGCTTGAAACTCATTCTGCCGGATCTGCCGCTGGTGGTGGTGTCCGAATTTCCACCACCCGAGGGCGAATGGATTCCGTATCATATTCGCCGGAGCTGGAGTGAGAACTACGGCTTGGTGCGGTGGCGGCTGCGCGGGCGCGCGGTCCGGATTTCGGCGGTGATTCTGGAGCCGCGCACGCCCTATTGGCGCATGCGCGCGCTCGGCCTGGCGTTGGCGCCGCTTCGCTTTCTGGCGTTCAATGACGCCGGTGGCCACTTCATGCTACGGCCTCGCAGTATTCCGACGATGCTGCGTCATCTGATCTGGAGGGCAGGGAACTTCGTGCGGTGGCACGCGCGTCCAAAGAGTGGGCTGCGAACGCTCTCGTGGGCCAAGGTTGGACGCGCGATATTGTATGGTTTGGCTCGCGCGAAGCTGCGTGTGCCCGCGCTCTTTACGGGGCCGGCGCCGTGGCCCCGGCGCGAGTTCGAGCCCGGTATTTCCGTAGTGATCCCGTCGCGGAACGGGCGCGAGTTGCTGGCTGCATGCTTGCCGCGCATCGGTGACGCCGATGAAATCATCGTTGTCGACAACGGCTCCGACGACGGCACGGCAGAGTATCTGGCGCGCGAGTTCCCGCTGGTTCTGGTCGAGCACAGCGACGTTCCGCTGAGCTTTGCCGCTGCGGTGAACCGGGGCGCTCGCCGCGCTCGCTACACGCACCTGTGCCTGCTGAACAACGACATGCTGATCGAGCCGGGGTTCTTGGAAGCGCTGCGCTCGGCCTTCGAGCTCGTGCCGGACCTGTTCGCCTCAACGGCGCAAATCTTTTTCCCGCCGGGAAAGCGCCGCGAGGAGACGGGGAAAACGTCGCTGCGGCCGGCGCTGGCGGCCACCGCTTTCCCAGTGCGTTGCGATGAGCCTCTGGAAGGCGAAGATCTCAGTTACGTGCTGTACCCGAGCGGCGGATGCACGCTGTACGACGCCCGCAAATTCGCGGAGTTGGGCGGGTTCGATGAGGTCTACGCTCCCGCGTACGTGGAAGACCTGGATTTAGGCGTGCGAGCGTGGAAGCGGGGTTGGCCCAGCGTGTACCGGGGCGCGGCGAAGGTGCTGCACCAGCATCGGGCGACCACGTCGCGTTACTTCACTGAAGCGGAACTGGAGCGAGTGCTGGAACGAAACTTCGTGCGATTTCTGGCGCGCGTCGTTCCGGGCCGTGGAGCGCGCGGGTTGTGGCGCGACAATGCGACACGGTTGTATCGGGCGGAGAAAACGGCCGCGCTTGCATTCGCCGCTTCGCTGCCCGCGCTCTCGGGATCCGGACCCGCCGGGTTTCTCGATCTGGTCAATGGCGATGTGGCCGTGTTCCCCGGCCGTGCGCCCTCCGGCAAGCCGGCGATATTGGTCGCCAGCCCGTATCTCCCGTTTCCGCTTTCTCACGGGGGCGCGGTGCGAATCTACAACCTGATGCGCCAAGCCGCGCACGATTTCGATTTGGTGCTAGTCAGTTTTGTCGAAGACCCGGCGCCCTGCCCGCGCGAACTGCTCGAAATGTGCGTGGAGGTCGTAACCGTTCGCAGGCCCGGCAGCCATGCTTTGCCTACGACGCCGCGTCCCGACACCGTGGAGGAGTTCGATTCTCCTGCGTTTCACGCCGCACTGCGGCAGAGCGTGGCCAAGTGGCGGCCGGGAATCGCACAGCTCGAGTTCACCCAGATGGCGCAGTATGCGCGCGATTGCGCTTCCCCGCGCGTGGTGCTGGTGGAGCACGACATCACCTACGACTTGTTCGCGCAGATGCTCGCGCGCCAGGACGATTGGGAAACACGGAGGCAGTACACCCGCTGGGTGAAGTTCGAACAGCAAGCGTGGTGGATGGTTGAGCGGGTGGTGGTCATGTCGGAACGGGACCGATCGCTGGTGTGGGAATCGGTAGTGATTCCCCCGGTTGTGCTTCCGAATGGCGTGGATCTGGAACGGTTCCGATCCACCGGGCGCCCGCCCGACGCGCGGCGATTGCTGTTTATCGGATCGCTTGCGCACAAGCCCAATGTGCTGGCCTTGGAGTTCTTCCTTCGCGACGTTTTTCCGCGGCTCGAAGACGTAACACTGCACGTCATTGCCGGACAGCGCCACGAACGATTCTGGGACCTGCGGCAGGCCGGCGTCGAAGTGGAGGGCTTCGTCGCCGATGTGCGTCCGGCGTATGAGCGCGCGACCGTGGTCATCGCGCCGCTGGTAGCGTCCGCGGGAACCAATATCAAGATCATGGAGGCCATGGCGATGGGCAAAGCCATCGTGTCCACCACGGCCGGAATCCATGGCCTGGAAATGGAACCGGGCGTGGATGTGATCGTCGAGGATTCGGCGGAAGCCATGGCGCGGGCGATCACGCGATTGCTCGACGATCCCATTGAGCGGGCCGCTTTGGAACAGCGCGCACGTGCGACGGCGGAGCGGCTTTACGGGTGGGACGCGATCGGCGCGCGTCAAAAACAAATGTATGAGGGATTGTTGTAGCCGCGGCGGTTACAGCTTCCGCGCGATCACGGCGTAGTCCAGCGCTCCGAAGAACGCATTGCGCACCTCGGCCGGAAGCGCCGCTAGCGCGGGCATGCTTTCGACGGCCGGCTCCAGCCGCTCGACTTCGAGGTTGCCGAATCCGGCTTCCTGCAAGTAGAAACACAGTAGCGCCGGCGGCACGGGCCGGGTGTGGGTCGGGTCGATGTAGAAGTGCGTGGCGAAAATCGCCAGGCATTCCGGGTTGGGCGTTTCGATGGCGACCAATCCGCCGGGGCGCACCTTGGCCGCGAGCAAGCGCACCAATTCGGGGAGCAGGTGCGGCGGAAGGTGTTCGATTACCTGCGAGCACAACGCGCCGCCCAGGGAACGATCCGGCAGCGGCTCCAGGTGCGCGAACATATCCGCGCGCGCGGCGCTCAATCCCTTGGAGGTGCACAGCGCCACGTTTTCTTCGCTGAGATCGACGCCGCGCGCGGAGAGGCCGGCTTCGCGCGCGGCTTCGAGAAACTCTCCCCGGCCGCATCCCAAGTCCAGAATCTCTCCGCGGGCGTCCGCGAACCGTTCCGCATAACGCTTCTGCTGGGCACGAATGCGATCCTCGGAACCGCGGAAGACTTCGGCGAAACGCATCCAGTCGATTTTGATCTCGCCGCTGGTTGCGGGCATGGCCGCCGCCGCAGCCTGCGCCGATGGTGGCGCCGCGGTGAGAGCGCTCTTTTGCCGTAGCATGCGCAATTCGGAGTGAATCAGTTTCTCGTATTCGGCGCGAATGCGCTCCAGATCCTTCCACAGCCGCTGCTGGACGTCCAGCGTGTTCTGTTCCAGCGCCCGAGCGAACTCGCCATGCTGCGTGCGCAGCGATTCGCGGAAATTCTGGTCCATCAAGGTGACGCGGTGCTGGAAGGCGGCCTGCAATTCCGAGATCGTCCGCAACTGGTGGATCTCCGTCGCGGAACGCCGCTCTTCGAAACCGGTTCGCCACTCCGCCCAATGGCGCGCGAGATCGTTGAATTGCGGCGGCAGTTCGCGAAGCGCTTCCATTTCCCGCTGGAGTTGTTGATGATACGCCGTCAGCGCCCCCATGCTGCGGCCCAGATCCGTCAGCGCTTCGAGAGACGCTTGCACACAGGCCATGGACGCGCGATTGAATTCGATCTGTTCGCGCACGTGCCAGTCTAGCCCGCGGGCGATCAGACGCTTGATCTTTTGCGCCACCGCGTTCAGGAGACCGCCGCGGCGCGGATTCACCGAGCCGATGGCCGCTACCTTGGCCTCCGCTGCGTCGCGGGCGTGGACTAGCGGCATTAGATCGGGAGCGTTCACACCCGCAAGGCCGAGTTCGCCTTGCGGCGCTCGGGCCTGGGCGCGCTCGCGGACCTCGCGGATCGCTGCTATCAAGTCGTCATTGTCGGAGCTGGCGGGCATGGTCACTTGTTTATTGGGGTGATGTGGTTTCGCCGCCTCGCGTCGAGAGGAGTCTCGACGTGGCACGCACGAGTGCGTGCGCTACGGTCCTTCGAGTTAGCGGGCACGTTTGGTGTCCTTGGTGTAAGAGGCAATGATTCTGGTGGAGATGCCGCCGCGCGGTGCGAAGTCGCCCTCTACGGTGGCGCGGATCGGACGTGCGGCGCGGACTACGTCGGCCAGCATCCGGTTCACCACGTTCTCCTGGAAGATGCCCAGGTTGCGATACGCCAGCGTGTACATCTTGAGCGACTTCAATTCCAGGCATGAGCGATCCGGCACATAGCGCAGAGTGAGCGTGCCGTGATCCGGCAGGCCGGTCTTGGGACACACGGAGGTGAACTCGGGCATGCCGATTTCGATTTCATACTCGGTGCGGTATTGGTTGGGCCAAGTTTCGATTTCGGGCAGATCGGCGTTCACGCCCGCGGCTGCGTGCTCATCGGTGTAGGCGCGCTCGGATACACGCTTCATCGCGCGGTTTCCTTGGCCGCTGGCGCGGGGGCGGACTCCATCGCGTGGGCCAATTGTCCCAGGAATTGCCCTACGTCGGTGACGACGCCCACCGCCTGCCCCGTGCCGCGATCGCTCACCTTGGTGGCGACGGCTGGATTGATATCGACGCACACGATCTTCACCCAGCTCGGCAGCATGTTTCCGGTGGCGATGGAATGCAGCATCGAGCCCAGGCACAGCACCAGCCCCGCACCCTTGAGTTGTTCCGCGTAAGCGTCCTGCGCCTGGTTCATGTCGGTGATGGTATCGGGCAGGGGACCGTCGTCGCGCAGGCTGCCCGCCAGCACGAATGGAACCCCCGCCTTCACGCACTCGTACATAACGCCGCCTTGCAGGCAGCCGGATTCCACGGCCTTGGCGATGCTGCCGGCGTGATAGATGGCGTTGATGGCGCGCATGTGGTTGCGGTGGCCGTGCTCTTCCTGGCGGCCGTCGGTCTGGCGAACGCCTAGCGAGGTGCCCAGCAGCGCCGCCTCGATATCGTGCACGCCCAGGGCGTTTCCGGCCAGCAACGCCTGGACCCAGCCGCCGCGGATCAATTTCGCCAGCGCGGCGGCGCCGCCGGTGTGAACCACGACCGGTCCCGCCACCACGACAATTTTCTTGCCTTCCGCGCGGGTCTGCTCCATCAGCGTGACGGTCTGGCGGACGGCGGTCTCGAGCTGCCGCTCCGAAGAGATGCTGTTGTTCATGAAGGCGAAGGCCAGACGGTCGCGCTCCTTGGATTCCGGCATGACGCGGATGCCGTGCATGCCCACCACGACCGGGTCGCCCGCCCGCAGGTCGCGCAGGCGGCGGCAGGACGCCTGCCCTCCGGAGATCACGATCATGGCGTCCATGCGCTGGTTCTGCACCTCCAGCCACTGGCCGGCGTGGCGCACCAGCGTGCGGTAGTTGGTGGTGGAGTAGAAGTCTTCGGGTGCGCAGCAATCGCGCTTGACGGTTTCGAGCACCGCTTCCCCGCTATCGATGGGCGCGCAGCCCAAGCCCAGGAGCTGGCCCAGCAATAGTTGCATGTCGTGAGAATCCGGAGTTTCCACGCGCAAACGCAGGTAGGACGGGTCGGTGTTGGTGAGGCCAATGCGGAATTGCTCGACCTCGAAACGGCCGCTGTATTCGACCACGGTGTCGAAAATCCGCTCCATCAGGTGCGAATCGATCAGGTGGCCTTCGGCTTCGACAACTTCTTGATGCATGGGTAAGTAATGGGTAAGTACTAGAATAGCGTGGCCTCTCGCGGCCGCGCCTCGCACGGCGACGGTCCCCTGCGCCCGGCCCTATCGCGCTTTTCGGAACACCGTCTCGTCCGCGAAGGCCTTCGGCTCGCGCGCGTATTTCGCTACCAGGCTGCGCAACTGCGGCGTGGACTGCGTGAGCACGGACTGTTTCCGAAAATTTTCGATGTCGGCTTCCTGATGCGGCACGCGCTCGCGCAGCCAGGCCGAATCGAAAAAGTCGGCGCGCAGTTGGCCTTCGGCCAGGCGCACGCGCAGGAGCATGTGGCCCAGGTGGTCCTCGGGCAGCAGATCCGCAAAACGGACTCTGTTCACTTCCACCAGGTGCATTTCGAACTTCGTGGGCGGTTCGGAAACCTTCTTCGCTTGGAGCGTGACTTCATAGGCGTCGCCGGAGCGGCGGACTTCGAGGATGTTGTCGTCGTTCTCCCAGCGGCCTTCGACGGCGGTGTCGAACACTTGATCCTGGCGCGTGTGGAGCGCGTGCATCGAGAGCAAGTCGCCGCATCCGGCCGACCACAGCGCTGCTAGGATGAAGGCAGGGAGTCCGGCTAGTCGCATGGTGTGATCATATCCTGCTTCGACATTAGGCACTAGGAGGCTCGTATGGAAATCGATCGCGAGGAATTCATCGCTAATCTGGGCGGCGCGGCCGCCGTCAACCTGATGGATTCCGAAACCAAGGCGGACGCGCTCGAAGATTACATGTCGGATGCCCTCGATGAAGCCGTCGAGTCCAATGCCGCCGTCGCGCCCACGGCCCAGAAGAAATTCCCCACCGCCGCCGAGATCGAAGCGCAGATTCCCACGCGGACGTTCCGCCGGGGCGTGGGGAACCTGTTCGCGCAAGCCACCAACGTCCAGATCCTGGAGCCGCTGCCGGTCAAGCCGACGCTGCTGGACTATTTCCGGCTGCGGTTCGCTCCGGCGAATCACGTGTTGCAGAGCGCCGCGCTCGCCATGAAGAACGGAATGTCCGAGGAGATCATCTTAGCCTGCTTGCTGCACGACACCGTGCAGGCCCTGATCAAGACCGACCACGGTTGGTGGGGCGCGCAGTTGTACGAGCCCTACGTTTCGGAAAAGGTCGCGTTCGCGATCCGCTATCACCAGACGCTGCGCTACTATCCCGACACCAAGAACGGCTACGAATATCCGGACCTCTACCGCAACATGTTCGGCGAGGATTACAAACCGCCGGAGTACATCGAGAAGACCTACAAGATGCTGCTGAAGCACCAGTGGTACATGCTTCCGCGGCTGGTGACTGTGAACGATCTGTACGCCTTCGATCCTAATCAGAAGGTGACCATCGAGCCGTTCCTGGACATCATCGGGCGGCAGTTCAAGCAGCCCAAGGAAGGCCTGGGCTTCGACAGCAGCCCGGTGGCGCACATGTGGCGCACGATCGCGCGTCCGGATCAGCCGCTGTAGCGGTGTTGCACCTCGCCGAGCTGAAGAACTCGTGGGCGTTTCCGGTGATTGAGGCCGTGCACCTGCTTGGAGTCGCCCTGTTCGTGGGCGCGACCGTCTTCGTGGACCTTCGAAAACTGGGGTGGAACGTAACCCGGCAGTCCGCGAGCGAGTTGGAGCGCTTCTTCAAGCCCTGGTCCCACGCCGGCCTGGCGATCCTGTTGACCACCGGCCCACTGATGCTGATTGCGGATTGGGATCGTTACCGGCACAACCCGGCGGTGGGTGTGAAGCTGGCGCTGGTGGCGTTGGGATTGATCTCCACTTTCACGGCGCGGCGGAGCAAAACGACGCTGATCGCGTCGCTGGCGCTGTGGACCGGCGTGGTACTGGCGGCGCGGGCCATCGCCGATTTTGACGTCTAACATGTTGCTCGATCTGGCGCGATGGGTGCAATCGACGGCGTTAAGCACAACTCTGGCAGGCTCCACGTGGGCCTACCCGGTGATCGGCGCGCTGCACGTGCTCGGCTTGGCGTGGTTTGGCGGCGCGGTCTTGCTGGCGGCGCGGCACCCGCGGGATCGGGAAGCGCGCCCGCAGCCAGCCATGTTGTGGGTCGGCGCGGCGATGATGGTTGCGACGGGAGCTTTGCTGTTCGTGATCGAGCCGCTGCGGTGCGCCACCAGCGTGTCCTTCCGAGTCAAAATGTTGCTGCTCGCGGCGCTGGTTGGTATGGTTCCGCTCCGCTCCAAGATGGGAAATCCGTGGGGAGCCGCACTGCAGTTGGTTCTGTGGGCGGCGGTGGTGCTGGCGGCCCGGGGCATCGCATTCTTCTAACAGCCCATCTGTAACATTCTCCTTGTTTCGTCTCAGTTCTTTAACCGAGTCGTCATGCCTTTGTCATTTCTCACGGCTAACCTAGACTTCATTTCACAATTCCACCTGGAGGGTCTGAAAAAAATGCAGCCTGTCGTGAGCCGATGGATAGGTGTGTCTGCTTTTGCCGTGCTCGCAATTCTCTGCGCCACCGTGCCGTATCCGCTTCAAGCGCAACAGGGTGGCGCTGGAACGCTGACCGGCACGGTCCTGGATCAGGTCGGGAAACCGATGCCTAGCGCCACCGTCGAAATCAAGAATGAATCGACGGCGGCTTCGCGAAGCGTCATGACCGATAATGAGGGAAAGTTCTCGGCTTCGGATCTTCCGGCTGGAAGCTACTCTATTGTAGTTTCGGCCATCGGTTTTGGACTAACTACCCGTTCCGGTGGAACGATCAACGCGGGCGCGACTCTGGACCTTCCCATTACTCTGACCGTCGAAACCGTAGCCACTTCGATTACAGTTAACGAGACCATTTCGATGGCTGCGGCGACCGCACCGTCGGGCAACACTCTAGAGGCCGTTTCCGCAAAGACTGAAATCAGCGGCGACTTCATCAAGAACTTCATGTCGCCCCTCGCGGATTACGCCGAATACGTGAATCTTGCGCCGGGCACGTTTAGCCTCAATCCCAATGGGATCGGACTCGGCCAGGGCAAGACGTTTTTCCGCGGTTTCCCGGACGGCGATTACACTATGACCTTCGACGGAATTCCGTTTGAAGACACCAACACTCCGACCCACCACTCCTGGGCGAACTTCCCCAGCGGCTGGACCGCCGGCGTCGATTTCGACCGCAGCCCTGGCCTCTCATCAAACTTCGGCCCCACCAACTTCGGCGGATCTATCAACCTGCAATCGCCGCAATTGTTTCCGGATCCGGACATTCGCGCAACAGTCGCGTACGGCTCCTGGAATACGCGCCTGCTGCAGCTGGACGCCGATTCGGGTTTCTTTGGACCTGGTAACCGGAATAGCTTCCTGATGGACATTCAGCAACTGCTCTCGGATGGCTATCAGACCTACAACCGCCAGAAGCGCGTCGCCGGTTACGGAAAGTATCAGTACCGCTTCTCCGACCGCACGTCCCTGACGTTGTACGGCGGGCTGGTGGACATCTGGACCAACACGCCCGATACCACCAATCCCACTCGCGGTCAAGTCGCGGCGTTCGGCGACAACTACCTGCTGGACGGGACGCCTTACTTCTCCAACGGCCAGCCCGATCCCGCGTACTACGGTTACAACTACTATCATGTTCAAACGGACTTCGAATACCTCGACTTCAATACGGATCTCGGGAATGGATGGAAGTTCGATACGAAAGCCTTCACCACCCGCTACTGGAACAAGCAGAACCTCCAGAAGTACACATGCGCGACTTCCGCCTGCGCGTCCTATACGGCCAACCTCAGCCCCGCCAAGCCCAGCGGTGTCGACAAGCTGAACGGATACCGTCACGCGGGCGACACCGCCGTTCTGAGCCAAACCTCAAAATGGGGCGTTTTTCGCACCGGCGCGTGGTACGACTGGGCCTATACCGATCGCTACCAATATCCCTCCAACGGAATACTTGGTTGGGTCGATACGCCGCTCCCTAATTTTCATGAACACTTTATCACCCAGTCCTTCCAGCCCTTCGCCGAATTCGAGTGGCACGCCGCGCCGAAGCTGGTGATCACGGCGGGCGTCAAGGCCGCGGACTACAACATGGCCTTGAATCAATACCAGGACAACGGCAAGACCGTCGGCTGCCTCGGCGGCACGGCCTCCACGGACAAGGTCACAGGAGCTCCCATCTGCGTCGGCGGCGGCGCGTTCACCCAGCATCAGATCAATTACAACAACTGGCTCCCTAACATCAACGCCCGCTACTACCTAAAGAACAACTGGTCCGTCTACGCTCAGTTTGCCGAAGGTAGCATCATTCCGCCCAGCGGCGTCTTCGACGTTCTCAACGCGCAGGTTGCGGTTCCGCCCAAACCGACCGTCGCTAAGACCTATCAGATCGGTTCTGTGATTAAGAAGCGGCGTTGGACTTTGGACGCTGACCTCTATTACATTCATTTCCAGAATGGCTTCGATTCGTACTACGATCCGACTGCCCTCGATACCGTCTTTGTCCCCACCGGTCCGAGTAATACGAAGGGCTTTGAAGCGGAGAGCAACATCGTCATCGGCTGGGGCTTCAACTTGTATCTGAACGGATCGTGGGGATCGGCGAAGTATGCAGAAGGCCTGAACATTCCCAATGGCGGCCTGTGGGTTGCGAACTCGCCCAAGAACATCGAGAGCGTCGCTTTTATGTACCAACACAAGAATTGGGACGTCGGCATAACCGAGAAGCGCGTCGGCACAATGTACAATGACAATGGCTCGCTGAGTTACAAAATCGGTGGGGTCAGTATTCCCTATCCCGTCGACCAGGCCATCACCATCCAGCCTTTTAACCTCGTGAACTTCTTCGCGAATTACACGATCAAGAACGCTTCCTGGCTCCGCGGGAGTAAGCTCGGCCTGGCAATCAACAACCTCGCCGACAGCCACAATATCGTCGGCGTCACCCCGGCAAACGCGGCCACGACTACTATGGCTTACGCGCCAGCCGGGGGCGATCTGCTGAATCTGCTGCCCGGCCGCAGCGTAATGGTCACGTTCACCGCCGGCTGGGCGCCTAAGCGGTAATCGCGCGCGCAAGCAGTTTGGACGTTCGTCCGCGCAACCCGGCCCACAGTCGGTTTGGTAGACTGCGGGGCAGGCGATGCTCGAAAACGTCAACCTGAAGCGCCGTCTTTCGCGGGAAGAATACGTGAGCGCTCTTCCCGCATTGGAGCGGCGGCTCTATGATCTGGAAAAAACCTGCTGGGACCAGAAGATTCCTTCCATTATCGTGCTGGAGGGATGGGACGCCTCGGGCAAAGGAGCGGCGATTTCGGCGCTCACGCAAAGGCTGGACCCGCGGGGATTCAAGGTTTACTCCGTTCAGCCGCCGCGCACCTTCGAACAGGAATTCCCGTGGCTGTGGCGGTTCTGGCAGAAGGTCCCGGCTCGCGGCGAGATGGCCATCTTCGATCGCAGTTGGTACATGCGGGTGTTGACGGGCCGCGTGGAGCAAGCTATTCCCAAGCCGGCTTGGCGCGCTGCGTTTGAAGACATCAACGACTTCGAGCGCATGCTGGCCGACGACGGCACGGTGATCGTCAAATTCTTCCTGCATATCGGCAAGCGCGAGCAAAAACGCCGCATGAAGAAGCTGGAGGCGAATCCGCTGGAAGCCTGGCGGGTCACGGCCGAAGATCGCGCGCGTCATCGCAAGTACGATCAATACCTGCTGGCCATCGAAGAAATGCTGGCGCTGACCGAAGCCGAGTATGCGCCCTGGACCGTGGTGGAGGCCACCTCCCGCTGGTGGGCTCGCAAGAAGATCTTCGACACCATCATCGCCGCGCTGGAACATCGTTTGGGCGACGCAGCCCCGCCTTACCGCGCTTCCGAGGATGTCGCTGAGCCGGAAGCCGATGTGCGCGCAGTCATGGAATCGCTGGACGCCGCCAAGGAGCAATCCGATGTTGGAGACGCTTGATCTCACGCGCAAGTTGAAGCGCGATCGGTACGCCATCGAACTGGCGCGCAGGCAGATCCAACTGCGGGAACTGAGCGGGCAGATCTACATGCTGAAGCGGCCGGTGATGGTGGCCTTTGAAGGCTGGGACGCCGCCGGCAAAGGCGGCACGATCAAACGCATCACGGAAAGAATGGACCCGCGCGGGTACGCGGTGTATCCCATCAGCGCTCCCCAGGGCGACGATCAAACGCACCATTACCTGTACCGTTTCTGGCACCGTTTGCCGGAGCCCGGACAGATCGCCATCTTCGACCGCACCTGGTACGGCCGCGTCCTGGTGGAGCGCGTCGAGGGCTTGACCGAGGAGCGGGCCTGGAAACGCGCGTACAAAGAAATCAATTCTTTCGAGCGCCAGCTGACCGACTTCGGAACCATCATCGCCAAATTCTGGATTCACATTTCTCCCGAGGAGCAATTGCGCCGCTTCGAAGAGCGCAAGCGAATCGGCTATAAAGCCTGGAAGTTGACGGAAGAGGACTGGCGCAATCGCGGCAAGTGGCCGCAATACCAGGAGGCCGTCGAAGAGATGCTGGTGAAAACCAGCACTCGCACGGCGCCCTGGAACCTGGTGGAGGGCAACGACAAATATTGGGCGCGGGTGAAAGCCCTCACTCGCCTGGTGGAGATTCTCTCCAAGCAGCTCAACTACACGCCCGCCGACCCGGCGAAGCGGCTGCGTAGCAAGACGAAGGCGTAGAGCCGTGCAGCGGTGAATTGCGACTCGAAATGAATGTTGTGTTTCAGTCGAAGTGCCGGCGCAGCTTGCTAAACTAAAGGTCGCTATGTCTACGGTCGCCCGCGCCACTTCCCCGGCCGACGCTTCTCAAGCTGACGCGCTTCCGCTCAACGATCCCAGTTTGTACCTGGATCGCGAGTTGAGTCTGCTGGCGTTCCAGCATCGTGTGCTGGAGGAAGCCGGGGATGCGGAGAACCCGCTGCTCGAACGCGTCAAGTTCCTGTCCATCGTTTTTTCCAATCTGGACGAATTTTTCATGGTGCGCGTGGCGGTGCTGATGGAAAAGGCGCGCGCCGCTGGGGCTCCGGGCGCCGCCGAGACGGGCTTGTCCTCGCAACTGGAGAACATCCGCGTGGAGGTCAAGCGCCTGGTGGAATGCGCCTACGAGACCTGGCGCGCATTGGCTCCGGAGCTGGCGTCCGCGGGAATCGAGTTGCGGGAGTACGCGCAGCTCACGCACCGCGAGCGCGGAAATCTGGAGACATATTTCCATCAAATTGTTTTTCCGGTTCTGACCCCCCTGGCGTTCGACCAGGGCCGTCCGTTCCCGCATATTTCCAACCTCAGCATGAACCTGGCAGTGGCTCTGCGCGACGCCAAGGGTGTGGATCGTTTCGCTCGCGTTAAGATCCCGGACACGCTGCCGTCGCTGGTTCCGGTGCCGGATCAGCAGCAGGGCCGCGTGGCTTATGTCTGGTTGGAACAGCTCATTCTGGCGAATCTGCATGCTCTGTTCCCCGGCCTGGAGATTGTGGAAGCCTATCCGTTCCGCGTAACGCGCGACGCCGAAATCGAAATCCAGGAACTCGAGAGCGACGATCTACTGGAATCCATCGAAGAGGCGGTATGGCAGCGCCGCTTCAGCGCCGTGGTGCGGCTGCAGGTTTCCGGCGACATTTCGGAAAACCTGCTCGACATCCTGGTGGCCAACCTGGAACTGGATCCGCGCAACGTGTATCGCGTGGACGGGCCGCTCGATCTGAACCGCTTGATGCGCTTGCTGGCGCTGGACCGGCCGGATCTCAAGGACCCGCCCTTTGTTCCGCGCGTGTCGCCGGAGCTGCATCCCAAGTATGAAGACAGCATCTTCACCGTGCTGAAGCGCGAAGACGTGCTGCTGCACCATCCTTACGATTCGTTCCAACCCGTGATCGAATTTCTCCGCAAGGCCGCCGCCGATCCGGATGTGCTGGCCATCAAGATCACGCTGTACCGCGTGGGGTTGAATTCGCCGATCGTCGAGGCCCTGCTGAAAGCCATTGAAAACGGCAAGCAGGTGGCGGTGCTGGTGGAGTTGCGCGCGCGCTTCGACGAAGAGAGCAACATCGTGTGGGCCCGCCAGCTGGAAGCCGCGGGCGTGCACGTGGTGTACGGTCTGGTGGGATTAAAGGTGCACTCCAAGATCGCGCTGGTAGTGCGCCGCGAAGGCGACCAGATCCGCCGCTATGTGCATTTGGGAACCGGCAACTACAATCCGCAGACGGCGCGGCTGTACACGGACCTGTCCTTCCTCACCGCCGACGATCAGATCGGCGCGGACGCCACGGACCTGTTCAATTACGTGACCGGGTATTCGGCCAAGAACGATTTCCGCAAATTGTTAGTCGCGCCCATCGGCATTCGGCAGCGCCTGGAAGAGCTGATCCGCCGTGAAATCGAGCATGCGCGTTCGGGCAAGGCTGCTCACCTTATTTTCAAGGTGAATGCGCTCGAGGACCTCGGCATGATCCGCCTGCTGTATGAGGCCTCGCAGGCCGGCGTGCAGGTGGATCTTCTCGTTCGCGGCATCTGTTCGCTGCGGCCGGGAATCCCGGGCGTCAGCGACAACATCCGCGTCATCAGCATTGTGGGCCGGTTCCTGGAACACAGCCGCATTTACTACTTCCTGAACGCAACGCGCGAGGAAGTGTTTCTGGGCAGCGCGGACTTGATGGGGCGGAATCTGAATCATCGCGTGGAGGTGCTGTTCCCGGTGGAGAGCCGGCGCCTGATCACGCGATTGCGGGACGAGATCCTGGCCACCGGTTTGTCCGACAACCGCAATGCACGCCGCATGCAGTCCGATGGAAGCTTCGTGTGGGACAAAGGCGGGGAGCCGGCGGTGGACAGCCAGGAACACTTTCTCGCGCTGGCTCGCGGCTGAGCTGAAGTGAGGCAGCGCCATGCGCTGCCTGCCGAGGTTTTCGAGGCAGCGCACGGCGCTGCCCCACACCCACTCCTTATGCTCGGGCTTTCCACGCGATCACAGCGTCGTGATCTCCCAAGGCGCGCTCCTGGTGGCTTACGCGCGCGAAGTGTTCCCCGAGCAAGCGCGTGACCCGGTCGCGGCCTTGCAGTGCGGTGTGGTACCAGTCCGGCACGATCCCCTTCAGCTTTTCTGATTTACGGAACACAAATTCGCCGGCCGCGACGCTGGCGGCTTCGGGCTGCGCGCGCCAGACGCGTTCACTGTAGACGCTCAGCAGCAACATTCCGCCGGGCTTCAGGACGCGCTCGAGTTCCGCAATCCAGGCGCGTTGGAAATCTTCGTTCAAATGCGTGAATACGCTGATGGCATAAATCATATCGAGGCTTGCGTCCGTGAACGGCAACGGAGGCAGCGGCTGTCCGCAGACGAACTTGGCCGCGGGGATGTTGGCGCGGCTCCAGGCGATCGCTTCGGCGTCCACGTCCACGCCGTGCCAGTGCACTTCCGGATAGCGCTCGATCAGCCAGCGCAGCGTGCGTCCGCAGCCGCAACCGAAGTCCAGCACGGCTTGGCCCGGAGTGAACTGAGATCCAACCTGGGCCAATACAGTCTCGATGTTTTCGGCGGTGCGGCGGCCGACCTCGAGAAAAGCAGCTAACCGCGAATCCTCGCCCACGCGAAACCGCAGACTCGCGGGTGGCACTGGAGGGCCAGTGGGATGGCGCTCCAGCCGGTCGCGCAGCCACCACTCCATTCGCAGACGTGTGCGAAACGCGACGTGGTACAGGCTCCGCGCCACTGGCCGCAAAGACACGGGGACAAGTTGCTTGAGAGACACTTTCGTCCATCTTAACGGCGCAACTCAGTTCGCTTCGCGGGAATGAAATTCCTGGAGTTTCAGCAGCGTCTCGCAGTTTCCATCGAAAACAACGGACAGCGAATGAGAACCGTGCGTTGATGTCAGGCCCGCGTGCTTCTCTAGCCACTGCCGTATACGAGGAAAGAAATCACGCACAATAGATTCTTTTACGGTGTGCTTCAAAGCGCGTGGAACGGGCCGAACCTCGATACTCCAGGGAATTGATCGCGGGTGATACGATCCCGCGGGTCCACTGTAGGAGAACTTGAGAATTGAATACGGCATACCTCTCGTTTCCATGCGTTCGTACTTTGCGTGAAAGTTGATTTCAAGAATCCGAGCTTGCGGAACGCCCGCCAGCTCCGATGAAATCAGCTCCGCCCCCAGCGGGTACGAAAGCTTGCTGGAGATCTTGGCCTTTACCCGTGTAGGGAACGTCATTGGACTTCAATTCCACGAGTCAATTGTAGGATATCCCTCCAAGGCCCCTTGCCCGCGTGCGGTGGGGGTCGCGAGTCCCTGGGACCAGTTGGATCCCTTTGCTTGTTACCGCAGTTGGCTCTCGACTTCCTCAAGCCAATCCGGACGCTTCAGCACGTCGCGTGGCCGTGCTCCGTCAGGTGGTCCGATGATGCCGTCGCGCTGCATCATATCCAGAATGCGCGCGGCCCGGCCATAGCCCAACCGTAGCCGCCGCTGCAAGGTGGATGTGGAGGCCTTGCCGATCTCGCACACCACCTTCACGGCTTCGTGGTACATGGCATCTTCAGGGCCTTCGTATTGTTCCTCTTCTTCATCGTCGGCGGGCGGAGCGATCAGGAAGGTCTGGTCATAATCCGGCTGGGCCTGCTGCTTCCAGAACTCGACCACACGATTGGTTTCGGCTTCGGTTACATACGATCCGTGCACGCGCACCAGCCGTGAGGTGCCGGGTGGCAGGAACAACATATCGCCCTTGCCCAGCAGGTGTTCGGCGCCCATCACGTCCAGCACGGTCCGCGAGTCCACGCGGGTGGCCACGCGGAAGCTCATCCGCGACGGGAAGTTGGCTTTAATCAGTCCGGTGATCACGTCGACGCTGGGCCGCTGCGTCGCCAGCACCAGATGCATACCCACGGCGCGCGCCATTTGCGCGAGTCGCGTGACGCTTTCTTCCACGGCGGCGCGTTCGAGCATCATCAGGTCGGCCAGCTCGTCGATGATGATCAGGATGTACGGTACCGGCTCCAGTTCGTCTTCCGCGGTCTCGTCCTCGAACAGGCTGCGGGGTTGCAACTGCAACTGGCGAATCTTTTTGTTGTACTGCTCGATGTTGCGCACGCCTTGCGCGGCCAGCAGCCGCAAGCGGCGATCCATTTCCGCCACCGCGTTGCGCAGCGCGTAGGTGGCCTTCTTGGCGTCGGTGATCACCGGCGTAAGCAAGTGCGGGATGCCTTCGTACAGGCCGAATTCCAGGCGCTTGGGGTCCACCATGATCATGCGCACCTGGTCGGGCGTGGCTTTGTACAAGATGGACATGATCAGCGCGTTGAGCATTACGCTTTTGCCCGAACCCGTCGAGCCCGCGATCAACAAGTGCGGCATGGTTTCGAGCGACGCCGCCTTGATGCGTCCGCTGATATCCTTGCCCAGCGCTACGGTCAGCGGCGACGCGGAGTTTTGAAACTCGTCCGATTCCAAGATCTGGCGAAGGCTGATGACTTCACGCTTGGAATTGGGTACCTCGATGCCCACTGTGGGCTTGCCGGGGATGCGCTCGATCAAAATCGATTCGCATTGCAGGCCCAGGCACAGGTCTTCGGACAGCGCGGTGATCCGCGAATATTTCACGCCCGCCTCGGGTTTGAATTCGAAGGTCGTGACCACCGGGCCGGGATTGATTTGCACTACCGAGCCCAACACATCGAACTCCTCAAACTTGCTCTTGATGCGGACCGCGATCTCTTTGAGCTCCTGGCTGTCGTAGGCGGCGCTGCCTTGCGGCTCTTGCAACAAGTCCGTGGGCGGGATTTTGAACGTCGTGCGCACGGGGCGCTGCGGCTCGGAATGGGGAGTGCGCCGGTCGGCACGAAACGGGTCGGCATCCGCTTCCGATGGCGGGGGTTCCAGGGTGCGGATGGGAATGTCGTCCACGGACGGAGCCGCGGCCGGCGTGGAGACGGCCCAGGGCGCGGTGGACGACTGAGCCGCTCCGGCCGCGGCCGCCATGCTGGAGGGCCGCAAAGCATCCACAATGGGCGGATCGGAGGCGCTGGGCGGTTCCGGTCCCGTACCATATGCGGGCACATCCCGGTTCTTCTCCAGAGCCCGCCGCGCCGCCCGTTGCCTGGCTTTCTCGCGGGCCTGGATCGCGCGTTCCTTGCGCCATTCGTAAAAGCGCAGATGCATGCGGCTGATCCATTTCATCGGCCAGCGGAACAAATCGAGAAGGTGCGCCATTTCAAAGTGCGACACCAGGTACAGCGATACGATCCAGGTGGCCGCAGTAGCCAGGATGGCTCCGGTCAGATTCAGGGAAGCGACCAGGTAGGAACCGAGGAGGCCTCCCACCAGACCCGAAGCTGGAATCATGGCAGCGATGGGCCTCCAGTCGGGAGCGAGTCCGAAGGCCGCGCAGGACGCTGCGACGAATAACAACGCGCCGCCCAGCTTGATCCCCGGCGCTTCAATGGCCGAGGACTGAATCCACTTCCAGCCCAGCAAGAGAATCAGCAGGGGTACGGCATAGGCGGCCAGTCCGAGAGTTTGCAGCAGGAAATCCGAAATATCCGCGCCTACGAAGCCGGTCAGGTTGCCAGGTTTGGCGCGGCCGGTGGCGGTGTTCCAAGAAGGGTCGAAGGGATGATATGAGACCAGGCTCAGTAAAATGAACAGCCCTGCGAATAGATACACCACCGCCAGGGCTTCATTTAGCCTGGGGTGGCGGGTAGGTCCTAGAAACTTCATCCTCCGTTAGCGACGGAAGACAGCCAGAGCAATGACTATTATGCCAAAAACCAGCCGGTAAAGTACGAACACCCCCAGGGAACGGCGGCGCAGGAAGTTCATGAAGAAGCCGATGGCCGCGCAACCGGTGATCGCGCTGACGGCGATCCCCACCAGAATCGGGATGCGCATCTCGGCCGGGAAGCCGCCTTCGTGCTTCATCAGGTCGTAGAAATCCTTGAGGGCCGCTCCTGCAATCACGGGCGTCGAGAGCAGAAAAGAGAACCGGGCGGCCGCCGGCCGGTCCAGGTTGCGGAACAGGCCCGCGGCAATGGTCGCTCCGCTGCGGGAGACTCCTGGGACCACCGCGCAAGCTTGCGCCAGGCCGATGGTGATGGAATCGACAAGGTTGGCGTGACCGAGATCCCTTTGTCTGCGCCCCACCATCTCGGCGAGCCAGATGATGAGGCCGACGCCGATGGATGTACCCGCGATCACGAAGAGGTTCTCGCGCCACAGCGTTTCGGCTTGTTTCTGAAACAGCAGCCCAGCCAGACCCGCGGGGATGGACCCCAGCACCAGCAACCACAGCAGCCCGCGATTCCGTCGCAGCGCCGGATCGCCACCCGTGGTGGAGAGGCCCAAGCCCTGCGACAGCACTTGCAGCCAGTCGCGGAAGAAGTACAGCAGCACGGCGACCAAGGTTCCCACATGCAGCGCGATATCGAAGGCCAAGCCCTGGTCGGGCCACCCCAGCAACCTGGGAATCACGACCAGATGGGCCGTGCTGCTGATGGGCAGAAACTCGGTGAGGCCCTGGATGATGCCCAGGACGATCACTTGCAAAAGGGGCATGGACTCCTAGGGTACCGAAATCCGCGCAACCTTTGGAACGCGGTTCGGCCATGATGTTTCAACTCTGTGACCACGCTACTCTGCTGGTCCGCATAATGCGAAGATAGAGGAACAGGTTGAAACGGGTTCATGCTGGGTGAATGGGTGCTTTTAGCATTGTTGGCGGGTTCCTTGGCGTACTCGCTGTTGGTCATCGTCGCGGTGCGGCGTTACCGGCGGGGGCGGCGGGCGGAGTCGCGTGCCTTTGAGCCGGTCAGCATACTGAAGCCGCTGGCCGGATTGGATCTCGGCCTGGAGCGCAATCTCCGGACGTTCTTCGAACAGGATTACCCGGACTTCGAGATTCTGTTTGCCGTTCGCGACGCGGACGATGCGGCGGTGGAAGTTGTGGAGCGGCTCCGGCGCGAGTATGCGGCGGTGCCTTCGCGGCTGCTGGTGACTGGAGAACCTCCGTATCCCAACGCCAAAGTCTTCAGCCTGGACCGCATGTTCGCCGCCGCCGGGCACGACCTGGTGGTGATGAGCGACAGCGACATCCGCGTGGGCCCGGCCTTTTTGCGCACGGTGGCCGCCGAGTTTCAAGACCCCGCGTTGGGCGTGGCTACGTGTCCTTATCGCGCCGTGGCGGGCCCCGGCCTGTGGTCGCGCCTGGAAGCGACCGGCATGAATACGGACTTTCTGGCCGGAATTCTGGTCGCGCGAATGGTTGAAGGGATGAAGTTCGCGGTAGGCCCCACCATCGTGGCGCGGCGGAGCGCCCTCGATTCCATCGGCGGTCTGGACCGGCTGAAAGACTTTCTGGCGGAGGATTTCGCCCTGGGCAAGTTCGCCGCGGAGGCCGGCCAGGGTGTGAACCTTTCGTCTTATGTGGTGGAGCACCATATCGGGAATCAGGATCTGGCGCACAACGCCCGGCATCGCCTGCGATGGGCTCGCAGCACGCGGCGATCGCGGCGCGCGGGCTACATCGGCCAGTTGCTCACCATGCCGTTGCCGCTGGCGATCATGGTGTTCGCGGTCGATCCCGCGTGGTGGCCGGTGCTCCCGTTGACCTTCGCGATCCGCGCGGCGGCGGCGTGGAGCGTGGCCCAGGGAGTGCTCGGCGCGCAGCTCAACTGGGTGTTGTTGCCGATGGAAGATGTGGCGGCGTTCTGTTTCTGGGTCGCCGGATTCTTCGGCAACACCATTACCTGGCGCGGCCGCAACTACCGCCTGGAATCCGACGGACGGTTTGAGCTACTGACCGAAGACTGATAACATGGGCCGATCGTCATGTCGGCATTCAGGGCTCCTTTCCTTTTGTTCGCCGGAACCGCGCTGTGGGCGCAATCGCCAGCGGGTGACCCCACCCGGGGCAAAGCGCTGTTTGAATATAAGGGCGACTGCCTAAGGTGCCATCGCGTGAACGGTACGGGCGGACGAATCGGTCCCGATCTCAGCGATATCGGCCTGGCGCGGCGCGCGGGTGGACCGAGCCCGCCCATCGAGTCGATGGTCGCCGGAAACGGCCCGGCCATGGAGCGCAAGATCCTCGATCCGGAGGCCGAGGTCGCGCCCGCGAACCGCTTCGTTCGCGTGGTTACCAAGGATGGCGCGACGCTCACCGGACGCCTGCTCAATCACGATAACTTCTCGGTGCAGCTCCTGGAGGTTTCGCGGGAGGCCCCGGAAGGCAAGCTCCGCGCGTTCATGAAATCCGACCTGCGCGAGTTTGCCGTGCTCACCAAATCGCAGATGCCCTCGTACAAAGGCATACTCGACACCCCAGAGGTGGCCGATGTGGTCGCGTATTTACTAACGTTGAAAGGACTCGGCGGCCAATGAAACACGCACTCGGCATCGCGATGTTGACCGCTTCTGTGTGGGGGCAAGGCGTGACCTTCGACCGCATCCTTGCGCCCGAAAAGGAACCCCAGAACTGGCTGACATACTCCGGAAATGTCAAAGGCCAGCGCCACACCCTGCTCAAGCAGATCACACCCGCGAACGTGAAGGATCTGGAACTCAAGTGGGTGTGGCAGGCTAAGTCGCTGGAGAAATTCGAGACCACGGCATTGGTTGTCGATGGCGTTCTCTACACCGTCGAGGCGCCGGATACCGCCGTGGCTTTGGACGCCGTCAGCGGCCGCCAGTTCTGGACGTCTCCTTATACTCCTTCGCCCGAGGCGCGGCCTTGCTGCGGGCGCGTCAATCGCGGCCTGGCGATCTTTGCTCCACAAGGCGGGGCCGACACCTTATACATGGGCACCATCGACGCGCACCTGCTGGCGATCGACGCGGCTACGGGCAAGGTGAATTGGAATGCGAAGGTGGCCGAAGCCAAGGATCGTTACGCGATCACGCATGCGCCGCTGATCGTCAAGGACAAGGTGATCGTGGGCACCGCCGGCGGCGATGGGCCGACGCGCGGACAGATCGTGGCTTACGATGCCAAGAGCGGCAAGGAGGCTTGGCGGTTCTACACCATCCCTGGTCCGGGCGAGCCGGGCCACGACACCTGGCCCGAAGGAGACCGCTGGAAGACCGGCGGCGGGGCGATCTGGAACGCCGGGGCTTACGATCCGCAGACCAACTTGACGTTCTGGGGCATCGGGAATCCGAGTGAAACCCACGCGCCCGATAAGCGCGTCGGCGACAACCTTTATACCGATTGCGTGGTGGCGCTGGACGCCGACACCGGCAAGCTCAAGTGGTATTACCAATTCACGCCTCACGACGATATGGACTGGGACGCGACGCAGGTTCCGGTGCTCGCCGAGATCCAGTGGCAAGGGCGTCCGCGCAGCGTGATGCTGTGGGCCAATCGCAACGGCGTGATGTACGTGATGGACCGGACCACCGGCCAGTTTCTCTCCGGCAAGCCTTTTGTCGATGTGAACTGGCTGAGCGGTTTCGATGAAAAAGGCCGCCCGATGCGCGTGCCCGGCAAAGTCGCCACGCCCGAAGGGAGCCTGGTGCGGCCGACTGTGCTCGGGGCGACGAACTGGTATCCACCTTCGTTCAGTCCATCGACGGGTTGGTTCTACATCCCGGGTTGGGAGAACGCCGGCGCGATGAATTATCTGGGCAAGACGTCGCGCGATACCGGCATCACGCCGATGCCGGACACCAAAGTGCCGCAGAACTACCGCACCGACGCCGAAGGCTTCGGCATCGTGCGCGCATTCGACCCGACCACAGGCGACAAGAAGTGGGAATACAAGATGGGCGACACCACTTGGGCGGGCGTGCTGACGACGGCTTCCGACCTGCTGTTCAGCGGCGCGCGCGACGGGAATTTTTTCGCGCTGAACGCGCGCACCGGCGAACTGCTGTGGCGCATCTCTCTGGGCGGACAGATCAACAGCGGCGGCATGAGCTACTCGGTGAACGGGAAGCAGTACATTACCGTGGCGGCGGGAACGTCGCTGTTTGCGTTCGGACTGCGATAAAGGCGCGGGCGAGGGACACTTCGAGCTAGGCGCCGCATTGCCTGGCGATTCAAAGAACAATAAAGTCGGGAGCTCCCGCGCCGAGGTTTTGCCTTCACCGGCAGAAGGACTGGTTTAGCGTCGAGCTATCGACGGCCATCCTGCTTAAACGTTGCACGCGGAGCCATGGATGCGTGCGCGGTGGAATCGGCTCTCAGATGGCGAGCGCTCGATCTCCTCGGCTTCAAGATACACGACGAACGTAGGGAAGCGACCCGCTCGAAACGGCAAGCTGTAGTGGTGTAAGGAAATAAACCGGTGCGCCGCCGCGTGACCGGCGGAACAAGTGGGATGGTCTTCAAAGCCCGGACGCCGTATGGTAACGTAGCGGCTTGCTGCTGCTGATTTTCCGGGTCCGGCTCCTTTTCACGCTGACGGTCGGCGGGGCGTGCCTGTTCGCGCCGCGGCTGTGCGCGCAAGTCTGTCTCCCCGGAGACTTACGCGTGGTGGTCATCGATTCCCAGGAAAGCTTTGTATTCGACGCCGACGTAAGCGTCGCTTCGGGAACGCGCACGCTGGGCAACCGGTCCACGGGCACTTTAGGATATGCGGAGTTTCAGCAGACTCCGTGTGGAGCGTGGACCGCGACCGTCGCCAAGGAAGGCTTCGAGACGGCCACCAGGGAAGTCCAGATCACGAGTTCCGCCAATGTCGTGATTCGTTTGATCGTGACCCCGAAAATGCAGACCAGCAGCGTCGACGTGGTCGAACCCGTGGGCCCTCTGGAACAGAGCGCGGCGCAGCAGAACCAGTTGCAGCCGGCCGAGGTCAAGGCGCTGCCGACCAACCCGGCGACGGTCAACGAAACCCTTCCGCTGGTGCCGGGCGTGGTGCGCGCGCCCGATGGCGAATTGAAGATCGGGGGCAATGGCCAGGAGCGCAGCGCCATGGTGGTGAACTCCACCGATATCACCGACCCCGCGACGGGCAAGTTCGGCCAAAGCCTGCCCATCAACAGCATCGAGACGGTGACCGTGCTAACCACGCCGTTCCTGGCGCAGTACGGCCGCTTCACCCAGAGCGTGGTGGCGGTGGAGACGCGCCGCGGCGGTGAAAAATGGCACGCCGAGTTGAACGATCCGTTCCCCGACTTCCGCGTCCGCAGCCATCACCTGCGCGGCATTCGCAACGAGACGCCGCGCTCCTCGTTGGGCGGGCCGCTGATCCACAACCGCCTGTACTTCATGTCCTCTTTGCAGTATTTCCTGGAAAAGGCCCCCAACCGCACGCTGTATTTCCCCTTCAATGTGTCCAAACAGGAGTCCGTCAATTCGTTTTCGCAGTTGGACTGGGCCCTGTCTACACGGCAGCTCTTGACCGCGACGTTCCACTTCAGCCCGCAGCACACCAATTTCGTCAATCCGGATTTCTTCCATCCGCAACCGGTGACGCCCAGCTACGCGCAGCACAACTATGTGGGCACGGTGATCCATCACTTCGGGCTGCTGAATGGGATTCTCGACAGCTCGCTTTCCATTCAGCGATTCGACGTCACGGTGGGCGCCCAAGGGAGCGCCGCCATGGCGCTGACGCCGGAAGGCAATAGCGGCAACTTCTTCGGCACTCAGGATCGCAGCGCGAGCCGCAACGAATGGCTGGAGGCGTATTCGCTGACGCCGCTCCGCGCGGGTGGCACGCATTTGGTCAAGCTGGGCTCCTCCAACACCTGGTCCGGAGACGATGGCCGCTTGGGCTACCGTCCGGTCGAAATACTCGATTCCGCCGGGCGTCTGGAAGAGCGCATCGACTTCAGCAATCCGCCGCCTTACAGCCGCTCCGATCTGGAGGTGACCGCCTACGGGCAGGATCACTGGTCGCTCACTCCAAAATTGTCCTTCGATTATGGGGCACGGGTCGAGCATCAGCGCTTGGCGCAGAATCTCCGAGTCGGTCCGCGCGGTGGCGCCGCCTGGAGCCCTTTTGAGAACCGCCGTACGGTGCTACGCGCCGGGTATGGAATCTTCTACGATCATTTGCCGCTGGATATCTACACTTTTTCCCGCTATCCGCAGCGGACCGTCACGATGTACTCGCCCGATGGGAGCGTGCTGGGAGCGCCGGTGGTCTACCAAAATGTCATCGGCAGTATCACCGGACCGCGATCGTTTTTCGTCAACCACGAGCAGGTAGCCGGCGCCTTCTCGCCGCGCGGCGCAACCCTGAATCTGCAGATCGAACACAATTTTCCGCGCTTGCTGCGTCTCCGCGCCGTCTACACCGACAATCAGTCCGTGGGGCTGGTGGCGCTGGAGCAGGACAACTCCGGCGCGACCGACCGCATTGTGCTGAACGGCGATGGCAAAGCGCGGTACCGTCAGGCCGAGGTTACCGCCAAGTTCGCCTGGAAGGGCGGGCAACAGATCGTGGTTTCCTATACGCACAGCCGCTCCGAAGGAAATCTGAATCTCTACGACGGATTCCTGGGCAGTTTTCCCACGCCGCTGGTGCGCCCCAACTTGTACGGGAACCTTCCGGCGGACCTACCGAATCGCGTGCTGTTGTGGGGCAGTTTCGAGTCCCACGTGTGGAACGTGAAGGTGCTGCCCATCGTGGAAATCCGCACCGGGTTCCCCTACGCGCGCGTGGACGCGATGCAGAATTACGTTGGTGTTCCGTACAGCGATGCCACGCGTTTTCCTGACTTCTTCTCGGCCGATGCGCGCTTTATGCGGGATTTTAAGGTCACTCCTAAGTACACGCTGCGCCTGTCTGTTACGGCCAATAACATCACCAATCACTTTAATGCGCTCGCGGTCCACGCCAACATCGCGGACCCGCAGAGCGGCGTTTTCTTCGGCACCTACCCGCGGCGCTATCGAGGCGATTTTGAGATTGTCTTCTAGCGCCAGGTGGCTGCATGAGACTTGACCCGTAGTCAACTACGGGTTCTAGACTGATTGGTTGGAAGGTGGCTGGCATGACGACGTTCAGGATTGGTGAACTGGCAAGCAAGGGCAACGTCAATCTGGAGACGATTCGCTACTACGAGCGTGAGGGACTGATGCGGCCGCCGCGGCGAACGCCATCGGGGCACCGGGCCTATGCGCCAGGAGACGTGCTCCGCCTCCGTTTCATCAGACAGTCTCAGGCGCTGGGTTTCACGCTGACCGAGATCAAGGAACTGTTGGCGCTCAGAGTCACGCCAAACCGGCCGTGCATCGGCGTGGTGCGCCAAATCGAAGTGAAAGCGCGGGAAGTGAAGGCCAAGATCGCCCGTCTGCAGGCCATCGAGCGCACGCTCGACCGGATGAAGGCTTCGTGCAAGGGCCGGTGCGCTGTGGGCGAATGCCCGATCCTGGAGAGCTTAGATTCGGGACTGAGGTCATGAGAGGGGTCCACGCCAACATCGCGGACCCGCAGAGCGGCGTTTTCTTCGGCAACCATCCGCGGCGCTATCGAGGCGATTGTGAGATTGTCTTCTAGCGCGGTGTGGCTGGCGTCGGTGTTCGCCCCGGTTGCCTGGGCGCAGGATCCCTTCGAGATCCACATTTATGAATACGAGCCCATGGCTCTCGGCGAGTACAGTCTGGAAACCCACCTCAACTTCAACGCGCAGGGGACGCGGCAACCCGACGGCACGCTTCTTCCCACCGATCATCAAACCCATTTGACGCTCGAACCGACCGCGGGCATTTCGCCCAACTTCGCGATCGGGTTCATGTTTCTGAACGCCTGGGAGCCGGGGAACTCGCCGCAGTTCGCGGGATGGCGGGTGCTGCCGCACTTCTACGCGCCGGAGTCGTGGGGGCTTCCGTTCCGGCTGGGGTTCGTGGCGGAATTCTCCTTCCAAAACCAGCGTTACGAGGAGAACACGCGCCGCGCGGAACTGCGCCCGATTCTCGACCGCGAATGGGAACACTGGCAAGTGGTGTTCAATCCGGTCTTCGAGCGCGCGCTGCACGGGCCGGGTACGCGCCGCGGCTGGAACTTCGAGCCGGCGCTGTTGCTGCGCTGGAAGCGCGAGAAATTTTCGCCGTCGGTCGAATATTACGGCGAGGTGGAAAGCATCAACGTTCCTCCTCGCGCGCAGCCCGAGGTCCACCAGGTGTTTCTCGGCGGCGATTGGGAGGTCTCAAAGGGGTTCAGCATCAACCTCGGAACCGGATTCGATGTGGGCGCGAACGGCCCTGGAATCGTGCTCAAGAGCCGCTTCGAGTGGCACTGGGGCAAGCGCGGTTCCGGGCCGTAACCGTTGCCCGGCTATCATAAGTAAGTGGCCACCACCACCCCGCGCTCCTCCGTCCAACCGTTAGACTTGATCCGCCGCGAGCGCTTCCGCGCCCGCCGTACGCTCCCCATCACCGAAAGCGTGATCCGCGAGATGACGCGCCTGGCCGGCCAGTACAACGCCGTCAACCTCGCCCAGGGTTACCCCGATTTCCCCGCGCCCGACGTCATCAAGGAAGCCGCGCGGCAGGCCATCGCGGACGACGTGAACCAGTACGCCATCACCTGGGGCGCCAAGAGATTTCGCGACGCCATCGCCGCGAAGTACCGGCGTCACTATGATCTGGACTTCGACCCCGAACGCGAAATCACGGTGTGCTGCGGGTCCACAGAAGGCATGATCGCGTCGCTGCTGGCCATCACCAACCCCGGTGACGAGGTCATCATCTTCGAGCCGTTCTACGAAAACTTCGTTCCCGATACGTACCTGGCGAGCGCCGAACGGAAATTTGTGCGGCTGCACCCGCCCCCGCGCCGCGAGCTACAAACGCGCCGCGAGCCACAAACGCGCCGCGAGCCACAAACGCGCCGCGAGCCACAAATAGGATGGACCTTCGATCCGGCCGAGCTGCGCCGCGCCTTCTCGCCGCGCACCAAAGCCATCATCGTGAACTCGCCCGGTAACCCCACGGGACACGTGCTCAGCCGCGAGGAACTCGTAACCATCGCTGAACTCTGCCAGGAGTTCGACGCCATCGCCATCACCGACGAGATCTACGAGCACATCCGCTACGACGGCTCCGTCCACATTCCCATGATGTCGATCCCCGGCATGCGCGATCGCACGATCCTGATCAACAGCCTCAGCAAGACCTACTCGGTCACCGGCTGGCGCGTAGGTTGGGTCCTGGCCGCGCCCGATCTCGCCGAATCCGTCCGCAAGGTGCACGATTTTCTCACCGTCGGCGCCGCCGCGCCCCTGCAGGAGGCGGGCGTGTTGGCCGTCTCGCTGCCCGACGATTACTACTCCGATCTCGCCCGCCACTATCAGGAGCGGCGGGACACCATGGTGGCCATGCTCGAACGCGCAGGCTTCCGCTGCTCGATTCCCCGCGGAGCCTACTACGTAATGGCCGATATCTCGGGGATGGGACTGGGTGACGATCTGGACGTCGTGCGCTATTTGATTGAAAAGATAGGCGTGGCCGCTGTCCCCGGGTCGAGCTTCTTTAACGATCCTGCGGCCGGTGCGAGCTGGATTCGCTTTTGTTTTCCCAAGAAGTGTGAGACACTGAAGCTGGCGGAAGAAAGATTAAGCAAAATTTAGACTTGCTTTTTCGGGCGCGGAAGCGCACCCGGAAGAATCCGCCAACGGGAGGGTGCATGCCGCCTGAAGTCCTTCTCCCGGAGACCGTAGCCCACGAAGATGGGATGGGCCGGGTCCTCGAACCCGATGCCAGCAGCTCGCCGCGGCTGCTCACGCTCAACGTCACTCGCATCCTGGAACAGGAATGCCTGGAGGTGACCGTGAGCGGCTCGCCGGATCGGCAGCACTGGCTGCCACTCGTGAAATTTCCACGTAAGTTCTACTGCGGGACGTACTCACACTTGCTCGATCTGGCGTTTCACCCCGGTGTGCGATACCTGCGCGCGGAGTGGAAGATGTGCCGCTTGGGACCGGCGACGAGCGGCGTGCTGTGCGCGTTCAGCCTCTCCGCCACGCCCGTCAAAGTCCTGCACGCCGGCGCGCATTAACCCGGAGCGCGGACACCCGGCGCGCGGTAACATGGCGCGCGGTAACATGGCGCGCGGTAACCCGGCGCGCGGTAACCCGGCGCGCGGTAACCCGGCGCGCGGTAACCCGGCGCGCGGTAACCCGGCGCGCGGTAACCCGGCGCGCGGTAACCCGGCGCGCGGTAACATGGACCGGTCACATTTTTAGGAGTCCGCGTCGGAGACCCCGCATGACGGCTTCGGTGCGTGTTCCCGCGCCCAGCTTATTCAGGATCGAGTTCACGTGAAATTTAGCGGTGTGCTCGGAGATGTTCAAGCGCGCCGCGATCTGTTTGTTGCTCAGACCTTCGGCTAACATCTCCAAGGCCTCCATCTCCCGCGGCGTCAGGTTTTCGACGGATGCTTCGGGCGCGACTGGAATCACCGCTGCGCTGGCCTCCACTGGAATCGCGATCAGTCCGGCCGCAACCGCGTACAGAGCCGCGACAATCTGTTCCGCGGCGGCCTCGCGCGGCAGCACCGCGTGGACTCCCCAACCCGTCAGCCGCGAGGTAAAACGATCCTCGGATAAAACGACGCTCGGAATGGCGTCCGATCCTTCGTGCCCATCGGGGATCTCGTCGCGCAAGATGACGTCGGCGTGCGCGGGCGAGTCCACCAGTTCGATGCCGCCGCGCTCATCGAGCGACGGCGCCAGCAGCGACTCCAGACCCGCGCGCGTCACCGCGGACGCCGTCTCAATCCACACCCGAATCAAGCCGCCTCCCGCTTGGGCCTCCCCGCGAGCGCCAGCACCACCTCGCGCTCCCGCGACCGATCGCCACGCAGGAACCGCAGCGTGAGCCGCCCGGTTGGCTCCCGAGCCACTTCCTGATTCACCTCCGCGATCGCGTCAGCCTCTGCGATTGCATCAGGAAGATCCGCCGGCGAACGGAAACGCCCCTCCGGAGTGCCCACGAGTATGTCTCCCAGCATCAGCGATGCCTGCTCGGCCGGCGTCCCCGGTTCGACGCTCAGTATCAGCAGACCCAAGTGTCCCCGCCGGTTCAGCGGCACCGGCTGAATGGTGACGCCGATGCGCGGACCCGCGCCGCGGCGGATGAATTCCTCGACCGTGGCGCTCGGAACCGCGAGCGCGATCCCGCCGGTGACGATCATCGTGTTAATACCGGCCACCTGACCCGTGGCGTCCGCCAGCGGCCCGCCCGAGTTCCCCGGAGCCAGACGAATCGCCGCCTGCACCCACGCGCGCCGCCCCATGCCCGCGACCGGTCCCGTAGCATGCACCACGCCGGTCGTGAGCGCTCCCGTGAAGCCTAACGGATTCCCGACCGCCACCACCAGCTCGCCCGGTTTCATTGCCGCCGTTCGGAAGTTGGCCGCTTGCAGACCGGCGGTCGCTAAATGCAACCTCGCCAAATCGCGCTGATCGTCCTGCGCCCGGACTTCGGCGGGAAGCGACCGGCCATCCCACAACTCGACTTCATGTTCTCCCGGCGCGTGCGCTCCGGGCCCTAGCACGTGCGCATTGGTGATGATGGTCCCCGAGCTGTCCCAGATCACGCCCGAACCGGCGCTCGCACGCCGCCGGTTCGTACTCCGGATGTGGACTGTGGACCGGCGCAACAACTCCCCGATTTCGCCGATCCCCATGTCAATTCCTCCCCGGCCGCTCACCCACCGCGATTTGCAGCGTTTCGAGCTTGCCGCCCCGCACGATGCGCACCGCTACAGTCTTGCCCACCGCCTCGGCCAGCAGCGGCCTCAGCCCCTCAGGACGATCCAAAGCGTGACCATTCAACTCGATCAGCACGTCGCCGATCAACAATCCCGCCTTGCCCGCCGGCGCATTCTCATCCACGCTGACCGTCATCAGCCCGCCGCCGGCCTGCAATCCCAAGCTTTTCGTTAGATGCTCGGGAAGCCGGATTGGTTGTAACCCCGCGCCCAGATACCCTTGCGGCAGCCGCCCATGCGCCAGCAAAGCCTGCGCGACGCGCTCCACGGTTGCGTTGGGAACCGCGAACGGCGCCACCCGCGAAAGCACCGGCGTAGCGATGCCGATCACTTTGCCGGAAGCGTCCACCACCGCGCCGCCCGCGGCCACCGGATGCAGCGCCACGTCCAGCCGGATCACCTGGTCCAACTTGCCGCCGCGCCAGGTTTGGGATGGCCCACTCAGACTGCTGATCACTCCGACTGCCGCGTTGGCGCTGTCTTTGTTGCGGCCGATCGCGACAATCAGTTGCCCGGGACGATGTACGCCGCTCTCGGCCTTCTGCACGGTTGGCGCCTTCAGATCTTTGACCCGCAGAACTGCCAGGTCCGTGCCCGGATCTCGTCCCGCCAACTCGGCGGACAGTTTCTCGCCCGCACCGGTGGTGACCACGATGTCGTCGTCCTGACGCAGCGCGTGCTCGGCGGTGACCACAACTCCCGGCGACCAGTGCACGCCGCTGGAGTTGAAGCGCGGTCTGCCATGCACCGCCACAACCGGCGCGGCCGAGCTCTCCACCAGCGCCGCCAGCTCATTCGAAAGTGAAACTAAGGAACTTGCCATGATGATCTCTCCTGGACACCAGAGTGAGCCATCCCGGCCCCGCGCGACATCAGTAGAACGGGTAGTTCGCCCCTATCCGATCGGTCGGGTTAGAGCTGGATGAGGCGACTTCCACTACAGCCGGTTCATCAGGCTGGCCGCGTAACCCGCGCCAAAGCCGTTGTCGATATTCACCACGGTGACATTGCTGGCGCAACTGTTCAGCATGCCCAGCAGCGCCGCCAATCCCTGGAAGCTCGCGCCATAGCCCACGCTGGTCGGCACCGCGATCACCGGAGCCGCCACCAGCCCGCCGATCACGCTGGCCAGCGCGCCTTCCATCCCCGCGCACACGATCACCACGCGCGCTTCCGTCAGCCGCTCGCGATGGTGCATCAGGCGGTGGATGCCCGCCACGCCGATGTCCCAAACGGTCTCGACCTCATTGCCCATGATCTCGGCGGTCACGCGAGCTTCCTCCGCCACCGGCAGGTCGCTGGTCCCCGCGCTCACCACGGCGATGCGGCCCTTGCCTCGCACGGTGCGATCGCGCCAGATGCGGACCGCCGCCGAGGCCGGAAAATGTTCCGCATCCGGATGTTCTGCGCAAAGCCGCGCCGCGGTCTCTTCGGTCGCGCGAGTCACCAGCACGTTTTGCGCGCGCGCCAGCAAACTGGCGACGATCGCCGAGCACTGCTCCGCACTCTTGCCCATGCCGAACACGACTTCGGGTATGCCATGCCGCAGCGCGCGGTGGTGATCCACCTTGGCGAACCCCAAGTCCTCGAAGGGCAGATGCCGCATCCGCTCCACGGCGGCGTCGATGTCGATTGCGCCCGCGCGGACTTGTTCCAGAAGAGCGCGCAATTGATCCTGATCCATCGTTTAACCGCGCGCAACGGGCTGCTGCCCTGTGCGCTCCTCTCTTGACCGCGCACAACGGGCCGCTGCCCTGTGCGCTCCCCTTTCCTACTCCCGCTCCGCGTCGAATTTCCTACTCGCGTTCCGCGTCGAAGTCCGCGAAAGTCTTCTTCTCCGCGGCCAGACGCGCCAGCAGCGGCGCAGGCTTCCAGCGTTCGCCGTGCTCTTTCTCGAACTCGCACAGCCGTTGATAAATCCGCTCCAGCCCCACCAGCCCCGCGTGGAACATCGGCCCCCCCCGCCAGGCCGGAAACCCGTAGCCCGTCAAGTACACGATGTCGATATCCACCGCCCGCGCCGCGCGCCCTTCTTCGAGCACCCGCGCCCCCTCGTTGATCAGCGCGTACACGCACCGCTCGACGATCTCTTCCGTGGAAATCTCTCGCTGTTTGATCCCCGCCTCGGCCGCCGTCGTGCGGATCAGCTCCAGCACCGCCGGGTCCGCGGTCGCCTTGCGCCCGTCTTCATATCGATACCACCCCGCGCCGGTTTTCTGCCCGTAGCGGCCCATCTGGTACAGCTTGTCCGCGACCAGCGGTGCCCGTTTCCCGCGCGGCTCCAGCAGGTCCTTGAACTCCTGCTTCACGCGCCACATCACGTCGATGCCCGCCATATCGTCCACGCCGAAGATCCCCATGGCCATACCGAAATCGGTGAGCGCCGCGTCCACCTGCTCCGGCGTCGCGCCCTCCTCCACCAGGAACTGCGCCTCGAACATATACGGAAACATCATCCGGTTACCCACGAACCCGAATCCGTTCCGCACCACCACGCCGACTTTTTTGAGCGCCTTGGCCACCGCCATCGCCGTAGCCAGCACGCGTCCCTCGGTGGCCGAGCCGCGCACCACTTCCACCAGCCGCATCACATTCGCCGGACTGAAGAAGTGCAGCCCCACCACCATGTGCGGACGCGAAGTCGATTGCGCAATCGCGTCGACATCCAGCGTCGAGGTGTTGGTCGCCAGCACGCAGTCCGGCTTGGCCACCCGATCGAGTTCCGCGAAAACCTGCTTCTTCAAAGCCAGCGACTCAAACACGGCTTCGACGATAAGGTCCGCCTGATCGAAGCCGTCCAATCCAGTCTGCGAGCCGACGCGCTCCAACCTCTGCGACATCGCCTCCGGTGTCAGCCGTCCCCGCTTAATCGACGCTTCGTAGTTCTTGCGGATCACCGCCATCCCGCGCTCCAGCGCCTCAGGCGATGCGTCGTTGAGCCGCACCGCGAAGCCCGCATTGGCGAAGGCCATGGCGATCCCGCCGCCCATCGTGCCCGCTCCCACAATCGCCACCGACTTCACCGGATATGGCGCGGTGTCTTTCGGTAAACCCGGAACCTTGGCCACGGTACGCTCGCCGAAGAACGCGTGCATCAACGCCTTGGCCTGATCCGAGTGCCCCAGTTGCTGAAAAATCTCTTTCTCCCGCTGAATGCCCGCCTCGAAGCTCAACGAAGCAGCGGCCTCCACCGCATCGATCACCGCGAGCGGAGCGATCTGATGCCGCCGCGTCTTCTTGATCTGCTCCCGCAGCGCCTCCAGCGGAGCGGCACTCGCCACGCGGTCGCGAGTCTTCGGTGGCACAGCCTTCAGCCGGTGAGCCTCCTGAGCAAACGCGATCGCGCCCGCCAACAGATCGCCCCCCGTCTCAAGGTGGATCACGCGATCCACCAGCCCCGCCGCCAATGCATCTTGAGCCGGGATCGGATCGCCCGTCGCGCACATCTCCGCCGCCTTGGCCGTTCCCACCAGCCGCGGCAGCCGCTGCGTCCCGCCCGCGCCCGGAAGAATCCCGAGCTTGGTTTCGGGCAGCCCCAACTGCGCATCCGCCGTAGCCACGCGATAGTGCCCCGCCATCGCCAACTCCAGCCCGCCGCCGAGCGCCGTCCCGTGAATCGCCATCACCACCGGCTTGGCTGAATCCTCGACCGTGTAAAGCATCGGATGCAAATCCGGCAGCGACCCCTTCCCATACGCAGCTTTTTCAAGCTCATTGATGTCCGCCCCAGCCACAAAGGTGCGCCCGCCGCCAATAATGACAATGGCGCGCACCGCAGGATCGGCGTTGGCCGCATGGATCGCAGTCTCGATGCCTTCAGGCACACCGTGACTCAGCGCGTTCACGGGAGGATTGTTAATAGTGATAATGCCCACGCCATCCCGCGTGGCGAGCGTTACGAAAGAGTCCATCGTGTATCCAGCTTGACACACTCCGGACTCATTTCACTGCTGAAACTCCACCTTCCGCGCGCCCGGAGGCGGCACGAACTTGAAGAGGCTGTCGGGGAGGGGCTCGCCCAGCCTGATCAAAGTGAATACCGTACTTGATCCGCCGCGGTCCTCTCGGACAACCCGGTTGGTCTTCTTATCGACCCACCATGTGCGATCCATCACTGACGCCACGTAACAAGGTACCGCCACGCCTGCGACGTCGATCGCCTCTTCGCGAAGAAGCTTGGCTCCGTCGGCCAGATCGGCGGCACGGCGGTACAACCCCATCATGACCTCGTCTGTCGCCTCCGGAGTGTGAGCGCTCCCCTCCGGATCGGCAGCCAGTTCATCTGCGGGAATAGAACCATACTGATTCGATTTCGGCAGGTAGAACCACAGAGCAGAGCCGTCGTGAATCGTCACAGCCTCGTCGAGTCTCGAATCGGTCGGCTCCAACCCAGGAATCGTCGCCTCCATGCGATACCGATCCGGAGCCCTGAATGCAACGCGCATATGGGCACGCGTGGAGGTCCCTCCCTCGGTCATCGTCGCCTCAGCCACAAGCTCATACTCCGACACGCCCTTGTAGGTCTCACTGACCTTCTTCAAAACCTCCGCCACATCGGGCTGCGCCTGTGCGAAAGCCCCGCGCACCACTAGCACGAAAAGTCCGGGCAGAATTGCCGGCCGCATATCCCAAATTTACCAGATTTACGGAAGAATCACCCGGCGCAGGTCCATGGCAACTACGAAACCCGCCCCGCGCGGTGACCACGAATCCAACGAAATTTCTACCTGCAATCCCAACAACTTCCCGATCCCCACGCGAAGCAGCCCCTTTCCCCATGGTAAAAGTTTGGACGAGAAAGGATCTCAAAAATGTCCACGCCAGCCCAAGCCCAAGCTTCCCGCGCCAACGGCGCTCTCTCCCAGGGACCCGTCACCCCCGAAGGCAAAGCCGCATCCTCCCAAAACGCTCTCCGCCACGGACTCCGCTCCGCAGCCGTCGTGCTGCCCACCGAGGACCCCGCGGAATTCGCCCAACACCAGGCCTCTTACATCGAGACGTTCCGCCCCGTCAGCCAACCCGAGCGCGACCTGATAGAAACCATGGCCGCCGCCCGCTGGCGCATGAAGCGCCTGCTGGCACTCGAAGTCGAGCTCCTGCAGAACGAAGACCTGGAACGGGCCATCGGCGTAATCACCCGCTACGAAGGCCAGCTCAACCGCACCTACGACCGAGCCTTCAAACAATTGGAAGCCCTGCAAAACAACCGGCCTCCAGCCCGGTCAGCCGTTCCGGCCGGCCCGCAGGCAGCCTCCGCGGCCCCTTCGGAAACCAGAAAACCGAACGAACCCGACGGCCGCCAGTTCGAAGCGCTCTTGGACGCCCTAACGGCCCCTCCCCCCGCTCGGGAAGTAAAGATCGGGAAGTAGGAGCCGTGCCCCACACGAATTTCCCACGTCCCGCATAAACAGCGCAGACCACGGCACACCGAAGGTGTCTGCACGCTTGGCGTCGGACCGGTTCCGAGACGGCTCTGTGCGAGAATTGTGAACAGCGGAGAGCACTACGGTCTGGTGACTAACGAACAACTCTACCTGGTGATCGGCGTTCCGCTCCTGTTCAACGCCACGCTGATCGGAATTCTCATGGCCTGGGTGAGTGCGAAGTTTCAGGCGACGGACGCGAAGTCCGACGCGCGCTTCTCGGCCATCGACAAACGCTTCGACGACCTGCGCGATTTGTGGCGAGCCGAACTCCGCCGCGTGGAAGAAATCCTGGACGCGCGCCTGAAGCACCTCGAAGAGCGCCACTGACCAGTAACGCCCCTCGATTCGTCCCGTGGCACGGCTTCCTGAGCCTCCTCGGTTTGTCTCTGCCCAGTTGCGGCTGTGCTATCCTTCCTGAAGCTTCCTCTCAGGAGAAGCGCGGAACGAGTTTGCCCCCCCAAACCAATTCCGATGCGCCCAGCGGCCCCGTGGCATCCGCTGCCAGTGCGGACCTCGACGCTCTCTACACTCAGGCCGCCGAGGTGGTCCGCGCCCGCTCCCGCACCTTACATTTCGCGACCCGTTTCTTTCCGCCTGCCCTCGCCCGCGCCGCGCACGCAGTCTGTTGGTATTGTTCCTACACGCTCGCGCTCGCCCGCCAAGCGGCTACGCCGGATCAAGGGCACCTGGATCTGGACCACTGGGCGTCGCTGGTATCCGGCGGTTTGCGCGGACGCATCGCCCATCACCCGGTGCTCGAGGTCTTCCTCCAATCCGTGGACCAGTGCACGATCCCTCACGAGTGCGCCCTCGAACTCATCGAAGGCGCGCGCATGGATTTGGATCGCCTGCGTTACCAGAGCTTTTCGCAACTGCGGGGACACTGCTTCCGCACCAGCGGCATGGCCAGTGTGATGATGGCGCACGTGGTCGGCTTTCGCGGCCCCGCGCCGGAGCAGATGGCCGAGATCGGGACCGCATCCGGGCTCACCTCGCTACTGCGCCGAACAGGCGAGGATCTGGATCGCGGCCGCGTCTATCTGCCGCTCGAGGAAATGGAAGGCTTCGGTTACGCCGAGCCCGCCTTGCGCGAACGCAAGCGGAACAGCGCCTTCTACTCCCTGATGCAATTTCAGGCCGAGCGCATCCGCGAGCACTTTGAGAAAGGCCGGCCAGGACTGGGTCTACTCGACCCGCGCGGACGCTTCGCCGCGCAAGTGGCGTTCGATCTCAGCGTGCAGACACTGGGCCACCTGGAATCCTCAGGCTTCGATATCTTCACGAAGCGCCCGGCGGTGCCCGCGGTGGAACGCTACTGGATCACCGCGCGCAACATGGCCGGCCCCATCACGCGCCACTTATGGAAATCAGTCGGCGCTTGACGGCGTTACTTCAAGACGTTACTTCAAAACGATCTTGGTCTTCGTGCCGCCCAGCCAGATCTCTTCGAGGGTGTTCTTGCCTCCCGCGTTGGTGGTGTGCAGTGAAGTGACCGGGTACTTCGAGGTTTCCGTCTCGACCTTCGCCGGGACCTCGACAACGTTCTTTCCGCTCTTCATCACGGCCTTGTCTCCCTGGACTTCGACAGTGTAATCGCCGGGCGTCAACTCTTTTGCTCCCACCCACGTCGAACCGGTGATGCTGACATGGTAAGAGGCGCCCATTGCGGCAAGTGCCAAGGCGCCAAACGCAAGCATAGATTTACGGATCATAGAAAGTGACCTCATTTTAGAATTCGCCGGCGGCAGCCAAGGCCGCAGCGGGATGATAGAACCGCCTCTGGGGGGTTCTATATGTCTCGACGCGGCATCGGCATCGCCGGTTACACCGCCATTCGGCGGTATTGACGCTCGCGCGTTTGAGTGCTAAGAAAATTTAAAGGAGGAAAAGTATGCCGCATCTACTTAAGAATCTGTTGCTGATAAGCCTGCTGGTTGGCCTTTCGGCAGTGGCACACGCGGCGTCCGTTCAAGGCGTGCTCATGGACAAGATGTGTTCCTACAAAGCCGAAACGCGTATCGTTCCAGGAGACAAGTTGGAGGGAGGCATGCTCGTCGCATACGTGCACACGCGCCATTGCGCCCTGATGCCCGACTGTCAAAAGAGCGGATACGGAGTGTACACATACGACGACAAGTTTCTGCTCTTCGACGAAGCCGGCAACCGCAAAGCGCTAGCCCTACTCAAGGAGACCAAAAAGGAGGATGACCTGCGAGTGGAAGTCACCGGCGAGATTCAAGGCGATACGATCAAGGTCGCGAGCATCAAGCTACAGTAGCGGCCTGGGGCAAACCGTGGAGCGGGCTTCAGCCCGCAACGGGTGCTCAGCACGCGTGTAGAGGCGGAGGCTAAAGCCTCCGTTGCAGGCTGAAGCCCGCTCCACGGTTCGGGCATCGCGTATCATGGACACAGCGCACCGAAAACGATGTCCGACATCGCCGCCCCGGAAACCGCCGCCGACATCGCCATCCTGGATGACGATCCGGATTTCCGCACCTACCTCGAAGACTTCCTGAACGACGAAGGCCTGTACACCGTCCGCACCTTCGCCCGGCCCGCGGAATTGTTCGCCGCCTGCGACGAACGCGTCCCCGACATCGTATTGTTGGACATGAAAATGGGCGACGTGACGGGCGACAAAGTCCTGGAGCAGCTCGTAGCGCGCTTCCCGGGCCTCTGCAACATCGTCATCACCGGATATCCGTCGCTCGAAGACATGCGCGCGACCTTTAAGCTGAAAGTCTTCGACTACCTCTCCAAACCGTTTTCGCTGGCCCAACTGCGCCAGGTGCTGAAGAACGCCGTGGAGGCGTTCGGGCTGGGCCGCACGCCCCAGGACCGCCTGCGCGAGCGCCTGGGCCACGCGATCAAAATGCTGCGCGTAGCGCGCGGATGGTCCCTGAAGGATCTGGCCACGCACACTAAACTGAGCGTGTCCCAGATCAGCGCCATCGAGCGGGGCGCGAACCTCCCCAGCATCGAAAGCTTCCTGGCCATCTCGCGCGCCTTTGAGCGCAAGCCCTCAGAAGTGCTGGCGTCCATCGATTTCTGAACGCCAGCACCGGCTTTCAGCCGCTGAGCTTACTTCGACCCGAAACGAAACACCACACCAGCCGAATAGCGAACGTCGTTTTGCAGGTAGCTGTTGTTGGCCGGCGCAATCCGGGTGGCGAAGTAGTCCACTTGGAAGGGCCTTAGAGCGAAGTGATCGTTTACCGTGTAATTCAATCCCCCGCCGAACGCCATAGCGAAGTTGTTCTGACTCACGCCCAGCCGCGGGTCCAGATTCGCGGGGTTCCAGCCATTCGAGAACCGCTGGCCGCCAAACAAAGCCTGCACATACGGATTGAAACGCGCATGCCGCAGATTGATTCGGGGACCGAACAGATACTCAAAGCTGGTGTTATTGAGTGCGAGTCCGTTGGTGGTCCCGGTGTAATTCGCGCCCAGTTCCGCAACGACTCCCAGCGTCTTGTTCAAGTTATATTCGACGTCGCCGAATCCGCCGTTGGCATTGTACGAGCCGAAACCGCTGCCCGGATTCACGCGAGTGTACGAATAGTTGAGTCCAACCTCCGCCTTGGGCGTGGGCGCAGATTCCTGCGCGGTCGCGACCACTGCGGAAGCGAAAACAGAAGCGAAAAGAAGCACACGTAGTTTCATGGTCATTCTCCTGAAGACTTTGTGCTTCGGTACCGAATAGCACGCTTTACTCAGATAGACGTAAAAGGCCCGCCGTCGGATTCAGGAAAGAGGTTACTCTTCGCGCAAAGCTTCGAGCGGTTTCTGTCCGAGAATACGGAAACTGGCGAGCCATCCGGAAGCATTGGCCAGCAGGGCAGTTAACACCACGCACGTGATGAGCGCCGGATAATCAACGTGCGACTTCGCGTCCAGCAGGCGGCGCAGCACCAAACTCGAAAACACGGAAGCAAGAATGCTGCCGATCAATCCGGCCACGGCGCCAAGCGTCAGGAACTCGATGGAGAAAATGCGCCGCACATGCTTCTTCGTCGCGCCTAATGTTTTGAGGATCACCACTTCGCGCACGCGCCGGAAGCGGCTGCCCGCGACGCTCGCCGCGAGAATGATCGCGCCCGCGAGAATCGCGAACGCCGAGAGGAAGCGGATCACCAGCGCGATCTGGTCCACTACCTGCTGCACGATTTCGAGCGCGTCGGCGATGTTGATCACGGTGATGGTGGGAAACTTCGCATACACGGCACGCTGCAACGCGCCCACCGCGGAGGGCCGCATCCGCACGCCGCCGTAGTACACCACAGGCAGGCCGGCCAGCGCCGGAGGATTGAATACAAACTCGGCTGTAGGCGTCGAACGCACGGCTTCGACGTCGTGCAGCGCGACGACGCGCGCGCGAATCTGGTGGCCGGTAGCGTCCATCTCGATCGTGGAGCCGGGCTTGATGTCCAGCATTTTGGCGGCCTCGTCGGCCACCGCGACCACCGGTTCGGTAGTTCCCTTTTTCCACCAAGCGCCTTCCAGTACGCGCGTGTCGGAGGGCTGTTCCTCTTCCCAGGTGACCGAGCGCGTGTTCAAGTAACGGCGCGCCAAGCCGCGTGCGACGCGGTCGGCGACCAGTTCGCCATCCACGCTGATCAAGCGCGCCGCCACTGTGGGCGCGAGCTGGGCTTTGCCTTGGACGCCTTCCTGTTGCGCGATCAATTCCTTCAACGGCTCGGTTTGCGCCGCGGTGACGCCGACCAGAAACACGTTCGGCACGCCCGGCGGCGCGGTTTGCAGAATCTCGTTCACCAAGGAACTCTGCACCAGGTACACGCTCAGCGTGAACATCACGCCCAGGCCCAGCGCCACCAGGATGGCCTGCGCCTGGTTGCCTTGCCGGTACAGATTCGCGAGTCCCTGCCGCGCCAGCGCTGGGATGCGCAAGGGCGAGTTCCGCAGGAGTGTGCGGATGCCGCGCAACAACACCCACGCGACCGCGGCGAGCACGGCGAGGCTCACGGCGAGCCCGCCCGCGAAGTATCCGCCCACGCGCGGAGAATTTCCCAGCCACGCGGCGATTCCGCCGATGCCCAGCAGGATCACGCCGCCCACGGCGAGCCCCGCGCGCCCTTGATCCATGCGCTGTCTCCAAGGGAGCTTCGCATCCGGCATGTCGCGCCGCAGGATCAGCGCCGGAGAAACCGTGCGAATCTTCAGCAGCGGCGGCAAGGTGAACAGCAGCGTCGTCAGCAATCCAACCAGGATTCCTTGCACCGCCGCCGAGGCGTGCCAGGCGGCTGCGGCATTCAGCGTTAGGATTTTGGCGATGATGCTGGGAAACACCTGCTCCACTACGCGTCCCACCACCACTCCAAGCAGCCCTCCAGCCAGGCCCAGCATCATGGTTTGCAGAAGAAAGATACGGATGATCTCGCCCGATGTCGCGCCCAGCGACTTCATCACCGCGATGTGATCCATCTTCTGTTGCAGGTGTGCGTGCATCGCCATGGCGACGCCGATCGCGCCGACGATCAACGCGATTAAACTCACCAGGCTGAGAAACACGGTGGCCTGATCCAGGCCGCGCGTGATCAAAGGATGCGAGTGATTGGCGTCGGCGATCAAGGCCTCGGGCAGCGCCTCCCGAATGGCCGCGCGAGTCTCTTCTACATCCGGCCCGCCGGGAGCGATCTTAAACAGGTATCGCTGCGCGGCGCGGCTTCCGATTTGCATGAGCCCGGTGCGCTCGAGAGCCTCGTGCGAGAGCATCACGCGCAGTCCGATGTTGAGGCTCCCCGACATGCGGTCGGGTTCGGACACGACGACCGCCGCTATGCGAAAATCCTGTCCGCCCAGACGCACGGTCTGGCTCACTTTCAAGCCCAGCCGGATCAGCACGTCTTCACCCGCCGCGAGCGTGTCCGGCGTGAGCGCCTGCTGCAGCGGCATGGGCGGATCCAGCTTCACTTCGCCGTAGTACGGATATTTCGTAGGATCGACAGCCTTCAGCGAGACCAGCACGGGCACGGTGTCGGGGCTGGATGCCATCATCGAAACGGTTTCGGTGATCTGCGTGCGATCGACGCCGCGGTGGCCCAGCGCGTCGAGTTCGGCGAGTTCGGCAGCGCTGGGAGGAGCGAATTGCCGGGCCGTCAGATCGGCGGCCATGATGGTTCGGGCCTCGCTGTTGAGCAGCGTGCGCACACTTTCGCTGAAGCCGCGCACACCGGAGAGCGCTCCCACTCCGGCGGCCACCGCGAGCACCACGAACACGAAGCGCGCCATCGACGATCGCGTTTCCCGCCAGGCGATCCTGCCCGCGGTCGCCAGGGACAGCCTCATACGCGATCTCCAGTCTCTATAGGCCGCGCCGCGGCGGTCTCCATGTCTTGCCGCAACTCATCGGAAACCACGCTGCCGTCGCGTAGCGTGACGATGCGGTCGGCGCGCGCGGTGAGCGAAGCGTCGTGCGTCACCAGAATGAGCGTGGTCCCTTCGCGCTGGTTCAGGCGGATCAGCAGATCCAGCACGTGCGCGCCGTTGACGCTATCCAGATTGCCGGTGGGCTCGTCGGCCATCAGGATCGGCGGCTGGGCCATAAAGGCGCGGGCCAGCGCCACGCGCTGCTGCTCGCCGCCGGAGAGTTGAATAGGATAGTGGTCGAGCCGGTCGCCCAGGCCGACGCTGGTCAGCAGTTCGCGCGCGCGAACCAGGCCCTTGCGCGCATCGCCACCGGCGAGCTCGTGCGGCAGCAGCACGTTCTCCTCGGCGGTCAGCGTGGGGATCAACTGATAGCTCTGAAATACGAACCCGATCTTGCGACCGCGCAGCAGCGCCAGGTGATCTTCGCTCATGCCGGTGATTTCGGTGCCGTCGATGAGGATGCTTCCGCTGGTCACCGTGTCGAGCCCGGCGAGCAATCCCAGCAGCGTGCTCTTGCCGCTGCCGGAAGCGCCCATGATGGCGACGAACTGTCCGGCGGGAACATCCAGGTCGATGCCGCGGAGGATCTCCACGCGATGCGTTCCGGTGTCGATGACTTTAGTGAGGTTGCGGGCCTGAAGGATCGGCGGCGTCTGGAGAATAGGCATCGAGGGTGACTCAGCGAGTGTGCTCCTTTTATTATGCTGGTTCTGTGAGGGTCTTTTTCCCGACGGCACTGGCGATCGCTCTGAGCGCCTGCTCGCGTGCTCCCGACCCTCCGGCGCAGGAGAGTCCACCCGCTAAAGTCGTGATGAAGCCAACGGCTTCACCTCCCGACGTGGAGAAGCCAGCGGCTTCGCCTCTCAATGAGGATACGCGCAGGAAGCTGGTCGTGTTCGGCGATAGTTTGAGCGCGGGCTATGGTCTCGCCCCTGGCGAAAGCTATCCCGACGATCTGCAACGCAAGCTGGATGCGGCCGGGTATGCGTGGCACGTCGTGAACCTGGGCATCAGCGGCGACACCACCGAGGGAGGCGTCGCCCGCTTGGACGCGGCCGTGGCGCTGAAGCCATCCGTCGCCATCGTCGAACTGGGAGGCAACGACGGCCTGCGCGGGCTGCCGCTCGAAGTCACGCGCAAGAATCTGGAAGCGATGATCGCGGCGTTCCAAGGCGCCGGGGCCAAGGTGGTGCTGGCGGGCATGACGCTGCCGCCCAACTACGGCGTCCCCTACATCCACGGTTTCGAGAAGATCTACAAAGAGCTGGCGGCGGCGCGCCATTGCACGCTGATTCCGTTTCTGCTGGCCGATATCGTGACGCCCGACCTGCACTATCTGCAGCGCGACGGCATTCATCCCACGGCCGAGGGAGCCGAGATCGTAGCGGGGACGGTGTTGCGCGCGGTGAAGCCGCTCCTCGGTGCGCCGGATGCGAAGCGTTGACGTCGCGAGCCGGCCCGGAGGCCGGATGGGCCCGCCCCACCCTGGCCAGAATATGCGACCCTGAGGGCGAGGGTGAAACATGAAAGTTGTAGTCGCATCCTTGTGGTTATTAATCCTGCCGCTGGGCGCGTCCGAGATTCCTCAAGGCACCCACCTGCTGCTCCGCATGGTGAATTCGATCGACACTCGCACCGCCGCGGAGGGCAACCAGGTGTACCTGCGCACCGACAGCCCGCTGGTGGCCGACTCCCAAGTCGTCGTGCCGGTGGGAGCGTACGTGCAGGGCACGGTGGCGCAGATTAAGCGCAGCGGCCGCGTCAAGGGACGCGCCGAGTTGTCCATACGCCTGGACACCCTGACGCTCGCCGACGGCAAAGTGCTAAAGTTCTCTCCGCGCCTGAGCGCCGTCGATTCGGCCGGCTCCAATCAGAAAGTCACCGGCGAGAATGATCGTATCCGGCAGGGTTCGGACGTGGGGCATGACGCGACGCGCATCGCCATTCTGGCGGGCACCGGAGCGTCCATCGGAGGCCTGGCGACGCAGACCGTGCGCGGGGCGGGCATCGGCGCGGGCGCGGGCGCGGCAGTGGGCGTTGCCGTGGCGCTGCTGACGCGCGGGCGCGAAGTGGAGTTGCGTCAGGGCGCGACCCTCGATGTGGTGCTCGACCGCGCGCTCGTCGTGCAGTAAAGCGGCAGAGTGAGCGGGAGCAGCGGTCCGCTATACTGAGCGCTTGCTACCGGCGCCTCCCAAACTTCCCCCGTCCAAACTTCCCCCGGCTTGGCTGATCGGCATGAACCTGGTGCCGTTCGGGATGGCTTGGGCGCTCAGCACTACCGCACTGCCCTTTTTGCTCACCTCGGCGCACGTTAGCGTGGATCGTGTGGCGTCCATCAGCGCGCTGCTGCTCTCTCCCAGCTTTTGGGGAGTATTGTTCGCGCCCATCGTCGACACCGGTTTCACGCGGCGCACCCACGCGTTTCTGTTGGCCGGCATCGCGATCGTGTGCACGGGCGCGGGTCTGTGGATTCTCTCGCCGGAACACTTGTTCGGGATGACCGCGTTATTGCTGACCGGGAACCTGGCCATCTACGTTTACGGAGCAGCCGTGCTGGGATGGACTGCCGATTTTGTGCCGGACGCCATCCGCGGCCAGGTCGGCGGCTGGAGCAATGCGGCGAATCTGGGAGCCGGAGCGGCGGCCGCTCTGCTCACGATGCAACTGGCGCAGAGATTCTCTGTGCGGGTTGCGGCCTCGGCGCTGGTGGCGCTGTTGACGCTGTCTCTGCTGCCGCTGCTGTTTTATCCCCGGCCCGGAAAACCCAAGCTCGCGCCGCGGCAAGCCATCGGCGGCACGTTGCGGGAGGTGTGGGAGACCTCGAAACAGCGCTCCTCGCTGGTGGGTTTCGCGCTGTTCCTGTCGCCCACCGGGGCGTTCGGCGTGAGCAACCTTTTTTCGGGCCTGGGAAACGACTTCCACGCCGATCCGCAACGGGTCATCTGGATCACCGGCGCGGGAGTCGCGATCGCCACGGCGCTGGGGTCGATCACCGGCGGATTCATCGCGGACCGGTTCGCGCGCGGATACGTTTATCTGGGTGGCGGCATCACCGCGGGGCTGTGCGCCACGGCGCTGGCGCTGTCGCACCGGACCGCACTGTCGTTCAGCGCCGGCGTTCTGGCTTACAGCATCGGCGTGGGAGTCGGCTTCGCCTCCTTCACCGCGCTGTGCCTGCAATTGGTCGGATTCGAGCACGCGGTCGCGGGCACCCAAATCACGCTGTTCGGCAGCGCCGGAAACGCGGCCATCGTGTACATGACGTGGCTGGACGGGCAAGGCTACCGGCTGTTCGGCTTGCGGGGTCTGTTCGCCATGGACGCGGGTTTGAGCCTGTTAACCGCCGTCCCGCTACTGTGGTTGGTGCATCGCGAACTGAGGCGCGCCAGGTGAACCTTTGCGTCTCAGCGCCTCGGCGAGAGTCTTAAAAGGCCCCTAGTCCCCAGCGACGGGATGCGGCACCGGCTCCAGGATCTTCCTCTTCTTCTTGCGTCCCAGCTTCGCCTGCAAGCCCGCCATGTAGGTGTAGAACACCGGCGTCAGGTACAGCGTCACCAACTGCGAGAACATCAGACCGCCGACCACCGCCAAACCCAGCGGCTGGCGGGCTTCGCCGCCCGCGCCGTACCCCAGCGCGATCGGCACCGCGCCGAACAGCGCCGCCATGGTGGTCATCATGATGGGCCGGAAACGGATCAGGCAGCCCTGATAGATCGCCTTGGTGGGCTCCAGCCCCTGGTTGCGCTCGGCGTCCAGGGCGAAGTCGATCTGCATGATGGCGTTCTTTTCCACGATACCGATCAGCATGATCAAGCCCACGAACGCGTAAATATTCAAGTCCATGTGGAACAGATACAGCGTCATCAGCGCGCCGAATCCGGCCGAGGGCAAACCCGAAAGAATCGTGAGCGGATGGATGTAGCTCTCGTACAAAATGCCCAGCACGATGTACACCACCAGCACGGCCACCAGCAGCAGGACCCACAGATTGCCTAGCGATCCCTGGAACGCTTTGGCCGCGCCTTCCCAGGCGAAGCTGACTCCGTCCGGAATGTTGTTGTGGGCAATGTCTTCGATTTTGGTGAACACATCGCCGAGGGATGTTCCCGGCGCCAGGTTGAAGGAGATGGTCACTGCCGGGAGCTGGCCGTAGTGGTTGATGGCCTGCGGGCCAACCTCTTGCGTAATGGTGGCCAGCGTGTCCAGCGGGACCAGGTTGCCCCCGGGGCTCTTGAAGTACAACAAGGAAAGCGAGCGCGGATCGGCCTGGAACTGCGGTTTGAGCTCCAACAGCACCTTGTATTGATTCACCGCGGCGTAAATGGTGGAGACCCACCGTGGGCCGTAGGCGTCGTAGAACGCGTCCTCGATGGAGTTGGCGTTGATCTGCATGGCGGCGGCCTTGTCGCGGTCGATCTCCACCTTGACCTGGGGACTGGTGATGGCCAGATCGCTGGTCACATCCTGGATTCCGGGAACCTGCCCCACCAGGCCTTGCAGCCGGATGGAAGCCGCATACAGAGCCGGCTTGTCCGGCGACTGCAGCGAGAGCTGGTACAGACTCTTGGTGACCTGTCCGCCGATTTGCACCGTGGGCGGATTCTGGGGGTACACGCGCACGCCGGCCAGGGCATCCAGCTTGGGACGCATATCGGCGATGATTTGGTTCACCAACCGCTTGCGTTTCGAGCGCGGCTTCAGGCGTACCACCAACTGCCCGTAATTGGGGCCGCCGAGCGTGGTGGCGGCGGTTCCGCCCACCGTGGAGACGAACGCCTCCACATCCGGATCCTGGCGGACCACGTTGGAAACCAATGCCTGGTAGCGGGACATTTGCGGAAACGAAGTCCCCTGCGCGCCTTCGAAGAATACGGAAAGTTGGTCGGTGTCCTGGTCGGGGATAAAGCCTTTGGGAATGGTGATGAACAGCCACACCGTGCCGGCCAGCACCAGCGCTCCCACGAACATGGTCGCCGGACGATGCCGCAGGACCACTTGCAGCGTGCGGTCGTAGACCCGCAGGATGGCGTCGAAGAACGACTCGGTCAGCCGGTACAGCCAGGAATGCTGGTGGCCATGTTTCACGCGCAGGGACCGGCTGCACAGCATGGGCGTTAGGGTCACGCTGACCACGCCGGAAATCAGGATGGCCACGCAGATGGTGACCGAAAACTCGCGGAACAACCGGCCTAGGATTCCGCCCATGAACAAGACGGGAATGAACACCGCCGTGAGCGAAAGCGTCATGCTCACGATGGTGAAACCGATTTCGCTCGACCCGACCAGTGCGGCAGCCAGTGGCCGCTCGCCCATTTCCATGTGCCGAAAGATATTTTCGAGCATGACGATGGCGTCGTCCACGACGAAGCCCACCGAAAGGATCAGCGCCATCATGGACAGGTTGTCCAGGCTGTACTTCAGCAGGTACATGACGGCGAAGGTGCCGACGATGGAGAACGGCAAAGCCAGGCTGGGAATGATGGTGGCGGAAACGTTGCGCAGGAACACGAAGATCACCGCGATCACCAGGCCCAGGGTCATCAGCATGGTGAACTCGACGTCCTGGTAGGATTCGCGGATGGTGTCGGAGCGGTCGTACAAAATGTCCAGGTGCACCGATGGGGGCAACTCGGATTGGAACGTCGGCAGCAGGGCCTTCACCGAATCGGTGACGGCGACGGTATTGGTTCCGGGCTGGCGCTGGATCGCCAGCACCACGGTGCGCTGCTGATCCTCGTGCGTGTAGAACCAGGAAGCGGTTTTGTCGTCCTCGACGCTATCCTTCAAGGTGCCCAGTTCCTGCAGCCGGATCGGGGAGTTGTTGCGGTAGGTCACCACCAGCGACTTGTACTGCTCGGCGGTGGTCAACTGGCCCGAGGCCTGCAGCGTGAAGGCACGCTGCGGTCCGGTGATCTGGCCCGTGGGCAGATTCACGTTCCAGCCTTGGAGCGCGGTTTGAATCTCGTTGATACCCACTTTGTGCGCGGCCAGCAAGTCCGGGTCCATTTGCACGTGCACGGCGTACTTCTGGGCGCCCAGCACCTGAACCTGGGCCACGCCCGAAACCATGGAAATGCGCTGGGCGATGCGCGTCTCCGCGTATTCGTCCAGGGTCCACAGAGGCACCTGCTTGGACGTCAGCGCGACGTACAGGATAGGCTGGAGAGCGGGATTGACCTTGGTGAACGTGGGCGGAGTGGGCATGCCCAGGGGCAGCAATTTGGACGCTTGTGTGATCGCCGACTGCACATCGATGGCCGCCCCGTCCAGGCTGCGGTTCAGGTCGAATTCCAGGGTGACTTGGGTGTTGCCGAGGGAGTTGACCGAGGTCATGGCCTCGATGCCCGCGATATTGGAAAACTGGTTTTCGAGCGGCGTGGCCACCGACGACGCCATCGTGTCGGGACTCGCTCCGGGTAATTGCGCGGTCACCATCAGCGTGGGGAAGTCCACGTTGGGCAAGTCGCTGACGGGGAGCGAACGGTAGGCGACGGTGCCGAACAGGGCGATGGCGCCCATCAACAGGCTGGTGGCGATCGGCCGCTCAATGAATGTTTGGGAGAGGTTCATGGAAGGGCAGGGAAAAGACCCTCACAGGTTGAAGCCTGCGCCACGAGACTGCTAAATTGACTTGCCATCCTTTTGATCGTTTCCCGAGTCGCGGTTGCCGCCATCGCGCTTGCCACCCTCGCGCTTGCCGCCTTCGCGTTTGCCGCCGGAGTCGCGCTTGCCGCCGCCTACGCCGTCGTCGTCTCCTCCGCGGAACTGCACGCGGCTGCCCGGCTGCAAGCGGAGCTGTCCGTCGGTGACCACCGTCTCACCGGCGGCGAGGCCTTTGTCGATCACCAAATCCAAATCCACGCGCGGGCCAGTCACCACCGGGCGCGCTTCCACGGTCCGGTCCTCCTTGACCACGTAAACGAAGGTTCCATCCTGCCCGGTCTGCACGGCCTGATTGGGAACCACCACGGCGCCGCCGCGCGTGGTCAGGCGCAGGGTCACGTTTACGAACTGGCCCGGCCACAGCTTGCGCTCCGGGTTTAGGAACGTGCCTTTGAGCTTGATCGTACCGGTGGTGGTGTCCACCGAGTTGTCGACAAAAGAAAGCTGGCCGTGATCGACGACGCCGCTGCCATCCTGCGCCAGCGCGGTCACGTCCAGGGTGCCCAGGGCCATATAGCGCTTGACCTCGGCCAGGCGAGCTTCGGGAACCGCGAAGGTCACGTAAATCGGCGACACCTGGTTCAAGGTGGTCATCTCGGTGGTGTTGGCGGTGACGATATTGCCGGGCTTCTGGCCCACCGCCCCGGTCCGCCCCTCTAGGGGGGCCGAGATGGTGGTATAGCTCAGCTGAACGTTCAGGTTGTTGATGCTGGCCTTGTCGGCTTCGATCTGCGCCTTGGCGCTCTCGATCGCCGCACGGTCGGCAGCCATGCCCTGACCCAGCGCATCGGCGTTGGAATTCTGCTGTTCGCTCTGATCCTGGGAAACCACGCCTTCGGCCTTCAGCTTTTCGTAGCGGTCCGCCGTGGCGCGAGCGTATTTCTGCTGCGCGGTATCGCGCGCCAGATTGGCTTGCGCCTGCCCCAACAGGGCCACATCCTTGGCCACATTCGCCTCGGCCTGGGCTAGCGCGGCCTCGTAGGGCCGGGCGTCGATGGTAAATAGCTTTTCGCCTTTCTTGACGTAGTCGCCTTCCTGGAAAAGGACCTCCATCAACTGCCCGCTGATCTGAGCGCGAATGCTGATGGTGATGATGGCCTCCACATTGCCCACGGCCGGGATCTCGATCGGCACGTCCTTCTGTGTGGCGTTCGCCACCACCACCGGAACCGGTCCGCCGCCGCCGCCTTTGCCGCGTCCACCCTTCTTTCCTCCGCCGCCGCCCGAGTCGCCGTCGGCGGTGGTGGAGTTGCATCCGGCCAGCGCCAGCGCGAGGATCACGAGCAGAGAGAGGGCCATACAGGCCAGCCCGCGGCTATCGCGAGCGCGCTCGGGCACTCGCTCCGGACGTGGGAGGGAGGTAAAGTAATTCGTGTTCACGGTTAAAATCAGTATACTTGAACCCCTGCTCCCCCGCATTGGCATTTCGGCGGAGGCCGGACTAGCAGTTTTGGCGTTGGAGACCGCCTCCAGGTTACGGATCTTGAACAAACATCGGGAAATCTCAGCTCTGTCGTTAGACAACACCACGGTGAGGTGGGTATCGAAGCGTGAACTTCTGGTAACGATCGCCGGGCCGGAGCCGTCAGCATCCCCACGGAGGAAATCGGGTCCGCGAACAACCCGGTTCCCTCGAGAATCGGGTTGAATCCGCATTGAGTGGGGGCTTATCCTATGTCCATATCCGCGCACAGGTCCATATCCGCGCACAGCGGACTCGCGCCGGTGCGTTAATCTTTGTCCAGACCGCGCACAACGGACTCGCGCCTGTGCGTTAATCTTTAAAGATTGGCTCGCTCACAACTCTACAACATCTTGGAAACGAGGAACTCGTGAAGTTTATCCTTACAGGATTCGGGGGGCGGGGTTTGCGCTGTGTGCGCCGCCCGTTATTGGCGCCCCTGCTGGCGCTCTTACTGGTCCTGGCCGCGATGGCGCAGACACCCCCCGCGCAGCAGCCGCCGCAACCGGCTCCGGCGCCCGCGCCCGTCACGCCTCCCGCCGTGACGACCCCGCCGCCTCCGCCCAGGCCGAAGATTCCGCCCGATCAGAAGATCGAGAACATGTGGTCGGGATCGATGTTTTATTGGCAGACGACCGGCGCTCCGAAGTTGCGCGGAGGCCTTCCCTCCGTCGATCCCAGCCAGCAGTTTTTGGACATCGTCGGCCCCCCGCATCGCCCCTTTGGAATCGAGGTCACCGTGCCGGCCGGCAGGTACGACCGCTTCGAGTTTTCCGGGTTTCAGCTTTCGGGCGCCGGCACCGGCACCGCCACGCAGAACTTACTTCTGTACCAGACGGCGATCCCGGCCGGCGACTATCTGAACACGTATTACAAAACCCGCGAGTTCAAGGCGTCGTGGAACTATCTCACCTATCCGGCGCCGCCCGACTCCAAGTTCCGCTTCAAAACCTTGTGGGAGGTGCAATACGTGAGCGTCGCGCCGGAGGTGGACGCGTTCTACGATGTAAACCTACCTTCCGCTAAGGGAACCCGCAGCATTCTGTTCCCCACGCTTGGCGTGGGCGTCGAATACGTTCGCTCGGCGAAGTTCCGGCTGGAGGCCCGGGGGTCTGGTTTCTTCATTCCCCATCACGGGGAGATCGGGGATACGCAAGCCGACGCGGTCTACCGCATCGGGCACCTCGAAATTTTCCTGGGCGGCAAGCTGTACCACCTGAAGACTTCAGAACATAACCAGGATTATGTGATCCAAAACCTGTGGGGACCGTACGGCGGCCTGCGCTGGGTAGTTAATACAAAATAAAATACCCAAAATAAAATACGAAGGTTCAGCGATTCTTCAGATCCGCACCGGATCATGGTCGGGTGACTCGCCTCGCCGCGTGTGCCCTGATCGTGTGCGCCGCTCCGCTGCTGGCGCAGACGGTAACCTTGCGCGGCGTGGTCACCGACGAAACCGGAGCGCGAGTTCCCTCGGCCAAAGTGACCGTCAGCGGACCCGGCGGCGATAAGCAAACCGAGGTGCGGGACGATGGCTCGTATTTCTTCGCCAGCCTTCCCCCGGGCGACTTCACCGTGCGGGCCTCGGCTCCCGACCTGACGCTGCCGCAGCCGGTCAAGATCACCCTGAGCACAGGCATCCAGACGCTTGACCTCCAGTTGAAGGTGGCCGGCACGGTGCAGGAGGTTACGGTCGCCGGCGACGCGGTCACCGTGAGCACCGAGGCATCGAACAACGCCAGCGCCACGACGCTCAAAGGCACCGATTTGGATGCGCTCTCCGACGATCCCGAGGATCTGGCGGACGACCTGGCGGCGCTGGCCGGGCCCTCGGCCGGACCGAACGGCGGAACCATCTTCGTGGACGGGTTCAGCGGCAGCGAGCTTCCGCCCAAGTCGTCCATCCGCGAGATTCGTATCAACTCCAACCCCTTTTCTCCGGAGTACGACCGGCTGGGTTTGGGGCGCATCGAGATCCTCACCAAACCCGGTGCGGACAAGCTGCGCGGATCGTTCGCCTACAACCACATGGACGATTTCTGGAACGCGCGCAATCCTTACGCGGCGCAAAAAGCGCCGCTGCACTTGCGCGAGCTGGAAACCAACGTCGGAGGGCCGCTGAGCCACCGGGCTTCGTTCACGCTGGACGTGCAGCATCATGCGGTCGACAACGGGTCTATCGTGAATGCGACCACGCTCGATCCCCACACTCTCGTGCCGCTGTCGTTCACGGCCACGCCGGTCACGCCGCAGCGGCGCTGGCTGGTGGTTCCGCGCCTGGACTACCAGCTCAGCAAGAACAACACGCTGACGGTCCGCTACAGCTACACCGGTTACGATATCCAAGACGCCAACGTCGGAAGCTTCAATCTGGCCTCGCGCGCTCTGCACGTGCAGGTCGGTATCAACCAGGTGCAAGTCACCGAGACGGCGGTGTTCGGCTCGACCGTGAATGAAACGCGGGTCCAGTATTACCATCGCGACTGGGAAGCGGTGGCCAGCTCTACCGATCCCGTCCTGCAAGTGCTGGGGGCGTTCACCGGCGGCGGGGCGAACTACGCCTCCTCCCACAACCTGCAGAGGAACGTCGAAATCCAGAACAACACGACCATGATCCACGGCGCGCACGTGGTCAAGTTCGGCATCCGGCTCCGCACCTTCGCGATCGACGATGCGACGCCTAACAATTTCAAGGGCACCTTCACGTTCGGCGGCGCGCTGGGACCGGAACTAGACGCGAGCAATCAGCCCGTGCTGGACTCCTCCGGACAGCCTGTGATGCTGCAGCTCGAGGCCCTGGAAGTGTACCGCCGCACTGTGTTGTTCCAGCAGCTCGGATACTCGCCGGCTGCCATCCGCGACTTAGGGGGGGGCGCGTCGCAATTCAGCATCACGCAGGGAAACCCGGAAATATCGGGACTTCAGACCGACTCGGGCGTCTACATCGGCGACGACTGGCGCGTGGAGCCTAACCTGACGCTGAACCTGGGCCTGCGTTACGAAGCCCAGACCAACATTGGAGATTTGAAGGACTGGGCGCCGCGCATCGGATTGGCGTGGGCTCCGGGAGGCGGCGGCCAGAAGCAGCCCAAGACCGTGCTGCGCGCGGGCTTCGGCATGTTCTACGACCGCTTCGATCTGTACAACACGCTGAACGCGGAGCGTTGGAATGGCGTGCGGGAGCAACAATACGTCATCACCAATCCGGACTTCTACCCGAATATTCCTTCGCCTTCGGCGCTGGGGGGTTTTGAGGCTTCGCAAGTCACCTGGCATGTCGACCCCCACTTGCACGCGCCGTACGTGATGCAGAGCGCCGTCACGGTGGAGCGCCAATTGCCGCGCGGCAGCACCGTCGCCGTCACCTACACGCGGACGCACGGGCTGCACGAACTGCGCTCGCTGGACATCAATGCGCCTCTGCCGGGAACTTACAATCCGGCGGTAGCGGGGAGCGGCGTCTATCCGCTGGGCAACGTCAATCTGTACTTTCAGATGAGCAGCTCCGGCGTGTACGATCAAAACCAACTGATCGTGAATTTCAACGCCAAGGTGAATAAGAACCTGACATTCACGGGCAATTACACCTTCAATCACGCCCGCAGCAACACCGACGGCCTGAGCACGTTCCCGGCGAATCCTTACGATTACCACGGCGAGTACGGGCCAGCGTCGAGCGACGTGCATCATCGCGTAAGTGTGCAAGGCACCGTCAACGCGCCCTGGAACCTGCAGTTCAGCCCCAACGTGAACCTCCAATCCGGGCCGCCCTTCGACATCACCACGGGGAGCGATTTGTATGGGACCACGCTTTTCAACGCGCGTCCGGGGCTGGCTACGAATGCGGCTATACCGGGCGTGATCCAGACGCCCTACGGCCTGCTGGACCCTAATCCCACGCCGGGAGAAGCCTTGATTTCGCGCAATTTCGGGCGCGGTCCGGGGCTGGTGTCGATCAACCTGCGCGTCCGGAAGACCATCGCCTTCGGGCCGGAGATCAAGAACGGCGCTTCCACCTCGCGCCGGTACAATTTGTCGTTTTCGATGTCGGCGCGCAACCTGACCAATCACAACAATCCCGGTGCGATCATCGGCAACATCACCTCGCCGCAGTTCGGCCACGCCAATCAGATGGCGGGAGGGGCCAATGGCGAGGGCTTTTCGGAGAACGCCAGCAATCGCCGGCTGGAAGCTCAGGTTCGGTTCACATTTTAGGGAGCGCACGTGGAGCGGGCTCTTAGCCTGCAACGGGGACTTTAGTCTCCGTTCGGATGTGTCGCTTGATCCGCGCGGAGGCTGAAGCCTCCGTTGCAGGCTAAGAGCCCGCTCCACGTTAACCCAACAGGCTGCGCGCTAGGATCCACAGTTTCTGCCAGGTGGGCACACGCACGCGCTGGGCGAGTACCTCGTAGCGGGCGGCAACGATCTTGTCGAGCAAGCGCGAATAGATCGCGATCAGCGCCCGCAGCGACGCGCGGCTGCCCGGGTGAATCAGCGCGATGAGCGGCGCGGCTTCGCGATAGTATTGGCGCGCGCGGGCGGCTTCGAATTCCAGCAGTTGGCGCAGGGCCGGGGAGACCTGCTCGGCGCACAGCTCATCGGCCGGCACGCCGAAGCGCTCCAGGTCCTCCTGCGGGAGGTACACGCGATCGTGTTCGGCGTCTTCGCGCACGTCGCGCAGGATGTTGGTGAGCTGAAACGCGATGCCGCATTTTTCGGCTAGCTTCAAGGCGTCTGGTGAGTCGAAGCCGAAGATGTGAATGATAGTCAGGCCGACCACGCTGGCTACGTGGTAGCAATAGTCGTAGAGCTCGCCGAAGGTGCGCATCGAACGGGGTTCGAGATCGGAGCTGACGCCGTCGATCATTTCGAAGAAATATTGGTGCGGGATGCGGTAGCGCTCCACCGCGTCGGCGAAGGCGGGCCACAACTCATGGGACGGTGTGGAACTAGAAGGCGACCGGCCTGCCAGCGCTGCCGTCAGATCCTCGCGCCAGCGTGCGATGGCCGGCGCGCGGTCGGTCACTTGTTGGCTGTCGCTCAGGTCGTCGCAGTAGCGCATGAACGCGTAGATGGCGCACATGGCTTGGCGTTGGGGTGTCGAGAGCAGCAGGAACGAGTAGTAAAAGTTTTTGGCTTCGCGGCGCGCTACGGCTTCGCAGAAGGCGTAGGACTCCTGCAGGCTAACGGTGGGTTCGCCACCAGCGGGGTCCGCTAAGTCCGGCGCGCTCATGCGGCCCGGGAAAACGCGCGATGCAGCACGGCGCCAAGCAGCAGTCCCACGCGTTCCAGCTTCGAGATGGACGGCCGCGCCCCCAGCACGTCGTAGTCCTGCCCCTCAATCTTCTCCAGCACCTTGAGCCCGCCGCGGCTGAACAGTTCCAGGTCGATGGACAGGCGGCGGTCTACCATTCCCGCTAGCGGCAGTCCTTTCAGGAACAGATCGCGGGCTACTTGGACGGCCTCGCGCATGGCTGCGCGAAACCGCGGGTCGAACTTCCTTGCGGCTAAGCCTTCCACTGGATACCCGTGCGCCGCCAACAAATCCAACGGAAGATAAATGCGGTCTTTCTCCAGATCGATCACCACGTCCTGCCAGAAGTTGGCCAACTGCAGCGCGGTGCACGTGGCGTCGGAGAGTTGCCGGCGGGCTTCGTCGCGATACCCACACAGGCCCAGCACCAACCGGCCGACCGGGTTGGCCGAGTAGCGGCAGTACTCGAACAATTCCTCCCAATTGCGGTACCGAGTGACGGTTTGATCTTGCTCAAACGCCTTGATCAAGTCGTCGAAGGGCGTGATGGGCAACTGGTGGCGCTGCACCGTTTCGGCCAGCGCCACAAACACCGGATGCGACGCCCGTCCCGCGTACGCCGCTTCCAGCTCCCGGCGCCACCACGAAAGCAGGCGCAAACTCTCGGCCGTGTCGCCGATTTCGTCGCCCAGATCGTCGGCCCAGCGGCAGAACGAGTAGACGTTGTAGAAGTCCTGATGCAGCCGCTTGGGCAGCAGGAAGCTGACCACGTGGAAATTCTCGTAGTGATGCGTGGCCAGCCAGCGCGTGTAGTCCAGCGCCTCGGCGGGTTTCCAGGTGCGCTGCATGGCCTCCGGAGAAGCCAGGAAGGCGGTGGGCTGCAGGAACCCCATGTGATCAAACCAGGCGGCGGTCGGCACGGCTTCGCGGCTTGATTCCCACAGCTAGGGAATAATCGCCGTCTTCAGGTGGCCGTTGTGGCTCATCAGGTGTTCCAGCACCTGGCGCAGGTTGGCCAGCGGCTCCACGCGGTTGACGAAATCCTTGGCCGATATCGATCCGCGGCTCACCACCTCCAGCGCCTTCCGGATCAGCGCCGGCGTATGGTGGAAGCTGGCCTTGAGCGTCAGTTCGGAGTAATGCAGCAGGTGCGTGTCGACGCCCACTTCGGTGCCGCTGGGGCAGCCTCCAAAGAAGTTCACCACGCCGCCGCGGCGCAGCAGCTTCACCGCCAACTGCCACACTTCGGGAAGTCCCACCGCCTCGATCACTACATCGGCGCCGCGTCCGCCGGTAAGTTTGCGCACGGGCGTGACCACGTCGGTCCCGGCTTCGTTCAGCACCAGCTCATCGGCGCCCATGCGGGCCGCGCGATCCAGTTGCGTCTGCCGGCGTCCGATCGCGATCACCCGCGCCTGGTACACGGCTTTCGCCATCCTGACGAACATCATTCCGATGGGACCCAGCCCGATAATGGCTACCGTATCGCCCGGACGCACGCCGCTTTCTTCCAAACCGCGCATCACACACGCCAGCGGTTCTACCAAGGCCGCGTCCTGGTAGGTGACATGGTCGGGAATCCGCAGCATATTGCGCTTGGCGATGCGGGCCGGGATGCGGATGTACTCGGCGTATGCTCCGTTATTGAACAGCAGATCGTCGCACAGGTTCTCCTGGCCGCGGCGGCAATAGAAGCACTCGCCGCAGGGAGCCGAATTGGCGGCCACCACGCGCTGCCCGACTTCAAAACCCTTAACCTCGGGGCCCATGGCTACGATATCGCCCGACAGCTCATGCCCGAACAGGGCCGGCGGCTGGATCATGCGGGCATGGTACCCGCGCCGGAACACCTTGACGTCGGTGCCGCAAGTCAGCGCGGCGCGCACGCGCACCAGCACGTCCCCGGCGCCAAGCTCAGGCACATCAACGGTTTCGATCCGCAGCTGCTCTTTGCCGTACAGGACGGCAGCGGTCATCCGCTTGTTCTTTACGCTCAAAGTCCTAGTCCTACCTCTGGGGCTGTACTACTATCTTTAACGATACTTCATCCGGATGCAACGCGCGTTCGATCCCCAGATGAATTTCATTTAATGGAAACCGATGGGTCACCAGCTCCTCTACCCTAAGGGCCCCGCTAAACACCAGATCCGCCGACTCCTTCTGTAAGTCTACACAAGCGCTATAAGAACCGAGTAAACTGCGCTCTCCCATACAGATGTCGGCGCCGGACACTTCGACTCGCTCCTGATCCGAAGTTTGCGCGAACAGCAGAATCCGTGCGCCGGGCCGCGAGCACGCCACGGACTGCTCCACGATCCCGCGGGCCGATGCGGCAACAATTACCAGGTCCGCGCCGCGCCCTCCGGTCATCGATTTTACAACTGCGTTAAATTCGCTCTGCCGGGGATGCAGGGCTCGCTCCGCGCCGAACTTGAGCGCCTGAGCGCGGCGGCTGGCCATGGCGTCGGTGGCGACCACGCGCGCTCCGCAGCGCACCGCCATCATGGTGAAGATCAACCCGATCGGCCCTTGCCCCAGCACCGCGACCACGTCGCCGGGTTGCGGGTCGAGCTGCTTAATGCCCTTGAGACAAGTGTTCACTGGTTCGACGAAACAGGCTTGGTCGAAGGAGACGCCGGGCGGGATGATTTCGACGCCGCGCTCGACGATCCAGTCCATCACGCGGACGTACTGCGCGAAGCCGCCCCCGGCCGGTTCGAATCCGGCGGTGATGCCGGTTTTCTTGTACACCGAGCACTGTGCGTACAGCTTCCGCTGGCAGTAGAAACACGCGCCGCAGGGGATATGGTGGAAGGCGATCACGCGATCGCCGGGGACGAACCGAGCGACGCCCGCGCCGACTTGGGCCACCACGCCCGCGGTCTCATGCCCGTAGATGCGCGGCGGCGTCAGCAGATCGTAAGCGATCTTTTTCAGATCCGTTGGGCAGATGCCGCAGGATTCCACGCGCACCAGGATTTCGCCCGCTCCGATCTCCGGCACCGGAACGGATTCGACCTCTACACGCTGCGATCCCCGATACACCGCGGCCCGCATGGTGGAAGCCAGAGACGTTGAAACCGCAGACGACTCGGCCGCGGCTTGGCTCTCCCTATCTTCTACATCGCGCACAACGGACTCCGCCTGTGCGCTAGAATTCGCTATCGGCAAAGAACTCTCCCAGTCGATCCGCCGCCAGGCGGCAATTGCGCTCCAAACGCAGCAAACCAGGTATCACAAAAGGCCGGGCCAGTGCGGCGAGGGCGATGCGCCCGCGTGAAAAACGCCCCTGGCGATCGCGGTAACGGTTAAAGTCCAGAGGCATGTCCTCGGCCGCCACATCGGACACCGCCCGAATGGCCCGCACCGGCACCCCCCACTCTCCCGCGATTCTCTTGACTTCCGCAAACTCCATGTCCACAGCCGCCGCGCCGCTGGACTGGCGCAACGCCCGCTTCTCCCCCGCGGTCACGGTCACGCGATCGGCGGAGACAATTTCACCCTGAACGAACGACGCCGCGGGCCGGACCGGGGTTTCTCCGCAGACGACGATGGCTCCGGCCGCCAGCGCCGGATCGAGCGCGCCACAAAAGCCGGTGCTGATGATGCCATGCACGTGGTGCTTCACCTTTGATGCCCGATCTGCTAATGCCTGATCTACCAGTTTAGGCCCTGGGCCGTTGGCGATGAGCCACCAGCGGTCCCTCTTCCATTCCACTTCGCGGGCGAACGCCGCCTCTGGCCACGCCAGCCTGCGCGCCGCGCCGAACCGCCGCAGGATGCCGGCGAACTCGCGCTCCTCGGCGGCCACTACCAGCCAGGTCCGCATGGCCGTTTAACAATATCCGTTTGATAAGAACCAGTCTACCGCCCGCCGCAAAGCTCCTGCCGCCGGACCCGGCGCATATCCCAATTCGCGCGCGGCTTTGTCGTGCCGCACCCACATTTTCTTGCGGGCCATGCGCACTCCATCGAGCGGCGCCAGCGGCTCTTTTCCGGTCACATTCGCCACGGCCGTCGAGACCACGCCAGCCGCGTACGCCACCGCGTAAGGAATTCGAATCCGCGGCGGCTTCCGCCCAGCCATAGACGCCAGCTGCGAGAAAATCTGTTCCAGCGTTAGATTCTCCGAACCTAAAATGTAACGTTCCCCGAGCCGCCCGCGTTCGAGCGCCGCCAAATGCCCCTGCGCCACGTCCCGCACATCCACTACGTTCAAGCCCGTGTCCAGGTACGCGGGCATCTTGCCCCGCACAAAATCGACGACGATCTTTCCGGTGGGCGTAGGCTTGAAATCGTGATCCCCGACCGGGGCGGTGGGATTCACGATCACCACGGGGAATCCACCCGCCGCGAACTCCAATGCGACTTGCTCCGCCAAGAACTTGGAGCGCTTGTACGGCCCCCTCATCTCTTCCAACGTGACCGGCGACGATTCATCTCCGACTCCACCCGCCGGGAGGCCGATGCAGCCCACGGTGCTCGTGTACACCACCCGCTCCACCCCCGCCTTCCGCGCGGCTTCGAGCAGCGCCCGCGTGCCGTCCACGTTAGACCGGTACATTTCCTCCGGCTCACGCGTCCACAACCGGTAATCCGCCGCGACGTGAAACACCACGCCACAGCCTTCGACCGCGCGGGCCAGGGATGCTCGATCCCGAAGGTCGCCCTGCACCGGCTCAACCTCGGGCAGTTCCCGCAGCCGCTTCGTTTCTCGCGCCAGCGCCCGCAGGTGGTGGCCAGCTGCAATCAGCGCCCGCGCTACGTGCCAGCCGACGAATCCGGAGGCGCCGGTAATCAGGGTGGGGCGTGGCAAAGGCTTCAGCCGAGCTGTTTCAGTGCCCGTTGTGCCTCCTTCCAATCGGCCTCGCTCACATAGGAAGGCTCTTTGGTCGTCAAGACTTTCTTAAAGTACCGGATCGCCCGTGACCGGTCGCCTCTTTGGAGTTGAATCTTGGCGATCTCCAGGTTGGCGCCAGCCCGTGCAAACCACGTCAGGGCTTGCTTTATCTGATTCTGACCACGGTAAACCTCCGCGATGCTATACGCCGAGGTGGCTTTATCGATCGGCTGGCGGTAGGTCCGCCGATACCAATACACGGCTGAGGCGGGGTTTCGCTTTACTCCAGTTCCATAGTAATAAAAGCTCCCGAGGCTGATTTGGCAAAAGAAATGACCGCCTTCCGCCGCAGCTTTGAACGAACGAATCGCCGAGCGGACATTGCCTGCTTTCCACTGCTTCCAGGCAAGATCGGAAAGCCGGCCGTTGCGCTCGGTGCGCTTGGCGTGGTGGGTGTTGATGCCATGGCCGAGCTGCTTTAGTATGTCGTGAGCCTCCTCCCACTGTGCCTCGCTCACGAAGGTCGGCGGTGAAACCTTCATCACCTCTTCCAAGTGAGGAATCGCTCCGGCCACGTCGCCGGTTCGGAGCAAAAGCATTCCGATTTCGAAATTGGCCGCCGCGCCTTCCCCCATCTTGAGCGCCCGCTCGAACCACGCCAGCGATTGCTTCGGCTCATCTTCGTTACGATAGCCGATTCCAATATTCAGGGCCGCGGTACTGTACCCGTGCCGATAGGCTCGTTTTTCCCAACGCAGCGCACGGGCGGGACTCCGTTTCACACCTCTCCCGTTGCCGTAGAGCCTCCCAAGTGAGAGTTGACTAAGTTCGTGTCCGGACTTAGCCAAGGCTAGGTAGAGCTGGAACGCCAGTTTGAGTTTGCCTTCTTCCTCGGCTTTGTCTGCGCGCGCGTAGAGCCATTCGAGCTCAAGTTCTCGCGAAGGTTTAGCGTGCAATCCAGATACTGCCATAATCAAGCTCTCTTCGAAGTTCCCTCGCGCATCGCGTTCAACACACAGACCGCTCATATCACGGCTGGCTGGCGCTTTGCATGCCGGAAACGAAGAATCTCCACTTCCCCGCGAGCTTCGTGGACTCGATAGTAGATGAGGATGGGTGTGTAGACCAAGCGCCGAGTTGACTGCCGCTTTGCGAATCGATTACCTATGTACGGAAACCTTCCTAGGAGTTCGACCAAGTCAAGCAACGCGCTACCGAATCGTTCCGCTGTGCCCGGGAACACGCTCCATGAGTATTCAACGATCGCTTCGAGGTCGGCTAGGGCCGCTTCCGAGATTCGAACTTGGAAATCCACCCGGGAATCATCTTTCGAGCGTCTTCAAGAGCAACCGTAGGGTGTTCGTCCGCGGATTGAATTCCAAGGTCGATTGCGGCCAACTCCTCGGCGTCGACCTCCACTTCGTCGGTGGCCGGAACTTCAAAGTGAAGATCTTCCATAACTCCAGCTTACTCAAATCCGGTTAGCTCAGGAGCCACGCCAGGGTCTTGAACGGATCGGCGGCCTTCCCGTTCACCCCGTACGCCGACGATGGCTCAAACCCGCAATGCACCATGCAATTGTCGCAGCGTGGATCGTTGCCCGCGCCGTAGTTGTCCCACGGCGTCCGGGTCATCAAGTCCTCGAACGTGTCGTAATGCGCGTCGGTGATCAGGTAGCACGGGCCTTTCCAGCCCTTGACGTTGTAGGTCGGATTGCCCCATGCCGTGCACGGCATCTCCCGCTCGCCCTTTAGGAACTCCATATAAACCGGCGACGACACCACCGGGTAGCGCTTGGCAATCTTGTCGATGTCGCGGAACTTTTCATGAATGTCGTCGCGGGTCATGAACAATTCCTGATCGTTCACCGAGGAATATCCATACGCCGGGGAAATTGTGTGGCCGTCCACCTTGAATTGCGCCAGGTACTCGAACAGTTCCTCGATCTCGCGCATGTCGGTCTCGCGGTACACGGTGGTGTTGGTGAACACGCGGAATCCGCCGGCTTTCGCGGCGCGGATACCTTCGATGGCGGACTTGAACACGCCTTCCCGTTCCACCGCAATGTCGTGATTCTTCTCCATCCCGTCCAGGTGGACGTTGAACACCAGTCCCGGATGCGGCGTGAATTCCTTCAGCTTCTTGACCAGGAACATGCCGTTGGTACAGAGCTGGATGTAGCGGCCGCGCGAGAGAATTTCCTGGCACAGTTGGACGATCTCGGGATACAGCATCGGTTCGCCGCCGCAGATCGAAACCATGGGCGCTCCGCATTCATCCACGGCGCGCAGGCATTGTTCCAGGGTCAGGCGCTCACGGATGGAGGATTCGTATTCGCGGATGCGGCCGCAGCCGGTGCAGGTCAGATTGCAGGCGTGCAACGGTTCGAGCATCATGACCAAGGGAAACCGCTTGTTGATCATCGGATGCGATTTGCCGGTGGCGCGCGCCGAAGGAATCTGCGCGTGGACGATACGGAACGGATTCCGTTCATCCACCTCGGCGGCCAGGTTCTTCTGCCATTCCGGGCGGGGCCGTAGCTTGTTCTTGGCGATGTAGGTCGCCATGCTGGCCACTTGCGTTAGCGGAACTTTCATGTTCTCGATGCTCCTTTTCGACACGTGGAGCGGGCTTTAGCCTGCAACGGGCGCTTTAGCGCCCGCGCCCAGGCGGAGGCTGAAGCCTCCGTTGCAGGCTGAAGCCCGCTCCACATCATCCCTCTGGTCAGGCGGCTCACGCGTGCGCGCGCCCTTTGGTCTTCCGGTACTCGGCCAAAGCCAGCACCGGAAACGAATTTCGATACAGATGGTACTGCAGGTAGAAGACGCGCGGGAACCCGGTGCCGGTGGACAGATCCTCGTCCCAGCTTCCGTCTGGAGCCTGCGTCTCAATCAAGTGCTCGATGCCGCTGCGCACGCTCATGCCGCTGTCGCCCGCCGCCAGCAATCCCAGAATCGCCCACGCGGTCTGCGACGGCGTGCTGTGCGCGTTGGTGTAGATCTGGTTGTCGTAGCTGGCGCAGCTTTCGCCCCAGCCGCCGTCGGCATTCTGAATCGCCCGTAACCATTCTGCTGCACGCAGAACGTAGTATTCACGGTCATCGACGCCCGACGCGCGCAGCCCGCGCAGAGCCAGGAACGTGCCGTAGATGTAATCGACACCCCAGCGGCCGTACCAGCTTCCGTCGGCTTCCTGGTGCTTTTTCAAATACTCGACGCCGCGCTGCACGGCCGCGTGCGAGTTCGGAACACCCAGAGCCGCCAGCGCCTCCAGCACGCGTCCGGTGATGTCCGGGCAGGTGGGATCGAGCATGGCGTTGTGATCGGCGAACGGTACCGCGCTTAGGAAATGCCAGTTGTTATCGACATCGAACGCGGCCCAGCCGCCGTCGGCGCCCTGCATGGCCAGCAGCCAATCCGCCGCCCGCTTCATGCACGCGCTCTTGGCCGCTGGATCGGACGCGTCGGCGCGCACCAGGGCCAACAGAACCTGTGCGGTGTCGTCGATGTCGGGATAAAACTCGTTGGCGAACTCGAAGTACCAACCCGACGGTTCCACGCCCGGCCGCTTGACGCTCCAGTCGCCCTTCTTGCGGACTTCCTTCGTCAGCAACCAGTCCGCCGAGCGCTTCAACGACTCGGCCGGCGCCATTCCGGACTCGCCCAAGGCATAAGCCACGATGCCCGTGTCCCACACCGGCGAAAAACAGGGCTGGAAGAAGAACCCGCGCTGATCGTCGACCAGCAAGTTCATGAACTGGTTGACGGCTTCCTGCACGTCGGGATGATCTTCGGGATAACCCAGCAGGTCCAGCGCCATGATGACGTACATCATGGACGGGTAGATCGCGCCCAAGCCGCCGGAATAGCGGGTGCGCGCCAAGATCCATTGCTCGGCCCGCCGGATCGCCCGCTGCCGCAAGCCCCGCGAAGCCCTGGCCCTGGTCCCCAGCCGGTCCCAGAATTTCAGAACCTTGTCGGCTTTGAGGAAGAAATTGCGCCAGCTGAAGAATCCTTCGTTGTTGGGGAAGGTCAGCGGCGCGCCCGGCAGGAACAATTCATTCAGTTCGAACCCCTGCGGCACCGGGCGCTGCGGGTTCATGGCATGCAAAATCGACAGCGGCGTGACGATGGCGCGGGTCCACGAAGACATTTCGTAGACCAAGTTTCCCAGCAGCGAAATCTCTGGAGGAATCGACGGCGTGTGTTCCCGCGGATACAATCCGAACAAGCTCAGGTTGACCTTGACGTAACTGTTAGCCGACTGCAACCCGCCCAGCGCCAGAATGCGTTCCCGAAGCCGCGCCAGATTCGCGTCGTCATGCGCCAGCCCCGATAGCTTTAACGCCGTGTAGGCTTTGATCGACGCGCTGACTTCGGAGGGGCCCTTCTCATAAATGCTGAATCCGCCGTCGGGCAGTTGCCGCGCCAGAATCGAGCGCACGGCTTTATCGATCAACGGACGTGAGGATGGATTCCAAACCCCGTTCACGGGCGGATGGCGCCACAATTCGAGCAATATGAAATCGGACTCCAGCGTGGTGTCGGCCGTCAGATCGCCCCACCAGTAGCCCTCCGGGACTTGCCGCGAGAGCAGGTAATCCGCCGCGCGGCGCAAGGTCCCGGACGCCGAGATCAATAGCGAATCCGCGACTTGAAGACTAGGACTCATAGGCGTTTGGCCTGCACACGAGCGAGCTCGGTGGGCAGGTTAAAACGTACGTCTTCTTCTTTAATTTCCATTTCTTCGAGCGCCAGGTAACCGGCTTCACGCAAAGACTCGATCAATTCTTCCACCAGGTTCTCCGGAGCCGACGCCCCGGCGGTCACGGACACGGTGTTGACACCTTCCAGCCACTCCGGCCGCACTTCCTTCAGATCGTCGATCAAATAAGCCGGCACACCGCTCTTCTGGCAAACCTCAACCAAGCGGCGCGAATTCGAGCTGTTCTGCGACCCAACCACTAAAAGCAACTCGCACAACGGAGCCACGGCCTTCACCGCCAACTGCCGGTTTTCCGTAGCGTAACAAATGTCCTGCGCCGCCGGCCCCTGAATCTTGGGGAACCTTTCTTTGAGACGCTCCACGATCTCGCGCGTTTCGTCCAGGCTCAGGGTGGTCTGGGTGATGAAGGAAACCCGTTCGGGGTCTTGCACTTCCAGGCGATCCACGTCCGCGGGCGTGGACACCAGCACCGTCGATTGCGGGGCTTCGCCCAGCGTGCCGATCACTTCGTCGTGATCCTTGTGGCCGATCAGCACGATGGTGTAACCTTTGCGCGCGAACTTGACCGCTTCCAGATGGACCTTAGTCACCAGCGGGCAGGTGGCGTCGATCACTTGCAGCTCGCGCTCCTTGGCGTCCTTGCGGACCGCCGGGGAGACGCCGTGCGCGCTGAAAATCACGCGGGCACCCGAGGGGACTTCGTCCAATTCCTCGACGAAAATGGCGCCGGCCGTGCGGAGATCCTCAACCACATGGCGGTTGTGGACGATCTCTTTGCGCACGTAAATCGGCGCGCCGTACAAGTCTAAGGCGATCTTGACCACGTCGATGGCCCGCACGACCCCAGCGCAGAAACCTCGCGGGGTCAACAAGATAATCTTCTTGGCGGCGATCGCAGCCGGGGTGGGTTGAGGCGGCGCGGCAGTCGGCATAGGAAACTTCGATTATATCAGGTTCATTAAGGTAGACCAGTACCCCCAGGCCGCGCTTCAGGCGGTCGCCTTATGTCTTCCAGCCAAACCACCGATACAAATACTGATGGCGACTCCCGAGGAATGGGTCGATAACTATCTTCACTTGACGGTGCCGACGTTGGACGTGTCGGCGTCGAATGGCTCCCCTGGAGGGTTGGTGACCGGGCCCGACGTACGCGTCCCGATCACCGAGTACGCCAACGCCAGCGAGGCTGGGTACCAGGCGATCCGCTCCCTGATCCGGAGCGAGTTGGAAAGTTGGGTCCGCTCGCCCGGCCATCACATCGGACGGCTCTTGAATGGCGACCACAACCACATCGAAATCCTGGTGAGTCCGCCTTTGCAAACCACCATGGGCACCATCTTCCGGGTGCTGGACGGCAAGGGAGCGCCGGAAGAAATCCGCGATGTCCTGCGGCTGGCCAGCCTGTGGATCGCAACTCAGCCCGCCGCCTTGCAGCGGCAAAGCGTGAGCGACCTGCAGACCTTCGCCGACCGCTACATCGGCGTCGATTGCAATGGTTACGTGGGGACGTACTTTCAGCACAACCAGCGCGTTCACTATCCCACGGCCGAATTTTTCATCCCCGCGATCCCGGCGCACACCGAGACGCGCCATCAGTTGAGCGAGGTCCAGGAACTCGACCTGATCGTCAGCCATGGCTGGGGACATGTTTCGCTGGTGGCGACTGTCTTCGCGCGGAGCGATACCGAGATCTCATGCAATGAATGCCAGTCCCGCAGCACGCATCTGCACGGCGTACATACCGGCCGCGTGACCATCCGGCACGGACACAATCACTTCACCATCAACGGTCAACCAGTGACCGGGATCTACGGCGTCCGGGGACTAATCCAAACGTAATTCGGGATCCACGCCGAACCTTCCGTAGGTGCGTTGATTAAATCAGGTGCGTTGATTAAATCGTCGCCACGAGCTGGTACTTCGCAGCGACAGGCTCCACGACCTTGCGCCGGCCGTGGCCAGGATTAGGTTCTTCATGAGTCCGGACCAGCCCGAGCGATTCGAGAACGTTCACGTCCCTTTTCACCGCCGTACGATCCCGTTTGAGGAGAACAGCGAGATCCGAAAGCGGCGTTGGCTTGCTTCGAACGGCGCGGATGACTCGGACCCGTTCGACCGAAAGCGCCCGCATCAGATCGGCCGGGTCCTCAAAGGTCATCGTGATCTCGGGAAGCAGTTTCTCTCGCCGGTCCAGCTTTCGAGCGCGTTCCAAGGATCGCCTGATGAACCCCTCAACCGGTCCGGTGGTCACTTTGACTCTGCCGATCTTCTTAGCGACGCTCTTCATCTTCTTTCCTCCACAGTTCTTGCACTTCCCTGTAAAACTGATCGGCCAATGCACGATAGCCCTGGAACTCGAAAGGTTCTGTCCGCCCCATGAAATGACGATGGTGATGATCGTGGCTATTGTCGTAACCCAGCACTCTACCATTGTCGGTTCCACAGATCCCGGGGTTGATGTATGCGAGGCTGTACTTCACGACCTCGCCGGTGTCTGTTTGCCACACTTCTTCTTTCAAGGTTGCGCCCTGCCGTGGGCGTTTCAGGAGGAAAGTCTCATCGACGACCTTCTCAATCAGCACCCGCTTGGGCGTTTTGCTAGCCACTTATGACAAGGATAGCGCAGGTAGGATGCTGGATGTTTCATCTGGTCGACCGGAACAAAGGTGAGAAGTATCGGCGAACTTGAACTTGTGGGCGGCTGATGAGATTTGGTCTACGATGGAGCGACTGGAATCTGTAAGTTATACATGATCCGTTCCCGGATTTGCCACAGATGCCACCGCTGCCAGCGCATCTTGCCCGATATTGCCCGACGTGCGCTGCGAGTCCCGTCGAGCTGATTACGCGAGAACGGGTTTGGCGGATGTTGTCATCGTCAGAGTAACGAGATGATCTGCTGCGGTCACCACGTCCATGGGCTGTCTGCTCTTGAGAACCAGACTGAATATCCCATCGGATGATCGGTCGAACGAGAAGTATCCGGCTGGATTCCCATAGAGACCATCGAAAAATATGTATTGAGATGGATCGTAGCGAACGATCACCTTCTGGCCCTGATAGCGAATCTCAAATTTGTTTTCGTTGACGTGAACACAAGTAACTTCTTTGTGCTTCGCCCCGATGTAGTTCTCCAGTGCTACGAACATTTGGTGTTGCATATGTTTTATTATACGCCGATGCGGCTGGCATACGCTGTTGAGAACGCAAGGAGAGACTTGGGGCGGCTGGTGGGATTTGAACCCACGACATCCAGAACCACAATCTGGCGCTACTACCAACTGAGCTACAGCCGCCGTGCATCTACCAGTCTAACTTACAGCCCGGCTTTCTTCCACAGCGAGTCTTGTCTCATGCAAGATGAGCCTGAAGCGGGGGTTCGTTTCTCACACAAGATGAGCCTGAAGGGCATGCTGGGGATTGATCATCCGCATGAAGTCCTCAGAGAAGTTGAGCCTGGAGCAGATC
>Ga0209517_10000228_pt1 | contig 99937 bp, 105 predicted proteins | sample PeaSoiMetSII2010_FD_187695 | JGI IMG/M metagenome (GOLD analysis project Ga0209517, IMG submission 187695) | Peat soil microbial communities from Weissenstadt, Germany - SII-2010 (SPAdes) (version 2) | ecosystem: Environmental > Terrestrial > Soil > Wetlands > Peat | place: Germany...
CTCGATTTCTCTTCCATCCACTGGTCCAGCCGCGATTTCTTGAAGCGCCAGCGGTTGCCCAGCTTGAACGCGGGAATCCTCTGCTCGCCCACGTACTTGTACAGCGTGTCCGGACTCACTCCCAGATACTGCGACGCCTGGCGAATGTTCATCACTTCTCGCGCGTCGGCCATGTTTCCTTTGCCTCTTCCACTCATCCGAGCACCGTTCCCCCGGCTCTCTGGCACGGGCTTGCCGGAACAGGCGCGCCGCCCTCAGTTCCCGGTCCGAGGGCTTTCGGTGTCCTGAGCATATATCAGCCCGAAAAAGCCCCGGCTCCAAGCGAATCTCCGGTTTTTCCCGCGTTTTTGCCCGTTTTCTTGGAATCGGTGAAATCGCAGGTGGGGGGGATTATCTATATGTTGCGGTCAGCTTTTCGATGAATACAACTGGAAGTGTCTCGTGTGCAGTCGCTCCCCGGTCACCCGGAGAACGGTAACTGAAGTACTAGGCACGGTACGGAGGTACTATGCCGGTCGCTGAACTTGTTCCAGCAGCAGCCTTTAGCCAGGTTCGCAAATCCCTGGCTTCACTCCAAGAACGCGCTGTTTTGCGCTGGACTCGCCAGTTCCAGCGCGGGCTCTCACTGGCTCTTGACCGCGTCCCCTACCTTTGCTGGAGCGCTGCCGTTGTAATTCGCCGTTGCCGAGTCGGCGTCCACTTCGGTAATGGTCGCCGTGCCCATCTTGTTGGTGATGGTTTTGATCACCTTGCCCGTGGTCGGATCCTTTACCGTACGCACTGGCCGGCTGATTTCGACCGCGTCGCCGACCTGCACGCCCGAGTTGTGCCCGATGTTCAGAATAATCGTGTTTCCGCTGACATCGGCCACCAACCCTGAGAATTCCGCTTTCCTGGTCGGCAACGCATCGGCTTTCTCCTCGAGTTGCGTCGCCATCTGGGTCACGGCTTGATGCACCGCTTCCCCCAGAATGGTCTCGCCGAAATTCTTGCTGCTCATGTCATATCCGCCGCCGGCCGCATTGCCCCCGCCTCCGCCGGCGCCTACCAGGGAAGTCCCTTTCCGCTTGGACTCTCCCGTGCCCGTAACCGCGGCCAGAATCTCACCGGTGGTGGTGTCCACCATGCGTCCCGTTATCCCTACCACCGCTTTGGCCTCGCGCTTCTGTATCCCGCCGATGCCGAACTTGCTGGTCAACCCCCCAACGGCTCCTCCGCCATAGGTCTTGTTCTGATCGTCCCGGCCAAACTGCGTAATGCTGCCCATGATGACGGCATCCACTCCCAGCACCTTGCCGATCTTCGCCGCCGTCGCCGCATCGGCCCGGTCACTGTTGGCAAAATTCTGCTCGTTCAGAATCTTGTCGAGGGCATTGCGTTCGATCACCGAGTACTTGCCGTCGGTTACCAGTTGCTGCACCAGCAGATCGGAAATCCCTTTGCCCACGTCCACATTAGTTCCAAAGATCCCCGCCACCCAGGTCTGCACCGTGGCATAGTCGAAGTTCAGTACAGCCACGCGCTTTTTCTTCTGCTGTCCCGCGCCACCGGGAACCAGAAAACCAACGGCGGCCACCACCAGGATCGCTGTACGCCAGAATCTGCTCCGCATAGGGAACTCCCGTCTCCTGCAAGTCACGTTTCACCGCCCGCAAAACAAACAGCGCTGAAAGAGTATCTTCCGCCCATCGCTTGGTCAAGAGTTTGTACCGGACTCGGCCCCTGGGCAGACAATCCCAGACAATCCCTTTTGAGTTCCCGCTCTTTGCGGTACTCTGTTTTTGGCGGAGCGTTCCTTGCGCTATCTCGATCGCTTGCAGCCGCTCGCCCTGCTGGTCATGCGCCTGGCGCTCGGTGCCATCATGGTGGCGGCCGGCTACCCCAAGGTTTTTGGCGGCCTTCACCACCATGCCCAGTTCGTCGCCAGCCTCGGACTGCCCGCATGGCTGGGCTACGTCTCGGCCTTCACCGAGTTTCTAGGTGGAATCTTCATCCTCGCCGGATTCTTCACTCGCCCCGCCGCTTTCGCCGTCTGCATGAACCTCGGAGTGGTCATCTGGAAGGTGCTCTGGCACAACGGGATCCTCGGTTCGCCCGACCGGCCCGGCTACGCGCTTCCGCTGGCGGCCGGAGCCCTGGCCTTCGCCTTGATCTTCTTCGGCGGTGGGCCCATCGCCCTTGACCACGTCCTGCGCGGCGGCGGCAGCGCCCCGCCCAAGCGCTAGCTCCTACCGTGGTCCCTTCCCGGATGGAGATATCGGCCCGCAACCGCAACTTATTTTCCGCTCGTGGGTTTAACGAGCGTTGCGGAGTCTGGTGTCACCGGTTGAGTCCGGCAGGGCGTGGACATTATGATGATCCCAGGACCACCCAATGACATCCAAACGCTTTGCCGGGCGCATCTTACCGCCCATCACTGACAATCACAGGAGGTTTCCCTTGAGAATGTTCGCTCTCCTCGCGACGGTTTTTTCGATCCTTCTTCTCGCCACCTTTTCTTCCGCCCAGCAAGCCGACGCCATGCTTGGCTTCGGCACGATCATGTCTCCGGGGGCGGCTTCTTGCAATGACGCTTCGGGCTGCCCTGAAAAGGGAGGGCTCTACCCCAGCGCGGGCTTCGATGTGATCTTCAAACGCCGCATCGGTTTCGCCTACGAGGTTGCCTGGAGGGGTGGCCAGGGTGCGTACGGCGGCCCAGGCGGAGCTCCCTTCCGGCCGATCCTTAACGATTTCAACCTGGTGTTCCAGCCTCGGGTGAGCAAGAGAATCGGACTGGACCTCATGGCTGGTGTCGGCTTTCAGGATACCCGCCTCTACTCCGGCACCTATGTGTGCACTTTTGGAGGCTGCACCAACTACACCACCTCCAAACACTTCCTGGTGGATGTAGGAGGCGGCATTCGCTACTACTTCTGGCATCATGCCTTCGTCCGCCCCGAAGTGAAGTACTACAACGTTGTCAACAACGTTCAGAACATTTCGTTAGGCAATTTTGGCTTCTCCTCCGGCAGCCTCGTCCGCGTGGGGGCCTCAATCGGATACACTATCGGTCCAGACTAGACTGCGGCTGACGCGGAAAGCTATTCCGTCCTTGTCGGGCGATCCGTTTGCCTCTCGCTCATCCGCAAGTGTCTGCCCGGGCCGCATTGCCCAAAAAGATGAATCCGACTCACAGGGGGCTGGATTGAGAAGGTTCCTTTCGCTCACGTTCGCATGCACGCTGCTAACATTCGCCGGCCTTGCGCGGGCGCAACAGATTGACCTCCTGGTGGGCGGCAGCACGCTGTTCTCGCCCAAGAACCACACCGCTTCCGAGGCCTTCCTGCCCCCGGCGCAGAACGGCGCCGTCTATCCCAGCGTCGGCGCCCAGATCGTTTACGACAATCATTTCGGCTTCAACGCAGAAACCTCCTTCCGCTATAAAGAGGGGCTGTACAACGGATACCAGCGCTTCCGCCCGGTCTTTTACGACTTCAACGCCGTGTACGCGCCTCGCTTCACGCACAAAACCACCGGCGATTTCATGGCCGGCATCGGCGGCGAGACCTTGATCTTCTATAACCAGTACAGCGGTTGCCCGAATGGCACCGGAGTTTGCTCCGCGAACATCAACGCTACGCACTTTCTGATGCACGCCGGCGGCGGGGTGCGCTACTACTTCTGGCGCCACTTCTTCGTCCGTCCCGAGGCGCATTATTCTTACATTGTCGGCAACACCACCCAGTTCCACTCGCACAACCTCATGCGCGTCGGAGCCTCCATCGGCTACACCTGGGGTTCTCGGTAAGCATCAGTTCCGGGCACGTTTCCCGGAGCGCGGAAAAAAAAGGCAGCATCCTCTCGGACGCTGCCTTCGCCTTTGCGGTCAAATTCGTCTACTTCATGGTCATGCAGATCTCGGCCTCGTGGATTGCCTTATCCAGGTGTTCCATGGACTTCGCCCGATGGCCGTCGAAGTCGTGCTCGGCGATTTCCAGTTCGTGTCTGGCGGCCCGCATGTGTTCCAGGGCCTCGTCAATGTGCGGGTGCCTCTCCGGCAGCGCTGCCGCCGCAGGAACTGGAACCGCAGCCACCGCCGGAGCGGGCGTTGCCGGCGCTTTTGCTGCGGGCCCCCCCGCCGCAAAGGCCAGCGTGACTAGAAGTGTTGCCGTTATGAGCAGAGTCAGAATCCCGATTTTCTTCATGTTTTCCTCCTCGTCCGAATTCCGGCTCGGACGCAACCCGTGTAATTCATTCGACTGCCACGGACACTCCTCACGCTCGTTTCCGAAGAGGTCCTCTGCAAATACCCGCCCAGTATAGCCTCACATTTCCCCGATCCTTCGCACAGAGGTTTACTCCGCAGGTGCTCAGGACAAAGCCGCTCAGGCCGCTTGCCTCCGGCTCCGCCACCACAAAAACGCGGCCCCCAGCAGCACCAGCACGGCCACGCCCATGTCGAACCGTCTCACGTCCCGTGCCAGCCGCTCCCAATGCCGGCCGAACAGATAACCCGCGCCCGAAATCGCGCTCACCCACACTGCCGCGCCCAGAAAGTTGAACAGGACAAACTTCCGCCACGGCATCCGCAACACCCCGGCCAGCGGCCCAGCGATGATCCGCATGCCGAATACAAAGCGGGCGAAGAACACTGTCGCGGGCCCGTAACGCGCAAACAGGTTTTCTCCCCGCGCCATGGTCTGATTCTGAATGCGAAAAATAGACTGATAGCGCTCCAGCAGCGGACGCCCGCCGTAGTAGCCGGCGGCAAAGCCCAGATTGTCGCCCAGCGTAGCCGCAATCGTCGCCACCACGATGATCCAGGAAAGTTGCAGATCGCGTTCGGAATAGGCCAGAAAACTCGCAAGTAGCAGAATCGTTTCGCCCGGCACCGGCAGCCCGGCGTTCTCCAGCAGCAAGGCCACGCCCACCGCCCAGTATCCGTAATGCACCACCGCATTCCGCAGCAAGTCGAGAATAGGGTGGCTCAAGATGCTCACGTGGAGACAGCCGCTTCGGCTGTCCAGCCGGTGCTCTCCGGGCTGGTGAGGAACCCGATCAGCGCCCGGTTGAACGCCTCCGGGCACTCTTCATAGGGCAAATGCCCAATCCCCGGGAAGACCAGCGTCTGCACTTTGGCAAAATGCCGCGCCAACGGTTCCATGGACGAAACATACACCGCCGGGTCCTTGCTCCCCCACATCAGCAACGTAGGAACCGGCGCCAGTTTGGGCAGCAGCGCGTCCAGTTTCCGCAGATCGCTGGACCACGTGCCCACTATGCTCAGCGCATGCTCGAACAATCCCGGCCTGGCCAGCGGAGCTTTGTAGCCTTCCAGACTTCCCGGAGGGATCTTGTTGCGGTCCGCGTACAGGCGCCCGTGGAAATATGGATATAGAAACGGCATGTGGTCCATCGCAAAGCGAAACATGGCTGCCCCGGGACGCGTCGCGAAAAACGGCGCCAGCCAGGTCCCATGGGGCGAATACGGATTCACCGGACACACCAGCACCAGCCTTCGCAGCCTGCACTCGCCGTTGCCCTCACCCCGGGCCGCATCGTCAACGCATTCCGCCGCCACGCACATGGCCACCGCTCCGCCCCGCGATGTACCCAGCAGGTCGAACGAGCGAAGTCCCAGGTTGTCGGCAAACTGGATCACCCGCAGCGCCGTCCCGCGCATCGAGTGGTCAATCCCCCACGGCCGGTCGGAAAACCCCGCCCCCAGCAGGTCCGGCGCATACACCGTGAAATGCGGCGCCAGCGCCGGCATGGCGTAGCGCCAGGAAAACGAATAGCCCATCAACCCGTGCAGCAGAATCAGCGCTGGACCCGAACCCGCCCGCAGGTAGCGCATCCGCGCCCCATCGAAGTCCATCCAGCACTCTTCGACGCCCTCGCCGGCGCCCATCGTCACCCCGGCCGGAATCTCCTGCACCGCGTTCGTCACCGCCTCGCTCATCCCAAAACTCACAGCAAAAAAATCTTCCCGTCCTGAGGACAACTCTTTCATCCTCCCCGGACTCTATTTAGTTGAAACAAAGCCTCTGTCGCTTCACTCTGGGGAGCTTCGGCTCCCCGCTTTTTGATAGTAGCGCCGGGTGACCCGTCCTTGTCCCTGCGTTCTTTGCAGGGACAGAGCCTGCCCTGAGCTTGCCGAAGGGGCGGGGACTTTGACGTCGATCACGCCGGGTGCCCCATTTCTCGCGCGCCCTTTGCGCGAGAAGTGGGGATTTCCCTTCACCCCTACGCGGCCGCCTTCACCTTCTTCTTTCCCAGCAGCTTCTTCAGCACGCGAATTCCTTTATCCACGTGCTTCTCCTCAAGCAGGTACGGAGGCAGGAACCGCACCACCGTATCCTGCGTGCTGTTGAACAGCACACCCTCCGCCAGCCCTGCATCCACGATCGGCCGTGCGGGAATATCCAGCTGAATTCCCTGAATGAATCCCCGCCCCCGCACTCCTATCGCCGCCACGCGTTTTTCTACTACCCCTTGAAGTTCCTGCTGCAGGTAGGCACCAACTTTATTCACATTCTCCAGCAGCTTCTCTTCTTCCATGATCGCCAGAAATTCCAGCGCGACGCGGCACGCCAGCGGACCGCCGCCAAACGTCGTGCCATGCTGTCCCGGCGAGATCGCCGACGCGAATTCTTCTTTCGCAATAAACGCTCCCAGCGGCAGCCCCGCCGCAATCGGCTTGGCGATCGCGACAATATCCGGCGTCACGCCAAAACTCTGGAACGCAAACATCGTCCCCGTGCGCCCCAGTCCACACTGAATCTCATCGAAGATCAGAGCGGCCTTGTGCCGGTCCGCCAGCGCCCGGCACTCCTGCAAGAACTCAACTGAGCACTCGAAGATTCCACCCTCACCAAAAATCGGCTCCAGCACAATGGCGCAGGTATTCTCGTTCACCGCTGCCCGCAGCCCTTCCACGTCGTTCTGCTTTACGAACGTCACACCTTCGAGCATCGGCTCGAATCCCTTGCGATGCTTGTCCTGCCCGGTGAGCGACAGCGCCCCAAACGTCCGGCCGTGATACGACCCCTCCAGCGCCACCAGCCGGCACTTCGCCTCGCCACCCGCCCGATGCCCCGCCAGCCGCGCCAGCTTGATCGAACCCTCGATCGCCTCGGTCCCGCTGTTGGAGAAAAAGGCTTTGCTCAATCCGGAAAGCGCGCACAGCTTTTCCGCCAGCAGCCCCTGATATTCGTGATAGTAGAGATTCGAAACGTGCACCAGCTTCGCCGCCTGCTCCCGAATCGCCTTCACGATGCGCGGATGCGCGTGCCCCAGGGCGTTCACGCCCAGCCCCGAAACAAAGTCGAGATAGCGCTTGCCCTCAATGTCGTAAAGAAATACGCCCTTGCCGCGCGCCAGCACCAAGGGATAACGGTTATAGGTCTGCAGCAGATACTGCCGCTCACGTTCTGCGATTTGTTCAAAGGTATTCATAGGAAGATTTGATTTTACCGGAACCCGCGGCTCAACGTGACCGGCGCTGTCGATTCCTCAGCGAGCAATGAGGAAGCAACCTGACACCGGAATGCATTTCTTGCTTCACCGTGTAGTCCCCGATGACGGTCCGAACCGCAGGTCCTTCGCTTCTTCCCCCGGAACTGATAGGCTAACGAACTCATCGGGGGAAAGCTGTGCCGATTCGATTCCGCAGCGAGAAGCTTGAAGCGCGATCCGCGGCTCCAGATGGGTTGCAAACCAACGTGCGATCGGTCGAAGTTCGCTTTGATCCTCTGCTCGGCACCACTTCGAGAATTGCCGAAGGCGTGAAGCTGCAGACAGCAGATGCAGCGGCCTTGGAGCGATTTCAGTTGCAAGATGCATCGTGCCCCTTCTGTGCGGAGCGGGTCGTTCAGGTCACGCCCTGTATCGATCCGAAGGTGAGCCCTGAACCCCGCATCCGGTGCGGCGAAACCGTGCTGTTCCCGAACCTCGTGCCCTATTCGCAACACGCGGCAGTCGCGGTATTCACGTCGCGGCACTGGCTGAGTGTCAATGAGTTCTCTCCGCAGTTGATCGCCGATAATCTGACCGCCTGCTTTCGCTACATTCGAGCTGTGCACGCATTCGATTCGCGGGCACGCTACTGCGCCTGGAACGTCAATTATCTGTTCCCATCCGGCGGATCACTGCCGCACCCACATTCGCAGGTGTTCCTCGATCCTATTCCCACGACCATGATGCGCTTTCAGTTCGAGGCAGGCGAGAAATACTGGCAGGAGAATGGCACAAGCTTTTGGGAAGACCTCGTCACGGAGGAAAGGGCGAGAAACGAACGTTTTGTCTGGGACGTCGGCTCGACTGCCTGGATGACCGCTTTCGCCCCCATCGGGTTCAATGAGGTGCGCGCTGTGGTTCGTGGCCGCGAGACCTTGCTGCAACTGGACGATGCAGATATTGCCGCCCTTGCGGCCGGTATATCCCGAGTGCTGCTATGGTACGGCGCCGTGGGATACGACAGCTTTAATGTTAGCCTGTTTTCCGGCCCGCTCGACGGCGCAGCGTGGTTCCGGGTGAACTTGGTGATGGTGACGCGAACGGCAATGCTTCCGTACTACCGAAGTGATTCGATGCACCTGGAGCGCCTGCATTGGGAAGCGGCGGTTGACCGCGCGCCGGAAAGAATCGCCGTCGAACTGCGTAACGCGTGAGATAGCTCAGCCGCGCTTCAATACAGCAGCTTTCCCCCCTCCGGCCGCGTCTTCCACCGCCGGTGCACCCACAACCACTGCTCGGGATACTTCCGCACGTAGTCCTCGATCACCTTCGTGAACTTCTGCGTGTTGGCGACGATGTCGGCCTCCAGATTTCCCGTGCGCACCAACTCCACCGCCGGATCAAACCGCAGCCGGTACTTCCCCAGCGCCTCGTCCCAGATCGTGAACCCCGGCAGCACCGCCGCATCGGTGCGCAGCGCGATGCGCGACAGCCCGCTCGCCGTACACGCCGGAATGCCAAAGAAATCCACGAACACTCCCTGCGGCGGCGTCATATTCGTATCCATCAGGATTCCCACGGTTTCGCCCGCCTTCATCGCCGCCAGCAGCCCGCGCACAAAATCGTCCTTGGCCACGGTCTTGTTCCCATGCATGGTCCGGTAGCCCTGGATCAGACGATCCAGATATTCGTTATCCATGGGCCGCATCACCACGTGCAGCCAGTGCCCGTGCAACGAGTGCGCAAAGGCCGAGATTTCCCACCCGCCGAAATGCGCCGTCAGAAACAGCACCCCCTTGCCGCGCCCATAGGCCTGCTCGAAATTCTCAAGCCCGTCGTAGACCACAACTTCTTCGACGTTTTCCCGCGTGTAGCGCGGAAACTGACACACTTCGGACAACTGGCGGCCCAGCGAAGTGAACTCTCCCCGCAGAATGCTTGCCCGCTCCGCTTCAGTTTTTTCCGGAAACGCCAGGGCCAGATTCCGCATCCCCACCCGGCGCAAACGAACATGCAGCAGGTACACCACCTGCGCCAGCCCGATCGCGAAGGCTCGCGATAACCGGCGCGGCAACACGCCCAGGATCTTGATGAACGGCCAGGCCGCCGCGTATTCCAGTTTTCGCCGCATCAGGGGTCAGGGACTAGGGATCAGGGGCTAGGGATAAGGGTTAGGTACAGGTGCACAGGGTTAGCGATTCCACCTGAACGCCAAGGAGGATATTTTCCTGGCCTCTAACCCCTAGCCCCTGATCCCTGCTTTCCTACTTCGCCGCCTCTTGCGCCCACTTCGCCAGCGTGGTCAGGAACGCATTCGCCCCCGCCGGCGGCTCCACTTCGCCCGTGAGCGACGCCTTCGTCGTCACCATGTGCCCGTAGAACTCCCGCGTTGAGTTCTTGTCCTGCTTCACCACTGCGCCGTTCAGGGTAACGCCGGCAAAAAGTCCGCGAGCGCGCGAATAGGTCAGCACCTCGGCCCGCATTTTCCAGTCCGTGTCGCCTTCCGCGTGCCGGCCAACCGGACCGGCAGCGACGGAAGCATCGGCTCCCAGAGTAAACTCGCTGGTCAGCAGATGCTGTACGCCATTCTTGTTCATGATCAGCATCACCAGGTCCACGGCCTGTCCGCCGATCTGAAATCCGAAGCTGCCTCCGCCCACCGTAAAGAACGCCGGCGCGCTCCAGCCCTTCGGCGTGCGGCAGCTGGCCAGCCCGCGCCCGTACTTGGCGCCCACAATGAACCCGCCCTTCAACAGCGACGGAATTACCGCAACGCACTCCGCCGAACCTAGAATCTCCTGCGGGATTCCCTTGTCCGGCGCCGCTTGAATCTCATTCAACACATCCGCCGCCGCCTGCACCCGGTCTGAGGCCTTCGACTCCTTCGGTTGGTCATCCGCGGCAAGAGCGTACGAGCAGAGCGACACCATCAAGGTCAACAACACAAGTTTTTTCATAGTCCTCACCACAAAAAGACGTTCTCTGGGATCTGGTACTTCGATTGTAAATGAATTCCCGCCGCTGCATCCGGCGCGGGGGCCCTTAGCGGCTTATTGTGAGAGAAAAACTGCGGGACAAAAAAATGCGGGGCTGAAAGTAGTGACCCTAATCGCCACTCTCAACCCCGTCTCCCAGGTTCTGTGGTAGGTGAGGCGAGTATGCGGCAGGGACTCAAGCCTCACAAGATTACGAAGGTAAGTGCCCAGAAGTTACTCTGAGCGGTGAGCTATGAGCGGTGAGCGGTGAGCGGTGAGCAACCAGGACTCTGAGCAACGGGCAGTGAGCAACCAGGTTCGGTTTGCTCATTGCTCATTACTCATTGCTCGTAGCTCATTGCTCATCGCTCGTAGCTCGCAGCTACTTCGTCGCCACCAGCGAGTGCGTAATGGCATGTACCGAGAGCGCGATGCGGTTCTGCACGCCCACCTTGCGCATCAGTTTCGCCACGTGCGCTTTCACCGTGCGCTCTTCAATGCCTAACTGCCCGCCAATCTCTTTGTTCGAGCGCCCGGCCACCAGCATCTCCAGAACTTCTTTCTCGCGGTCGGTGAACGTGACCCGGCCCGCCGGGAAAATCCGTCCCGGCGCCGACGACACCCGCTCGATGAACAGGGACAGCACCCGCCGCGGCGCCCACACCGATCCCTGATTCACAATGCGAATCGCCTGCGCAAACTCGGCCGGCGAGGCCGCCTCGTCCACATAGCCCTTGGCCCCGGAAGCAATCGCCTTCAGTATGGTTTCCTCGTCAATGCCCGAGCCGGTCACAATGATCCGCAAATCCGGCCGCGTGGCCTTCAGGCTGGCCATCATGTCAAACAGGTTGTGCCCGGAACGGTTGCCGAGCAGAATGAGGTCAACATTCTGCAGCGTGCTGATCTCGGGCAACGCTGCGGAAATCAGTTCGAACTCGGGCTCGGAGTCGAACAGCGCGCGGAACCCAACGAAGCGCAAAGGATCGCTTTCTACCACCGCAATTCGGATGACTGGTTTTCTGGCGACTGCTGCTTTCATAGTTTTCCCTATGGGGTATAGATTCTTCTATTCAGCATAGTAAGAATTTGCCCAGATGCAAAGAGAAGGTGACCGAAGGGAAATTACGGGAGTAACATGGGAAAATCAGTGGAAACGCGGCTTTGGCATCCGGACTCAGGGATGAGGCCCGCGAAAAGGCCGCACTCCGCTGGAGGTAACCAGTTGAGCCAACCGGGAGACGCTGTCGCATGAAACCACCGAGACCTTTGCTGGCGATCGTTACCGCGCTGACCATCAGCGCGCTGATCTTGCTCACGACCAGCCTGACCTTCGCTCAGGACGCCGCGCCCCAGGCCGCTCCGCCGGCTCAGACCCCGGCTCAGACCCCGCCCCCCGCCTACACTCCCAAGTTCCCCGGCGATCCCGCCCGCTCCGACTCCGAAGCCGCCGCGCTCGCTTACATGCGCGTCGTCATCCGCGCCCAGCGCCAGTTCAACAAGCAATACAACCACTTCGCCAACACCCTCGCCGACCTGGTCCACTCTGGATCGTTCACCAAGCGCATGGTCAATCCCGATCGCGGCGACTACACCGCCAGCTTCAAGGGCAAGAACGACAGCTACGTCCTCACCATGACCCCGAAAAATCTCGACACCCAGCACCGGTCCTTCTATGCGGAGGATGACGGCAAAATCCACGCCGACGAAACCAAACCCGCCGACGGCGATTCTCCGGTAGTGAAGTGAACTTCGCCCTGTAAGTGGAAGGAAGAGATTTGGGTGCTCACCCTTGTCGCGTTTTGTGCGACAGGGTGGGGATTTTGGTTCTTGGGACGCGATGCTCACAGGGGGGCGAAGCCGCTACGGCAACTCTTCCCCCTCCGGAATCACCTGCAACTGCACGCTCTTCCGATCCCCTTCAACCACGTGCAGCCCACTCCCCTGCCCTTCATACCCCTTCAGAAATTCCGGATTGTAGTAGGCCTCGCCTTCCACACTTTCCCAAGCGAAGACTGTGTACTCACCCGGCGGCATACCGTGCAAGGCAAAGCGTCCACTCTGATCGCTGACCGCCTTGCGGTATCGGTCCATCCGTCCGCGTAGTTTCGCTTCCGGCTCGGCGACAATCACGGCGTTCGCGACCGCCTCGCCTTTTTTATCGGTGACCACGCCATCGGCAACCGCTCCATCCGTGCTGGCCAGCACATCCAGCACGACCGCGCCGCCATTCACGCTGATTCCCGAGTCGTCCGCTTCCCGCCCCCCTGCCAGCACCGATTTCAGGAACCAGTCCGCGCCCGCGCCAACATCGCCCGCCAGCTGCACGTAGTAGTTTCCCGGCGGAACGCTCTTCCACTCAAAACTGCCGTCCGCCGCCACGTGCGCCAGATTCGAAAATCCAACTCCCATGGTGAACGTGCCCAGCGTGTCGTCATCTCCATCGGTGGGACGCAGCGCGAGAAAGATCTGGCTGGGATCAAATCGCCCCGCATTGCCCTTGCTCTCCAATCGCAGTCTGCCATGAATCCATGCCCCCGGCTGCGGCGCCAGCCGCAGGTCCTCCACGCTGTTTCCCACCTGCAGCGCCTGCCGCGCCATCATGGGCACGGCCGCGTTCTCCACCGTCGCCAGAATCGTGTACGCTCCCGGCGAAACGTCGCGGATCACAAAGCTGCCGTCCTTGTGCATCTCTGCGCCGTTGAGCACGAGGTTGAAATCGCGCGACTGCAGCAGGATCACCGCCGAAGACCGCGGCGGTAGATTCACTACCACGCCGCGAATCGTCAGGCTGGGACTCGGCGTCAGCGAAAAATTCACGGGAAGTTCGTCGCCCGCATGTAACTGGATCGGCGCAGCCTGGCTACGGTCCGCCGTCCCGGGATAGTAGGTTGTCTGGTACGAGGTCGCAGGCTTGTCGGCCGAGCCATTCGTTCCCGGTTGGGCGGCGGCGCCGGCGGCTTCAATCAGGCTCTTGAAATCGGGCGGCGGGCTCACCGACACGTAGTAGTTGCCCGCGGGCAGGCTCGCGATGCGGTATTCGCCCAGGTCGTTTGTTCGTTCCGAACCCGCCTGCTCCCACCGGTTGCGGCCGGCAGCGAACGTCTGGCGCAGCACCGCGACTTGCGCGTTCGGCAGAGGATCTCCATCTTCATCGGTCACGCGCCCGCGCACCACGGCCGCAGATTGCAGCCGGAGCTGCAGATCCTTGAGCTCTTGGCCGGCGGCCAGGTTCAGCACGCGGCCGTCGCTGCGGACGCGATGCTTGTCCAGTTCGAGCATTCCCGTGCGCTCGGCGAAGAGGCGGTAGCGCCCCGGTGCGATCCCTTCGATGTGGAAAGAGCCGTCCGCCCCGGTGGTCGCCGTGTAGTCTCCGCCTTCGGACTGGCTCTCCGCGATCAGTTCGATCAGCGCCTTCTTGACCGGTTCGCCGCCGGGATCCTTGGTGACGACGCCCTCGATAAGGGCACGGCTGGCCGGTTTTGCCGCGCTCGCAGGACTCTGGGCCGCGGCCCCGGCGCCGAGGAAAACGACCAGCAGACATGCGGAAAACAGTTTCATTAGGGTTCGGCTCGGGGAGGCTGGGAGCGGCTAACCGTGAGGAGCGGACGCGCGAAACTCATTTTATCCCGGAACGCGGCTGCCGCCCAACGGTTTCTTCGCCCCGCCGGCCGGGCAAGGCGAGGGTACTAGCTAAAGCATACAGGCCACAGGAGATCGTACATTTCTTGGTCCGCCTGCCGGCAGCTTAACTATCTTTGCGGTAAAGCAGATTCCGCATCGCCTCGCGCCGAGCCGCGTTCGCTCCCCTGTCCGCCTTCAGAACGTCGGCAGGCTTCGCCTTGGCATCGGACTCCTCTTCGCTGCATGACGGACACCGGTTGGCAAACCCAGGCTTGCCGGGCTTCAGTTCGAATTCTTCGCCACATACAACGCAGGTTTTGATCGGATAGGGCGGCATGCTTGTTTCTATTTTATCGCGCGGGACGAACGTTGCAATTTTCCCGAAACGAAACCGCGCGGCACTAAATTCCAGCGCGATCACAGCTCTTACCAACCACCCTGGCCTATGCTTTTGTGCGTGGGCCTATGGTGTAATGGCAGCGCAGTTCCCTGCCAAGGTAACGGTGAGGGTTCGAATCCCTCCAGGTCCATCCCTTCTTTGTTGAAGGATTGTCTCTCAGGGACGAGTGGAGGGTCCGCGGGGCAGGGTACGACCCTCCTTAAAGTAACTTGATTTGCTGCGCGGTTGCTCCGATAGTGACAGTGTCACCTTGGCGGGGAACCAATAAAATTGGCTCTCGCGAACGGCCTCGGGCTTCCGGGGCCGTTTGCATTTTCCTCACAGTATCAAGTTTCGTTCATTGAAGCTCGCTTCCACTCCGTCCAACGAGGCTTCAGCTCAGGCCAGGATGGCAGCGAGATTCTTCCACGCGTTTTCGCGGTTAGTCATGGGAAACGGCAACGCGACGCCCCACACTCCCCATCGTCCTGCTTCAAGCGCACACACCTCTTCCAAGTACGGCTGGCCGCAGACCTCCCAAACCAAGCCCGCCCGGCTGCCGTCCGGCGCGATCACGAATGCATCGCCGGTATCGCAAGCCTCGGCTTCGAAATCGGTAATCTTTCCGAGAGTAAAACCGTCGACGACCACATCATCAAGCACAACGAATCCGTAATAGACGGGTGCACCTGCTGGTCGAGCAATGAAGGCAGGCTCCGTCGGGACGGCGCTGATTGCGTGCTCGTCAACTGCCAAAGGTCGTCCGCGTCGAGTTTCGTCCATTATCAACCCGGCCTCAGTTCAGAAAGTACTGCCGGTACAACGTATCCCGCTGCGCCGGCCTGAACCCCGCATCCCGAATAATCCGCCGCAACTCTTCTTCGGTCGTGCAGTTGGTCACGCCCGCGGCCCTCACTACGTTCTCCTCGAGCATCACGGAGCCTACATCATTTCCGCCAAATCGCAGGCCCATTTGGCAGACTTTCAATCCCTGCGTCACCCAGCTCGACTGCACGTTGAGGAAGTTCGAAAGATACAGCCGCGAAATGGCCAGTACTTTCAAATACTCGACCGCCGTAGCTTCATCCCAGTGCCGCCCGCCGAGCGCGGTATTCTGCGGCTGGAAACTCCAGGGAATAAACGCCGTGAATCCGCCGGTCTCTTCCTGCAACTCATACAGCCGCTGGAAGTGGTTGATGCGATTCTCGTAGCTCTCGCCCACGCCGAACATCATCGTCGCGGTGGTGCGCATGCCGATCTGATGCGCTGTGCGATGCACGTTGATCCAGTCCTCGGTCAGGCACTTCAGCCGCGCGATCTTGTAGCGGACTTCGTCGTCCAGAATCTCCGCCCCGCCGCCCGGGATCGAATCCAGCCCCGCATCGCGCAGCCGCAAGATCGTGTCGCGGATCGAAAGCCCGCTGTACTCTGCGATCGCGATGATCTCCGACGCCGAGTAGCAGTGCAGATGAACCTGCGGAAAGCGCTCCTTGATCCCGCGCAGCATCTTCTCGTGCCAGTCAATCTTCAAATCCGGATGCAGACCGCCCTGCATCAGCACGCCCGTGCCGCACAGTTCCACGGTCTCGCGAATCTTCTCGTAAATCGTATCGAAATCGAGAATGTAGCCTTCCTTCGCCGCCGGCCCTTTCAGCGGACGGTAAAACGCACAGAAGGTGCAGTACTCGGTGCAGAAGTTGGTGTAGTTGATGTTGCGGTCAATGATGTAGGTGACCACGCCCTCGGGATGCAGCCTGCGGCGCACCGCGTCGGCTTCCATCCCGATGCCAATCAGGTCATCGGACTCGAACATCTCGAGGGCTTGCTGTTTTGTTAAGGACATGGGAGATCCACAGAACCTTCTATTTATTCTAGCGAAGCGGGCACGATCCCTCCAAACGGTGAGGTCCGTTGGTAGTGGCTCAGTCTGAATCTTGTGTCTGCGTCATCCCGAACCGCGGCGTAGTTCAGCCGCGGGAGGGATCTCCCAGAGCAGTTGTTCCGGGGGAGATCCCTCGCCCCGCTGGTGAAAGCGCGGGTCTTCGGGATGACGCCTTCCGAGAGAGGTGAGATTCAAACTAAGGCACTAACGCTCCGTTTCTGCGTCAGTAAACGAAGCGTCCGTGGGCAACCCAAAACTAACTTGTCCATCTGTGATCGCGTTCATATACTGTCCTGTCCGTTGCGAGCCTAGATCGGGGAATAGTTAAAGGCTCCGAGACCTCTGCTGCGGGCAAATTAGTGCGGGGCTCCCTACCGCATTCCAGGAGAAACCTGAATGTTGCGCAGATTTGCTTTGGTGCTGTCGTTCCTCTCTCTCGCTCTAATTGCTGCAATAACCATCAGCTGTGGCTCTTCAAGTTCCACTACCCCCCCGGGCTGCACCGGCGGACCTTACAACGTTGTAGGGGACTGGAGTGGTCCTGTTTCCAGCGGCAGCAGCTCGTCCACATTGTCGGGGACGATCAATTCCGCTGGCGCGGCGGTGTTTTTCGATAGCCTCGCGGATATAGTGGTGGCGCCGGCCATCACCGGTACGTGCTCATTTTCTGGAACCTTAACCGCTTACGAGTCGGTTGAGAATGGAGGACCGCAAACCGTCCCCAGCACCGTGACAGGCAACGTGACCGCGACCATGATTTCCGGCAGCGACACCGTCAACGGCGTCACCACGACCATCACCCTTTCCCCCGTGACCGGTTCTGTTTCGGCGCTTTCGGGCATTACGGTCGCGGATGTCGAGGGCCAGGTCGTTGACTCGCTGCTGCTTACACTTGGCGGAACCGCGAGCAGCATTACGTTTACCGGCACAGATGCCGCCGGCTGCACGTTCAACGGCACCTTTACCGAGGAAGGAGCCGCCAACATCTACGACGTAACGTTCAACGTCGCGGGCACGGGTTGCACCGCCAGCAGCTATACTGGCTTCGGTTTCGAAAGCAGTTCAGATCTGCTGACCGCGGATAACAACGCGACAGGCACATATCTCTACGGCACGCTTACATCATCCACGAACCCGTTTGTGGTGGAAATTATCCCCTCCGGTGGGCGCATCGATCACAGTGCCCGACAGCTGCGGGGAGTCGGGCCCTTTAACCTGTTCGGCATGGGGCGCTCTCGCCGGCGATAGGAACCTACAATTCTCTGGCAGCGCGACCGCGTTCGAGATTTTCCCGTAAACAGGTGGTCTGGCGCATCTGACCGTTCAATCGATAAAGCGGCCCGTAGCGTTGTTCGTCAAGGGCGGGTGGCTCAACCCTGCCAACGCCACCAAGAATTGCGGCTGCCCCATCCTTGCGTTCTTTGCAAGGGTGGGACGGAATGCAGCCGACAGCGCCGGTTTTGACCTTTTCGTCTCCCTCGCCGCTGGAGAACTCCCACCAGCGGACGCTGCGACAATCGCAGCGTTCGGCAGCCGACGCACACTCGCGTCGCGAAGCGGTATGGCGGATCCCGAGTCAACCCCAGCGCTACCGGCAGCATCGCGCCCACCTCGGTTGTACCTCGCTCACTGATTCTGCTGCGGGAACGGTTCTACCTGCGGCTGCGGCGACATCCGCCTCAGCCCCTCCTCAACCCGGTAGCCCTCAGGAATCTGGAAGTAACTCGCGTCCGGCTCGCCGAGGTTGATCTCGGTCATCGTAGCCGTGCGCGTTCCCCACCGTGGATCACTTCGTTTCACCTGGACATTTACGTCCAGTTCTTTCGAATGCCATATTTCTTCCACGGTCGTGAACGGACGGTCGTTCCCCACCGTGCCCTCCGGGATGACCCGGGTCAGCCGTTTGCCCTCAACTTCAACTCCGCTAAGAGTCGCCGTGCCCAGGTCCTCAACGGTTACGCTCCGATCGTTCGGTAGATCCAGCGGTGGATAAGGGCCTGGCCGCGGTCCGCGCCCGTTGGGCCACTGCCGGTATCCCATCTTCCGGCAAACCTTAATCGGAGTACAGGTATACTGCACGTGCTCGACCGGATCGGTGATCGTAACGATCATCCTCGGGACTGCGCTCGGGCCTGCGCTCGGAACCGCGCCCGGTCTGGCATTGCGTTCACCGGCTCCCACTGCTTTGATCTTCCGGGCACGATAGATCCGTCCCGCACCATCCCGCATCACCACTTCTTCATTCTCGCGGTTGATGTTGACTCCGTCGGTCAGCGCATCTTCGCTCCGCTCGACCAGGACGGCGCTGAAGGGAGCATGCGCCTTTGGCGGGACGATCGTTCCGGCTGGACCGAACCCGAATGACTCGGTAACCCGAACGGCGGTGGTCCCGCTCTGCGTACTGGCCGCCTGGGCACTCGCTCCCGGCGCGGCGCTCATCAGGGTCCCAGCCGCCGCCAGCAACAGCCGTAAGTGCTTCACCGTGTCCTCCTCAAAACAAGAAAACCAGAAATCCCGACGTACTGATGGATGCCGAACAAGTGCTCATATGTTGCAGGTTGCGGGCAGCGCCGCTACTTCAGTTCCCTCACCCAGATGTTGCGAAAACTGATGGGCTCGCTGGGATCGCCGTGCGCCTGCAGTTTGATCGGCGCCTCATCGTACATCTTGTAAAAAGGCTGCCCGATATAGCGCGTCTCGCCCTTCAGCTCAAAATGATTCTGTACCACGACGCCATTGAATACGACCGTGACGTAGGCCGGAGTTTTCAGGGAGCCGGCGGCGTTGAAGGTGGGAGCGGTCCAGACCACGTCGTAGGTCTGCCACTCTCCGGGCTTGCGCATCGGATTCGCCAGTGGGATGGCCTGCTTGTAGATGCTGCCGGCCATGCCGTTGACGTAGGTCGCGTTGTTGTACGAGTCGAGGATCTGCAATTCGTATCCGGCGTCAGCCGGACCGGTGGAGGCGAGAAACAATCCGCTATTCCCTCGGGCCTGACCGGATCCCGTGATGCTCTCGGGAACCTTCCACTCCAGGTGAAGCTGATAGTTCTTGAAGGCGCGCTTGGTTTCAATATTGCCGGCGGCCTTGTTCACCGTCACCACGCCGTTGGCCACGATCCACTTGGCCGGCGATTTGTCCTGGGCCGAGACCCATTCGTCGAGGTTCTTGCCGTCGAAAAGGATGATGATGGCGTCGGAAGGAGGCGCTCCGTTGGTAGCACCCGGCGTCACGACAGGCGGGACTGGCTCCCAGACTTCGGTGTCCTGCGGTTTAGCCGTGACAGCGGTCGCGGCCTCCTGCCCATTGGCGCTTTGAGGCGCCGCTGGTTGTTGCCCGCGAAGCGGACTGGTCATGAGAACAAGAACCGCGAAGGCGAAGAACATCGAAAATGGAATTCGCATGGTGTTCACGAGAATACACCCCGAGGCAGCCTGCCTCCATCGAGGTGCCCGGAGAGGAGATATCCATGTTCTTATTTTTTTCGTACCCGACCTCTAAAATATTTATTTTCATTGGTTTGCGCGTCTTTGATAGGGCCGAGATATGGGCAAAATCTTGAGCCGCAAGGACTTGGAGGCAAAATACTGCGGGATAAGGAGTTAGCTGCAGGCTTTGAACCGCGGAGCGTGAGGAGCCTTGAGGGTTGATTGGGAGTGCTTACCTGCATATTCCCAGTTTTGCACTTTGGTTATTCTCGGTAAAGGTTGTCCGTCACAGAAAGCGGGTTGGGGGCTGTGGAAAAGGTGAGGAGTTACCCACCTTTGGTGTGTCGCGAAGGGTGGGGCACCGGGCCAGGCTACTTGATCCTACGGCGAACCGGCTCATTTGCAGTTCAAGACTTCGTTTTCAACTCCGGGGCTCCGCCGTCACAGCACGGAAGTAGATGAACCCCCAGAAACGCTTCGACTTCATGCCTCAAGCCGTCCTGATAAGCCCCAGTCCAGACTCTCAGAACCTTCCCGTCAGGGGAAATGACGATTGTGGTCGGCGTTGAGTTTACATGATATGCAGCGATGAGAACGGAATCTAGCGAAGCGAATACTGGAAGAATCAAACGCTCCCTGGACAAGTAGTCATCTAGGTCCTGCCGCGTCGTAGACAGACCAACCACTCGGTAGCCGGTGCCGGCTTGAGAAATCAATGAACGGAAGTTTTCGATGTTCTTGGCACACCAACCGCATTGTGGAGAGAAAATATAAAGCACGGTAGGAATGCGCACGTCCCCGAATCGAACCGACATGGGAGTTCCAGAGGGGGAAGAGCCGGTTAATGGGGGCACAGGTGAACCCACTTGAAGCTGGTCAGAGTCGACCAGGACTTTGTTCTGCACGCGCAGGAAGGCAACTTTCCTAGCCAAGAACACGTTCAGGAATACAGACATCGCCAGCAGAGCGCTTACCAGAAAAGTCATGGAGATCGCTTTGCCACTCCCCCTGTTCGCTGCCACAGGCGTACTTGCTCGATCCATACAAATGCCTCACTGCTCGGGGGTCAATGGGCAGCCGGCCAGTGGGGGCCAGACGCCTTGCCCTGCCATAGCTCCAGCCGCGCGTAAAGGTTGAGCACCGGATCGCGGGAGTTGAGAAGGGCATGAACGATTTCGTCGTGGGATTCCTTGGCAAACATACCAATGAGAAAAACTCTGGAGTAAAGGAACCATTCCGCTGCGCCCAGACTCTGATACGTGTGCTGCTCCAGGAGGGAGACGAAACTCTCGAGCACCTTTTGACGCTCGGGCGACTTGGGAACAAAATCCACCAACACCTGATAAAACTCCGCCTTTTCATTGACGTAGTCATCCTCCTTGGCTTGCCCCTCTTCCCAGGCGTAGAAGCGCAGAAGGAAATCGTCCAGTTGCCTCCACCAAGAGGAGGCGATCTGACCATTTTGTGTTGACCGATCAAGCGAGTCCTGTAACTTCTGGATCGCAAGGGTCAGTTGTTTGTCTTCGTAGGAATCGGGTGGGTCGAAAACCGTGGTTGGCAGAGTGGCGGCCTTGGGCAGTTCGTCGAGGCTGATCGGCGCAAGACCGTTCTGTTTGAGGGACGCATCAAATGTCCGATTGAAACCTTCGACCGCACCAGGCAGTGAATTTTTCTTTTTTGCACTCTCCTCCGCTTCCTTAATATTGCAGCGGGGGCCGTTGAAGTTCTGCAACAGATAGCCCCGCAGTGGGCGCAGGAGAAGCCCAGTAGACAGGTCGGCTTTTTTCATAGCAGACCATAGTCCGAGCATGGCGTCGGAAAGACTATTACCGTACACATTGCGCACATAGTCCCCACCGTCCTCGGCGACGACGGCGAAGGTGAGCCCGTCGGGAGGTACGGAAGAAAGAGCCTCGACGTACGCTGACGAAAGTTGCCGCAGTTCCTCCGGCGTGAGTTTCGCAGTTGCCAGCAAATGAGCCACTGGAATTACTTGCGCGTGGGAGTCCAGATGGCTTACGTAAGGCAACAGAAATGAGAGGCGATTGCCGCTGGCAATCTCATGGGGGTGGAAATCACTTTCCACGACCTCGGTCAAGGCGTGGTAGAACGGGCCAGGATCATAAATCCAGTTATCGTCGCAACTGAGCGGTGCCAAAGCGGGAAACGGCATCGTCTCAAACATGGCTCTGGCGCGCGAAGCACTCAGGGATTGCATGTCATGGACCGCCCTGGATTGCAGCGATATCCGGTCAAGCTGCGTGATGGACACCGAGATCGCCTTGCGTCCCTGGCGAGTTCTCCCTACCCGGCCATAAGGTGCTTCGCCATATTGTGCTTGCGCCGCTTCGGCTGCAGAATACGCCCTGTTCACCAGTGTCTTTTTTAGACGTGCGTCCGCAATCTTCCCGGATTCAACCAAGCCTAACAAAATGTCAGCCCTAAATTCGGGCATAACCCCGTCTGCATCGCTGATCATTGCCTTCAGTTGTGGATCCACTGCTGCAGTCTTGGAGCTAAGGGTGCGCCGTGCTGCAGATTGCGCCGGCTGCACGCCCGATGTTGGTTTGCAGTCGGCGCACTCATCCTGGCCTGGCGCCGTTGCCGCAAGAAAGGCAGCGGCGACAAACCACCAAGCGATGGATCGGTTGAGAATTGCTAGCACGCGCCCCCGTTCAAACCCCCACAGTTGTGAGTCCCACACTTACCGCCGACGCCGCAAGCTTTGTCAGATGTGCAGCACTTCGGTTCCTTCGCCTTGACGGCAATGGGGTCGGAAAGCTGGTAAGCGCTGTAGGCCATTCCGGCGGCAGCGAGCACGAGGGCAGCGAACGTCAATGTCTTGCGACGCATGTAAAGCTCCTTCCTTCGATGAGGTTGCCAGAGTGCCACGCAGTTTACCCGGCCCAGAAGGTAGAGGCCGAGAAACTGGGTGCCGTTACGAAAAACGAAAGCCCGTGCAGCCCAACGTTTGCATATTTTCTAATGTTATGATTTTATGAGGTTTATGAAGAAGGACGGCCTTCGAGCCCCGTCCAGAATGGCGCGCCTGGTCTAGACTGTGATCTTCCGGTTTTTGTAACGCGGGTTGTGCCGTTACACAAGAGACTAGTCCAAGGCCCGAGTGTGGCTGTTTTCCCGTCTGTTTAGCTTTCCCCGTCGCGTTTGACACCGCATTGCGCGTTACCTAGACTGCCAGAGTAACCTTCTGCGAGGTTCCATGGGCTGGCTGCAAAACAAGTTCGAAAAGAATTTCGCGATCTCGACCGTGGACTACGTGTTCAACTGGGCGCGCAAGTCGGCGGTGTGGCCGATGACCTTTGGCCTGGCCTGTTGCGCCATCGAGATGATCGCCGCTTCCACTTCGCGCTTTGACATCGCGCGTTTCGGCGCCGAGGTTTTCCGTCCCAGCCCGCGCCAGGCCGATCTGATGATTGTTTCGGGCACGGTAACGCTGAAGATGGCGCCCGTGGTGAAGCGAATTTACGACCAGATGCCCGATCCGAAGTGGGTGATCTCGATGGGCGCGTGCTCGTCGGTGGGCGGCCCGTTCAATACCTACGCGGTGCTGCAGGGCGTGGACAAGATCGTTCCGGTAGACGTTTACGTCACGGGATGCCCGCCCCGCCCCGAAAATCTTTTCTACGCGCTGCTCAAACTGCAGGACAAGATTGACACCATGACGATCGCTAAAAGGCCCACCGAAGTCCGGCTCGATCGCAACATGGTGGAGAACTTCAAGCGCCAGGTGATGATTGCGCAGACGCTGCAGCCGAAATAAGCTGTCAGCTCTCAGCTATCAGCCGTCGGCAAAACAGCTTCACGTGAGATAGCCCATGTGGGGAGAGCCGCCTTCGGCTATCCAGCCGAACTCCGCCATCCTGAGCAAAGTTTCTCTCTGTATACTGCCTCCTATGATCGCTCAGGTGGTCGCAGTTGCGGTTCTATTTCTTTCGTCCGGGCTGGTCGTGGGCCAAGACTCGACAAGGGAGTCGGCAGACGAGAAGCAGATCACTTCCATAATCCACCAGATGTACGAAACTGAGAAGCGGAAGGATCTAAAGTTTGTCCTGTCCCATCTCGCCGATGATTTTGCCGAAGTAGCCGGTGACGGCGGCGTGTACCACCGTTCGGACATCGAAGCGGGATGGAACGACGTTGTGCTGAAGGACTACAAGCTGTCCGACTGCACCTTCAAGCTGATGACCGGCGATGCCGCCTACCTGTCCTGCAAAATGGAAGTGGACGCAACCTACAAGGGCCAGCCGTTTCCCCAGCGTTTCCGCGTGACCACGGTGTGGACGCGGACCAAGGGCAAATGGCTGATCCGTTTCGAACAGGGGACAACCATCCCCGAACCGAAGGAGAGTTCGCCGAAGGATGCGCCACCAAAGCAGAACTAGAGTCCTGGATCATGCCTGAATTCGTCAAAGTAGCCGCCGAAGCCGAACTCCCCGCCGCCGACGAAGCCAAAGAGTTCCCCTGTGGCGCGAAGACCGTCTGCATTGCTAACGTGAACGGCGCCTACAGCGCCATGGACAACGTCTGCCTGCATCGCGGCGGCCCGCTTGGTCAGGGGATGATCGAGCGCGGCAAGGTGGTCTGCCCGTGGCACGGCTGGGAGTGGGATCCGAAGACCGGCGAAGCCGCGCACAATGCGAACACGAAGGTCGCCGTCTATCCGCTGAGGATCGAGAACGGCGATGTGCTGGTGGAGATCTAGTTAGCGCATGAGTCCAGTCACGCACCTTCTCACCGGCTGGGTGTTCGCGAACTGCGTGAAGTTGGAGCGCAGAGAACGTGCGATCGTCACGTTCGCTTGCGTCGCGCCAGACGTTGATGGCCTTGGCATCATTCCTGAACTGCTGACGCGCAATTCGGCGCATCCTCTGTTGTGGTTCACCCTGTATCACCACTCGTTGCACACGCTGGCGTTCAGCCTGGTCGTGGCTGCTCTAGCATTCGTGCTGGCACAACAGCGGTGGAAGACTGGGCTTCTTGCTCTCGCGAGTTTTCATCTGCACTTATTCGAAGACGTCCTCGGCTCGCGGGGGCCAGATGGTTATCAGTGGCCCATTCCGTATCTGGCGCCCTTTTCTTCTGCGCTGCAGTTGGCGTGGCGCGGAGAATGGGGATTGAACGCGTGGCCGAATGTAGCGCTCACGGTGGTGTTGTTGTTGATTACGTTCTGGCTGGCCTGGCGGCGCGGGTTCTCGCCGCTGGAGGTGATCTCCGCAAAGGCGGATGCTGCCTTCGTGCGCGCCTTACGGCAGCGCTTTCCGCGAACGGATGAGCTTGCATAGCTCGCGCGGAGAGACGAATAAAGCCGCTATCCCAGAAGCCTCAAAAACTTTCCCGGCTGATTGTCGTATCCCGGGAACACATTGGCCAGATTCTTGTTGCCTAGATGCCGGGCGACAGATTCTCCGATGACCTGGCGGAAGTCGGTGGTCAGCGCCAAGTCGCGGCCTTCGTAGAGTTGCGATTCGCCGAGGCCGGGCCAGCGGCCATAGACCTTGCCTCCTTTTACCGGCCCGCCCAGGACGAACATCACGTTGGCGTGGCCGTGGTCGGTGCCGCGGTTGCCGTTTTCGCGCGCCGTGCGGCCAAACTCCGACATGGTGACGACGACCGTGTCTTCGCCTAGATCCCCAAGATCATTCCAGAAGGCGGCGAGCGATTGGGAGAAGTCGCTCAGCACATTCGCCAGCTGGCCTTCAGTTGAGCCTTCGTTGACGTGATGGTCCCAGCCGCCGATGTCGGCGAAGGCAACCTGTACGCCAAGATTGGCTTTGATCAGTTGCGCGAGCTGGCGCAGGCTGTCGCCGAAGCGGCCTCTTGGGTAGTTGGCGCCGGGCGCAGGCGAGTACTTGCCGGGATCGGCGGCCTTCAGCATCTTGACCGCGTCGAAGGTTTCTTCGCCCGTGCCGTGCAGCACGGCGTCGGAGGAGTGGTCGTACATGGCCTCGAACGCGGTCGCTGCGGGAGAAGGTTTAGGACTCCTTCCTCCGACGGAAAAGTCGTTGATGTTGTTCATGGCGACCGCGGGCTCGGAGCCGCTCAGAATCCGCGGCAGCGACGGCCCCAGCGCAATGGCGCGGAACGGGGATTTTGTGGACTCCTGCGGCAGGTCGTGGAGCGAGCGGTTGAGCCAACCGTCTTCGGTGACTTTCACGCCGGGAGTACCGGTTTCCATGAAGTCCTGCGCGTCGAAGTGCGAGCGCGTGGTGTCGGGCGATCCGGCGGCGTGAACGATGGCGAGATGCCGCTGCTGCCACAGCGGCTGAAACGCCGAGAGCGAAGGATGCAGCCCGAAGAAGCCGTTCAGATCAAGCACGGACTTGCGCGGAATATTGATGCTGGGCCGCATGGCGTAGTACTGCGGCTCGGCGTGAGGAACAACGATGTTGAGGCCGTCGGCGGCGCCGCGCTGAAATATCACGACCAGGCGTTTGGTGCGACCGCCATTCTCGACCGCACCGAACGCGGCGCGGGTGAGAAAGCTGGGCACGGCAGCGGTGCCGACGACGGCGAGCGCGCTGTTGCGAAGGAAAATGCGACGCGTGATCATGAAAGCAACTCCTAGCTACTAGCTTCTAGCCTGGGAAGCAGCCCTCAGGGGCTGAAGCCCAGATTCTTATTGCACCCTTACGGCACGGCTAAAGCCGTGCCCTTCCCGGTCGTGCTCGCTCCGAAATCGTTGCCAAAACCCCGTAGAGACGTAGCTTGCTACGTTTTGCCGGCAGCATTCCAAAAGATGGCGAGAGAGACGTTGCAAGCAACGTCTCTACGAAATCATCTTCTCTGAAACTCCGGCGACCCCAGCAGCAAACCGGCAATCATGCTCGCATCCGGCGGCTTGGATTGCGGACTCTTGTTCGCCGCCATCGGCGAATCGGTCTTGGGCGGCGAGGTCACTTGCGCCACGATCGAGTCGTGGGTCTGTTTCGATACGTCGGCCGCCAGCAGCTTCGCTTCCATCGTGGAAAGCGTCATCGCCGCATCCGGCGGAGGCGGATCGCCGGCCAACTGCGCTGCGTCTAACTTCACGCCGCGAACTTTTCCGCCGGTCAACGCGAGGGCAAAGTTCATGCGGGTCAGCAGCGCGGACGAACTCACCCACGTCTCGGCTTTCATGGAATATCCCGTGGGCGGCTGCGCTCCGAAGAGCGGCATTCCCATGTTGCCGATCTGGCGGGCCAGGGGCATGGCATCTTCGACATCGGCACCGGTCGCGCGAACGGCGGAGGCCACGAATTCCAGCGGCGTTTTCACCTTGGCACGGTAGGCGCTTTCGTCCCAGAACTCGGGGGAATGGAACAGCGTGAGCAGAACCTCGCGGATGTCGCCTTTTTTCTTCTCGAAGGTCTTCGCCATGCGATCCACCAGGGCGGGCGGCGGATCGTCAGAGACGAAGCGCTGCGCGAGCTTCAGCGAGATGAAATGCGCGGTCTGCGGACTGGTGGCCAGCATGTGCAGCACTTCCCTGCCTTCGTCTTCGCCCTTGGGCTTGATGCGATGTCCGAGGACGAACTTGGGCCCGGGCTCGTGGCGGCGAGGATCGTAGAGGAAGCCTCCACCCTCGAAGGGCTTTTCGATGGTCCAGCCAGTGAACACTTTGGCGACTTCAGTGACGTCACGTTGCGAGTAGCCGCCGTTCACGCTGAGAGTGTGCAGTTCGAGCAGTTCGCGGCCGTAGTTTTCGTTCAGGCCGCTGTTGGCTTTGCGCTTCTCATTCGCGTTGGGATTTCGTCCGGGATAGGGCGGGTGGCGGTAAGGTCCATAAGGCCGCGGCCTCGCCGGAATGCCCTGCGCCTGCATGGAGTTCGGGCCCACGCTCAACCAGTTGTCGAGATAGAACAGCATGGCAGGGCTCTTGGCCGTGGCGACCAGCAGGTCTTCGAACTTGCCGAGAGCGCGCGAGCGGATGACCTCCTGCTCATAGTTGGTAATCATGACGCGGTCGGCGCCTTTGTTGATGAATACGTTGAAGTGGTTGAACCAGAAATCGGTCATTACTTCTTCGAGTTGGCGATCGCTGTAGATGGCGCGCAGCAGCTTGGCCTGGATGAGTTCGTCGGCGACCACGCCTTGCGGGTTGTTCATGGCCAGCAACGTTTCTTTTTGCCGGGGATCGAGACCCGCAAGAAATTCCTGCCCTTTGCCTCCGCGCAGCGAGTTGGCGAGAGCGACTTGCTGGTCGGTGGACATGGAGAGCACTCTCTTGTAGCGCTGGTCGGGAGGAAGATCGGGCAACTTCTGCACTTCCAGGTCGGCATAGAGGCGGTCTTCGCGGCGGCGCGCTTCGGCGTCGTTCATCGGCGCCGACTTGGGCTCGGGAGCTGGTGCCATGGCCATGTCGTTGGCCGGAGCGTTGTTTGAGGCGCCGTTAACGCTGGCCAAGTTATTGTCGGCTGGACCGGCCAGCATGGCATCGGGACTTGCAGCAGCAGCGGCAGCCAATTCCTCGGCGGTTTTGGCGCTGCCCGCCGCCGATGCAGCATCTGCCGCAGAAACTGGCGCCGGTGCGAGAGCGGCAGGTCTCCGCTCGCTTTGTTCCGCTTGTTTCTTTTCTTCGTTCTTTTCCTGGGTCTTTTCCTCGAAACGCGCCATCTGCACCTGATACACGGCGCGGCGGGCGGGATCGGAGGGCATGGATCGCTTGCCGTCCATGATCTGCCGGATCAGCCCGCCGTCGGGAAACTCCTCGGCGAGCTCATGCGAACTCATGCGCAGCGTGCGCAACGGCGCGAGGCGGGAATCGAGCGTGCTATTCGAGATTTTTTCGGGATGGAGTTGCAGGTCAATCCAGCGATCCACGCCCATGGCCATGACTTGCTGGATGTCGCCGGGACGCAGGCCGAAAGTCAGGCGGTTGAGGGCATGCACGGCGCGCTTCTGGTCGTTCAGGCCGGGTTTGTCCTGATCTTTTTTCTTGGCGAGCAAGCTCGGGGCGATGCCGGCCAGGCTCACACACAGCAGGAACAGCGCGAACTTGCCCAAGTTGGACCGCGTAAGGCTGGATCTCATGAAGACTCCGGGACAGACTAAGTCTCCTCATTATGAACCCTGGCGGGGGAAAAAGTTGCTTATCGCGATAGTTCGCCACAGCCGTGGAAGTGATTGTGGAGCAAGGGTTTATTAACAGCGGAAGGCGAAGCGGGCGGATGTCTGGTCGGTGCAATGCGCATCCGCTCGCTTTTGCCAGAACAATGAGATCGGCTTACGGCGCAGCCGGGACATAAACCTGGTCCGCCGATACCAGTTCCGCATTCGACACTTCCGTCCTGATCTTCACCGGCTGCAATCCCGCTTTCTTGGGTGGCTTGGCCAGAAAGGTCAGGAAATACTGATGGGTCAGGCGGTGCGCCGTGTCCTCCAAGTAGGGAGCAAATGACACGGGAGCGCCCGTGAATCCGATGTAATACGATTCCCCTCCCGTCTTCTCGGCAAGCTGCGCGAGGTAAAGCTGGCCCCAGTAGTTCTGCCAGTAACTGTGTCCGAAGTGGCCGGCTCCAGGGAAATAAATCGCCGACACGATGATGCCGGCGCGCTGGGCATCTCCGATAGCCGCGGCCAGATATGGGTCCTGCAAGTCATTGGCGCCGTAATAGAAATCGATTCCATCCGACACCATGAGCACCTCGCGGCGGGCCGAGCTCTGCGGCCAGCGTTTGACCAGGTCGCTCAGAGCAAGATAGGGGCTGGCGTTGATGCCAGCGATTCCCATGGGAAGGCGCAGAGTCTTTGCCGCCTGGGTATGATCGGTGGTCGGATTCTGGACGATCCGGGCTATTCCGTCCTGCATATAGGCGACCCCAACCTTGGCAGAGGCCGGCTGTCCATTGATGAACTGCGCAATATACTGAAATTGCGACCCAAGTACGTCGCTAGATCCGTCGTCGAGCAATAGGAACAGCTCCAGCGCCGCATGGTCTCCCTGCGCCGGAACCCATTCGGTGACCGGGTCGCGATCATGCCCCTCATAGACCATGACATCTTCGCGGTTGATGGCTGGCGGCTCGGAACCGTGACGAGCTTCGACCGTGACCACTGTGTGCACGGGTACTCCGCTGCCGGACGGCTCTTGTGCCGAAAGGCCCGGGACTCCGCACATCCAGACCACCAAACCAAACGCTACGTTAGCCAGAAAACAGTGCTTCTTCATGGAAGCCTCCTCGGGGAAGGTGCCTGATCCACTTGTGGAAGGAACAACCTCCGAAGTTATTAGATGCACTGGAGTGGATGCGGGAAACCGAATCTGGTTCAACTGTGGGATAAGCCTGCTAGGTCAGAAATACTTTGCCGCGCGAGGCCTTGTGCTGCAGAGTGGCGGCGAGATGATCAATGTCGGTGGCGGAAATATTGACGGACATGCCGTCCAGAAGAGGAGCCCGGTTACTGCCAACAGCGTCGCGGCGAACTTGAATCAGCAATGCCTGAACCACGCTGGGGTCGTATTTTTGTGGAGTCATGCGAACCAGGTCACTGAGGGCGCTGCCGACGGAGAGAGCGGCGCGGTAAGGCCGCAGGCTGGTCATGGCATCGAAGGAATCGGCTAGAGCGACGATGCGGACGGGCATGGGCAGGTCGTCCTGGCCGAGCCGGTCGGGATATCCGGAGCCGTCGCTGCGCTCATGATGCCAGCGGACGGCCTCGGGAATCTTGGGCCAGGGGAATTGCACGCTGCTGACGATCTGGTGGCCGACGGTGGTGTGATCGGCCATTTCGCGGAACTCATCGGCATCGAGCGCTCCGGGTTTGCCGAACAGGCGGCGATCCACCGCGACTTTGCCGATGTCGTGCAGATATCCGGCGCTGCGCAGGGCGGCGACCTCGCCGGCCTCCATGCCCAGGGCCTCGCCGATGGCAGCGGAATAGCGCCCCACGCGCAGCGAATGGCCGTGAATGTTGACGTGCTTGACGTCAATGGCGGTGGCGAAGGCTTCCAGGGCGTTGTCGTAGAAGCCGTGCAGAGAAGCCATGAGCCGCAGATTTTCCGACACGCGCTGCGCCAGGGTTTGCGTGAGCGCGTGGTTCTGAACCGCCAGGGCAATGTAGCTGCAAAGCAGTTCCAGAGCGTTGAGTTCACTGTCTTCGTAGAGCGCATCGCCCGGGCGGCGGCCGAGGGCGATCACACCGGCCAGACGGCCTCCGGCTTTCAGAGGAGCAAGGCACTTGAAAAGTTCGGGCGCGACGTTGCCGTTGGAACTCAGGAACACGGAGTATGTGGACGAGTTCAGAACAATGGGGCCGCGCGCCGCGGTGAGCGCGTGCACATGCTTGGGGAGGAGCGGGATAAAAGCCGGCTCGGGCATCAGGGCAAAACCCTGAGCCGCCGCCGAAGTCAGCAGAGCGGGCTTGTCGTTGTACAGCAGCAGCGCACCTTCGCGCGCGCCCGCCGCTTCCATGACGGCAGCCAGCATCTGGCGCGAAGTATCCCCGAAGTCGCGCTCCGCGGTCAACGCGGGCCCGAGTTCAGAGAGCGCTTCGACGGTGGACAACAACCGCCGCAAATTGTTGGTCTGAATCGCCACCGACGAAGTGGGAGCCAGATCGCAGAGCAAGACGAGGGTAACACGCGGGAAATGTGCGGCGCGAGAGCGGGTTGTTGGTTAGTTTGATGCGGAGCGCGGGAGACGAAAGCATCGTGACCAAGATGATTCCCTCCCTAGAAGAGATCTTTAGAAGTGCTCGCGCAATTCGGCGAAGCGGCCGACGATGAGCAACTTCTGTTTTGGCGGGGCCGGGTTGAGTTCCTCGTGCTCGAGAATCCAGGTGTCGCCGTGGGGCACGAAGACGGCGTGCAGTCCGGCGGCCAGGGCGGGGTTGATATCGGATCGCGGGCTGTTGCCGATCATCCAGGTGGAATGGTGCGTGAGATCATACTTTTCGAGCATGTGCGCGTAGATGGCGACATTTTTCTCGGCTACGATCTCGACTGCCGCGAAATATTCTCTCAGCCCCGATCGCTCGATCTTCCCCGTCTGCTCTGCGATTGCGCCTTTGGTCAGCAGGATCAGACGATGGCGGTCCTTAAGATACTGCAAGGTCTCCGGCACATCGGGAAGGAACTCGATCAGGTGATCGGCGATGGCGTGGGCGAAGCTCTGGATCTGGGCGTGCAACTCGGGCGTGACTGGCTCGACGCTCAGGCGCTCAAAGGTATCCACCAGCGCATGGGAAAAGCTGTGCAGGCCGTAGCCGTGTTTCACAATGCATTCGCGCTCCACGTCGTTGAGCACCTCGCGGACTTGTTCGGGAGAGAACTCGTGATGGTTGAGAAATGAAATGAAGCGTTCAATGGCGCGCTCGAAGTAGACGTTGTTCTCCCAGAGCGTGTCGTCGGCGTCGATGAGGAGGGTTTGGGGGGGCAAGCTTCTCTTGGCTCTTGGCTCCTGGCTGTTGGCTGTTGGCTTTTCGCTGCTAGCTTTTGGCTCTAGGCCAAGAGCCAAAAGGTAAGAGCCAAAGGCTTCCTAAATCCAATCCACTCTTGCTTCCGGGCCGATGATTCCGGCTTTGTGGCCCATGTCGAGCAGGCGGCGGACGGCTTCGCGGCCGTCGGGACCGTAGTCGAGCGTGCGCTCGTTCACGTACATGCCTACGAATTTGTCGGCCGACTGCGTATCGAGATCGCGGGCGAACTGCATGGCGTAGGCGAGGGCTTCTTCGCGGTGCTCGAGCCCGTACTGGATGCTGTCGCGCAAGGCCGCAGTCACTGAGGACATGAGCTCGGGGCCGAGGGCACGGCGGATCGCGTTGCCCCCGAGCGGGAGAGGCAGGCCGGTCACCTTCTGCCACCATCGGCCTAGATCCACGACGCGGTGCAGGCCGGACTTGTCGTAAGTTAACTGGCCTTCGTGAATGATGAGTCCGGCTTCATACTTGCCTTCAAGCACCTGCGGGATGATCTGATCGAAGGGAACGACTTCGGTTTCGACTCCCGGAGCAAAAAGTTGCAGCGCGAGGTAGGCCGTGGTCAGCGTGCCCGGAACCGCAATGCGCTTGGTTTTGATTTCGCTCTGGGTGAAGGGCCGGGGCGAGACGATCATGGGGCCGTAGCCTTCGCCCACGCTGCCGCCGCAAGACATCAGCGCGTATTTGTCCTGCACGTAGGGATACGCATGAAACGAAATCGCGCTGACGTCGTAGACGCCGTCGCGGGCTTTCTGGTTCAAGGTTTCGATGTCGCAGAGGGTGTGGGTAAAACGCAGGCCCGGAGTGCGGACCTTGTGCGTGGCCAGGCCGTAGAACATGAAAGCGTCATCGGAATCGGGGCTGTGGGCAACGGCGATCTCGCGCAGTTGTGTTGAAGGACTGCCGCCGGGAAGTTTTGCTGTTTCAGATACTGCGGTCATTTTATTTAGAACTCCAAATTCCCCAATCAGCGCGGCCTCAGCGGCTAAAGCCGCATCTTCGCCGGGTCCCAAACGGCCCGCCTGAAGCTGTGCCCTATCAAAGCTGTGCTATCGGCCTGAAGGCTTGCGCTGCCAGCGAACGGCGATGGCGGCGGCGATCATTACTTTCATGACTTCTGCCGCGACGAAAAAGTAAAGACCGAGATAAGCCGCCTTCGCCAGCGAATGCGTAAACACAAAGAGCCAGGTCAGGCCGCCGGCAAACAGCAGGATTTCAGCCAGCAGTCCCGCGAGGGCGGCGCGGGCGAAGGTCTTGGTGCCACGCTCGAAAATAAAGCCGGCGAGAAACGCGACGAACGGGTAGACCATCAAGAATCCGCCGGTGGGACCGAGGATCTGGGCGATGCCGCCCAGATGCAAGGCACTGGGGCTGAACACGGGCATGCCGGCCGCTCCTTCAAGCAGATAAAGCGTCATCGCGGCGAAGCCGCGACGGCTGCCGAGCAGCAGGCCGATCAGCAGCACGCCGAGGTTCTGCACCGTGAGCGGAACGGGCGTGAGCGGCATCAAGGGAATGGTGACGCGCGCGCATAGCGCCACAAACAAGCTTGCGCCAACGACCAGCGCCACTTGCCGCGCGGCCTCCGTGCTTCTTTCCTGCGCTGCCCCGAGAGTTTGAATCGCTGGCTTTGGCATAGGTGGATCTCCAAATCGTGAGAACTTAAACGTTACTGCTCGATGCGGTCGGTCCGGCGGTCCCGCTCGGCTTCTGTCACGGTCTCGTCGTGGGAAGCGTGCGACTTTTGCAAATTGCGCCGCAGGTGGAGATACAGAGCGATGGCCACGCACACCACAGCCAGGGTACTGACGCCCAGGATCAGAAACCACCAGATCATCCGCACAGCCGATTAGGATAACAGATGGGGGAGGCGGATTCCGCGTTCAAACTAGTCCGTCCTGGAACAGGCAGAGCTAGCCGACCATTTGAGATTCCTCGGCCCGCTGGAAAAAACGCGGGCCTTCGGAATGACGCCGACGGAAGTCAGGAAGGAAGATCAGCCCGCTTTCCGCTCCGCGGCCTTCTGTCGCATGGTCTCGACACGCTTGAGCGCAAACTGCAGCCGGTCGCGTCCCCACTTCGTGCGAGTGATGGCCTTCTCAATATTGAGAAATAACTGCGGGTCGCCAATCTTCTCGCGTAATTCCTTCACGAAAGGGTGCACCTTGGCATAGAGGAGAAACATTTCGCCGCTGAAGGCCGGTTGCAGAAATAGGTCTTCATGCAAAACACCCTGAATCACAAACGACGCCACGATGCCCCAATAGCCGCCCACCTGCCGCAGCCACGCGTTTTCCTGCGTGCCCATGGCCCAGGCTACTTTCAGAAAATCGTCGGCGCTTTGCGGGAAGAATTCCCCGACCCACCAGTTGCGGGCTTTGCGCATTTCCGCTTCGCGGCGGAGGTCGTAGAGTTGCAGAATCAGTTGAGCATCGGCTGTGGTTGGCTTCTTGGCCATTGAATTTCCTCCATTCAGGTTGGACCGCCGGCTAAGTTAGGCGATCGGGTTAGCTGGGAAGAATCAAAAAATGTCAGGCTGGATTCGCCGGTGCGGATGCGCCAGCACCCGCTTCCGGCGGCGGCGGAGCCGGCCGCTCGTAGTCACATTCCTTGTTGGGGCAGGCGATCACGGGTCCGGCTTTCAGATTCTTTTCGACCAGATATTCGCTGCCGCAACTCGGACACTTCTCGGCGATCGGTTTGTGGGCCGAAGTAAATTTGCACTTTGGATAATTGCCGCAGCCGTAGAAGGTGTTGCCCTTGCGGGCGCGCTTTTCGACCAAGTCGCCTTCCTTGCACTTCGGACACTTCACGCCGATGAAATTCTGCTTCACGTACTTGCAGTCGGGATAGCCGCTGCAGGCGGTGAATTCGCCGTAACGCCCGTGGCGGATCATCATGTTGCGTCCGCACTTGGGGCATAGTTCGTCGAGCGGGATGTCGGGAACTCGCTTGCCCTGGTCGAGGCGGCGCGTGGTTTTGCAGTCGGGATAGCCGGTGCACGCCATGAACTGGCCGAAGCGCCCGCGCTTGAGGACCATGACGCGGCCGCAGTTTTCGCAATATTCCTCGGCTGCGCCGGTCTCCTGCATGTCGGCCGAGTCGAGGTCGGGCAGGTTGATGGGATTTTCCTTGGTGAACTTGCAGGTATTGGGATCGTCTTTTTCGTAAGTGCTGCAAGCGTAAAAGGACCCGTGTTTGCCCCACTTGATCACCAGCGGCGAGCCACAGAGTTCGCACTTCTCGTCCGTGGGCTTCTCCATCCGCTTGATGTTCTCCATATGCTTTTCGGCATATTTGAGGTCCTTCTGGAATTTCTTGTAGAAGTCGCCGAGGGCGTCCTGCCACTTCTCTTTGCCCTCTTCGATTTCGTCGAGTTCTTCTTCCAGGCGGGCGGTGTATTGCACGTCGAAGATGTCGCGGAAATTTTCGACCAGCAGATCGGTCACCACCAGCCCAATCTCGGTAGGAATGAATTTCCCGCCCAGCTTCTGCACGTACTGCCGCTCCTGAATGGTGGAGAGAATGGCGGCGTAGGTGGAGGGGCGGCCGATGCCACGTTCTTCGAGTTCTTTCACCAGTGACGCTTCGTTATAGCGCGGCGGAGGTTCGGTGAAGTGTTGCTCGGGCTTCAGTTGCTTGAGCGCCAGCTTTTGTCCGGCCTCGAGCGCGGGCAGTTTGTGCTTCAGTTCTTCGTCTTCTTCGTCCTTGCCTTCTTTCGACTCCTCGTAAACCCGGAGGAAGCCGTCGAACTTGAGCACGGATCCGGTCACGCGGAACCAGAAAACGTCGTTGCCATTTTTCGCGTCAATGTCCACCGTGGTCTGGTCGAAGACGGCAGGGTTGATCTGCGAAGCCACGAAGCGCTGCCAGATCAGCTTGTAAACCTTGAACTCATCTTCTTTCAAGTACTGCTTGATCTGGTCGGGATGACGCATGGCCGAAGTGGGGCGAATGGCCTCGTGGGCGCCCTGCGAATCCTTCTTCTCTTTATAGGTGTTGGGCGTTTCCGGCAGGTAGGTTGGACCATATTCCTTGCCGACGTATTCGCGAACTTCCTGGATCGCCTCGGGCGCGACGCGGGTTGAATCGGTACGCATGTAGCTAATGAGGCCGACCAGGCCCTCTTCACCCAGTTCCACGCCTTCGTACAAACGCTGCGCGATCATCATGGTGCGCTTCACACTGAAGCGCAACTTGCGGGAGGAATCCTGTTGCAGCTTGCTGGTGGTGAACGGAGGGGCGGCGTTGCGGCGGCGCTCCTTCTTCTCCACCGAGCGGACTACCCAGTCGGCTTGCTCAAGGGCCGCGCGAATCTTTTCGGCCTCTTCGCCAGTGGTTACTTCGATTTTTTCCTCGCCCTTGCCCACGAAGCGCGCGTCGAATGCCGGGGGCTTGCTGGCGGCGAGGTGGGCGTCAATAGTCCAGTATTCTTTTTTCTCGAACGCCTTGATTTCGCGTTCACGCTCGACGATCAGGCGGAGAGCAACGGTCTGCACGCGCCCGGCGGACAAACCACGGCGGACTTTATCCCAGAGCAGCGGAGAAACCTGATATCCCACGAGGCGGTCGAGCACGCGGCGAGCCTGCTGCGCGTCCACCAGGTTTTGGTCAATGGCGCGGGGATGCTCGAACGCGGCCTGCACCGCGCGCTTGGTGATTTCGTTGAAGGTGACGCGCTGAATGCGCGGAGGGGCTTCGGGCTCTCCCTTCTTTGCTTTCTTCGCTTTTTTCGCTTTGCCGCCGTTCTCGTCGAGTTCGCCCGCCAGATGGGCGGCGATGGCTTCGCCTTCGCGGTCCGGGTCAGGCGCGAGATAGATTTGATCCGCAGATGCCGCCAGCTTCTTCAGCCTGGCTACAACTTTTTCTTTGCCGGGAATGACGACGTAATCGGTCGCGAAGCCGTTGGTGATGTCCACGCCCAGCGTGCTCTTGGGCAGATCTTTCACGTGACCGAGCGAAGCCTCGACGGTGAAGCCCTTGCCCAGATATTTCTGGATGGTCTTCGCCTTGGCCGGCGACTCGACAATGACTAAACCTTTTGACAATGTTCCCTCAGTTCGTTGGTGTCCGTTTTCCGAAGCTAGCACGAATGGGCGGAAAGCAACAAGTTACTGGACGGAAGCTGCGAGCTTTGAGCTACGAGCTACGAGCCCCGACTATGCGCTTCTTGGGGACCGAACGCTCTGCATCAACCCGGTCAACATGCGCTGCAGTTCGTCGGCCTTCCGGGTCAACATTTGGAAGTCCTTCTCAGCCAGCAAATGGAGATCCCTCGCCAGCAGAAAGTGATATTCCGTCTCACTAGCCGACCCACGCGCGATCTGTAGAAAACGGCACATCTCGCCATCAGATCGGCGGCCGCAACCTTCGGCAATGTTCGCCCCAATCGAAGCGGCCGCGCGACGGAGTTGACTTGTCAACCCGTACATCTCTTCCCTAGGGAACGCCGCTGTAACCCGATATGTGTCCAGCGTCATTTCATGCGCCTTCCGCCACACTTTAAGCTGTTTGAAATCCGTCATGCGTCCTCCTCGACATTCGAGTGTCGTCACTCGAAACTCGTAGCTCGAAGCTCATGGCTCGAAGCTAGAAGCTCTTTACAAAATTCTTCCCCGGCATTTGCCTGACTTTTCCGGTCAGTTCCAGCTCGAACAGGGCGGCGAAGATTTCGGAGGAGGACATTTCTGTCTCCAGCTTTTCCACGATTTCATCAATGTGCGTGGCTTCGTCGGCTTTGAGCAGGCCGAGGATTCGCTTTTCGTGAGGAGGAAGCCCTTCGTCCGGGAATAGAGATGCGGAGGAAGCGCCCGGGGATTCAGGCGAGGAGGCGGGAGTCAACGCAAGTCGTACTTCTGTCGGGAGATCCTCCCACACGTCTTCCCAGGTCGCGACCAGCTTGGCGCCCTGTTTGATGAGTGTGTTCGGCCCCCACGAATTTTTGTTGGTGACGTTGCCGGGCACGGCGAAAACGTCGCGATTCTGCTCAAGCGCGCAGCGGGCGGTGATGCGGGTTCCGGAATATTCCGCGGCTTCGACTACCAACACGCCGACCGACATGCCGCTGAGAATCCGGTTGCGGATAGGAAAGTTTTGCGGGGCGGCAAAGGTTCCCAGGGGAAACTCGGAGATCAGGGCGCCGCCCAGGGCGAGAATCTGTTCCGAAAGGCGCGAATTTTCCTTGGGGTAGATCACGTCCACGCCCGTGCCGAACACGGCGATGGTCTTACCCTTGGCCGAGATCGCGCCGCGATGGCTGGCTGTGTCCACGCCCCGGGCCATGCCGCTGATGATGACCAGTCCCTGAGCGGCGAGGTCACAGGCCAAACGCTCGGCCATTCCCGAACCATAGGGCGTGGGATGCCGCGTACCGACCATGGCAATGCCGGGCTTGGTCAGCACCTCGGGATTGCCGCGCACATAGAGAACGAGAGGCGGATCGTAGATTTCTTTCAGGGGCGGCGGGTAGGAAGGGTCGTCCATGGAGATCACGGTCACGCCGGCGGCAGCGGCGCGGGCGATCTCTTCCCGCGCGAGTTCGGCGGACTTCCCCGTGGCGATCGATTGCGCGGAAACCGCCTGAATGCCCGTGCTCTCCAGTTCGGTAAGAGAGGCGCGGAACACGGCTTCGGGGCCGCCGAGGTGCTCTACCAGCTTTCTGGCGCGGGTGGGCCCGAGGCCTGGCGTCAGGGAAATAGCGAGCCATTCCAGAAGATGTGTGGCGGCCGGAGATGCGGCAGATGCGGGCAAAAGTGAACTCCGAGCGGACTCTAATTACGCCGTAAGAATGGCGTCAAGGTCATGCGTCACAATGGGTCTGTTAATATTGAGGAAAATTATGAGGAAGTTGCGCATTTCCGCCATTTCTTACCTGAATACCGCCCCTCTGATGTGGGATCTCGAGCATGGTGAGGCTGGCCGGCAGTTCGATATTTCGTACACGCTGCCTTCAGCTTGCGCCCGCGCGCTGGCCGAGGGGACAGCCGACATTGGAATTATTCCGGCCGCGGCCTATACGCAAATCCCCGGACTGCAGGTGTTGCCCGAGGTGGCGATCGCTTCGCGGCGGGCTGTACGCTCGATTTTATTAGTGAGTAAAGTGCCGCTCGAGAAAGTTCGCAGCGTGGCGCTGGATACATCTTCGATGACGTCGGTGGCGCTGACCAAGGTTTTGTTTGAGAAGTGGCTGGGCGGCGGAAGAACCTTCACTCCCATGGCGCCTGACGTGGAAAAGATGCTGGCCGGTCACGATGCCGGGCTGGTGATTGGTGATCCGGCGCTGAAGATTGATCGCTCGCGCTATCTGACGCTGGATCTAGCGGAAGAATGGATTCGCTACACGGGCAAGCCTTTTGTCTTCGCCTTCTGGGCGGTTCGCGGCGAGGCGTTGCGGGAAGCCGCGCCGGGGCTGGATTTGCCCGCGGTATTTCAGGACTCGCGCGATCACGGGTTGGAACCAGCAAGCCTCGACCAGATCGCACGCGCATGGGCGCCGCGGCTGGATATCGGTGAAGCCGATGTCCGCGCTTACTTGACCGAGAATATTTACTACCGTCTCGACTCGGGTTGCCTGGAGGGCTTGCAGTTGTTCTATCGCTATGCGGCAGAGATCGGGGCCCTGCCCGAGGTGCGGCAGTTGCATTTTGTAGACACAGTCCGGGCAGTCGCGCTTTAGGTTCTTCCTCGGGTTGCCGCTGTGAATCTCCGTGAGTCTCTTTCAACCCATTCCGAATGCTGGTGGCGCGGCGGACGCGACGCGGCCGCTGGCGGACCGCATGCGCCCGCGGACGCTCGAGGAGTACGTCGGGCAGGAGCATCTGATCGGCCCGGGCAAGCCGCTGCAGACGCAGATGGATCGCGACGATACCGGCTCGCTCATCTTCTGGGGGCCTCCGGGCACGGGCAAGACCACGCTGGCGAAGATCATCGCCAACATGACCAAGGCGGAGCTCATCGAATTCTCCGCCGTGCTCGCCGGAATCAAAGAGATCAAGCAGGTCATGGCCGACGCCGAGCGCGCGCGGCAGTACGGCACGCGGACCATCGTATTTATTGACGAGATTCACCGCTTCAACAAAGCCCAGCAGGACGCATTTCTGCCGCATGTGGAGAAGGGCAACATCCGCCTGATCGGGGCGACGACGGAAAATCCGTCGTTTGAGATCAACTCGGCTTTGCTCTCGCGCTGCCGGGTTTATGTTCTGCACCCGCTTACCGAAGACCAGATAGTGCTGCTGCTCAGACGGGCGCTCACGGACCGCGAGCACGGTCTCGGAGAGATGAACCTGAGCGCATCCGACGACGTGCTGAAGAAAATTGCCAGCTATACCAGCGGCGACGCGCGCAGCGCGTACAACGTTCTGGAGGTTGCGGCGGGGCTGGCGCAGGAGAGTACCCAGGGCGTACGGGAGATCACCGACGAGATTGTCCGCGACGCACTGCAGAAGCGCGTTCTGCTTTACGACAAGACTGGCGAAGAGCATTACAACCTGATTTCCGCGCTGCACAAGTCGGTGCGCAACAGCGACCCGGACGCTGCGCTGTACTGGCTGGGCCGCATGCTCGAAGCCGGAGAAGATCCGCTTTACGTCGCCCGCCGCGTGGTGCGCATGGCGGTGGAAGATATTGGCCTGGCCGATCCCAATGCGCTCTCGCTGTGCATGGCCGCGCGCGACGCCGTGGACTTCATCGGCATGCCGGAGGGCAATCTGGCGCTGGCTCAGGCGGTCGTCTATCTTTCTGTAGCACCCAAGTCGAACGCTCTCTACACGGCCTATGGCGACGTGCGGCAGGATGTCGAACAGACGGCGGCCGATCCGGTCCCGCTGCACCTGCGCAACGCTCCCACCAGCCTGATGAAAGGACTCGGCTACGGCCAGGGGTATCAGTACGCGCACGACCTAGACGCCAAGGTCGCCGACATGCAGTGCCTGCCCGACAATCTGCGGGCACGCGTGTATTACCGGCCGACGAATGAAGGTATCGAGAAGCGCATCCGCGAGCGGATGGAGGAGATCAAGCGGCGACGTTCGCGCGCCAGCGAAGGCGATCCTGCACTGCGAAAAAAGGAACCCTAGAGGAATTTATCCCAGCCGCGCCCTGTGTTCTTTCAGAATGCACAGATCCATCACGACGAAGATTCCTGCCTGGCGCGCCTTCTCGGCGGCTTTCTCGTGAATCACTTCCTCCTGCATCCAGATGGCTGGGACTTTCAATTGGATCGCCTGGTCTACGATCTCTTCGACAAATTCCGGGCGGCGGAAGATGTCCACAATGTCAATCTTCTCCGGCACGTCGAGCAGCGAGGCGTAAGCGGTCTCGCCCAGGCATTCTTCGATCTGTGGATTCACCGGGATGATGTGGTATCCGCGGCTCTGCATGTAGGCGGAAACGCCGTGGCTGGGGCGCAGCGGATTGCAAGAGAGGCCCACAACGGCAACGGTTTTCGAGCGCTTCAGCAGTTCGGCAATGGGATCGGATTGCTGCAATGAAGCCACGCTGGCCCCTCCGGTTATTTCTTGTTGGCAGTTTCCATCTTCTGCTTGTACATCTTGAGCGCCAGCTTGCGAATCGTCTCGGAAATTTCCTTGTTGGCGGAGAGATTCTTCAAGTCCTGCGTCAGCAGGTTCTTCATCAAGCCGAGCCCAAGATCGAGGGGGGTGCGGGGATTCGCAACCAGATTGCGCACCACGATGTAATTTTTCATGAAGCGGCGTTTGAGCGGAATCTGGCGCAGCACCGCCTCCAGCACATTTTTCTGGCTGGCGAATGTTTCCACTTCGCCGTCGGCAAGCTTTGGGGCTTCCAAGACCGCCAGCGCCACCACCTTGGTGCCGTCGCGGATCAGAATGGAGCGCTCCTCTTTGCTGCCCTTCAACGCCAGCTGGATGCGGCCTTTCACGTCGAGGGAATTGATTTTCTGCAGCGTGTTCTCGCGCTTGGGTGCGGCGGGGGGCTGAGGTTTCTTGGGTGCGGCGCCTGGCGCGGCCGGGGCTGGCTTGGCGGCGGGAGCGGGGGCCGGAGCGTTCTCGGACCGCGTGACCGGGAAATAGTCGGGCCCCAGCAGTTCGACAATGCCGCCCATGGGCTGAAAAGGCTTGTTGCCCTCGACGGCAATTTCGTTGGCGTGCTCGATGAGATAGGCGGAAACGGCCTCTTCTTCTTCTGGGCTGCCGGGCGTCCGCGCGGAATCGGGCGTTTGCTGCACCTCATGCGTTGCAGCATCCTGCGGGGCGGCATCCGGCGGGGCGGTAGTCGCGGCCTCGGCCGCGGCTGACATTTTACGCAGCTCTTCCGCTTCCTCTTTTTTCAGGTACGGATTCGCGTTAAGCGCCTCGATGACGGCGGGCAGCGAGCTGGCGCGAGCGCTCTTCAGGATCACCTCTGCGGTTTCGCGCAGGGCAGAGAGTGCGAGCTTAGCCAGTTCGCCCTCAGAAACAGAAGGATTCTCCAGCAGCGCAGGCAACAATGCCGGGCGCAGATTGTCGGACGAGACAAAATAATTCAGCACTTCGGTCGGGGTCTGCGGATTGGATACGGCCGCCAGGCAGGCCTTCTCGTCCCATCCGGCGAGGGTCATGCGGGCCACGTCGCCGAACACCTTGTTGTGGCGCGCCAGAAAAACGAGAATCTCGATGTTCTCCGCCGGGGGCACCTGCAGCGCGCCGCGCGCGGCAAACTGCATCATGTTGGAGGGCAATTTCGAGGCGCGGATTTGGTCAATCATACGCGACATAGCTTCACCATCCGGCGGGATGCGATCCGGCGATGGGAAACTGCGCAGTCAGGGATTCGAGCTCATCCATGGCGAGGTCAAAGTCCCGGGTAATGCGATTGGGCTTGCGCCGGAGAAATTCGTCCCGCAAAGTCCGATAGTACCAAAGAGTGCCCTCGCGTCCACCGGTGAAACGTGACCAGATGGATTCGCCAAGGGCACGGTAGTCGCTGAGAATGGAACGCAAGTTGTTCAGCTTGTCGGCGGCCGAAACCAGGCGCGTGCCGGCATCGGCCTTTTTCAAGTGCCGGATGTATTTTTCTTTGCGCTCGCGCCACGGCGGCTTGGGATAAGTATCGGCGTCGGTGCATCCGTCCACCACTTTGGCGACGCGGCTGCCGAAGCGGCGACGAACTTCTTTCAGCATCGGTGCGCCGCCGCAATCCTCAACCACATCGTGCAGCAGAGCGGCGATGGCCAGGTCTTCGTCGCCTCCGGCCTCCAGCACCAGGGACGCAACGCCCATCAAGTGGGCGACATAGGGAATGGTTGAGGCTTTGCGGGCTTGACCGGCATGCTTTTCCGCAGCAAACAGAAAGGCGCGCTGGAAGCGGGGGCCGAGCTTCATTGCCCTCGTTGGCTTCTGCGGTTGAGCTGGTTTGCGCATTGCGTACCGCCTTACTGCTCTTCTTCGCTATTTCTCTACTGTTTCTCTTTACTGCCTCTCCCCGCGCCGCGCCAGCAGATACGCCCGGATGAACGGCTGCAGGTCTCCGTCGAGCACGCGATCCACGTCGCCGACTTCGGTTTTGGTGCGATGGTCTTTGATCATCCGATAAGGTTGCAGCACGTAGGAACGAATCTGCGATCCGAACTCAATGTCGAGTTTCGAGTCCTCGATTTTTTTCGTCGCGACACGCTTCTTCTCCATCTCGTACTCATACAGTTTCGAGCGCAACATGCTCATGGCGCGCTCGCGGTTCTTGTGCTGCGAGCGCTCGTTCTGGCAACTGGAGACGAGGCCTGTCGCAATGTGCGTGATACGCACGGCGGAGTCGGTGGTATTGACGTGCTGTCCTCCCTTGCCACTGGAGCGGTACGTGTCGGTGCGAATATCTTCCGGCTTGATGGTGATTTCAATACTGTCGTCTATTTCCGGAGAGACAAAAACACTGGCAAACGAGGTATGCCTCCGCTTGGCCTGATCGAAGGGCGAAATGCGCACCAGGCGGTGCACGCCGATCTCGCCCTGCAGAAGTCCGAAGGCGTACTCGCCATTGACGGCAAAGGTGGCGGACTTCAGCCCCGCCTCTTCGCCCGGCTGGTAGTCATAGAGGACGGTCTCGAAGCCCTGCCGCTCGGCCCAGCGTAAATACATGCGCAGCAGCATGTCAGCCCAATCCTGCGACTCGGTGCCGCCGGCGCCAGGATGAATCGTGACGATGGCGTTGCGGGCGTCGTTCTCGCCCGACAGCAGGGTTTCGGTCTCGAGCTTGTCGAGCAGTTCGCGGAGTGCGGCGATCTCGCGTTGCAGATCGGCGTCAACGCACTCGCCTTCTTTGGCGAGTTCGAAGTAGGCGGCAATATCTTCGCCGCGGCGGGCCAAGTCGGCGTCGGTCGCGAGGACGTGTTCCAGCCGCTTTTTTTCGCGCATCACCTGCTGGGATCTCTGCGGGTTCGACCACAGATTGGGGTCGGCGGCCTGCTTTTCAATTGCGGCTAGTTGGGGACGGAGTTTTTCCGCGTCAAAGATACTCCCGAAGTTCGTGCACCTTCTTGCCCAGCTTTTCGTACTCCAGTGCCAGTTCCTGATTCATGAGGACGGATCAACTTTCTTGCGGTTTTCGGAAAATGCGAAGCGCGCGAGCAGCGCTCCAAGAGAAATTATCGCACACGCGTAGGCGAACCAGTCGCCGTGCCGCGTATAGAAAGTAGTTATGGAGGTGAGGGCGTAGGGCGCCACCAGCGCTGCCCGTTCTTTGCGTGGAATCCGCGCGGCCACCCGGCCCCAAGGATCAATCGAGGCCGTGACCCCGGTGTCGGTCGCGCTGAGCAGCCAACGGTTGTTCTCGATGGCCCGCATGCGCGTCTGGTTCAGGTGCTGGGCCCATGCGCCGCTATCGCCGTACCACCCGTCGTTGGAAATGTTCACCAGAACCTGCGCGCCCTGATCGGCAAACTGGCGGACTTCGTCCGGGAACACGGATTCGTAGCAGATGAAGACGCCGAGTTGCTCGCCGCCCGCGTCCAGGGGTGCACGCGAGGCGCCGTGCTGAAACTCCCCGACTTCCTTCGTAAGTCCACCGGCAAAAGAGAACAGGCTGGGGAATGGCAGGTATTCGCCGAAGGGCACGAGATGAGCCTTGTCATAGCGCGCCTTCCAGTCGGCGCTGGGGCTGACCAATGCCGCGGAGTTAAATACGGGAGGAGCTTCCCCAGCCACTCGCGGCGCAGTTCCAATGACGCCGGTCACGGTCCAGGATCTGGTTTGGAGCGCCATGTCGCCGATCGCGCTGCGAAATCGGGCGTCGTTGTCGAAGAATGGAGCGGGGGATTCGGGCCAGACGATCAAGTTGATGTTTGTTGTGGATAGGCTGTTCGTGGGCTGGCTGGCGGCGGACTTCACGGACAGGTCGGTCAGTTCGGTCAGGGTTTGCTGGAAATAGGCCGGCGTCCAGTCGGCGGCAACCGGAATGTTGGGCTGCACCAGCAGCGCGGCGTGGTCCGCGCTGGCCGCCGGAGCATCTATCAATCTTCCTGCCTGCAGGACTGCTGCCGCGGCCAGCGCCGCAGTCAACATGGCGCCACGCTTCTCGCGCGGGACCAGAAATGCCGCCGCCAGAGCGACGTTCACCAGCACGATTTCAAAGGAGATTCCATAAACGCCCGTCCACGCCGCGATGCGGGACAGGGCAACGTTGTCCACCTGTGCGATACCCAGCAGGTTCCAGGGAAATCCGGTGACTCGCGTCCGCGCCAACTCTACTGCGACCCAGAGAAAGGGCGCGGTCACCAGCACCCGCCGGTAGTCGCGTCCGGGGCCCACCAGCAAGCTCAGCAGCAGACCAAAAAGCCCGTGATACAGCCCCAGATAGCAGCAGAAAAGAAAAAGAACCAGGGCGGCCATGGGCGCACTGAGGCCGCCGTACTGGCGCATCGTGTCGTAAATCCAGTAGCAGGTCCCGGCGTAGCACAGGATTCCGCAAACGTAAGAAAGGAGAAAGGCCTGGCCGGGCGACGCCGGCCGCAACCGGACGGAATCGGCAACTTCGAGCACGCCTGCCGGGCGCGCGCGCAGCAGAGCCAGGATGAGCGGCGTGAGCGCTACCCAGGAAAGAACATAGAGGCCGGGAAGAGGAAAGATGAGCACCTGTAGAACCGCTGACAGGATCACTAGCAGCCAGGCGCTCGGGTGAATTTGCCGCACGGGCAAGGATAGCAAAACAGTTCTCAGTTCTCAGTTAGCCGTGGTCAATCCTTCTTTGTCAGGCGGGCCAGTGTCGCTAGTTGCTTCAGATATTCGCGGACCGGCTGGGCTGGAGTTCCCCAGAAAGCAACGCCCTTGCCGCGCAGCACTTTGTTGGGCAACACGCCCCCCTGGCCGCCGAGCATCACACCTTCTTCGATGCGAGCATGCTCGCCGATGCCGACTTGACCGCCGAGGACCACGCCCTTTTCGATGACAATGCTGCCGGAGAGCCCGGTTTGGGCGGCAATCACTACGTCTTCGCCGATCTGGCAGTTGTGGCCGATGTGGACCAGATTGTCGAGCTTGGCTCCGCGCCGGATGCGGGTTTCGTCGAGCGCTCCGCGGTCAATAGTTGTATTGGCGCCGATCTCGACGTCGTCTTCGACGACCAGCCGCCCTACCTGGGGAAACTTCTCATAGACGCCAGTCTTGCGGTCGCGCACGTAGCCAAAACCATCGCTTCCGAGCACCGCCCCAGCATGCACGATCACGCGTGCACCCAGTCTGGTGCCGGGATAGATTGTGACATTGGGATAAATCTCGCAGTCGCGGCCAATGGTGACTCCGGACCCGATCACGCAGCCTGTCCCAAGCCGGGAGTTTTCGCCGATCCTCGCCGCTTCCTTGACCACAGCTCGTTCTTCGACCGAGACGCCCGGTTCTAGGACGGCGGAGAGATGTACTACTGCCGTGGGGTGCACACTTCCCTGCTGCGGAGCAGGATCGGCTGTTCTTGCCGCTAGAAAACGCGCGGCCCTGGCAAACGCGAGTTTGGGATGAGGGCTGATGAGCAGCGGACGGTCGCAGGAGGTGGAAACGGCAAATTCTCCGGCGATCACCGCGCCAGCGCGAGACCGCAAGGCTGCGGCGAGATGCTTCTCATCCTCGACAAAGATCAGATCATCACTGGTGGCCGATTCGATGCCGGCTACGCCACTCACTTCGACGCGGCTATGCCCGGCTAGGCGGGCTCCGATGGCCTCGGCGATCTGGGCTAGCGGGCGCTTCATGGCTCCCACTGTATAGCAGTGGGGCAAGCGTAAGGAAGTGCGAGGACAAAACCTGGTCTTACAGAGGCTGGTCTTACGGAACGGTGCAGGTTGCCGCGCCCTGGCACATGAGGAAATCGCCCCCGCCATTGCAACCTGTGCTGGTACTGGTTAGCGTCCAGGTCCCCTGGACGACTCCGTTGCTGAGGGTTCCGTTCGTGCCCACGACTCCATTCGTGGTACCGGTCACACCGTTGTTGCTGGTCAGCGTAAGGGTGGTTCCCGGATTCGTGACCGAGGTCACGGTATAGGTCATGCTGCCCGTCACCGCGCCCGTGGTGCTGGCGTTCAAGGTGGCCGAGCCGGTTTCGGTTGAAGTTTTTGCACCATTGGCAAAGCACGTCCCCGCATTGATGAAGCTGAAGCTGGTAACATCGAGCGGCTGGGCATTGGCCCCGGTAGTAACGGTCACATTGAACTGGGTCACGAAAGTCAGCAGGCTGGCCGGACCGATACCTCCGGTGAACTGAGCCTCCCAGTAGCCGCCGGCCGTGGTGGTGGTTGTGTATTTACTGATGCCGTTGCCGCAGCCGGATATCGTCAGTCCCAGGGCAAGCAGGGCCAGGATTGCAACCTTCTTCATGGACCTTCCTTTAATGAATTGCCGCTACCTGAGAATAAAGAGATGCGGGCAGGCTCGTCAATGGATGCAAGGGAGTGGACCTAATCCCTGGCTGCCAAGGTCGCGATAAGGTCCGGCGGGGCATGGCAGTCGCCTGCACCAGGTATATATCGAGATAGATACCATGTGATATACTATGGTATCCATCAGGAGCCGACCATGCCTCACACCGCCAAACTCTTCCGCAACGGACGCAGCCAGGCCGTCCGCCTGCCCGTGGACTTCCGCTTCCCCGGTTCGGAGGTTTACGTGCGCCGCGACCCGGCTACCGGCGACGTCATCCTCTCGCGCCGTCCCGATTCCTGGCAGGATTTCTTCGATCTGACCGGAACACTCGACATCCCGGGAGACTTTCTGTCGAACCGCCGTGACACGCCGCCGCAAAAACGGAAGCTATTCTGATGCCCGTCCGCTACCTACTCGATACGAACACGGCCAGCTACGTGATCAAAGGCAACTTTCCGCGCGTGAGGGAGTGGCTGCTTGCGGTGCCCATGGCGGAGGTCGGAATCTCCGTGGTGACGGAAGCGGAGCTGCGCTTCGGTGTTACCCGCAAGCCCGGAGCGGCGCGGCTTAAGCTAGCGGTGGAGGAGTTCCTGGTGCGCGTCGAAATCTTGGCCTGGGATTCGGTCGCGGCGCTGCATTACACGGCTCTGCGCAGCGCCCTGGAAGACGCAGGCAGCCCCATGGGCAACCTCGACATGATGATCGCCGCCCAGGCGTTGGCCGCTGGCGCCGCGCTGGTCACACACGACCGGGTCTTCCAGCGGGTCAAACACCTGAAGCTTGAAGACTGGACCAAGTAGCGTAAGGCGAAGTTGGCGGCACGGGCAGAGGGCACAAACCTTCCGCACGGCGCCGGCAGTTCGCGGGCGAGAGTGCCCGCGCCACACTTACGCCCGCCCCACACTACGCTCCACGCTTCGTCTTCAGCTCTACCAGCAACTGTTCGATGCGGTCTTCTTTCTCGAGCGCGGCCAGACGGTCGTCGAGGTTGTCGCCGGCGATTTCCGATTTCGCCTGGCTCATGGCCTCCGAGTGCGCCACCTTGCGCTTCATGCGGTCAAACGCCGCCTGCTTGGAGCCGTCGCCCGAGGCCATGCGGGCGTCACTGGCCTTGCCCACAGCGCGGGCGCGGCGATGCTGCGCGATCAAAACGTCGGCTTTGGCCTCGGCCTCCGTCAGCTTCTGCTCCAGTTGCCGCAGGGCGGACTTCAGGTTCTCGACCTGGGCTTTCTGGTCGGCGACCTGCTGGGCGAAATTCTCGCTCAGCTCGCGATAGCTCTCCACCCGCTGCAGCGAGGCGCGCGCCAGGTCGTCTTCCTTTTTGTCCACGGCGAGCTCGGCCTTGCGCATCCACTCGGCGACTTTGTCGGCGTTTTCCTGGTGCTTTTTTTCCAGCAGGTGCTGGTCGGCGATGGCGATCGCGACCTGCGTCTTGACCTGCAGCAGTTGATTCTGCATGTCGAGAATAACCTGCTTGATCATCTTTTCCGGTTCTTCGGCCTTGTCAATCAGGTCATTGAGATTGGCCCGAACCAGTGTCGAAACACGCTCCAGTAATGCCATGGTGAACCCCCTTTTTGGCTATCAGCTATCAGCCGTCAGCTCTCAGCCGTTGTTCCTGGCTGCAACTGCCGGCGTCAATTCTTCTTGGTGGAATCGGGTACGCTGGAAAAGTTTCCGCGCGCGACTCCAGTGCCGATCAGGATGCCGACCACCGCGAGGCCGACCGCCGACGTAATGCTGAGAAAGCCCATAACCACGCCAATCGCCGCGGCGATCGCGGTGACCAGGGTGATTGCGATTCCGAGCTTCCTGTGGGTTGTCATACCTGCCTCCTCAATTCATGCGCGCGATGGAGTTGCGCGCACTCCGGACAGCCGGTTCCCTTGCGCCGGAAAGTGGCGCCGAGCGCCACTCCGATGGCGACGCCGATGGCCAGCCAGACACCGATGTGTCCGGCCACCACTCCAGCCACCGCGCCCAGCGCTGCTCCGAGGGCGAGGGCTAATCCTGTGTTCTTTGGCTTGCTGTTCATCGTCGCTACTCCGATGCTTTCTCCTTGCTCCAATCGTTTCGTTCCGAGTCCGCCTCGCTGCGCTCGGCGGGACGGGCGAGGCGCCCGTCCCCACACAAACTATCCACATCAGGAGCTACAGCTCCCGTTACTGTTTCGGCGCATCGCCCGGCTTCGGAGTTTTGTCGCCGATCTGACGCACCTTGCCCAGCAACTCCGACAACGGCATGCCCGAGAGCGTCTCGAACAACGCCGGCACCTGCGCCGCCATCTTGGTGATGTCACCGGTGATTTTGTTCATGCCGGAAGCATCGCCGTTGCCGGTGGAAACGATGGTGATCTTGTCCACATTGGCCAGCGGAGCGGCCAGCGCCCTCACCACCTCCGGCATCGCGGTAAACAACCGGTCTATCACCGCGGCCTGGTTGTACTCCTGATAAGCCTCGGCCTTCACGTTCATGGCTTTGGCTTCGGCCTCGCCTTTCTTGAAGATGATTTCGGCTTCGGCCTCGCCCTGGGCGCGAATCGAGGACGCATGGCCCTCGGCTTCGGCGATCAGGCGTTGCTTTTCGGCCGCGGCGAGCGTCTCAATGCGCTGGCGTTCGATCTCCGCCCCTTTCAGCACGGTCGCGATCAACTCTTTTTCGCGGCGGTTGATTTCCGCTTCCTGCACCTTGACCTGCTGCTCTTTCTCGACCTGCTGCACCTTCACCTGCTCGGCGATCACCTGCTGCTGCATGATGTTGGTCTGGATGTCGTAAGCCTTGTCGGCCTGGGCCTGCTGGCGCTTGGTGACTTCGAGGAACTGCGCCTTCTTCACTTCCAGATCGCGCTGCGCCTCGGCCTGCTTGGCTAACGATAGGGTCTCGGCCAAAACGCGCTCCTGGTCGGCTTGAGCTTTGGCTACCGCCGATTCCCGAGTCGCCAGGGCGCGCCGGATCGCGGTATCGCGGTCGGCTTCGGCCGCGGCCACGTCGGCGTCACGCTTGATGCGGGCCACGTCGGGGCGGCCCATGTTGGTGATGTATTCGTTCTTGTCGCGCACTTCCTTGATGGTGAACGAGATGACTTCCAGTCCCATCTTGTTCATGTCATCGGCGCAGGTCCCGCGCATGCGGTCGGAAACCATCTCCGGCTGCTTGACGATTTCTTCCACGGTGAGCTGGCCGATGATTCCGCGCAGGTGTCCTTCCATGACCAGCCGGATCAACCCTTCGCGCTCCTGGTCGGTCTTGGTCAGGAACTGCTCGGCTGCAGTCAGGATGGATTCCGTGTCGGACTTCACCTTGATCTGCGCGACCGCTTCCACCGTGACCGCAACGCCCTGCTTGGTGTAGAGATCCTGCTGCGGGGCCACGTCAAACGACATAAGCTCCAGCGATAGGCCGTGGCAGTTTTCTACCATGGGAAAAACCACCGTGCCGCGGCCGCTGATCACCCGCCGGCCGCGAAAGCCGTAGACGATGAGCGCCTCGTGCGGCCCCGCTTTGCGGTAGAGCCTGGCCATCATGCCGACCAGGAACAGAACGGCCATGACACCCAGGCCGATTATGACCCAGATTTCGATCACTTTTGACATCTCGAACATAACGCCTCCTGTTAGCAGTGCAGGTTCAGAAACTGTGTGTCGCTTGGCTCGTCACTGGGGAACATTGATGTTCACCGGCGGCGGATGCCGTGCGAGCAGATTCAGGTTGAACCGGACGATGGAGTAATTGCCGTACGATATAAAGCCCAGGACGACATAAAAGACCACGAGCATCGGCCACGATGCGCTCGGCTTCAGGGCGTGCGCGATCAGGCCCGCTACAGTGAACAGCACCAGCATCACCGCCATGATTCCAAGCCCTAGTTCCAACGCTCCTTCGCGCGAGGTGTAGCCGTTCGGCTGCCAGTTAGCGTCGAAGTGCACGGCCATGCGCGCAGGCAAATGATCCCAGGCCCGCCAGTAGTTCAGGGCCGTGGTGGGCAGGGCCAGCCACATCAGCCAGATTGCCGGTTTGTACCAGTCGCGATTCATAAGAGCTCCAAGCCGCTACTCATCCCCAGACATCTCGCTCCATAAGCGCACGTAGGCGATTCCCTTTTCGTAGCGCGTGACCACGACTTCGGTTCCCTTTTCGATGGCGCTTCCGTCCTCGCTGCGGGCGCCGCAGACCCGGCGCGTTCCTGCTTGCGAGTAGATCAGTTCCCCGGTGCCGTCCTTGCGGATCGAGACCGCAAGCCTGCCCAGCACGCCAACCATCTCGTAGTCGGCGGGGTCCATGTTCTCTTCGGTCGAGATCAGGACCTTGGTGAGAAACACGAACACGATGCCTCCGCCAATGAGTCCGACGGCGACGGACAACAGCAATTCGAACCCGACCCAGAGCGCGGAATAGCGGGTCAGCAGATATCCGGTGCCGCCAAACCAGGCCAGAAACGCCGCCATCGTGGGAGGGTTGAACGGAGAAACGCCGCCGCGCGCGGCGTGCGGTTGAGCAGGCGCATGCGATCCAGCGTTTGCTGGCGCGTGACCTGCAGCCGGAACCGGCGCGGCCGGGGCGTGTCCGGCCATGCCCTGCCCTGCGGGCAGATGCGGAACCCCGTGCCCGTGAAAATGCGGCAGATGCAGCCGGCCGAAACGCGAGCCTCCAAACAGAAACGAAAGGAAGCTGAAGCAGAAGCCGACCGCGAAACAGCTCAAATAAAAGTCGGACCAAGTAAACCCTGACGACATCATCGGATTCGCCTCCCTTCCGCACTGGGCGAACGGTGATGTTTGCCGGAGACCGCAAGTTCGGGCCGCAGCGCTTCCAGCAGACGGTCGGCCAGTCCCGGCGTGTCGAGAATTGCGCCCATCAGCAGGAAGCAGCGGCGCGTGTCTTTTTCGCGTGCGGCCTTGATCAGCACGTTGCTGACTTCCGCGTCGCTGGCGAACCGCTCCGAACCTTGCAGCAGCCAGACGTCCAGTTGGCCTTCGGTGGTGCGCAGGTCAGAAGTCAGCTCGGCGTGGTAACCCTCGGGATCATCCACCAGAAAGCCGGGATGAACCTTGAAGAACTTCGCCAGCAGCGCGCGCGAGGACTGGGTCATGTGCGGCCGCGCGCCGCTTTCGATCTGCGAGAGGTAGGACTGGCTGATGCTCTTGCGCAGTTCCTTGCGAACGGCCGCGACGATTTCCAACTGCGTCATGGGGCGTCCCAGACCGCGGAGCGAGCCTTCAACTTCGCGCAGGTAGCGGATTTTTTCGCCCAGTTTCATATTTCACATCGAAATATTTATATTGCTATTTGTAATATATGTCAAGAACAGAATTGCCCGCGTTTTCAAAGGCTTACCGGCGCTATGCTGGCGGGGGACGAGTTTGGCTGTCATAATCTTCCCTCCTCACAGGAGAAATAGCCTTTGTCCGCTGAATCTGCGAATCCGCCAAACTCGACCTCGGAACAGCCTCAGCCCTGGGGGCGCACCGATCGCATCCGGCTGCTCATCTGGGTTGGAATTGCTTTCGGTCCTCCGTTCGCTCTTGCCTTCGCGTTGCATCTGGCGGGAGGCCGGAATGGGTCGGTCTTGACCGTGCAGAGCGAGTTGCCCATCAAAGCCGTAATGGTGTTTTTTGTTTCCCTGGCGACCTGGATCGTGTCGCTCATGGAGGAGCGCCCGCTCGACGATTACGGGATTCCTCCGCGGCAGGCATTCGGAAGAAGATTTTGGGAGGGCACGGTCTGGGGCTTTGCAATGCTTTCCGCGATCCTGCTGGTGCTGGGGGTTTCAGGCCACTTTCGGATTGACTCTGCGGCGCTCGCGGGAAACGCAGTTTTTCGTTGGGCGATTGCCTGGGGCGCTACCTTTCTTGCCGTGTCGCTGAGCGAAGAGTTTGCTTTTCGCGGCTACTGGCTCTTCACGATGTCACGGAGGATGCGTTTCTGGCCGGCGGCAACGTTCCTCTCAGCCGTATTCGGTGTCGCTCATCTGGGCAATCACGGAGAGAACGTCCTTGGCATTTTGCAGGTAGTTGCGACGAGCTTGCTTTTTTGCCTGATGATTCGCCGCACGGGCAATCTATGGTTCGCCATCGGATTCCATGCCGCCTGGGACTGGGCCGAGACTTTCTTTTATGGCACGCCCGACAGCGGACTTCTCGGCGTCGGCCGATTTCTGAAAACCTCGGTGCAGGGGCCGAATTGGATCACGGGAGGCTCGGCCGGACCGGAGGGCAGCGTCTTCGCGATTGTTATTCTGCTTCTTTGCGCGCTGCTCATCCACTTTCGCTTTCCGAGAGCGATCTACCCGGATCGTCCGGTGTAGGCTGTTGACCTTCCATTAAGCCAAACAGGAACGCCTCCGGGACTGGCCCAGAGGCGTCGTTGGCTCATTCTCTTCGATCGCTTCTTTAGGAACTACTGCTGGCGGCTGTTGTGCTTGTCGCGGTAGATCTGGCGCGACTGCCGATTCTGCTGACGGTTGACCTGCTGTTTTTCCTGCGCGGTCAGCTTGCCCCCGTTGGCGGCGCGGTCGTTGCGCACTTCGTTGTTGATGCGCGCCTGGTTCCGCTCCAAATGCGCCGCTTCTCCGGCAGTCAACTGCCCGCTCTTGATTCCGTTGGCGATGCGATCCTGCTGCCTCTCCTGGCGCTGTCCAACTTCGCTTTTGGGATTCGTGTTCTGCACCGCGGAGTTGTGCTTGTCCTGATAAATCTGATCGGAGAGCCGGTTCTGCTGCTGATTCAGCGTGGCTTTATCAGCGCCGGTCAGATGACCGTTGTCCAGCTTGCGCATATCGCGCTCTTCCTGGTTCAGGTTCGACTCTTTCTTTTCCAGGTTGCCGGTCTCACCGGCGGTGAGTTGGCCGCTCTTGACGCCGTTGGCGATGCGGTCCTGCTGGTTCTCCTTGCGATCCTGAATGCTCTGGCCGGTGACCGGTGCGGGTGCGTTATCGCTCTGGGCCACAACGGGCAGGGCGAGAATCGCCAGGGCCGCGCTCATAAACGAAATCTTGATCGTGCTCTTCATAGAAATCTCCCATTGGTCCGATTTGTGGAACTTGTGACGTTGTGGCCACACCGGGAAGAAACCCAGATTGTCAAGAAATGTTGCGGGGGTGTATGTGCTTGGGGAGCAGTAATTTAGCAGGGATGCCGTGGGAACCCTTGCCAGCCGTGCCTTTTGCGCGCTAGAAGCCGGCTTCAATGCGCGACCTTGGATCGAGATAGTCGCGCAGGGCATCGCCGATGAAATTGAAACTCAGCACGGCCAGCATGACCGCGAGTGCGGGAAACAGAACAAGGTGCGGCGCGTCGAACAGATGCGCGCGGCCGTCGTTGAGCATGGTGCCCCAACTGGCCGTCGGAGGAGGAACACCGAGCCCGAGAAAACTCATGGTGGCTTCGGCGAGAATGGCTCCGGCCATGCCGATCGCGGCTTGCACGACCACGGGCTGAATGATATTGGGCAGAATGTGGCGCACGATGATGCGCAGGTCGCTGGCGCCGAGGGCACGGGCGGCTTCCACTAATTCGCGCTCGCGGGCGGCGAGGACTTGTCCGCGGACCAGGCGCGCGTAGCCGACCCATCCGCCGAGCGAAAGGGCGAGGACGAGATTGAAGATGCCGGGGCCGCGGAAAGCGACGAAGGCAATGGCCAGGAGGATTCCGGGGAAAGAGAGAAACGCGTTCATCAGCACGATATTGACGAAGCGGTCAATGGCTCCTCCGTAATAGCCGGCGATAGAGCCGATGATGAGTCCGAGGGCGAGTGAGGTGAGCACGACCGAACTGCCGACCAGCATGGAAATGCGAGCGCCGAAGATGATGCGGGAGAGTATGTCGCGACCCAGTTCGTCGGTGCCGAACCAGTGCGCGTGCGAGGGGCTGTCGAGCCGCGCTGGCAGATTGATCGCGGCGGGGTCTTGTGGAGCAATCCACGGCGCGAACAGGGCGAAGATCACGAAGAGGATGACCAGCACCACGCCAATGGCCGCGAGCGGGTTGTGGCGGGCATTCCCCGCTATTTGGCGGCGGAGCGAGATGGCGGCGGTGGACGAAGCGGTCATTGCCTGATCCTCGGGTTTGCCACAGAGTACAGCACATCCGTCAGGAAGTTCACCGCGACGTACGTCAGACCGATCGCGAGGATGCAGCCTTGTACCAGGTAGTAATCGCGGCCGGAGATGGCTTGGATGGTGAGGCGACCGATGCCGGGCCAGGCGAAGATTGTCTCGGTGACTATCGCGCCCGCCAGCAGGGCGCCGAATTGCAGGCCCAGCACGGTAATCACGGGGATCATGGCGTTGCGCAGGGCGTGGCGATATATCACCGTGCGCTCGGGCAGGCCTTTGGCGCGGGCGGTGCGAATGTAGTCCTGGCTGAGTTCTTCGAGCATGGAGGTGCGCACCATGCGGGTAAGGATGGCAGCGAGCGCTCCGCCCATGGTGATGGCGGGGAGCACGAGGTTGGCGAATGAGCCCGCGCCCGAGACCGGGAGCCAACCGAGTTTGATGGCGAACAGCAGAATGAGGATGGGGCCGAGCGCGAAGTTGGGGAATGACAGGCCGAAGAGGCTGACGACAGAGAGCAGGCGGTCGTCCCAGCGGTTGCGGCGGCGGGCGGAGCGGACTCCGGCGGGAATGGAAAGAATAATCGCCACGAACAGCGACGCCAGCGTGAGGCGCAGAGTGTAGGGGTAGCGCTGAGCAATTAGCTTGGTGACGGTCTGGTTGTATCGGATGGAACGCCCGAGATCGCCGTGCACGACGCCTTTCCAGTAGCGAAGGTATTGCTGGCCGAGCGGGGCGTCGAGGCCGTAGGCGTGGCGGGTGGCGGCGATGTCGGCGGGCGGAGCGCCTTCGCCAAGCATCTGCTGGATGGGATCTCCGGGGACAAGGTGGATGAGCAGGAAAACGAGGCTCACGACCAGCCAGATGACCGGCAGGGTGTAGAGGACGCGTTGGAGGAGTAGTTTCAGTTTCCAGTACCCAGTTGTCAGTTCTCAGTTTGCGGTGTCATCTGGGCTCTCGCGAATAACATTTGTCAGTCTCCGCCCTGCTTGGCGGCTTCGGCTTCGCCTTCTACTTTGGCGGTTTTTTCGATTCGCACTCTGGCGATGCGGTGGCCTTCCAACTCTTCCACCGTGTAGCGGCGGCCTTCGTATTCGAAGGAATCGCGCAGGGCCGGAATCTTCTGCAAGCGAGCCAGAATGAATCCTGCCAAGGTTTCAAAGCCGGCGTCGCGGGGCAGCGTGAGCCCGTATTCGGTTTCGAGATCGCGGATGCTGACCGAACCCTCGAGGACCAGAACCGACTCGTCTTCGAGCGCAGGCTCGCTGGGGGAGACGTCGAACTCGTCTTCGATGTTGCCGACCAACTGCTCGAGGATGTCTTCGACCGTGATGACGCCGGCGGTCGAGCCGAACTCGTCCACTACAACGGCGAGATGGCGGCGGCGCTCTTTGAACTCGGCGAGCAGTTCCGCCAGAACCTTGGTTTCCGGGACGACCAGCACGTCGTGCATGATCTGGCTGATCTGCATGCGCGAAATGCGAGTGGCGGTGGTCTGGCCGAGATTGCTGAGGCGGAGGCGCATCCAGCGCATGAGGTCTTTGTAATAGAGCACGCCGACAATGTGTTCGGGGCCGCGCTGCGGATCATAGACGGGGATGCGGGAGTGCTGGCCTTCGACGACGCGGGCCAGGGACTCGTCGAGCATGAGGTCGGAGGGCAGGGAAAAAATGTCGGGGCGGGCGACCATGACTTCGCGGACCGTGATGCTGTCGAGTTCGATGGCGCTGTGGATCATCTCTTCCTGAAACTCGGGAATCTGGCCGAACTGGCGGCTGGCGGTCACGATGAGCTTGAGCTCGTCGGGGGAATGCACCACACCGCGACGGGTGGCTTGCGCGCCGAACAGGCGCAGAACAAGGCCGCCGGAACGCCGCATAAAGAAAAGGACGGGGCGAGTAAGCGTGAGGAAGGCTTCCATGGGCGCGGCGACGGCAAGGGCGACTTGCTCGGCGCGCTGCAGGGCCAGGGTCTTGGGCACGAGTTCGCCCAGGATGACGTGCATGTAGGTAATCAGGCTGAAGGCGACGGCGATGGCGATGGTGTGGGCGTAGATGGCGGCATGGGGCACCTTTTGGAGGAAGCTCATGCCTTCGACCAGGTGAGCGGCCATGGGCTCGCCGATCCAGCCGAGCGTGAGGCTGACCATGGTGATGCCGAGTTGCACGCCGTTGACGACTTCGTCGAGATGCTGGTGGAGGCGCTGCACGATGCGGGCGCCGATGCGTCCGCCTTCGATGAGTTGCTGGATGCGCGTGTCGCGAACGCTGACCAGGGAAAACTCGGCGGCGGCGAAGAAAGCATTGGCTGCGACCAGGAGAAGGATCAGAAAGACCCGGAGCAGCACAAAGGCGATCATGGAAGGCTAATTCTAACATTGGAAAGGCAGTTGACAGGGGCAGAGGTCCGGGCCAGGGATCAGTTGGCGGGGGGGCACCGGGTCGCACAATTCGACCCTGCGACACGCTATCCTTTTGGCGGGCGATCGGTCTAACTGGCAGACGGCAGAAGAGTTGGCAGGCCGCTCGTCTTTTTCGCATCGGGCTCGAAGACATAATCAGGAAATCAGCTCAGGAAGTCAGGAACAAAAGCAACACTGGCCACGTACAAGAGAGTGAGGGCGCCATGGCTCCCGATCTCCACTTGGCAGTACCCCGAGGAGGCGTCGTGAACGGTAACGGGAATAATAAGAAAAAGCGTCGCAGACTGATGATCTGGGGCGGCGTCGGGCTGGGCATTGTGCTGCTGATCGCGGTGGGTGTGATCGCGGCCAAGAGCGGCGGCACCAAGATTGATCCGTCGAAGCTGGCCAAGGTGGAGAAGGGTGACCTGGCCAAGAGCGTGGTGGCGACCGGGAAGGTCACGCCGATCACCAAGGTCGAAGTAAAGTCGAAGGCCAGCGGCATTGTGAAAAAGCTTCTGGTGGATTACGGCGATCACGTCACGAAAGGGCAGTTGCTGGCCCAGCTCGACAAGATCGAGATCGAGGCGCAGGTGGACCAGTCGCGCGCGGCCCTGGAAGCGGCGCAGGCGAATTTGAAGAGCTCGCAGGCCGACTATGAGCGCTCCAAAGTGGATGCGGAAGGTCCGGACGTGCCGCTGTTGAAGCGCGCCTACGACCGCGCCATCAGCATGGCAAAAGATGGTGTAGTTTCGGCCTCCGCACTCGATGATGCGGAGAAGAATTACGAACTGGCCCTCAACAAGCAGAACGTATCGAAGGCGCAGGTTACGGTGCTCAAGGCGAAGATTGCGCAGGCGCAAGCCAACGTCGCGCAGGACCAGGCCAACCTGAAGCAGCTCGATGAGCAGCTCAGCTATACCGACATCATCTCGCCGATTGACGGCATTGTGCTGTCGCGCGATGTGCAGATGGGCGACGCGGTGAGCTCGATCCTGGTGCTGGGTTCTTCGGCCACGCTGGTGATGACGCTGGGCGATACCAGCGAAGTCTATGTAAAGGGCAAAGTGGACGAGAGCGACATCGGCAAGGTGTATCTGGGACAGCGGGCGCGCATCAAGGTGGAGTCGTTCAAGGACAAGACGTTCGACGGCAAGGTGACGAAGATTTCTCCGATGGGCGTGGAGAAGGACAACGTCACGACGTTTGAGGTGCGCGTCTCGATCCAGAATCCGGGCGGCGAGCTCAAGGCGGAGATGACCGCGAACGCGGAAATCATCCTGGAAGAACATAAGAACGTGCTGCAGATTCCCGAAGGCGCCATCCTGTACGACAAGGACAAAAAGGCTTCGGTGGAGATTCCGGACCCGAAGGGCAAAGAGGGCAAGAACAAGGTTGCGGTCAATATCGGGATTTCGAACGGCGCGAAGACCGAAGTGCTGAGCGGGCTGAAGGAAGGCGATCAGGTGGTACTGCAATAAAGCTGGCGTCTGTCGTCCGGCTTCCGTTGCCCGGCTTCCGGTTCGAAACGCTTTTCAGAGTACTGGAAGCTGAGAGCCGGAAGCCGGATACCGTTTTGGGGCTGATCATGACTCTCTCCGAAATCCTGCGCCAGGCGTTCGCGACCTTCCGGGCCCACAAGATGCGAACGTTCCTCACGATGTTCGGAATCGTATGGGGGATTGCATCCGTGATCATCCTGGTGGGGCTGGGGCGGGGGTTCGTGGTTGACCAAAAAAAGCACATGGAAACGCTGGGCAAGGACCTGGTGATCACATGGGGCGGACGGACCAGCACCCAGGTGGGAGGCCGAGCGGCCGGGCGTGAGATTCGGCTCAACGTTGGTGATGCCGAATTGATCCGCGACGAGTGCTATCTGGTCAAGAACGTCAGCCCCGAACTGCGGCGATCGATTCCGGAAGTCAGCCAGTACAACTCAGCCAATCGGGGGGTGGTGGGAATGTGGCCGTCGTACCAGGATTTCCGGTCGCTGAAAGTTTCCGAAGGACGCCTGATTACCGACGACGACGAGCGCGAAGGCCGTCGCATGTTGGTGCTGGGATCGAAAGCCTACCGGCAACTGTTTCCCGGACAGCCGGCGATTGGCGCGACCGTGCTGGTGAAGAGCGTTCCCTATTCGGTGGTTGGCATTCTGCTCGAAAAAAAGCAGAACAACAACTACAGCGGGCCCGACAACGATTATCTGTTCGCGCCGTATTCCGCCGTGTCGCGCGACTTCCCTCCGCCGGAAAAACCGGGAGCTGGGATCACGCGCGGCTATCTGGATGACATTGTTTTCGAAGTGGCCAACGCGGAAGAGCATGAAGCGGCCGTGCTGCAGGTGCGGCGTGCCATCGGGCGCGTACGCCACTTTGACCCGCTGGACAAGGATGCGTTGTTCATCTGGGACACAATGGACGGCGCCAAGCAACTCGCGAAAATCTTCGACGTGGTCACCTTGTTTTTCGGTTGTGTCGCCATTGTCACCCTGTGCCTGGGCGGGATCGGCGTGATGAATATCATGCTGGTTTCCGTCACCGAGCGCACCCGCGAAATCGGCACGCGCAAGGCCATGGGCGCGACCAAGCGCGACATTCTGCGGCAGTTTTTTGCCGAGTCCGCCATGCTGACCGTGGTGAGCGGGGCCCTCGGACTCACCTTCGGGATGGGCACCTGCATGGCGATGGAAGCGTTGCCGCTTCCCGACTTCGTCCCGCACCCGATTGTTTCTCCGATTTCCATCATCGCTTCGCTGTTGACGCTTTCGTTGATCACCGTGACCGCAGGCATGTATCCCGCCCAGCGCGCCGCGGATATGACACCTGTGGAGTCACTACGCTATGAGTAACATTCGAACCCTCCGCTCAGCTCTCGTGTCCAGCCGGTTTGTATTGACGATCGCGCTGGTCGTGCTTTCCACAACCACGATTGTTTGTGCCTCCTCAACGCCGCAGGGCACCTTTGAACGGACGCTCCAGGTGAGCGGGCCGGTTGATCTTGAAGTTCTTACCCATTCCGGAGACGTCACTGTGCGGGCCGGGTCGTCGGGAGCGGTTTTCATCCGCGGCAAGATCTATGTCGGGGACCGCTGGTTCAGGGGGACCCGGGAGGCCGATGTGCACGAGATTGAGCAGCATCCTCCCATCCGGCAGGAAGGCAACAGCGTCCATATTGATTACGTGAACGTGCAGAACATATCAGTGGACTACGAGATCACCGTGCCCGCCGACACTACCGTCCGAACCCACAGCGGTTCGGGAGACCAGATCATTGAGGGCACGCATGGAAACGTGGAAGTGCAGACCGGTTCGGGCGACGTGAAACTCGCCCATCTCACCGGAGAAGTTCGCCTGCAGACGGGATCCGGCGACGTGCGGGCACATGAGATCTCGGGTCCGGTCAGGGGTGGCGCCGGCAGCGGCGACATCGAAGTGGAAGAAACCGGGCCGGGCGACGTTGACCTGCACACCGGCTCCGGGAACATCAACGTGGGCGGCATTCAGGGCGGCTTCCGTGGCGAGGCGGGCAGCGGCGACATCACGGCCGAAGGCACGCAGAGCGGCGCCTGGGAAATTCGTACGGGATCGGGCAACGTTCGCCTGCATCTACCGGCTAACGCTGCGTTTGATGCCGACATTTCCACCAGTTCAGGCAGCATCGAGGTGAATTCCCCGATTGAGATGACGGTGCAGGGGCGCGTGCAGGAATCGCGGAAACAGATTCGCGGGAAAGTCCGTGGTGGAGGGCCGCTGCTCTCCGTGCGGACTGGATCGGGAGATATTGAAATTCAGTAGCAGGGGCCAGGGATCAGGGACTAGTGGTCAGTGGTCAGTGGTCAGTGGTCAGTGGTCAGTGGTCAGTGATTAGGCGTTAGTAGTCGGTGGCTAGGGAATCAAAAACTGACCACTGATCACTGACCACTTGGGTTTAACACATGTTTCTGAAAGAGCTCATTTCGCAAGGCTGGCAGGCGCTGCTGCGCGACCGGATGCGCTCGGCGCTCACCATGCTGGGCATTGTGTGGGGCCTGGCTTCGGTGGTGCTGCTGCTGGCCTACGGGCAGGGATTGGGCGGAGCCGTGCTCAACGCCTTCCTGAACATGGGCAACAACGTGATCGTCCTGTGGCCCGGACAAACCAGCATGCAAGCGGGCGGCCAGCGGGCCGGCAAGCCGGTCAAGTACGAACTGGAGGATGTGGAAGCGATCCGCGATGAAGTGCCGTTTGTGCGCGCGGTGAGCGGCGAAATTGACCGCGATTTCGGCTTCAAGATCGGCACGCGCGTGGTGTCCATCATGGTGCGCGGCGTGGACCTGCCCTACGGGCAGATGCGGAAACTGGACCTCGCCGACGGCCGCTACTTCGATGAGGGCGATTTCACTGACCATCGCCGGGTCGTAATTCTAGGTTACGAGGCCGCCAAGAAAGTGTTCCAGGGTGCGCCGGGCGCGGGCCAGCATGTGGAGATTGGCGGGCTGGATTTTGAAGTGATCGGGACCATGCGCAACAAGATTCAGGATTCGATGTACCAGGGTCCGGACAACGAGAATGGGTTCATCCCTTTCGCGTTGATGCGCGACCTGAAGAACATTCGCGATCCGGATGAGATCATCATCCAGCCCACGTCGGCGGAACTCAACAAGAAGGCGCTGGCGGCGGTGCGTGAGGTGATCGCGCGCCGGCACCACTTCGACCCCAAGGACGACAAAGCCACGCCGGAGTGGGACACGATCGAAGACCGCGGCATGATCAACGCTTTTTCCTACGGATTGCAGGCCGTGCTGGGATTGATCGGCGCGGTGACACTGGCCGTGGGCGGGATCGGCGTGATGAACATCATGCTGGTGTCGGTCACCGAGCGCACGCGCGAGATCGGTCTGCGCAAGGCCATCGGGGCGCGGCCACGACACATCCTGGTGCAGTTTCTGCTGGAGGCGCTGGTGCTCACATTTATCGGCGGGTTGATCGGGATTACGGTGGCGGAGTTGCTTTCATGGGTGATCCCACCCATGCCGTTGTACGACGAGTTCTACAAGACCGCCGACCACGAAGGCGCAATCTTCCTGCACACTTCGATGAGCGTCATGATCATTTCGTTTGTGATCTTGTCCATGGTGGGCATCGTGTCAGGGTTCTTCCCTGCTTTGAAGGCGTCGCGGATGAATCCGATTGAGGCGTTAAGGTACGAATAGCGGAAGTCTCCTTCCGGACACCGGGCTTGTGCTTTGTGTGGATCGGCCCTATTCGCCTGGTCTCCTCAACATCGTTGGCTTGTAACTCAAGAGATGGAGGACTACGCACCCGAGTCTCTTGACAGGAGCAACCCCCATCGCTCATTATGGCGTCATACGACATAACGATGGACGACATATATGGAACCCTTGCCCCTGACCGAACCGGTGTTGCTCGTCCTATTGAGTCTGGCAGAACAGCCGCGGCACGGTTATTCCATTCTGAAAGATGTGGAGCGGTTGAGCGGCGGGCGCGTGGTTCTCAGCACCGGTACGCTTTACGGTGCACTGCGCCGCCTCCTCAATCAGGGTTGGATTGGGCGGTTCGAAGAGAAAGAAAGCCTGCGCGACCGGCGGGCCTACCGGCTTACCTCACTGGGACGGCGAAATTTGCGGCTGGAAGTTGAGCGGATGAGACATTTGGCGAAATTAGCCGATCTGCGTATCGCGCGCAAGGAGGCCTGATTCCAATGCTGACTTTGTACCGATGCCTTCTGTATCTGTATCCAGCTATCTACCGCCGCGAGTTCGGCGAAGAGATGACTTCGGTGTTCCTCCAAGCCCAGTTGGCAGTAAGAAACGGTAACCTCGCCGCGCGCGTTTCCTTTTGTGCTCGCGAGATTCCGGGCCTGCTGTCCGGCGCTATGCTCGAGCGATTCCACAAAACCACTGGGTCCTACGATTCGATGGCATTCAGGGGGTTCAATGTGCGTCCCGAATTCCAGTTTCCGCGTTTCACGGTTTTCCTGATGTTGGTGATCCTTGCAGGCGTCGTTCTTTCCCTGGAGAAGGCCAGAGGCATTCAGATGAAATATGGAGCAGGCGCCAGCCTTATGTCGGTATGGCCTGCCTTGCCCTGGGCATTGGCACTCATGCTCCTGATCGTGTCAGCCACGGTTGTCCTGGTCTTGGGACTCTTGTTCGCCTTACGGCGCACAGGAGTGCATCGGTTTGCGAACCTGCAGCCCTGGCCGGAACGGAAACAGGCGGACGGAAGTGATGTGCAAGTTTAGGGGGCTGACGGCAGCCTAATCCGAATGTTCCGGCAAGGAGGCCGGCATGACGAGACTGAGACGCTGGATTTCAAGGATCGTTGCCGCTTTCTTCGCGCTGGTGCTTCTGGTCCTGCTGGTAGGTTTCTCGTACGAACAGATTGGGAGAAACCGTGACCCCAGTCGTCTGCCGCACCGGATTGGGCAGGCCGTTGATGTAGGAGGACGCACTCTAAACCTCTACTGTTCGGGCGAGGGCAGTCCGACGGTCATTTTCGAAACCGGCGGCAACGATCCTGGATACGCATGGACGTCGGTGCAAGCCAAAATTGCCAGCTTTGCGCGCGCCTGCTGGTACGATCGCGCAGGCGTGGGTTGGAGCGATCCACCGCCGTCGCCGAGAACCAGCGCAACCGCGGCCAGCGATCTCCATGAAATGTTGAGCCGCGCGACTGTTCCGCCGACGTATGTACTGGTGGGCGCATCCATCGGAGGAGAATACGCGCGCATTTACACCAGCCGTTATCCCCACGAGGTTGCCGGGTTGGTGTTGGTGGATTCGTCGCACCCTGACCAGCAGGAACCGGCATTTATGCTGTCAGCGTTCAACCGCGCGTCGCCGCGTGCACGGGAACTGATCTGCACGGCGCTGCCGTTTATGGCGCGCTTCGGCATTCTGCGATTCATGGCGAGCCGGATGGGCGGTCCCGTTGCCTCACAATCCAGCGCGGAGGGCGAGATATTGGCCAAGCTCAATGCCCAGCCTACGGCGGTAAGAACGGACGCAGAGCAGACATGCGCGGCGACCGACGGCGGCAGATTGGTTCCCACCCTCGGCACTGGAAACCCCGAACTCGACAACGCCGCGCGGGATGCGGGCAGCCTGGGCGATCGCCCGCTGGTGGTGCTGACGGCGGGAAGATACTGGGCTCCTCCGGGGTTGGAAAAGCAGGCAGCGGACTATCACGAAATCTGGATTCATCAGCTGCAGGCCAGCCTGGCGCGGCTTTCCACGCGCGGGCGGCAAGTGGTGGTGGACGCGCATCACGACATGGAAGAGGCCCCGGACGCGGTGGTGACGGCGACACGGCAGGTGGTGAATGAAGTGCGTGGAGAGAAGTAGAGGAAGCGATTACCACCGTGCCTTGACGCGCGGCTGGCGCGCAAATTAACTTCGCTGTACGTAGTTTTGTGTGCGGAATTTGGTCTTCCAGCGAGGGAACGTTGCCGCATCGTCCAATCATTACTCTCACCACCGATTTCGGGATCAACGATCATTTTGTGGGCACGATGAAGGGCGTCATTCTCGACATCGTTCCCGAGGCCGAGATCGTGGATATTTCCCACGCCGTGCAGGCCTTTGACGTGCTCGACGGCGCGCTGGCGATTTCCCAGTCGTATTCCTACTTTCCCAACGGAACCATCCACATGGTGGTGGTGGACCCGGGGGTGGGCACGGAGCGGCGACCGATCCTGGCCTCGAGCGACGGATATTTTTTCGTCGCGCCCGACAACGGCGTGCTCTCCATGGTGTACGCGCGGGAAGAACGCATTCACGTGCGGCATATCACTTCGGAACACTATTTCCGGCAGCCGGTGAGCCAAACTTTCCATGCGCGCGATGTGTTTGCCCCCGTGGCGGCGTACCTGGCCAAGCAGGTGGATTCGCACAAATTCGGAGACGAGATCGAAGACTACGTGCGCTTTGCCGCTCCCCGGCCCAAGCTGGTTGGCGAGAACCGGCTGCGTGCCGTGGTTCTGAAAGTGGACCGGTTCGGCAACCTAATCACGAACGTGACTCCCGAAGATGTGCCCACGCTGTTTGCGGCTCCGCCGGCGGCGTTCAAAATAGTTGTGGGCAGCCGCGAGATTAAAGATATCCGGGCGGCCTACGCCGAGGGCGCTCCGGGAGAAGTGTTCGGCATTCTGGGAAGCATGGGATATCTGGAGATCGTGGCCAACCGCGCGGCTGCGGCGCAGATCACCGGCGCCGGCAAAGGCAGCGAAGTCAGCATTTTTCTAGGCGAGGCTGCGGCGGCGGGCAAGGGAGCTTAGCAGCTCTCAGTTCTCAGTTCTCAACCGTCAGTTTTTCAATCCTCACTTGTCAGTTTGGTCCTCAGTCCTCAGTTCTCACACGGAGCTAAGAAGGTCTGGGTTTGCTGAGAGCTGACAACTGAGAACTGGGATCTGCACTTAGGAACTCTTGGGTTTGGGATGAACGTAGCGGTCCATCTCCCCGGTCCATTTGAGAAAGCGCCACAGCTCGCGGCGCTCCCGCCACACGAATTCCCAGAATTCCAGGAACCCGATCTTCGCCATCTTCACGCCAGTGTAGGTTTCGATGCGCCACAGCAGATAGGGGCTCCGCCAGGGGGCCAGACGATGACCGCGCGTGGCGTTCCACAAGAAGCGAAGCATGCAGCGCATGCTGCCATCATACCTATAAAGTCGGTGCCACATCCCTAAAGGCGCGGCCGGGCATGTTAGAATCCTGGCTCCGCCTGGGATCTTCCCGAATGTCTGACGCAAACGCCCGCCAGAGGGCCCGCCAACAAGCCGAGGACCACTACTACGCCGCGCTCGACCTGATGGCCAACGGCGATCTGGAACAATCCGTGGCCGCGTACCGGGAGTCTCTCAACACCGACCCCACGTTTACCGAGGCCATGCACGGACTGGCACGGGCCCTGCAGGATCTCGAGCGCTACGATGAGGCCATCGCGGTGGCGCAGCAGATCGCGGCACTTGATCCCGATGACGTGCTCGCCCATACCAGCCTGTCGGTGCTGTATCAGAAGAAGGGGATGATTCCCGAGGCCGAAGCGGAAGGCGCCAAGGCACGGGTGCTGGGGTGGAAGCAGCAGTTGAAGAAGGGCAGCTCTTAGCTATTGGCTCTTACAATCCGTACTTCTTCATCAAATGCCGGAACGAGCGGTAGGAGATGCCGAGCACATCGGCCGCTTTGGTTTGCACGCCGCCGCTGTGGTTGAGAGCGTTCTGCAGAAGCGAGCGCTCAATGCCGGCCACGTAGTTTTCCATCCCAACACCTTCGGGAAGAACCGCATCGCCGCTGATTTCGGGCAGAGTTCCGCCGCCAGCCGAGGCGGCCGCGGCGCGGGCTTTGGGGCGCTCGACGGGCAGTTCCACTCGCAGTTCCTCGCCGGTTTCGAGGGCGACAGCGCGCTCCACGGTGTTTTCCAGCTGTCGGACGTTGCCCGGCCAATCGTAGCCGCAGAGAGCGTCGAGCGATGCGGCGTGGACGCGTAATATGCTCCGCCCCGCGGCGCTCGCATATTTCTTGAGGAAGTGGTTCACCAGCAGCGGAACGTCTTCCGGACGCTCGCGCAAGGGCGGCACGCGGATGGGGATCACGCTCAGCCGGTAGTAGAGGTCTTCGCGGAACAGGTTCTCGGCGATGGCCTTGTCGAGTTCGCGGTTGGTGGCAGCGATCACGCGCACGTCAATCGGAATTTCGCTGGTGCCGCCGACCGGACGCACGGTGCGCTCCTGCAGTACGCGCAGCAGTTTCACCTGCATGGCCAGCGTCATCTCGCTGATTTCGTCGAGGAAGATCGTGCCCCCGTCCGCTACTTCAAACAGCCCGCGCTTGTTCTGGCTGGCTCCGGTAAACGCGCCTTTGACGTAACCGAACAGCTCGCTTTCCAGCAGGGTTTCGGGAAAGGCACCGCAGTTGACGGAAACGAACGCTTCGGCCGCACGGGGCGAACACACGTGGACGGCGCGGGCGACCAGTTCCTTGCCCGTCCCGCTTTCGCCGTGGATCAGGACCGTGCTGGCAGTGGAAGCCACGATCCGCACCGTCTGTTTGAGTTTCTCCATGGCCGCGCTGGAACCGATGATGTTGTCGAGCGAGTTGTGGGTCGCGGCGTCGCGGCGCAGGGCGAAGTTCTGCTTGCGCAGGGCGATTTTTTCGAGAGAGCGCTTGATCGCCAGCTTGATCTCATCCACCAGGCCGGGACTCTTGCGAATGTAGTCGGACGCGCCTCCGGCCTTCACGGCCTCCACCGCGGCCTCGTAGTCGTCTACCGCGGTCATCAGAATCACGGCGGAGTCGGGCGAAACGCGATGCGCATGGCGCAGCACTTCAATGCCGTCCACGTTGGGCATCTTGATGTCGGTGATGATGACGTCGTAAAGGGCGCCATCAATCTTGCTCTTGGCCGCCTGCCCGGCCTGCACCGTCTCGATGCGGTAGCCTTCGCGGCGGAGGGAGATGTCGAGCATCTCGCAAATCGAGCGTTCGTCGTCGCAGACCAGAATGTTAGCCATGCAACCTCCCTCCGGCTGCCGCAGCCATGGGGTGCGCGGCCTGGGCTGGCTGGCGAACGCTCTCGGGGATGGAGCCGGAGGCCGACGCGGTTCGCTCGGCCTCGAGGCGACGCAGCCTCAGGATCAGGCTGGTTCCCTGCCCGGGTTTGGATCGCGCCCAGACTTTGCCTTCGTGCGCCTGCACGATCTGGTACACGATCGCCAGCCCCAGCCCGGTCCCGCCCTCAAAGCCGGACTGGAACGGCTCGAAAATCTTTTCCACCTGCTGCGGCGTCATGCCGGTTCCGGTGTCAATGAAGGAAATCTGCCAGTCGGCGCCCTGGGCTTCGACCGCCACGGTCAGGCTTCCTCCGTTTTTCATGGCGCGGACAGCGTTTTCGCAGAGGTTCCAGAACACCTGCTTGAGTTTGTCCCCGTCGGCGAGGGTGAGTGCCTGGTGGACCGCAAACTTGCGCTCGATTCTGATCCCGGTGTTCTCGGCCGTCATGCGGTGTTCCATCAGAGTCAGGGTGTCTTCGACCAGTTGGATCAGATCCACCTGGTCGAAGTGATATTGCTTGGTGCGGGAGTATGCCAGGAAGTCGGTAATGATGCTGTTCAGCCGGTGCGATTCGCGAGTGACGATGTCGAGCAGGCGGCGGTGCTCCTCGTTCATTTCGGGAACTCCGGAGAGCATGCTGACCGAGCCGGCAATGGAAGTCAGGGGATTGCGGATTTCATGCGCGATCGCCGCCGCCAGCCGGCCCACCGCTGCGAGGCGGTCCTGGATGCGAACTTCACGCTCCAGCCGGCGAATCTCGGTAAGGTCGTCGAAGGCGTAGACAAATCCGAGTTCTGCGCGCTCCGGCACGGTCAGAGACGCTACACGCACGCGGAAGGTTTTGCGGAATGTTCCGGGTGCCTCGAAGCGGACCTCGGCATGGGGATGGGGCGACTCCACGCTGGGCAGCGCATCGAGAAACAACTCCTGTACCGGCATGCCCAGCAGTTCGGTGGCAGCGCGGTCCATCAGCTTTTGCGCAGCCGCATTCGCCAGGGTGATGCGGCCGTCCAGGCCAGTGGTGATGAGGCCGCTGCTGACGGAGTGAATGATGTTTTCGTGCAGGGCCTGCAGGTTCTCCAGCGCTCCGCTGGCGTCCTTGAGTTGCACTCCCACCTGGCGCAACTTGGCCGTGAGCAATCCCGCCAGGTAAGCCACCGCCAGGAAGGCAAACAGATTAACGAAGATGATCGCCTGCAGAGCCTTCAGGCCGGGATGCGTGGTGCAATAGGAGGGAACGACACCGTAGTAGTTCAGTTCCAGCACTGTACCGTAGAGAATGAAGGCTAGCGCAGCCACCAAGTGCGCCCAGACCCGCGGCAGCAGCACGCTGGCGACGATAATCACCAGCGGGTAGAGAAAGTTCAGGGAGCTGTCCCAGCCTCCAGTTTCGTGAACCACCAGGCTGACCAGAACCAGGTCGGTCACAACCTGCAGCGAAGCCTGCAAGCGGTGCTCCGGCCACAAAGTCAGCAGGAGCACGTAGAACAGAGACAGGCTGTACCAGAACAGGATGGTGCTGACGAACAGGCGCAGCGGCAGCGGGGCCGGACTGAACCGGGCCACCACCACTTCGATGCCCAGCAGCAAAGTCAGGATGAGAATGCGGACCCGGACCAGCCAAGCCAGCCAATTGCGTTCGTCAAACGTGGAATGCATTACGATCCCGATGGAGAAAGTTTCAAGGTTTCAAGGTTTCAAGGTTTCAAGGTTTCAAGGTTTCAAGGTTTCAAGGTTTCAAGGTTTCAAGGTTTCAAGGTTTCAAGGTTTCAAGGTTTCAAAGTTTCAGCGGCGTTGTACATCCGAGCCTTGAAACTTCGAAACCTTGTCACTTTGAAACCTTTCGTTAGCCGGCCAACTTGGCGATCATGGCGAACAGCGGCATGTAGAGCGAAATCACGATGCCACCGATGGTGATGCCCAGCATGCCGATGATCAGCGGTTCCAGCATCGCCAGCATGTCTTTCGTAGCCGCGTCCACTTCTTCTTCGTAGAAATCGGCGATCTTCTGCAGCATGGAATCCATCGCTCCAGTGGCTTCGCCGACGCCGATCATCTGCGTGACCATGTTGGGGAACACGCCGCACTCGCGCAGCGGGTCCACAATGGTGCGGCCCTCTTCGATCGCCTTCCGCACTTTGAGCAGCGCTTCTTCCAGCACCGCGTTGCCCGAAGTCTTGGCGGTGATGGTCAGGCCCTCGAGGATGGGCACGCCCGAGGTGATCAGGGTTCCCAGCGTACGGGTAAACCGGCCGACCGCGATCTTGCGCAGCAGGGTGCCCAACACCGGCAGGGACAACAGGCCCTTGTCGAAGTAGTAGCGGCCGCGCGGGTGCTTGCGGATCTGCTTCATACCAAAGACCAGGCCGACACCGCCCCCGAGGAAGACCCACCAGAAGGTCTGCACAAAACCGCTCAGTCCAATGACGATGCGAGTGGGAAGAGGCAGGGTAACGCCCAACCCGGCGAACAGGTTGGCGAAGATGGGTACCACCCATTTGAGCAGCGCTCCGACAATCAGGATCGCGATCGATACCACGGCGACGGGATAGATCAGCGCCGACTTCACGGCCGAGCGCAGGCGAACCGCCTTTTCCACGTAAGCCGCCAGACGCTGCAAAATGATGTCCAGGATACCGCCGGTTTCACCGGCCTCGATCATGTTGGTGGTGAGGTCGTCGAAAACGTTGGGATACTGGCGCATGGCGTTGGCCAGCGTGGCGCCGCCTTCCACCGTGGTGCGCACCCCGGTCAGCGTCTTCTGGAAGGTCGGATTCTCCTGGTTTGCCGCCAGAATCTCCAGACACTGCACCAGAGGCAGACCGGCGTCAATCATGACCGAGAACTGGCGGAAGAAAACCGCGATGTCCTTGACCGCGACCTTGCTCGTGCCAAATGTGGGCATCGAGAATTCCTTGCCTTTTTCGCGAATGGCTCCCGGGGTGATGCGCTCGCGGCGCAATGCCTGCGCCAGGGCCTGCTTGTTGGCGGCCATCCGCTCTCCGGAAATCTTCTGTCCGCCGGCGTCCTTGCCGGAAAATGTAAAGACTGGCATGGTATTACCCTCTCCTCACTGAACGTTCCTTGTCTGATCGAATCTGTATTCCTGCAACTCTTGCTGCTCTAGTGCTTGGAGGGAGCAGCTCCTCTGGCCATCGTCTGCCCGGCCGCGGTGGGGCGGTTCAACAAGCTGGCCCCACGGTTGATCATTTCCTGCAGTTCGTCCTGATTGCTGGAACGCGCGATGGCCACTTCCAGAGAGATCTGCTTCTGGAAGTAGGCGGTGGCCAGCGACTGGTTGAACGTCTGCATGCCGAACTTGTCCTGGCCCGATTGCATGGCGGAGTAGATCTGGTGAATCTTGTCTTCCCGGACCAGGTTGCGCACCGCGGCGTTCGGCACCAGGACTTCCATGATCATGGCCCGGCCCCGGCCGTCAATGCGCTGGAGCAGGCTCTGGCACATGATGCCTTCCAGCACGAGCGAAAGCTGGGCGCGGATCTGCGGCTGCTGGTGCGCCGGGAACACGTCAATGATGCGGTTGATGGTCGAGGTTGCCGAGTTGGTGTGCAACGTGCCGAAGGTGAGGTGGCCGGTTTCCGCAATGCGCAGGGCCGATTCAATGGTTTCCAGGTCGCGCATTTCGCCAATCAGCACCACGTCGGGATCTTCACGAAGGGCGGCGCGCAGAGCGTCGCCGAAGCTCTTGGTGTCGGCGTGCAGTTCGCGCTGGTTGACCACGCAGTTCTTGTTCATGTGGACAAACTCGATCGGGTCCTCGATGGTGAGAATGTGGTCGTGGCGCTCGCTGTTGATCTTGTCAATCATGGCCGCGAGGGTGGTGGACTTGCCCGATCCGGTCGGCCCGGTGACCAACACCAGACCACGCGGCTTGTCGCACAGCTTGCTCACCACCGCCGGCAAGCCAAGCTGGTTGAACGACTTGATCTCGAAGGGAATGAGACGGAACACCGCAGCCGTGGCGCCGCGCTGGTTGAACACGTTGGCACGGAAGCGGGCCAGTCCCTTCAAGCCGAAAGAAAAGTCGAGTTCGAGGCTTTCCTCGAAGCGATGCTTTTGGGAATCGGTCATGACGCTGTAGGCCATTTGCTTGGTCTCGGCCGGCGTCAGTTGCGGCAGATCGAGCGGCACCAGGTGCCCGTGGACTCGAATCTGCGGCGGCGAGTTGGTGGTGATGTGCAGATCGCTGCCGTTCATTTCCAGCATTCTTTTGAGCAGATCGCTTAACGACAAACCCATAAACAGTTCCTTCCTCTCTCAGCTCGATACTTGCATTCCCTACTAGTGAATCGTCTCGCGGGCGACTTCCTCGAGCGTGGTCATGCCGGCGGCAACTTTGATCAATCCACTGCGCCGGAGCGTAATCATGCCGCGCTCGATGGCCTTCTTTTTCAGTTCCACTGCCGAGGCGCCGACGAGCACCAGTTCACGAATCTCGTCGTCCACCTCCATGACCTCGTAGAGACCGCAGCGTCCCTTGTAGCCGGTGTTGTTGCAGATGCTGCAGCCCTTACCCTTCTGAATCTTGATGGTCTTGGCTTCCTCGGGGGTGAATCCTTCCTCAATCAGGGTCTGCACCGGCACTTCCACCGGCTCGGTGCAGTCTTTGCAGATGCGCCGGACCAGCCGCTGTGCGCAGATCAGGTGAACCGAAGTCGCGACCAGGAAAGGTTCGATGCCCATGTTCATCAGGCGGGTGATGGTTTCCGGAGCGCCGTTGGTGTGCAGCGTGGAGAGCACCAGGTGGCCCGTGAGCGCGGCCTTGATGGCGATTTCCGCAGTCTCGAAGTCACGGATTTCGCCCACCAGAATGATGTTGGGATCCTGCCGCAAGAAGGACCGCAGGGCAGCGGCAAAATTCAGACCGATCTGCTCCTTCATCTGCACCTGGTTGACGCCGTGCAACTGGAACTCGACCGGATCCTCCGCCGTCATGATGTTGGTGTCGGGCTGGTTGAGCCGGGAAATCGAGGAGTACAGCGTGTTGGTCTTGCCCGATCCGGTAGGCCCCGTGACCAGCACCATGCCGTACGGCTTGAGAATGGCTTTTTCGAACTTCGTCAGCGACTCCTGTTCGAAGCCGAGCTTGGTCATGTCCAGCCGCAGGTTCTCTTTGTCGAGCAACCGGAGCACGATCTTTTCGCCCCACAGGGTGGGAAGAGTGCTGACGCGGAAATCGAGCTGTTTCTTGCGGCCGCCGATGTTCATCTTCAGCATGATGCGGCCGTCCTGGGGCAGACGCTTTTCGCTGATGTCGAGCTTGGCCATGATCTTCAGGCGCGAGATGATCGCATCCCTCAGCTTCATGGGAGGCGACATGATCGCCTGCAGCACGCCGTCAATGCGGAACCGGACTCGAAATTCCTTTTCGTAAGGCTCGATGTGGATGTCGCTGGCGCCCCGCTTGACGGCATCGCCCAGCACCACGTTGACCAGCTTGACCACGGGAGCTTCGTCGGCAGCCTTCTCCAGTTCCGAAAGCCCCATCTCCTGTTCGTTCTGCTCACCCAGTTCGACGTCTTCATCGCTCATCTCCGACATGGACTGCATCACGGCTTCAAGGTCTTCTTCCTTGGTCGCGCCGTATGCCTTGTCAATACCGGCCAGGATGGAGCTTTCCGAGGCCACCACCGGCTCGATATTGAAGCCGGTCATGAACTTGATGTCGTCCATGGCAAAGACGTTCGTCGGATCCACCATGGCGATGGTCAGCGACGCGCCCACGCGACTCAACGGAAGAATCTGGTAGCGCTTGGCGGTTTCGAAAGGAATCAGCTTGACGACGGCCGGGTCAATTTCGAAATAGGAGAGATTGATAGCGGGAACGCCGTACTGCCGGGAGAGAAAATTGGTGACGTCTTCATCCGTGAGGAAGCCGAGCTTCACCAGGGCGGAGCCCAGGCGGCAGCTTTGTTCCTTCTGCACCTTATTCGCTTGTTCCAACTGCTCTGGGGTAATGATCTTCTCTTTGACCAGAAGATCACCCAGCCGTTGAGACATACGTCGCTCTCCTATCCACGTGGGTGGAACGATTGCCTGAGGCTTGCTCAGGCAGTAACGCAAGCGGCTGCCTAAAGTTTGGGAGAGAAATGCAGCTCACCCGCGTTGACATAAATTGTCAACGCAAGCGGGTTACCGCACCAGTAACTTTGGTACTTGGACCTGAACGGGAGGTTCTGTGACTGCGCTCACTCTGCCGGAACACCGCGCCAAATGCTTGTTTTTCGCAGGAGATAAAGGATCGGACAGCTCAGGTACATGCACTTCAGTAAGTACCGCCCGAGGTGCAAGATGGGTCGCACCCAAGGTCGCTGGAGTTCGGTTAGACTCGGCGTTTAGGTTTTCCTAATGCCGCCGTCGCGCAAAGAGAACGAAGTCCGCCACTACTATCGCGTTCTGAATCGGACCTGGGGCGCCCAGCACTGGTGGCCGGCAGATTCGCGCTTTGAAGTCGTCGTCGGAGCGTACCTGACGCAGAACACTGCCTGGACCAATGTGGAACGCGCGCTCGCCAACCTGCGTTCCGCGGAGTTGTTGAATGTCGAAGGGATCCGGCGCGTCGCAATTTCAAGGCTGGAGAAACTGGTTCGGCCCTCGGGATATTTCCGCCAGAAAGCGAGGCGGCTGAAAACGTTCCTGGCCTTCCTCGACACGAAATACGCTGGATCGCTGGACCAGCTATTTGCTCAGCCGACCGCCAAGCTGCGCGAAGAATTGCTCCAGTTGAACGGCGTGGGACCGGAAACGGCGGATTCGATCCTGCTCTATGCCGGGAATCATCCTGTGTTTGTGGTGGACGCCTACACTCGACGCATCCTCGCCCGGCACGAAATCCTGCCGGAACAAGCCGATTACGATGAGGTTCGGGAGTTATTCGAGCGCGCGCTGGGGCGGGTTGCGCGGCACCAAGGACAAACGGCCGCCAACTCAGCCCCACTTGAGTCCGGGTTCCGCGGAGCCTCTCACCCTCCGTCTGCCATGAGCACCGCGCCGCGCACGACGCTGGTTCAGGTCTACAACGAGATGCACGGCCTGATCGTCAGGGTGGGCAAGCACTATTGTGGAAAATCACAGCCCAAATGTGACGGATGTCCTTTACAACCATTCTTGCCTGGCGCTAAGTGATCAGTAAGAAGGTGCAGGCAGGCCTATGCGAATTCACTGGCATGTTGGAGTCCTGGCCGCATGCTTGGCCGCGGCCGCCGTAAATCCATCTTCACCAGTACCGTTGCGGCGCGCGGCTGACCAGTCAGGCGTGCTGGTGGGCGCTGCGGTGCGCCCCAGTCTGTTTTCCGAGCCTGCTTACTCGGAGACTCTGGCTCGCGAATACAGCATGGTTGAGCCTGAGGATGCGATGAAGTGGTGGGTGGTGCGCGGGAAGGCAGGCTCGTTTGACTTCCAGCAGGGCGACGAGGTGGTTCGCTTCGCGCAGGCTCATGGAATGAAAGTCCGCGGTCACTGCCTGGTTTGGGATCACAACAATCCCGACTGGCTCACGCAAGGCCGTTTCACCACGGCACAACTGGCGGCGCTGTTGCAGGAACACATCACCACGGTGATGAGGCACTACGCCGGTCAGGTTTTTGCTTGGGACGTGGTCAATGAAGCCCTGGATGAGAACGGCCGCCCCAAAGATTCTCCCTGGTATAACCAACCCGGCATCGGGTTCTCCGGGAAGGGGACGGCGTACATTGAGCAGGCGTTTCGCTGGGCGCGCGAGGCCGACCCGCAGGCGCTGCTGTTTTACAACGAGGCGGAAGGTGAGAAACTCAGCCGCAAGTCGGATGCGATTTACGCGATGGCGAAGGACTTCAAGCGCCGAGGAGTGCCCATTGATGGCGTCGGACTGCAGATGCACATCTTTCACCTCGACCTCGACGCGGCCTCCCTCGCCGCAAATATAGCCCGCCTGACCGCGCTCGGCCTTCAGGTTCACATCACGGAGCTCGACGTCTCCCTACCCTTGGACGCAGGCGGAAATCTGGCGAGTAGGGATCTGCTGCGCCAAGCGGAAATATACCGTGGCGTTGTCCGGGCGTGTTTGCAAACTCCGGGCTGCACCGCAGTTCAGACCTGGGGATTCACCGACAAATATTCGTGGATCGGCTCCCACTCGCACGGCACGCAGGGCGCGGCCCTGCCCTTTGACCGAAGCTATAAGCCAAAACCCGCCTACGATGCGATGCTGGAGGAGATCTCTGGCAAAACACGGTGAATGAACGGCCGGTCCATTCCGAAGCCCGCCGGCCGGTTCTTTCAGCAAAGCATGCGCCTCGCCCCCTTGGCCCTGCATCTATAATGAGTTGCACATCCGAGGACCTGCAGTCTGTTTCATTGCGGCCTGCGCCCGGACGTCAGAAGACAAGTGGCACAACCGGTCCCAACCCGCCCTGAGAAGACCTCCTACCGCAAGCAGGTCCTCATCCTGCTGGCCATTTCGGTGTTTTTGTTGCTCGCCATCCTGGTTTCGCAAACCGCATTTGACCAGACCATCCTGCAACCGGAGAACAACCAGCAAACCGTCCTGCTCTATGCGCTCTCGCTGCTGGTCTCGCTTTTGTTCGTGGCGCTGTTTTTTGTCCTGGCGCGGAATCTGCTGAAGCTGCTGGCCGAGCGCCGCATTGGAGTGCTGGGATCGAAGTTCCGCACCCGCATGGTTGCGGGTGCGCTTCTTTTGTCGTTTGTCCCAGTCATCGTGATGTACTGGTTTGCCTATGGCCTGATGAATCGCTCAATTGACAAGTGGTTTTCGACGCCGGTGGAAGAAGTCCGCGCCGATACCCAGGCCATGGCTTCGCTGCTGGCCCGCTACGGCATGCAGAATGCGCGCGCCGAGGCCGCAGCCATCGCGGCGTCGCCGGAGATCGAGCGCGCTTTCTCCGGCCACGGCTTTGCTGGCGTGGTCAGCGAGTTCCAGCGCCACGAACTGACCTTGCAGGGCGGATTTGCCCTCGCGGTGCGCAACGGCGACGCGGAAGCCGCCTTCAACGCGCCGGCCCCGTGGCCGGTTTTGAAGTCCAGACTCCCGCTGGCCGACGCGGCGGCAGGACATCCGGCCCAGTTCACATGGCAGCAGACCGAATACACGCTGGGCAGTGTTCCGATGCAAGGCGGAGGCCTCATTTTGGTGGCGATTCCGCTTCCGCGCGAGTTTTCGCAGACGGTGCACCAGGTCGAGGCCAGCCAGGCGCGATATTTTCAGCTCAGCGCAGAACGCAAACGGGTGCGCCGCACCTACATGCTGCTTCTCCTGCTGCTCACGGTCATCGTTCTTTTTGTTACGACCTGGCTGGCTCTGTTCCTCGCTAAGCTGGTGACGCGGCCTCTCGCCGCTCTGGCCGAAGCCACCCAGGAAATCTCGCGGGGGCGCCTTGACTATCGGGTCGAAGTCAGCGCGGCCGACGAGATCGGAGACCTGGTTCGCTCCTTCAATCGCATGGCCGAGGACCTGGAAGCCAGCCGCCGGCAGATTGACGCTTCCAGCCGGGACCTGAGTGCAGCAAATGCGGAACTCGATCAACGGCGACGCCAGATGGAGACCATCCTCGAGAGCATTCCGACCGGCGTGCTCTCCCTGGACGTCGGCCGCCACGTCACCCACATCAACCAGGCGCTGCTGCGCATGTTCCATCCCGACGCGCAGCACGACGGCACGGCACAGGTTCTGCGGGGCGCTTCGCTGGGGGAGATATTCCCGGCCGAAGTTTTGGAGGATTTCGAGCCGCTGCTGCGGCGCGCCGACCGCATGGGCGTTACTACCAGCCAGATGGAGATGCAGTTATCCCACCGGTCCTTGAATGTTGCCGTCACAGTGGCGACTCTGCGGCATCAGGGAAAAGGTTCAGGATATGTAGTTGTGTTTGAAGATCTCTCAGACCTGTTGAAGGCGCAGAAGCAGGCTGCGTGGCGGGAAGTGGCGCGCCGCGTGGCGCACGAAATCAAGAACCCGCTCACGCCCATCGCACTGTCGGCTGAGCGCATTCAGCGCCATCTGGACCGGGCCAAGCCCGACGATCCCGCGTCCCTCGCCGTGGTTCGTTCTTGCGCGGAAACCATTGCGGGGGCGGCCGAGACCGTGCGCCGTCTGGTGGACGAATTTTCCACGTTGGCGCGCTTCCCGGTGGCCAACCCCCAACCCGCCGACATCAACGATGTTATCGAAAACGCGCTCTCGATGTTCAACGACCGGCTCGATGGGATTGGCCTGCACAAGTCCCTGGCCGCGGACCTGCCCAAAGTGATGGCCGACAGCGAAGCCATCAAGCGCGCCGTGGCCAACCTGGTGGATAACGCAGCCGAGGCCGTGCAGGATTCCATGGTGCGCGAAATCCAGATTTCGACCACGCTGGTGGCCAGCCACGACGCGGTGGAGATCACAGTTGCCGACACCGGCCACGGCGTGACCCGCGAGCTCAAGGAGAAACTCTTCCTGCCTTATTTCTCCACCAAGAAGCGCGGCACCGGCCTTGGCTTGGCCATCGTGAGCCGAATCGTGGAGGACCACCATGGCTCCATCCGAGTGGAGGAGAATCATCCCGTGGGCACGCGCTTCATCGTTGAACTGCCGGTGGTGCCCGAATCCACGCCCGTAGTGACTGCTGCCCAACATGCATAGCGTTCTTATCGTTGACGATGAAGCGGGGATTCGCGAGTCCCTGTCCGGCATACTGGCCGACGAAGGCTACGCCGCCTCGTCCGCGGAGAGCGGCGAGGCTTGCCTCGACATGCTGAGCAGAACCCCTATTGATGTAGTGCTGCTCGATATCTGGCTGCCCGGCATTGATGGGCTGGAGACCCTCGAGAGAATTCGCCAAATCGAAAATGCTCCCGAAGTGATCATGATTTCCGGGCACGGAAGCATCGAGACGGCCGTACGCGCCACCAAACTGGGCGCCTACGACTTCCTGGAAAAGCCGCTCTCTCTGGAAAAGACGCTGATCCTGGTCAAGAACGCCATTGATTCCAAGAAGCTCCGCCGAGAAAACGTCGAACTGAAAAAGCAGCTTCAGGCCAGGAGCATCATCGTTGGCGACAGCATCCCGACGAAGGCGCTGCGCCAGCAAATTGGCCTGATGGCGCCGACCAACGGACGCGTGCTGATCTATGGCGAATCGGGCACGGGCAAGGAGCTTGTCGCCCATGCCATCCACGCCCAGAGCCTGCGCAAGGACGAGACCTTTGTAGAGGTGAACTGCGCCGCGATTCCGGAAGACTTGATCGAGAGCGAACTGTTCGGACATTACAAGGGTTCGTTCCCCGGAGCGGCGACAGACAAGGAAGGCAAGTTTCAAAAGGCTCATGGAGGCACCCTGTTCCTCGATGAGGTGGGCGATATGAGCCTGAAGACGCAATCCAAAGTGCTGCGGACACTCGAGGAACAACGCTTTACGCCGGTGGGGAGCGGAGAAACGATCACGGTAGATGTTCGAGTAATCGCTTCCACCAACAAAGATCTGGAGGAAGAAATCTCGCGTGGCAACTTCCGCGAGGATCTTTTCTACCGGCTCAACGTGATTCCCTTCTTCGTTCCGGCGCTGCGCGAACGCCGGGAAGATGTTCCGCTGCTGGCGCGGCACTTTCTGAAGGAACTGGCCTCGATGTACGGGCGGCGCCCGCGAGAAATTACGGACGACGCGATAGAGGCCCTGATGCGTTACTCCTGGCCGGGCAATGTTCGCGAACTGCGCAATGTGATCGAGCGCATCGTGATCATGAATCCCACGACCACACGCTTCGACGCCAAGCATTTACCGCCCCTGGTCTACCGTGACGGCAGCCGGCGCGCGCCGAAAACGGAATTCTCCACCCTGCACCAGGCGCGCGACGCCTACGAGCGCGACTACATCCTCAAGACGCTCGACCAGAACCACGGCAACGTCAGCCGCACCGCGGAAGTGCTGGGGCTGGAGCGCAGCCATCTGTACCGGAAGATGAAGGCGCTGGGGATTGCCGCGAAAGAGTAGCTTCGGCCCCGGCGACCTTGCGGCCCGGCCTTCAGATGTGGATTACCGCTTCACCATGTGAATCTCGGTGCCGTTCTTGTGAAACTGCACCTCGTCCATGAGCTGGTTGATCAGAAAAATTCCACGACCGTGGTTGGAAAACAAGTTCTCGCCCATGGTACAAGCGGGAATCGCGTTGGGGTCAAATCCGGCGCCGGGATCGCGCACAATAATCAGGATACCGCGCTGGTCGTCTGTAGCCACCAGGCATTCGATGACCTTGTTGGGGTCTTCCTTTGCGCCGTGAACGACGGCGTTAGCCAGGGCTTCCAGCAGAGAAAGCTCGATGGCGTCTTCCTTGCCGTCCGCGCATTTCATCTGGCGCACGGCTTCCATCACCTGTGCCACAACCGGGTCCACGGAATTGCGGTCAGCCGCAAGCGTGACCCGCACGCGCAGGCTCAGCTTTTCTGGATCGAAATCGTACTCCGGCAGGTGTTGCTCGGGAGAATCCCCAGATACCATGATTAGGGTCCGTTGGTCCTTGTCCGCCCTCAAGGGCAGAGCTTTTGATGATTCTAGCGGTAAAGCGCCAAATCCCGCAATGACCGCACCCTCCAACCTGGGCACCAGCAAAGACATAACTTCAGCCTCTCGTAGAGTTTCGACGCCTCTCCGGTGCTCGGCTCGTCGGCGCGGCATGCTCAGTCATGCGGTCCGTCATGCGTTGTTCCAGCTGCCTGCGCCAGTCGAGTTCCTCCACAAAGGCACGGGAGTCGCGCCATCCCGCCTCCACCTTGACGTAGAGTTCCAGGAAGACCTTCGTGCCGAGCATGCGCTCCATCTGCAGCCGGGCGGATGTGCCGATCTTCTTCAGCATCTGGCCTCCCTTGCCGACCAGAATTCCTTTCTGGCCTTCGCGCTCGCAATAGATGGTCGCCGCGATTCGCGCGAGCCTCGCGCCTTCCTCGAAGTTGTCCACTATCACCGTCGTAGCGTAGGGAAGCTCTTCGCTGGTGTTCAACAACACCTGCTCGCGGATGATTTCCGCCGCCATGAAACGAGCCGGCTGGTCGGTGACTTGATCTTCGGGAAAGTATGCAGGGCCGGCCGGCAGAATCGAGATCACGTTCTCTAACAGCACGTCGAGCCCGCGGCGCTTGAGCGCGGAAATTGGGATCACCTCGGTGAAGTCATAGAGCTTGCGATACTCCTCGATGAGAGGCAGCAGCCTGGCCTTCTCGCGGATCAGGTCAACCTTGTTCAGGACCAGGAATGCCTTCGTGCCAGACTTCTTCAGCAGATCGAGCGCGAACTGATCGCGCGGATCGAACTTGTGCGTTACGTCCATCATTATAAGCACGAGGTCGCAGCCTTCCATGGCTTCGCGCACTTCGACCATCATCTTGCGGCCCAGAGAACTGTCGGGCTTGTGTACCCCGGGCGTATCCAGGAGCACGATCTGCCCGCCACCCTTGCCGTTGCGCTTGGGAACGTGGACGACACCCTGAATGCGGTTGCGCGTGGTCTGCGGCTTGGGCGAAATGATTGCCAGCTTTTCGCCCACGAGCGCGTTGAGCAGCGTGGACTTGCCCGCATTGGGGCGGCCAAGAATACATACGAAACCGGAGCGAAAGGGCATAAAAGATGGAGACCTCTTACTTGGGACGTCAGACCTTAGGGTCTGACTTGTAGGCTGAGGTTTGAGGTCTGAGGTCTGACTATATCAGCTTCATCTGCTGCGGTTGCACGGTGGTCACGCGCACCCGCTCGACCTTGCGGTCGGTTGACTCCACGACCTCGAAGCGCAGGCCGTCTTCCTCAACAACTTCTCCCTTGCGCGGAATCCTTCCGGCCAGTTCGCTGACCAGGCCGGCGATGGTGGCGGACTGCTTGCCTTCCGGTTTGGTGCCGAAGAGTTCATCGAGCCGGTCCAGATCCATTCCTCCGGAGACGATGAACGAGCGCTCACCCTCGCGCACGATCTCGGGCTTGTCATGCTCGTCGCGGATTTCGCCCACGATCTCTTCGACCAGGTCTTCGATGGTAACCAGTCCGGCCACTCCCCCGTATTCGTCCACCACAATGGCCATGCGGATTCTCTGCCTTTGCATCTCGCGCAGCAGGTCGCCGCCCAGTTTGCTCTCGGGCACAAAATAAACGTCGCGCCGCATCAGCGTATCCAGCGTCCGCGTTTGCGCTTCGCTGTCGGGCACCTGCAGCACGTCCTGGGCGTAAACGATTCCCTTGATATTGTGGATGCTGCCCTCAAACACCGGCACGCGCGAATAATGCTTTGTGCGCAGCATTTCGATGAAACGTTCGACCGTAGTGTCCACCGGGACGGCAAACATCACGGGGCGCGGCTTCATCGCTTCGCGTACCGTCTTTCCGCCGAATTCCACCACGGATTGAATCAGATCGCGGTCGCCCTCCTGAATAATGCCTTCTTCCTGACCTGCCTCGATCAGGGCATCCACGGCCTCTGCCGGGCTCTCCGGTTGCTCGGCGCCGCTCTGTCTGGTGAGAGAAGTCACCGACTGCAGGAAGCCCAAGACGATGGTGACGGGCAGCACCAGGTAGATGAGAAGCTTCAAAACCAGAGTCCAGCCCACCAGCCACTCTCCCTTGGTCCGCGAGAAGAAGACGAATGGAAGAAATCGGTTGCACACGACCACGATCAGAATCAGGCTGATCGTGGCCTGCAGGATCTCGTAGACGGTCCAGAGCTGCTGGCTGAAGACAATAAAACCCACGAGCAGAGCAATCGCCGCCATGGTCAGCTGGGTGAGTACCGCCATAGAGAGCGCAGCGCGAGTGCGGCTCACGCCCAATGCCGCCTCGACTTTCTGCTCGAAGGCGTCAATGTTGTCCTGGAAATCGCGGGAAAGGAACTTCCCCGCTTCCTGGTAAACCCGATCCACATAAGAGACCAGCGTGAGCAGGCCGAGCAGGAACAGCAGCACGATGGCAGCAGCGATATTCATGCTGTCCTCCGCGCCCCTGTCGAGGGCGCGTTGTCTCTCTTCTTTCGCCGGGATTTCTTCACGTGGCGGGTTGGATTCGCTCCGTCTTGATTCGTTCGGAGATTGATTCGCTCGATCAAGGCAACCGGTAATCTCAGAGCCTGGCGAAGCTTAGCTTCCTTGCGCGCCATTTCACCATTATCGCGCTCATGGTCAAAGCCTGCCAGATGAAGGATCCCGTGCAACGCCAGAATCTTCACCTCTGCGGCGGCGGAATGTCCCAAGCGAGCGGCATTGCGCGCGGCAATGTCGGCGGAAATCGCAATGTCGCCGGCAATGGGTGCGTTCTTCCTGCCTTTCAAAATAGCTGTGGGCGGTGATGGGAAAGACAGTACGTCCGTTGCCCTGTCCTTGCCGCGAAACCGGCGATTCAAAGCGCGCACCGCCGAACTGCTGGTCACGAGCACATGGGCCGTGCCGCGCAGTCCCGCAGCACGCCGGGCTCGCAGTACGAAGCGCTCCAACGACTTTCTGCTCAACGCGGCGACTCTCTTCTGCAAAATGACCAAGCTTCTTCGTGCTCCGGCGCTGGCCTTGAAACCCCATTCAATGAGCTGCTCAAAAACGAATGGGAGGGTCCCGTTCAGGATCCCTCCCTGCTGCTGACTGGCGCTCTACTTCTTGACTTCCGCCGACGGCGCCTTCTCCTCGCTGGCCGCAGCATCTGCGGGCTTGTTGTTCGCCCTTACAGTTGATGCACTCCTTGTGTCGGTCAGCAAAAGCTCCTGCTGCTCAGCGATGCGGGTCTTGTGCTCGTCGTACGCGCGAACAATACGTTGCACTAGATGATGGCGCACTACGTCGCTTTCGTCGAAGTGCACAAAGGCCAGCCCTTGCACGTTCTTCAGCACATCCACGGCCTCGAGCAGCCCGCTGCGGCGCGCGTTGGGCAGATCAATCTGCGTCACGTCGCCGGTGATCACCGCCTTCGAATTGAACCCCAGGCGGGTCACGAACATCTTCATCTGCTCCGAGGTCGTGTTCTGCGCCTCGTCGAGGATCACAAAAGAATCGTTCAGTGTGCGCCCGCGCATAAAGGCGATGGGCGCGATCTCAACGACATTCTTCTCAAGATAGCGGTCCACTTTCTCAGGGTCCAGCATGTCATACAACGCGTCATACAACGGCCGCAGGTAAGGATCGATCTTGTCCTGCAGAGTACCCGGCAAAAAGCCCAGGCGCTCGCCCGCTTCCACCGCCGGCCGCGCCAGGATGATGCGGTTCACGCGCTTGGCCAGCAACGCCGAGATCGCCATTGCCACGGCCAGATAGGTCTTGCCCGTGCCCGCCGGACCAATCCCGAAAACCATGTCGTGCTTCTCGATGGCTTCCAGGTAGCGGCGCTGGTTGCTGCTTTTGGGCTGCACGGCGCGCCGTCCAAAGGAGCGCTGGCGCCCGGCGTCGGCCAGGCCCCGCAACGTGGTCGCAGGATCGGAGGTCAGCACGCGCAGCATGCTGTTGAGATCGCCGTTGCTGAACGTATGCCCGGAACGTTGCAGGCTCTCATAGTCGGCAAACACCTGCTCGGCGCGGGCCACGTCGCGGGCCGCGCCTTCCAGTTCGACTCCATTGGACCGCAGATTGATGGTGATGTTCAGCCCGTCTTCCAGCAGGCGCACATTCTCGTCCCGCGTGCCGAACAGCGTCTCGATGTTGGGACTGATCCCGATACTCTTCTTCATTCAGTTTCGCTAATCCACCATGTGGGTATGGTTGCCCAGCCAAGCTGAGTCCGGAGATTGCTGGACATTGAAGCGCACCGCTGCCTGCTCGACTTCACAGTAAACACAGAATTACGCTCAGAGACGGGACCAGCCGGAATGTTCGCGCCCAGAGGGCGAGCAACTACCATTACTCAAAGCCTACCCCGGGGCGATGCGGGAGTCAATGGCGGGCCATTCCCGGTACCCCATCTGTTTGACCGGTCGAGAGTTGCCCCCTATAATAGGTGTTTCGGACCTACCCGAATATCTCGCTGTACACACAAAGGTAAAGAAGCAGACATGGCAAACCATTTTTCGGCGCTGAAGCGCGCCCGCCAGACCGAACGCCGTACCGCCCGCAACCGCGCCAACACCTCCAGCCTGCGTACGCAGTTACGTGACCTGCGCGAGGCCATCGAGAAGGGCGACAAGGCTGCCGCCGAGCAGGTCTACCGCAAGACCGTCTCCGCCCTCGACAAGGCCATCCAGAAGGGAACGCTGCACGAGAACACCGCCTCGCGCTATAAATCGCGGCTGGGCAAGCGCGTCACGGCGATAAAATAGCTGTCGGCTCTCAGCCATCAGCCATCAGCTTAGAATCGGATGGGCAGACCCTCAACGGTCTGCCGTTCACGTCTTAGCGGCTTTACAAAGTGATTCCGAAGTGGTTCCTAAGGACATTGCTCCGTTCCTCTTCGGAATCGAGCATTCTCTCTTCCCGCTGGCCACCACGGGTCACGATCCATTTCATTCCTGCCAGGGTCACGCGCCCGTCGGGCGTCGCGCGCGTGCAGATGCTGTTCTGGGTGAAATGGGACTCGGGCGAGGTCTGGTGGTAGTGGCACATCCCCGCGAAATCTTTGAGTTGGCGCGGGACGAGTGAAAAGGAATACTGGCGCTTCCAGCGGTCCGCGGGCTCGGCCTTCTCCAATTGAAGGCGTTCTCCAAGCTGCACCAGGAGAAATGTGCCGGCAGGATCTACCTGCTTCCTGCCGACTTCCAACCGGAGCGGCTCCAGAAACGACTCGCCAAATCCTACATCGGCCAGCCACGGTTCTTCCAGATCAACGCGCAGCGTCAGATGATCAAACTCCCGTCCTTCGCCGCCGCGTTCTCGGGAAACTCGGGCCGACAGCAGTGTGACCTGAAATCCCAGTGCCCGCAGCAGGGCCGCGAAAGCTCCGTTCAACTCGTAGCAGAACCCGCCTCGCCGGAGCTCGACCACCTTGCGGACGGTGACATCCTCATCCACGACGATCTTGCGCCCGAGAGCGATATCCAGATTCTCAAAGGGAACCGTCATCAGGTGCGCGTGATGAATGGCGCGAAGGGTGTCAACTGCAGGTGTCGTGGAACCGGCGTAGCCGATACGATCGAGGTAGGTTTGGACAGCGACCATGACGCTTCAGCCGACGATATCGGATGCAAAACTGAAAGCCGACGGCTGATAGCTGAAAGCTGCTTTTCTCACACCGGCAACTGTTCCTGCATCCACCCCGGCGATTCCGGCTTGGGCTCGGTGGTCAGATCCATCACCAACCGTTCCAGCACCAGGCGCTTGCTCACGGGATTGGAGCGCAGGGCGAGATCAGCCTTCGCCACCAGGCGGATCGCGCGCGTAAGTTCGCGGCGCGACTTGTAGCGGCGGGCCTGTTTGATGATGTCGTCGGCGGCAAACGGAGGCACGCGGAAGCCCTGCCACAGGGCCGCCCACAGCATGCGCTGGTCGCGGACGTTGCGCTCCAGAATCACCAGCATCTGGCGGAAGGTTTTCGCCAGCATGTAGATGTGTCCGATGGCGGCTTCTTCGCCTTCGCCGGAAATCAGAATCGCATCCAGAATCTCCAGCGCGCGCACGCGGTCTTTGCTGGAGATGGCGTCGGTCAGTTCATAGAGCGAGCGCTGCTTGGCGGCCAGCACCATGGTCTCGACGTCGCCCAGCGTGATGCGCTTTTTTTCGCCGACGTAGAGAATCAGCTTCTCCAGTTCGTTGGAGATCATCATCATGTCGCCGCCGAGGGCGTCCACCAGTTCGCGCGCGCCGTCGGGCTCGACCTTGACTCCGCGGCCAGCGCAGTAGTCGGCGATCCAGCGCACCGCTTCGCCTTCTTCCACACGCGCCAGTTCCACAATGCCGCAGTACGGGCCCATGGTTTCGCGGATGCGCTGGTAGCGCTCCTTGTCCTGCATTTCCATGCGGCGGACGTCGGCGGGAATGCTGATGTGGTCGGCGACGAACACCACGAGCGCGTCGGGATTGGGATTCTTGCAGTATTCCTCGATGGCGGCGAGTTTCTCGTCATTCGAACCGCGGCCAAAAAGATTCTTCACTCCCCGGACAAAGAAGACCTGAAACGGCGCCATAAGAGAGGGAGTGCGGGCGCGGTCGAGAATCTCCGCCAGATCGGTGTCGGCGAGATCGAAGTCGAAAAAGCTGAAGTCCCGCAGATCGGCCGGAACCAGGTGCTCGAGAATGGCATCCCGAAAGCGTTTGCGAAAGAAAGCCTCATCGCCCACAAACACGTACACCGCGCGCAGCTTGCGCGATTCCAGTTCGCTGACAAAGCGCTCGGCCTGGGCGAAGGCGCGCATCAGAGGCTCTCCGTGCCGCGGAAGCTCATCTTCATCTCGGCCTCAGAGAACTCTAGCATCTAGAAGCCCTCCAGGATGTTAGAGACCAGGGTGCGGGCGAAATCCTGCGAGAGGCGGCGGAAGGCGGGCGAATCTTCCTCGAAAAAGCTTTTCAGGTCCTGCGAAACTTCGTACTGCTCGCGAAACAGGTACGCCGGATTCTGGTAGAGAACCTTGCCGCTGCGATCGGAGAGCGTAACCCTCATGCTGACCACTACCAGCACGCTGGCGGCTCGGCCCGTGGGTGTGTCGTAGGCCAGGGGCGAGGTTGTGGTGGAAAGGACGGTGCCGCGAAGAGTGGCGTCCGCGTCTTCGCTGGGATCGTTCAGAATGCGGTAATGAGTACGCGTGGTGAACTCCCGCACCACCGAGGCAGTCAGCATCTGCTCGATGCGATAGGTGGTGGTTTCGTTCTTGAAGGCCGGCACGGCAATGGTCTTTACGTTCTCGGGAAGTTGCACGGAATGGCCGGCGGTGTGATATCCGCATCCCGCCCCAAGCAGGAACAGGGGCAGGGCCAAGAGAGTTAGGGCCAGCGGCCCCCACGCTCGCGTTTTCATTGAATCTTCCCCGTCGGGCGGGTCGCGGTCATACTTTCGGCGCATTCTACCGCGGTTACAGCCGAGATGCGAAGATTGTCCGCGGCTGCCCACAACCAGATTCCGTTGGGCTGCACGGAATCGTTTTTCAGCGACAAGAGGATATCGGCTTGCCCCGCTGAACTCACGTTGCTGGGCGCATCCTCGTCTGCCGCGGGAAGCGTCACGTGATCCCCAGCCAGCGCCTGCGAGAATTCCTGAACACCGGCAGGAGTCGCCGTCTCCAGAAAGACCGACAGCGCGTAGCCGTGGAAAATCGGAGCCTGCAGCAACTGGAGCGCAGGCTGCGGAGCGTCCTCCCCGGCAATCTTGCGGTAATGGCGGAGCACTCGCGCTTCTACCGAATCCAGCGCGGGCTGCGCCTTCGCGCCATAGCGCGCCACCATGTTGAAAGCCACCTGCACGTCGAAAACGTCTTTGGGCAGGGGCTGGAAGGAAAGCAGATTCACAGTCTGCTGGTGCAGTTCATCCATGCCGCGCTGTCCGTGCTCGGAAGCCGGCTCAAAAACCGTCGCCACCACGCGCCGGATCGCGCCCGCCTTCTGCGCCCGCAACAACAACAGAGCCAGAATCACCGCAGCGGGATGCGCCGTGACGCATGGTCCCGGCTGCAGTTCCGGAACTGTGACCTGCCCCCGCTCCCGCTCCACCCACAGCGACCGCACGCTGGCCCCGCGCTCATTTTCCAGCGCCGCGGAAAGATCAATGATGGCGCTGCCGGCGTCACGCGCGCCTTTCCAGTTCTGGCGGGTGCAATCCGCATCCGAAGCGAAGAAAGTGAAGTCCACATGCTCGAACTGCTCGACCCGCACCCTCTGGATGAAGCTGATCTCGTCGCCCATGGCCTCCAGTTGACCCAGGGATTCGTCGTCATCAAGCAGGCGCACATCTACGGCGGGAAAATTGCGCTCGTTCAGCATCTCGGCAATCTCTTTGCCCTTGAGCGAGGCTGCGCCCACAATCGCCGCCCGGTAGAGCTTTCCGCGAGGGGCAACCGCCAGCGCGGCGGACGTGGATTTCACCGGCTCGCTCATGAGGTCTGCGAAGCCTCCTTGTAAGGCGGAGGCGGAGGGTCCGGGCGGCGGCGAAAGATCCACTGCAGACGCCAGAACACACCGGAGACCATATACAGCAGAGCCACCCCAAACAAGACGGGCCCGGAAAAGGACCAGATGCCGTAGAAAAGCGCTCCCAGCAGCATGATGAGGCGGAAGGGATGGCGTGAACGGAAGTCAATATCCTTGAAGCTATAGAAGCGCCAGGTGCTAACCATGAGGTACGCGACCGTCGTCACCATGGCGATCCAGGTCAGCGCCGTGTACCAGGACTCGAGAGGGACCCCGGCCTCGAAGTGAACCACGGCAGCAATGACGCCCGCCCCCGCCGGAATCGGCATGCCCACAAAATACTTCTTGCCCGGACGCCCGGGATTGGAAGGTTGCGGATTGCTGGTGATGTTGAAGCGCGCCAGGCGGCTCGCTCCGGCCATCAGGAACAGGAAGCCAGCTATCGCTCCCAACTGCGTCAGCTTCACGTGCCAGTTGTTGTGCCAATCGGTGAGTAGAACCGGAGGCATCAGGTAGAATCCCCACTTCCAGGCCAGCACGGCCGGGGCGACGCCGAATGTGATCGCGTCCGCCAGGGAATCCAACTCTTTGCCGAAGTCGCTGCTCGTACCCGTCATACGCGCGATGCGGCCATCCAGGCCATCGAACAGGACGGCGAAACCAATCGCTTTGGCGGCATTGTCGAGGTGCGCATATTCCGTAACCGTGGCATGCATCACCTCCAGAATGGCGTAAAAACCCATCGCCATGTTCGCGGTCGTAAACAGCGACGGCAGGATGTACATCCCCTTGCTCAGCCGGCGCCGTGGTTTTGGGGCTGCTTGATCCATCAGTGCGCCCTCTCGACGCTGCCAGGGCTCCCGACGACCGCCAGTTCTCTTTGTGGCTGTACGTAGGCCAGCACGCTGGCGCCGCCTTTCACGCGGTCGCCGACTTTCACGCTGACCCGCGCCGAGACGTCGAAAACTACATCTACCCGCGATCCGAACTTGATGAGCCCCACGCGTTGGCCGCGCTCCAGCCGGTCTCCTATCTTGGGATGAAACACGATCCGGCGCGCCAGCAGGCCCGCAATCTGCTTGAAGACGACCTGTTGTCCGTCTCCTTCCACGGTAACGATGTTCTGCTCGTTCTGCTCCGCCGAGGCCTTGTTCATCGCGTTCAGGAACTGCCCGCGTTGGTAGCGCACGTCGCGAACCACGCCCGCGATGGGCGACCGGTTCACGTGCACGTCAAACACGCTGAGGAAGATGCTGATTCTGGTCTTTTGTTCGTTTCTCAGGGTAACCGTGGAAACATCGGTGACCTTCCCGTCGCCGGGGGAAACGACCGCCCCGGCTTCCTGCGGAATGGCTCGCTCCGGATCACGAAAAAACCAGAGGAAGAAGAAGGCCAGCAACAAAGGAGCGATAGCCCACGCGGGACTGGTCAGCCAGCCAAGCAGAACGCCGGCAGCAACCAGGGGAACGGCGTAGAAGTAGCCATCACGAACCATGGGGGAACCGTCCAATTATAGTCGTGAGCGAGTCCCAAGCGCCGCTCATCCTGCTGCAGTTCTGTAAGTATAAATAAAAAAAGGCGCTTCTTCGCGCCTTGCGGGAGATGTATTTGTACCCTCGCGGTCGAAACCGCGTGGAGCCTCGCCGGAAAATTACGCTACGCTCGCGCCGTATTGCTGCCGGAACTGGCGCTCGATGGACTCCATCTGGTCCTTCAGGCGCAGCTTCAGCTTCTTCAGACGGACCTCTTCCAGTTTCTCGTCTTCGCTGAGGTAACGTTTTTGGGTGAGTGCATCGAGCCGTTGGGAGTATTGCATGTGCTCCTGAGCCAGCTTGCGGAATTCATCATGACTGGTCAGGAGTTGGTCTCTCGAAGTCAGCATCCAGCGGACCTCCAACCGGGATATGCGCCCAAGTTAGCACAGCCCCAAAACTGGTTCAATGCCAAAAAAGTGGTGCAGTCTCAGTATGAGATTCACTCAGACTAGGCTCCGCCGGTACAGAATGGCGTCTTCCGGGGGATCGGTGTAGTAGCCACGGCGGCGGCCGGTTTGCTGAAATCCTGCCTTCTCGTAGAGATTTCGCGCGGTGGCGTTTGACTCCCGGACCTCCAGAAACACGGCCTCACTGTCTGTTTCCCGTGCCCGGGCCAGCCAGGCTTCTAGAAGCTGCCCTCCAAGGCCGTGGCGACGGGCTGCGGGGGCGACCACGAGGTTTTCCAGCTCCCACTCCGGTGCGAGGTGCCGGGCAACCAGGAATCCCAACAGGCCTGGGGCGGCTCCAGTTCCGGTGTGCACCGAGGCTGCCGGCAGCTCCTTTTTCACCACCACAACCAGCCTTTCCGGTCCGCTCCCGGCGGCCTGGAATAGCTCGCGATATTGCGATTCCGTCCAGTGAGGGGCGGCAGGACAGGCGCGTTCCAGATCAATCATGAGAGGAATGTCGGCGACGGTGGCGAGGCGAAGGTTCACAGGGTTCGGATGGCGAAAAATCAGAGATTGTTCTTGGCAAGAACCTCAGCGTCCGAGCGGCGGATGTAGTTGGCTTCCAACTGCTCGGGCGCAACAGTTTCCCCGGCCTGCATCTTCCTCCACCCTAGCCGGGCGATCGTGTCAGCGCCAGGGAGTTCGACCTCGGAAACGGAGAGCCCGGCGTTTCGCGCCATTCCAGCCAAAGCCTGGTCCGGAGTGACGACGACCGACTCCCGCGCCACCGACAGGAACTCATCGTTCGGCAGCAGTTGCTCCCGCAGGAGCTGCGCGTGGGCGTCCGCAACCTGGTATTGCCCGGCGTAAACCTCGCCGCGTCCGGCATCGAGCGCGGCTAGAACCTTCCCCAACGCACGGCTGGCCAGCGCCACCACTTCCAGCAGCGAAACCGGAACGATGGGCTTGTGCAGGATTTCCGCCAGCGCCTTGATCGCCGCCAGCCCCACGCGCAGTCCGGTAAACGATCCCGGCCCCGAGACCACGACGAACCCGTCAATCTCTGTCTTGCTGAACCCGTGCCTGGCGAGAAGCGCAGCGATCTGCGGCACCAGTTGCGCAGAAAAAGTACCGCCGGCGAGCGGCACAGATTCGATCACTTCCACGGCAGATGGCCCCTCAGCTCGCGCCAGCGCCACACTGCCGTTCTTGCCCGAAGTGTCGGTGACGAGAAGAAGCATTTTTTCGGGGTTATCCGTGTTAATCCGTGACAATCCGTGGCCAGTTGTTTTTAAGCCTGCACCAGTTCCAGCAGCACGCCGCCCGTGCTGGCGGGATGCACGAACACGTACTTGTGCCCGGCCGCGCCGGTCTTGATCTCTTCCGACACCAGGCGCACGCCGTCTTTTTTCAGACGCTCAACCGCCGCGGGCAAATCCGGAACCTTCAGGCACACGTGATGCAGCCCCTCGCCACGCTTGGCGATAAATTTCGCGATTGGCGAATTCTCCGACGTCGCTTCCAGCAATTCCAGCCGGCTCTCGCCCACCGGAACCATCACCAGCCGCACCTGCTCCTGCTCGACGGTCTCTTCGGGCGAGACGCTCAGGCCCAGCTTCTCATAAATCGCCTTGGCGGCCGCCAGCGACTTCACCGCGATGCCGAGATGATCGATCTGGAACATCATTGGTCCTTGTTGAAGCTTGTCATTCCGAGCCGACCGCAGTTGCCGCAGGCAACGAGGACGAGCGAGGAATCTGCTTTTCTATCTTCAAAATCTAGCGCGGCTGTCCCACCTTCGCCGCAATTTCTTCCACCAGCGAATACGGATCCCGCTTGTGTTCGGCCACTTCCGCCGCGAACCGCGCCACGTTGCCGTCGCCCAGCTGTGCGCGCGCTTTCTCCAGCATGGCATCGCGGAGCATTTCCACCAACCGCTCCTGCCAGTTCTCCACACTCTTTTTCAGGGCGCGGTCTTCTTTCTGCAGATAGGCTTCATACTCGGCAACCGCCGCCGCCAGTTCCGCAACACCCGTCCCTTCGCTGGCTACCGTCTTCACAATCGGAGGAGTCCAGCCGTCGTGCCTCACCGCCAGCGACTGCAGCGCCCGAATCTCGCGCTCCACCCGCTCCGCCCCCTCGTGATCGCTCTTGTTAATCACAAAGATGTCGGCAATTTCCATGATGCCCGCCTTGATGGACTGCACGTCGTCGCCCATGCCGGGCACCAGAATCACAATGGTGATGTCGGCCAGCCGCACGATGTCCACTTCGTCCTGCCCCACGCCGACGGTCTCGATCAGGATCACGTCGCGCCCGGAAGCATCCAGCACCGTCGTCACGTCCGCCGTGGTGCGCGCCAGGCCGCCCAGCGACCCGCGCGTCGCCATGCTGCGAATATAAATTCCCGGGTCGGAGAAGTGCTCCTGCATGCGAATGCGGTCGCCCAGAATCGCGCCACCCGTGTAGGGGCTGGTCGGGTCCACCGCGATGATGCCGATGCTGCGATTTTCTTTGCGGTAGAGCCGGGCCAGTTGATCCACCAGCGTGCTCTTCCCTGCTCCCGGCGGTCCCGTCAGCCCGATCACGCGAGCCCGCCCGCTGTGCGGGAACAGAGCCTTCAACAGATCGGAAGACCCCGGCACACGGTTCTCCACTGCGGAGATGGCACGGGCCAGTGCCCGCGCATCGCCCGAGCGTAGAGGCCCAATCCATGAATGGATGTCGTGGTTCAAACGAGCATTGTTCAAATGATTAGTGTAAAGCAGCTGCTAACAAACTGAAACTGCCGGCTGCGCCGAAACCTTCGACGCGAACGAAGTTGAAGCGTCCATTGTCCCGCAACCCCTTCCGATGTAGATTGAACCCGACCGCCCAGAGTCGGTCGGACTGTTGGAGACCAGCCTACAAACCGCGCCTACCTCCACCCGCAGATTGTCTTGGCCAGGCTGGTTCCCACTACTTGTGTTACCCGCAAGCTCGATTCTCTTCCGCGATCGTATGACTGCCTGGCTCTTCATGTGGACTTTGTCGTTCGCGATCTTCCTTGGGCTCAAGTGGATCACCTGGTGGGAAGCACGCGGCGGTGCTCGCCACAGTGCAGGCCGCTCTCTGGCCTATCTCGTGGCTTGGCCGGGCATGGACGCGCCGACCTTTCTGGACGCGGACAAACGCTCGATCAAACCAAACGCTCAGGAGTGGCTTTGGGCGGCCTTGAAAACTGCTTTGGGAGTTGCGCTGCTGTGGATGGTTGCGCGCCGCATCCCAGAACAACAGAGTCTGCTTCGCGGATGGATCGGTCTTTTCGGGTTGGTCTTGCTATTGCACTTCGGCAGCTTTGACCTGATGGCCCTTTTCTGGCAGGCGATGGGCATTGACGCGCAGCCGATCATGTTGAAGCCCATCCTTTCAAAAACATTGAGCGAGTTCTGGGGCAAGCGCTGGAACCTCGGCTTTCGCCAGTTGGCTCACGATCTGATCTTCCATCCACTTCACAGACGCACGGGCGTGGCAGCGGCCGGATTGCTGGTGTTTGTTGCTTCCGGGCTGATTCATGACCTGGTGATTTCGCTGCCCGCCCGAGGTGGATATGGCCTGCCCACCGGCTACTTCATCTTGCAAGGCCTCGGTGTGACCCTGGAGCGCTCTGCGCTCGGCAGGCAACTTGGCCTGCAGAGCGGTCCGACCGCGTGGATCTTCATGTTTGTTGTGGCCGCCGCTCCGGCTTTCTGGCTGTTTCATCCACCGTTTGTGATGCGCGTCATCATTCCATTTATGCACGCGATTCGCGCCCTATGACCAACTCTCTCGCACAGCGATGCTTCGATCTCATCCTTTGGCTGGCCGGCGCCGGCCACTTCGTAATTCTGTTTGCTAGCTTTCAGGTGCCCTCCCGCCTGCACTGGAAACAGGACTTGGTTCAGCTCATGCCGTTCAACCGCAAGTTGCTGTTGGTGCAGAGCGCATTCACGGTTCTGACGATCATCGCCTTTGGCACTTTGACGCTCGCGTTGCACGCGGAGTTGCTCCGCGGCGATCGCGCCGCCATGGGATTGGCTTGTTTCATCGGAAGCTACTGGACAGCACGCATCCTGGTGGACGCGTTCTATTTCTCCCACGAGGACTGGCCCCAGGGAAAGCAGTTCGTTATCGGCCACATCTTGTTAACGAGTTTGTTTGTTGCGTTAGCCAGCAGCTATTGGGGACTTTTTGTTTGGCAGGTGTGGATCCGATGAGACGATACGCGTGGATCCGGTTAGTACCGGACGCCGCCGCACGCCGGGCACGACCACCGTTCTCCCGCAAGTAAGGGATTTCCGCAGAACGGGCAGACCGTATCCGAGGCCGGCGGAAGCGCGGCGAGGCGTTCCTTGAGCGACGGGTCTTTCGGAGTATGAAGCAACTGATAGAGCAAAGCTGCCGCGCCTGCGAGCGGCCCGATGCGCAGCACCCAGCCGAGAACGCGCACGCTCTCGTCGATTGGGACGGTCCAAAACATCCCCGAAAGAAGGAGAAGGCAAATCAGACCGATCCACTTGAACGATCGCCGCGTCTTCGGATTGCGGTGCGGATCGCGGCGACAGGCGCTACACGCCCAGTGCTTCCAGAAACCAACGGGTATCAGCGGAACCCAGAAGATATGTCCCACATCGAAGGTGCGGGTCGCAATCGCCCTCCGGGGCCCCTCGCAGGACAGACAATAGTCATTGCGAAAGCCAACCCGCTTCGGCCACCAGCGGTACACTCCGTGAAGGATGAGCATGAAGCGTCGCGTTAGGGGAGCGTTCGCAGCTAATCTTTCAGCAGCTGCCTTGCGATGACCAGTCGCTGGATCTCGCTGGTGCCTTCACCGATCGTGCACAGCTTCACGTCGCGGTAGAACTTCTCCGCCGGATAATCTTTGATGAATCCATACCCGCCGTGAATCTGCACGCCTTCGTTGGCACATTTCACCGCGACTTCGCTGGCGAACAGCTTCGCCATGGAGGATTCCTGCGTGGTCTTGAACCCCGCGTCTTTCATAGAGGCGGCGCGCATGGTCAGCAGCAGGGCCGCGTCAATTTCGGTGGCCATGTCGGCCAGCTTCCACTGGATGGCCTGGAAATCGCTGATTGCCTTGCCGAACTGTTTGCGCTGTTTCGAGTACTTCAGGGCCGCTTCGTAGGCGCCCTCGGCCATGCCCAATGACAGCGCCGCAATCGAGATGCGCCCTCCGTCGAGCACGCGCATGGCGTCGGGAAATCCCTGGCCCTCGCCGCCCAGCAGATTCTCCGCCGGAATAACGCAGTCTTCAAAAATCATTTCCGCCGTATCGCTGGCCCGTAGCCCCAGCTTGTTTTCTTTTTTCCCCGGCTTGAATCCCTTGGTGTTTTTTTCCACGATGAACGCCGACAGCCCGTGCGTGTGCGCGGTGCGATCGGTCACGGCCAGCACCACGATCACGTCGGCGTAGTGCCCGTTGGTGCAGAACGTCTTGGTGCCATTCAGCACCCAGGTGTTGCCCCGGCGCACGGCGGTCATGCGGGCGCTGCCCGCGTCCGAGCCAGCGGCGGGTTCGGTCAGCCCCCAAGCGCCGATGAATTCCCCGGTGGCGAGCTTGCTGACGTATTTCTTTTTCTGCGCTTCATTGCCGGCCAGGAAAATATGATTCGTGCACAGCGAAGTGTGCGCTGCCACAATGATTCCGACGGACCCATCCACCCGCGAGAGTTCCTCGATGGCCGTGACGTACTCCACGTAGCCCATGCCGGCGCCGCCGTATTCCTGCGGGAAAATCGTCCCCATCAGCCCCAGCTTGCCCAGTTCCTTAATGGTGGCCAGCGGGAACTCGCCGGCCTCGTCCCACTTCATCACGTTCGGCTTGATCTCGCGTTCGGCAAACTCGCGCACGCTCTTCTTCAGGTGCAGCTGTTCGTCGTTCAGTTGAAAATCCAAGATTCCTCCAGCGGACTTCGGCGGCGCGCTTCCGCGGAACCTCGCGCCGCCGAATTTCGATTAGAACATAGCGTGAAAGCCAGAGAAAGTTACCTCTGGAGTCAAAACAGAGTGGCCGTCTGAGCCGCATGAACACTGGCGATTTCGCTCATTCCCTCATGCCGCCCAACCGACCGGATGGTTTGGGCCACGGACAGTTATTCTCAGGCTTTGGCGGCAACGTCGGACGAGATAAATCTCTGGAATACTTCGTTCGACAGCAACCGCCCGCGCGGCGTGAGGCGAACGAAATCGCCATTTTCCTGCATGAGCCCCTCTGCAACCAGTTCGACTATCGTCGCACGCGGGCCCCGAAGCACTTCCTCCTCGAAGCTGGCAGCAATTTCTAGCAGGTTCACGCCCCGGTTCAGGCGCAAACCGAGAAAGAATCTTTCCTCCAAGGCCTGTGCCGGGGACACCGCAGTTCTCTCGACTGGCGCTCCGGCAACGTACTTTTCCAGCCCGTCCACCGTGGCAAACCGCACCGACTCCGCACCCGGCAAGGCCGACGCCAGCATGGAATGCGCGTCCACGCCGAAGCCGAGATACGGCTGCCGGGTCCAATACTTCAGATTGTGCCGCGACTCAAAGCCCTCCCGCGCGAAGTTTGAGATCTCATACTGCGCCACGCCCGCCGCTGCCAGCGTTTCGCACGCCGCGAGATAGAAATCCGCCGTAGCCTCTTCGTCCGGCACAAAATGGGCGTGATAGCGCGTTCCGCCCGCGATCAATTCGCGGCCCAGCCGGGAATCTTCGTCCACTTCCAGCATGTAGACGCTGACATGCGGCGCGCCCGTCGCGATGGTCTGAGCCAGCGATTTCTCCCAGCTCTCCGCGGTCTGGTGCGGCAGTCCGGCAATCAGATCCACATTGATATTTGTGATCCCGGCCGCACGCAGCCGCTCGATGTCTTCCAGCACGATCGCGCGCTTGTGCAAACGCCCCACCGCCGCGGCCTCTACGTCTACGAACGACTGAACTCCCAGACTGACGCGATTCACGCCACACTGCTGCAGCCCTTCGAGCACGACGGAAGAGAGCGTTCCGGGCGCACACTCGACCGTGACTTCTGCGCCCGCCTGCACGGAGAAATGCTCCCGCACCGCGTCAAACATGCGCTGCAGTTGCCCGGCTTCGAGCACCGTGGGCGTGCCGCCGCCGAGGTAGATCGAGTCCACTTCCTGCTCGATCCGCCCGCCCACTTCCTCCGCAGTCCGCGAGGCCCCGGTGATATCCGCGCACACGCGCTCCACGTAGCGCTTAAACACCGTCCGCGAAAACACGTCGGAGGCGAAGTTGCAGTAGCTGCACTTGGTGCGGCAGAACGGCACCGAAATATAGATCCCCAGGGTCACTCTTATTCATTATCCCATCCGCGTCGGCGGTTCCGCGGCTGAGTACTCAAAGGCAGAGTTATGGTTAAATGTTCCCGGGATGCTGCGAGCGCATTACGTCTTTCCCTGCTTCTTGGCTGGCATACTCTCGTTTGCACAGACGCCGCGGCCGGCCTACTCCGATCCGGCTGCGCCCCCGTTTATCGTTCGTCTGCAGCGCAACCGTTCCGACAAGTCCGTCTGCGCAATCGTGCGGGGCGACGGATTGTTTCACGTGGAATCCGAGACGGCCAACCACTTCGACGTGTCGGAGGGAACTCTGGACGACCCCGAGCTTGCCAATATTAAAGCTGCACTCAGCAACAAAGAGATTGTTGCCCTCAGCCAGCAGCAGATTCCCTCCCCGCTGCTGATAACCAACCGGGACGAGTTCTTCATCAGTATTCTCCGCTCTCCCCTGACCCAAAACCTCACGTTCACCGACCGTGAGTCCCGCCAGCCGTTCGATGACTTCATCAACCCTCTTGTTCACTGGTTGGACGCGCTACAACACCACCGGCATACCAGTCTCGGAGAATTCGAAGGCCGGAACAATTGCATGCCCCAGAAGAAGTTGGAGTTTAGTCCGCGCCGAACAGCGCCACCTCCGTCCGCCGCGCCGTCCGAACCGGGGAAGAGTGATTTACCGACGGATGTTTCGGGTCGCGTTCCGGCG
>Ga0209517_10000229_pt1 | contig 99426 bp, 84 predicted proteins | sample PeaSoiMetSII2010_FD_187695 | JGI IMG/M metagenome (GOLD analysis project Ga0209517, IMG submission 187695) | Peat soil microbial communities from Weissenstadt, Germany - SII-2010 (SPAdes) (version 2) | ecosystem: Environmental > Terrestrial > Soil > Wetlands > Peat | place: Germany...
ACCGCCTCGTGCAGCAGGCGGTTGTCGTCGATCCAGTGCCATACAAATCTCTGGTCAGGTGTGCCGCCGTCGGCTCAGACGCCGACCACAACCGGTAGGGGTCACCTGAGTGAAGTAAATACCCCACCCCGGGTAATTTCAGTGGGCGCTCCATCCACATCACGTCCCAATATTTCTCGAACTTTCGTCCCACTTGGCTAAAAACTCCGATGGTCGTGAAGCCGAACCGCCTATGCAGCGCGTTGGACGCAACGTTCGGTTGGGCGATGCCGGCGACGATTCGATGGATGTCCTGATCTGCGATCGCGTCAAACAACGCCCCGTAGAGCAAGGTCCCGAGGCCCTGCCCCACTGCATCCGGCCGGCACGCAATACTGGCTTCAACCGTGGTGTCGTAAGCCTCCTTAGTTCGATGGCGCCCGGTGCACACGTAGCCGAGTACGCCGGCCGGGGAATCGCAGGCAGCCAGCAACCGGTAGCGCTTGCCGTCGGAATGCTCGTGGAACCACGGCACCCGCTGCTCGGGGGTGAAAGGCCGGACGTCGAACGTGATGTGCGTGTGGATCACGTAATGGTTCTGGATCTCAGTCAGACTGGGCAGATCTTCAAGGGAAGCTGGGCGGACCGTGACACTCATGGGCGTGATTCTACCAAGGCTGTTCCTGACGGCTTCGAGCCTGGTGTCAGTCTCGAAAGACTGTAAGTAGACTGAGTGGCAGCCCGTGCCTCTACTGTCCCGCGAAATGCAGGGGATGAAAATCGGTAGCTTTGTGCCGGGAGAACTTCCGGCGCAGATCCGGCCAGAACTCTTTCAGCACGTTGGCGGCCATGTCGATGCCGATCTGGGAGCCGAGCTGCGTGATAGCGCTGTTCACATCGCGACCCTCGGGATGGTAGGCGCTCGCAATGGCCACTGCCGTCGAGTTACCGGCGATCTCTGAAATGTTGAACTGCGTTCCTCCCGAATCCGTGTGGGTCCAGACGATTTGTCCCATGGCGTATCCCAGTCTTGACCATCCGCTTCCGATGCCGCGCCGGAAGTAGCGGGGGTCTTGGTGAAGCATGGCCGGGTAGATCGCCTCCGTCATGAAATCACCGATCGCCAGATCGCCATACGCCGCCCCGAAATACCGTGCGTACCCCTGCACACCTTGCCGATAGGATGGACTGGAGTTCTCCAACTGCCCCGCGCCGCCAAATGCGGCGGCCAGAACCACCGTGCCCCGGTCGAAGGAATCGGCGGCGGCAATCTTGAACTTTTCTTTGGGCGTAATCGGCTCGTAGTTGGTCAAGGTGGGAAAGGTCCGGTAATTCGGAATGATCCAGAGGATCCGCTTGTCCGCTGGTTCAGTGGATTTGACGGGATCGGGATTCTGGCCAGTTGCCAGGTCCGCACTTTGACACCAAGCGGGCCGGATGAGTAGCATGGCCGCCGCAAAGATCACGACAGCTCGCCCACCGCAGCCGTTGGAGAAAGCAGCCACGCCCTAGTGATGCGGCCCGGCTCGCCGGAGTTTCCAGGGCGGCTTGGACCCTGCCGTTTGGTGGTTCCACGGACCACCTACCCGGCCCGTAAGATGTTGCTCTACAGTGGTTTATAAGACCACTCGGCCCGGACCAAACGAATCCATAGAGGGCCGCACCCACTCGCCTGCCAGAAGCCGCGCGCTGCTGCTCTCGCCTGCTAAACTGGGGTTTACACACAATGACATACGACGTCATCGTCATCGGGAGCGGCCCCGGTGGCTACTCGGCGGCCGTACGAGCGGGGCAGTACGGCCTGAAAACCGCGATTATCGAGAAAGACGCCAGACTCGGCGGCACCTGCCTGTTGGTCGGGTGCATTCCGACCAAGGCGTTCTTGCACACTGCCGACGTCTGGGAGCGCTTTCAGCACCCGGAAGCAGACGGCATCCACTGCGAGAACGCGCGCCTGGATTTCCCGCTGGTGCTCCAGCGCAAGAACAAGATCGTCGACAAGCACTCCAAGGGCGTCGAGTTCTTGATGAGAAAGAACAAGGTCGACTGGATCAAAGGCTACGGTCGTTTGGCCGGACCGGGCAAAGTTGAGGTCACAGCAGCCGACGGGTCCAAGCAGGTGCTCGAAACCCGCCACATTTTGTTGGCGACGGGCTCGGAAGCGCGCATGCTTCCCGGATTACAGCCCGACGCGCGCCGGATTCTGACCAACATCGAAATCCTGGATCTGACCGAGGTGCCCATGACCCTGGCGATCCTGGGCGCGGGCGCGGTGGGCGTCGAGTTTGCATCCTGTTTCCAGCGCTTCGGCAGCAAGGTCTGGCTGTTTGAGATGCTGCCGCGCATTGTTCCGGTGGAGGACGAAGAGATTTCCAAGGAATTGGCGCGGGTCTTTAAGAAACAGGGGATTCGCGTCGAAACCGGCGCGCGAGCCGGTAATGTTCAGCGGACCGACACGGGCGTGCGGTTCGAAGTCGCCTTAGCCGACGGCAAGACCGAAGTGGTGGAGGCCGATGCGTTGCTGGTAGCGGTGGGACGCAAACCCAATACGGAGAACCTGGGCCTGGAAGGAACGCACGTGGAATTGGACCGCGGTTTCGTCAAGGTGGACCCGATGCAGCGCACCGGCCAACCGGGGGTCTACGCTATCGGCGACATCGTTGCGGGCACTCCCCAGTTGGCGCACGTCGCCACGGCCGAGGGCATGGTGGCCATCGGTCACATTGCGGGCAAACCGGTGACTCCGATCAACAAGAACCGCATACCCAGCGCCACGTACACGGAGCCTGGTATCGGAAGCGTCGGCATCACCGAAGCGCAGGCGCGCGCGGAGGGCTACAAGGTCAAGGTGGGCAAGTTCCCGTTCGTGGCCAACGCCAAGGCCTCCATCCTGGGCCAGCACGACGGGTTCGTCAAGATCGTGGCCAACGAAGAATACGGCGAGATTCTGGGCGTCCACATCATCGGCCCGCAGGCTTATGAATTGATCGGCGAAGGGGTGCTGGCCATGGAAGCCGAGGCCACCGTCGAGACAATGATGCATACCATCCACGCGCACCCGACGATTTACGAAGCCGTCGGCGAGGCGTTCAACGCAGTGTACGGGCTAGCGATCAATGCCTAGTGAATACGATGTGGGGCAGGCATTTTTGCCTGCAGCCGGCCTTCTGGCCGGCTCAGGAGTACCGGAGACCCGTCCAATCCACCATTGCGAACTCATCGATTTGGGGCCCATGGCATACGCCCAGGCGTTTGAACTGCAACGCTCCTTGGTCGACCGCCGCAAGCGCGGCGAAATTGCCGATCAGCTTTTGATCGTCGAGCATCCTCACGTCGTCACCATGGGCCGTAACGGACGGGATGAAAACCTGTTAGCCCCGCCTGAACTGCTGGCGCGCGCGGGCATCGAGTTTCACCGCACCGACCGCGGCGGCGACGTCACCTATCACGGCCCCGGCCAGATCGTCGGCTACCCGATTTTCGACTTGCGCGAATGGAAGCGCGACGTGGTGGCTTACTTGCGGGCCGTGGAACAGGCGTTGATCGAAGCGTTGGCCGAGTTCGGCGTCGCGGCGGAGCGGTCTCCGGGCGCAACCGGAGTGTGGACCGTGGGGCCGGACGGCACGCTGGCGAAAATCGCCGCCATCGGCGTGCACATCAGCCGCTGGGTGACATCCCACGGCTTTGCGCTGAACGTGGATACGGATTTGAGCTATTTCCGGTACATTGTGCCGTGCGGCCTGACCCGGCCGGTCACTTCGCTGCGAGCCCTGGGTTCCCAGGCGAGCCGCGCCCAGGTAGTCGCGGCCCTCGCGCGTTCGTTCGGCCGCGTGTTTGACCGGGATTTCAACCTGGAGAAATTATGATCGACGTCCAAATGCCCCAGATGGGCGAAAGCATCGTTGAAGGAACGCTGACCAAGTGGCTGAAGAAGCCCGGCGAGCATGTCGAGCGCGACGAGCCGCTGTTCGAAATCTCCACGGATAAAGTGGATACCGAGGTTCCGTCTCCCGTAGCCGGCGTCCTGGCGGAGATCCTGGTTCAGGAAGGCGCGACGGTCGGAATCAGCACGGTAGTCGGACGCATCAATGACGGGCCTAACGGTAGTGGCGGCGTCGCGGCTCTCGCTCCGGTGCCCATTTCTGCGGCGACGGGCGCGGCTCCGACTCCGGCTCCGACTCCAGCCCTGGCCCCAGCGGTGGCAATTTCGGAAGCACCCCCGGTGGTGGATCATCCCGCAGCGACGGTCGCCGTAACGGTCGAGGAAGCCGGCGGGCCGCTTTCACCGTTGGTCCGCAAAATGGCGCGCGAAAACAATATCGACCTGGGACGAGTGAAAGGCACCGGCGCGGGCGGACGCATCACCAAGCAGGATCTGGAAGCGTACCTGGCTACGCAGGCCCGCCCCGCGACCCCGGGACCCACGCCCGCCGCCATGCAGGTGGCGCCGCCTCCGCCTCCCCCGCCGCCGGCGCAGGTTCCGGCTACCGTACAGGCTCCGGTCAACGTGCCCCCTCCGCCGCCGCGCGAACCCGCGCAGATGCCAGGCGCCGCGCCCGCACTGCGCGTCGAGCCGATGAGCGTGATGCGCCAGAAGATCGCCGAGCACATGGTGTTCAGCAGCCACACCTCGGTTCACGTGACCACCGTGCACAAGGTGGACATGACCAAGGTGGCCAAACTGCGCGACAAATTGAAGGGCCAGTTCCAGGCGCAGTACGGCTTCGGCCTGACCTTCCTGCCGTTTGTAGCGCGCGCCGCCACCGCCGCGCTGCGGCAGTTCCCGGTGGTGAACGCCTCGATTGACGGGACCAACGTGATCTATCACCGTGACGTGAACCTGGGCATCGCGGTGGCGCTCGACAACGGATTGATCGTGCCGGTGATTCGCAATGCCGACGAAAAGAATATCGTGGGCTTGCAGCGCTCCATCGTCGATTTGTCCACGCGGGCGCGCTCGCGCCAATTGCGTCCGGATGAAGTGCAGGGCGGCACCTTCTCCATAACCAATTTCGGCAGCTTCGGCAGCGTTTTTGCGACGCCGGTGATTAATCAGCCGCAGGTGGCTATCTTGGGCGTCGGCTCGGTGACGAAAGAGCCGGTGGTGGTGGATGACGCTATCGCGATTCGCTCAATGATGTATCTGGCGCTGACCTTCGATCACCGTCTGATCGATGGGGCGCTGGCGGATCAGTTCACCGCTAAGGCGAAGTCGGTGCTGGAGGGTTGGAGCGAGGAAGTTCTGTAGGTGGGGCAGCCAATCCTGGCTGCAGCCGCCTTTTTAGGCGGCTTTGTCGACACGCAGAGGCCGGCTACAGGCATTATTTATTGCCTGCCCCACTACTGCACCGTGATCCACACCGGATTCGATATCTGGCCGCTGGTGGTTACCACCACGGATAGACGCCCGCGGCCTTTCAGCGTCGACGGAACCTGAACGTTGACTTGATCCAGTCCCGGGTACGTGCCCTGCGCTCCGGCGTAGCTGACGGGCGCATTCACGTTGCCGATCATGACCGACACGTTGGAGCCTCCGCGGATTCCGGTGCCGAACAGCGACAGGTAGACGGCAGCGCCGGACACATCAATGGGATTGGAAGTGCAGCCGGAGGCTCCGCATTGTGCAACCAGCGTGACGTTTTGTCCGTTGGCGAAGTAGGCCGCGGCGAAGCCCGATCCGGACTGATCAGCGCTGTACAAGGCGGGCGCGGCAGCGTACAGCAGCACGTTTCCGCTGGCCATATGCGTCGGAGCCAAAGAACCGGGTGGAGGATTGCTCACCACCGACACTGTTCCCACGCCGTTCGTCAAACCTGTGGGAACCACAAAATTCACCTCCGCAGAAGAAACGTAGTACAGCGGAGCATTTACAGAGTGGCCCGCGTTGTCGGTGACCGTCACCGTAACCCCGCCTAGCGAAGTCCCCAGCGGAGTCGAAGATGCCGCTACAGTGCTGAATGCCAGATTAGTCCCGTAGACCGAGGCGACCGCGTCCGGCGCCAGCGAGTAACCGCCCGCGGCCGAATTCACCGTCACCACCGAGCCGGCGGGCCACGTCTGGCTCTGGCTAACCGGTGGATAGGGGGACCCGGCGGTGGTGGCGGCCAGCATCACCGGCGCGCGAGGCGATTGCGTAAAGTCGAAAGCGTCGATCATGTCGTTGGCATTGTTGTCCCGCGCGGTCAGCGAGTTCACGTTGAAGCGCTCTTCGATCATCTTGAGCCACGACTCGAACGAGTACGTTTTGTGATCCACGAAGTTTTGACGCGCATACGGGCCGATCACCATCGAAGGAGTTCGCAGCCCAAGCCCATATTGGTCCACCTGGGGCGGGTACACGTGGTCGTAAAAGCCGCCCCAATCGTCCCAGGCGAGGAAGATGGCGGTGGTGTTCCACTGCGGCCCGCTCATCACGGCGTTCACCAGTCCGGTGACGTATGCCATCCCGTCGCGCATGCCCGCCGGTGGATGTTCGCTCACCGCGCCGGAGGGAATCACCCAACTGACCTGCGGCAGCGCGCCAGCCGCGACGTCGGTGTAAAATTGCGAAACATCCACCAACCGGTTCCACTGCGCGGTGTCGTTCTTCACGGCGGGGAAGGCCGGAAGAGGATTCCACAGGGTGTATGTTTTGGGGTCCTGCTGCTGTTGCGTGGCGTTGCCGATCACTTCGCCGTCGTCGGTATCGGGCGTGGTGCCCGAGGTGACGTAATACTTCCACTCGATCTGGCCGCTGGTGAGCAGCTCGGTGATCTCCGGGAAATTATAAGTGGTCGGCCGGGCCTGGCCCTTGCTGGCCACGTATCCGCCGCTTTGGGCGGCCAGCATGTACAAGTGCGCGGGGAGGCTGTAGGAAGCTACTGATTCGAACATCCGATCCTGCAGCACGTACAGGTTGGCGTAACTCCAATAATTGGGGATTTCGTGATAGTCGTGCCAGCCCATTACGTCGCGCGGGTCCTTACCCGGCGTGCAATTCGGAGCCGGGGGCATGCAATCGCCGGTACTCTTGCCCAGGAACGATTGCGCGAGAAAGCCGTCCATCAACCCGCTATCGACATCGCCGTGCGCGTTATTCCAACCGTGCGGCCCTCCGCGGTTGACGTCGTTGGCGTCATGGTACGTAGCCACGCAGGAGGAAACCTGGGGCGCGCTCAGGCAGATGTTCGGCGGCAGATTGTCGGTGTGCGGATAGGTGGCAAAGTAGGAGTCGAAGCTGCGGTTCTCCTGCATGATGAAGACGAAATGCTGGATTTTTTCGAGTCCCGGCGGAGCGACAGCCTGGACTGCGCGGGCCTTTTGCGATGGAACGTGAAACAGCGCCACGGCCACGGCCAACGACAGCAGTGCCGCAGCGGCGCGAATCGCTTTCATGATGCCTCCCGACTGTTTGAACACGCCCCGCGAGGAAAGCACTCGCGACTATGGCGCCGATGCGGCGCGAATCGCCGGCACATCCAGCACGCGGAGTTGATCCGGCGGGTTCTCCACGGCCCATGTGAGCGCGGAGGTCATCTCCTCCAGTGTCACTAGGCCCAGACGTAGGGCGCCTTCGCGGAAGCGTTCGGTACGCTCCATCAGCGCGTACGCGGGCTTTAGAATTCGCGGCCAGTTGTGGCCGGGTCCCAGCACGTACCACGGCCGCAAGATTGTGCGTACCAGGCCCAGTTCCGCGAGCAGCGCTTCGCATTCCCGTCGGACAGCGATGTACGCCTTCATGGTCGGCGCCGGATGGGCCACGCTGACGTATACGAAATGCGCCACTTGCGCAGCCGCGGCCGCTTGCGCCGACGCACGCAGACTGGTTTGATCGATCGCGCGGAACTCGAGTTCCTTCCACGGCGCCGGGTGGGGTGTGCCGGTCACGTGGACTAGCGTATCGGCCTCGCCCAAACGCGCTGATAAGGTCGCGGCGTCCAGTGCATCGCCCGGTACGGCGACGGCGCCGGCGGAGACCTTGCCTTCGCTTCCCGCGCGCGCCAGCACCAGCACTGAATGGCCTCGCGCGAGGAGTTGAGCAGTGAGCGCGCGGCCCAGGTATCCGGTACCGCCGCTGATGAACACTCGATGGCGAGTCATGGTACTTACCCGTCTTGTTTTTCCCGCCTTGGGCGTGTTCTCATAGATTCATCGATTATGGGCGAAGTCCGGCTGGGCGACACGATCGATGACTTCTGCGTCAAGTGCAAACGCCTGACCAACCATGCGGTGGTTTCGCTCCTGAACGGCTCCGCGGCGAAAGTCCGCTGCCGCACTTGCTACAGCGACCACGACTACCGCAATGAGATCGCGCCGCCGTCGAAACGGGACTTAAAGAAAGCCGCGTTGTTCAACCAAGTGCTGTCGTCAGTCGCGCCCGCTGGCGATGCCGCGCCCGTCGAAGTACCGCCTCTTGTCGAGGAGAAGCCCGCGCGCAAGAAGCGCTAGCCGACTCTCTCGGTCCGAATCTCCGTGGGGCGCCGCTCAACGCCGCCCCGGCTAAGGGAGCGCGAAGGCCACGAGAGCCTGTCCATTGCCCCGCCCACCTCCCGCGGACACGATCGCGACGTACTGCTTGCCGTCTCTGCCTTGGTAGGTGATCGGGATCGCGGTGGCGTTGTAATCCAGCTTCACCGTCCACACCTCTTTCCCGGTCCGCGAGTCGAATGCCCGAAAACGGTTGTCGCTGGTCGCGCCGATGAACACCACGCCTCCGGCGGTGGCGATGGGCCCGGCGAACGCTCCGGCGCGTCCGGTATTCTGTTTGCCAGGCGGGAGTCCTTCCGTGACGCCCAACGGAACCTGCCAGGCGATGTCGCCGGTATTCACGTTCACGGCGAACAGGCGCTCCCACGGCGGCTTGATGCACGGCAACTGCCCGATCATGTTGCCGTTCGCATCCTTGGCCGGAGCCGTGAAACTGAAGTAGCCCGGTGCCTTGTCGTAAGGCAGATGCCCTTCTTTGCCGAAATCCGGATCTTTGCGGATCCAGCCTGTCCCGGGACTGTCCTGGGAATTCACGAACACGTATCCCAGGCTGGTATCGGCCGCCGCGCCTCCCCAGTTGGTTCCACCCGTCGGCCCGGGAAAACTGATGGCCTCATGCACCGGAGTGCCTTCGGCTTGAAAGGCCCATGGTGTGAACGGACCAGAATCCTGGAAGCCGTGCTTGGCCCAAGCGTCCTGACAAGCCTTGGCGTGGTCCGGCGTCGTGTCCTCGGCCGTGACGATGTCCTCTTTCTTGACGGTGACCCGAGCCAGAGGCGGAGGCTTCAACGGGAACGGCTGCGTGGGCGAGTACCATTCGCCGGGCACGTTTCCCTGCGGCACGGGCCGCTCTTCGACGCCAAACACGGGCTTGCCGGTGACGCGATCCAGGATGAACATGTATCCGGATTTCCCCGTCTGCACCAGCGCCGGAATCTTCTTGCCGTCTTTCATGATATCGATAAGCACGGGATCGGGAGGCAGATCGTAATCCCACAGCTCGTGATGCACGGTCTGGAAATACCACTTCAGTTTTCCGGTGTTGGCATCCAGCGCGACGATCGAGTTGGCGTAGAGGTCTTTGCCTTTGCGATCTCCGCCGTAATAATTGGCCGCCGGACCGCCCATGGGCATGTAAGACAATGCCGCGTTGCTCGTCCACGGTCATCGAGTACGACCACATGTTGTTTCCAGCACGGTTCTTCCAGCTATCGCCTTCCCAGTCCTCGTGGCCGGGCTCGCCGGGCCGGGGTATCGCGTGAAACTCCCACAGCTTCTTGCCGGTCTTGGCGTCGTAGGCGCGTGAGTCCCCCGGCAGTCCGACTGGCACTTCGTCTTGCGGGTGTGGATTGGGCTCGCCCGGCCCGAAGATGTTCATGCCCACGAAAATCAGGTTCTTGTACACCAACGGGACGCCCGCATAAGGGACGTCCATGGTCATCTCACCCTCGGTGCCGAAGCCGGGATCGGGCTTGCCGGTGCGCGCGTTCAAGCCGATCATTTTGTGCCCGGTAGTAAACAGGATGCGCGGCGGATTGTTGCGGTCTCCGGGCCAGTACGCCAAGCCGCGCTGCGAAGCCACACCGGACTTAAGGTCGTAGCGCCAGATCTCTTTGCCGGTCTCCGGCTCGAGCGCGACCACGCGGTTGCCCGCGGGCAAATACATCACGCCTTGGACCACGATGGGTGTGACTTCGTTAAACGTGTTCGCAGCGGGGCTGTTGGCATCCGGCCGCAATTTATACGACCAGGCCTGCGTGAGTTTTTGCACGTTGCCGGGGTTGATTTGCGTCAGCGGCGAGAAGCGTGTGCTGGCGAGATCCCGGTTGTACGTCGGCCAGTCGGCGGCGCCGGCCGGTTTCCCGGTTTGTGCGATGAGGTCCGGCAGCAGCATGGCGCACAGCGCGGTGAATGGAGCAATTCGCATAAAGCCCCCCTAGAATTGAAACCTGGCCACCAACTGGCCCTGCCGCGGCGCACTGAATACCGTGCCTACGTTGATGTAACCGAACCCCGCGGTGGTCTGTCCCGCCGCGTTCCGGCTCTGGGTTGCCAACGCGTTCGTCGCCGTCGGATTGTTCGGTTCCGTTCGGTTAAAGATGTTGGTGAATTCGCCGCGAATTTGCAGGTTCGCTGTTTCCTTGATACGGAAGTTGCGTCCCAGACTCACGCTCTCGCCGGGTCGCCGCTGATAGCGATACCCGCCGTAATAGGCCGCGGCGGTGCCCCATTGGCCTGCCGGCGGATTGACCCAGGCAGCGGGATTCAGCACGAAGGTTTTGTTGGGATCGAAACAATGGCAGTTCAAGTCCTGAGTGAACAAGGGTTGCCCTGGCACGCGATTCATGAAGGTTCCGCCGGTGGTGCCTACAGCTCCCGTACCCCGGAAAAGAACCGAGCTCAAACCGTTGCTGGCCAGGGGCGAAAGAATCGGCAAGCCGCTGCCGTAGCGCAACACCGCGCCGATCTGCCAATCCCGAGCCACCCAGGAGAGCGCTTTGTTCCAACTGGTTTTGGGCGTAGTGTAATTGCCGGCGAACACAAACAGGAACGGTTGATCCAACCCCGATAGGTACTTGTTCTGGGGCCGGTTGAACACATCGTTGGTGGCCGGCGAAACCGGAGACAGGGTCGAAATGTCGGACTCGGTTCCCATGGCAAAGCTCTTCTCCCAGGTAAAGGAGCTGGAGAAATCCAGACCGTGCGAGAACCGCTTCGTCAGTTTGGTCTGCAACGAGTTGTACCAGCTATCGCCGTCTGGCGCCCAATGCATGTTGGTGATGTTGCCGAACTGCGGGAAGGGCCGCAGCGCTTGCGAAACCGTCGCGCTGGCCGGGAAGCCGGGGTACGGCGCGCCGTTGAACCCGCGAGCCGCGGCGATGGACGAACTGATGGGGGAACTAAGGAGCGTCAGGTCAGCAGAGTTGTTCAGACTCAAACCGACCGAAGAAAGAATCTGGGGCGTCAGGCAATTCGGACAAATGATGTAAGCCGAGTTCCAGTACGCACCGCGGTTTCCAACATAGGTGGCTTCGGCCACCATACTCTTCAGGATTTCCCGCTGCACTCCGAAGCTCCACTGGATGGTCCGCGCCGGACGTCCCGCATGCGGGTCGATCTGTTGTGAGGGCGATGCCACCGTGCCGGGAAGCGGCACCTGACCCGGATCGAAATTGGGCCACGTGATCTTGTACGGCAGACCGGAAGCCAGCGTGTAGGCGGGATTGCCGTACACCGGCGCGTTGAATATGTTCTGCGATCCCGTCGAATAGGAATTGAATCCGTTGTCGCTGGTCTTGTAATAGGACACGCCGGCGCCCGCCCGCACGACGGTCTTCGAGGTGACTTGATAGGCCGCGCCGATTCGCGGCCCGTACGCCCACGGGTAATTGTGAGCGATGTCGCAGTTGCAATGCCCGGGTCCAGAGCCGTCGAACGCCACCGCGCCCAATCGGCCTCCGGCGTTGGGATTGGCCGTGCTGGCGGAGAAGTAGGCGATGCGGCCGTGCTCTTCTCTCAGGAAAGTTTGGAAATCATAGCGCAGGCCGTAATCCAGCGTCAGCTTGCGAGTGACCTTCCAGCTATCCTGAACGAACCACGAAAACGAGTGTGCTCCCATGCGCGACTTGGACGGGATGCCGATGAAACCGTTATCCACCCCGCCCGCCCAGCAGGAAGCTGGCGTAGGGATAGCCCGGCGTGCCGCCCGCCAGGGACTGGCCGTTGGTCGAAGGCAGCCCGCTTTCGATGGTGCTGAAGACGCTCCAGGAATTCGCATAGGTCTGGTTGAAAGCCGGATACCCTTCGAGGATCATCTCGCCGCCGGCTTTGTAGGTGTGATTGTTCCGCACCCAGGTCAGACTGGTGTTGGCGGTGGGCTTGGTGTTGACCAGCTTGACCTGTGCCCCGGAACCCATATTCACCGAGAGCCCGCCTTGTGCGGCATTGAGCCCTTGAATCGAGGGGAACAGAGAAGCGTACAGCCCCTTCAAGCCGATCCCCGCGACCGGGTCGTAGGGAGGCACCGGCTGGTTTACCAGATCGTATAAGAGCCCGACGCCCATATGCAGCAGCAGCGTCGGTTTGATGGTCTGGTCGAAGTTGAGACGGATCGTGTGGGCCACGATAGCGCTGGGAACGCCGGAGGAAATCGGGAACGGCAGAGCGGTGTTATTCGGCGTGTTCGTCGCCGTCCGCGACCAGTAGCCGGAAATCTTCGACTTCGGGCCAAGCAGGTAATCGATCTTGACCGACGGAATGTAGGTCAGGCGGGGATTCGTGTATGTGGTGAGGAAGTTGTTGATCGGACCGGCGCTGGTGGGTTGCGGGATGAGCGATTGAATCTTCAACGCCACCGGATCTTGCTCGGTCAGCGGAATGGTGTTGTTGGGGAACGGATCCCGGATGGTCTGGCCATTCGGCGCGGTCCGCTGCGTGGCTGGATCGTACACGGTATTTTCCAGGATCGGACGCCCGATCGGATCGCAATTCGGAGTCGCGGTGGGGCACAGGTTCCGATTGGTAAGAGCCGAGCCGAAGTTTCCGTTGCGGAACCCCAGCGTCGGAACCGTAATGGGCGCGTTGTTGGTGATGACGGTTTCGCGGAATTGCTCGAAATTGAAAAAGAAGAAAGCTTTGTCGTGGCCGTTAAACAGCTTGGGGATCCGCACCGGCCCGCCCGTCGTAAAACCGAAATCGTTTCTTCGCTGCCGGGGGCGCAGCAGGTTGCCGTTGCCGTCGTTGGTGAAGGGCGTGCCCGCGTTGAGTGCTTCGTTCACGAAGTACTCGTAGGCGCTGCCGTGGAAGGTGTTGGTGCCGGACTTCATGGTCGCATTGAAGAAGCCGCCGCCCGCCTGTCCGTACTCCGCCGAGTAATTGCTGGTCTGCACGGCGAACTCCTGGATGGCATCCACGCTCGGCTGCGTCATGGACTGCGTATCGATCAGGCCGTTGGTGGCATCCTGTCCCTCGATGCGCAGGCTCTGGGTGTTGCTGGGCAAGCCGTTCACGCGGACGCTGGTATCGGGGCGCCAATCCGCGCCCGGAATCACCTGCAGAACCGCGTACGGATTGCGGATCCCCGCGGAGCCGGCACTTGCGCCGATACCCATGACGGGCAGGTTGTTCATGGTCTCCGTGGAGACGTTGTGGCTCAATTCGCCGCTTTCAGTCTTGAGCAGCGGAGCTGCTTCGGATACCGTGACCGACTCGCTATTCGACCCCACCTCCAGCGTTGCGTCGATACGAAGCGTCTGGGCCACCGGGAGGTCGACTTTCTGCCGGACGAACCTCTTGAACCCGGGCACGGTGACCGTAATCTCGTAGTTGCCAGCCGGCAACTGCGCCAGAGTGTAGTTGCCGGTGGATGACGTACCAGCCTGGTAAACGGCCCCAGTTTCAAGGTGCCGGGCTTCCACCGGCGCGTTAGCCACGACAGCGCCTGCAGGATCGGAAACCGTCCCGGTGATGGTGCCCCGGTCGCTTTGCGCCAAAAGGCATGCGCCACCGCAAAAAATGCCGATCGCCAGCCCCAAAACCCGCATACCACCCTCCTTGGAAACAACCACGAAAGTCTACATCCGAACAGTCGCCGGGTCAATGCCGGCAACGACCGCGCCCCAGCTGAAAACACAGGGGGCTTTCGAGACCGCCATTGGTATCTCTTTTTACAGGTTGGATTTATGAATTTGAAGACGCGTGGCGGGCGGCAGCGGTCTCTCCGGTAGCCTCCTCCGGCTTCCTCACCCACTCGGCTATGTCGCTGATCCGGTAGGAGAAACTCCGTATGAAAAGGCTAAGGTCTCGCCTCGAACGTATCGTTTGTAAACGCGACTGACACTTGACTTTTAGACCAATTGTCCGGAATATGGTACTTGGTACCTGTCGTCCGTGGAGGGGTCGATTTGAAAAAATGGTTGCTCCCGTTTGCGGTGCTGTGCTCGTCTGCCGCATCCGGTACAAACCTCGTTCAGAATCCCGGATTCGAACTCGGCAGCTTCTCCGGCTGGACAGTTTCCAACTGGGCTATCGAGACCGGGACGGATGGCTTGGTCCCGCACTCCGGGACATTCTACGCCGACTCGGGCTGCGCGGCCACGACTTGCCTCTCGACACCAACTTCTTTCGTATTTCAGACCCTCGCCACCACCAGTGGCCAGACTTACACCGTCAGCTTCTGGTACGACCTGGGGGCCACAAACTGCATTATCTGCACACCCGTTTTGCCGGACGACCCCACTGGGACTCTTTCGGAACTGCAGGTGCTCTGGGGCGGTTCGACCATTTTGGATGCCATTCAGAGCGCTCCACTCCCGAATGCGGGGTGGGTACTGTTCACCGCAAACGTCTTGGCTACCTCGAGCTCCATGCAACTCGAATTTCTTGGGCGGCAGGATCCTGCGCGCCTGGGCATCGACGACGTCTGCGTCGACCTGGTGGGGGGCGCCTGTGGCTCCGGCCCTGTGCCCGAGCCGTCGCCGCTGCTTTTATCCTGCGCCGGAATTGCGGCGCTCGGACTCCTCGCCTTCTGTCGCCAAGCCCTCCACGCCAAGCCCTCTTCCGCGCAATCGTAACGCGCAATTAGTTTCCCTAAACTCCCGTGCAACGCGACGGAACCTTCCGTCCCCGTCCGGTGTCCAACCATCAGCGGGTTTTAGCGGTACATTGGAAGGGGATTGCACGTGGCGGACAGTACCGTAACATGGCAAATTGACGGCTACACGCCGGGGGTAGCAGCCACGGCGCCAAACCAGGAAATCGCCCAGGAGCAGGCCGGGGAACCTTCCCAGGAGCGCATCCTGGTGGCCGCCCTGCGGGCCGGGGAACAGGACGCCTACGAGGCTCTCATTGAGCGTTACGAGCAGCCCGTGTTCAGCATCGTCAGCCGCGTGCTGGACCACGCTGGCGAGGCCGCCGACGTCACTCAGGAAGTCTTCTTGAAGGTCTTCCGCAAGATCGACGCCTTCCGCGGCGACAGCACCCTCAAGACCTGGATCTATCGCATCGCCGTAAACGAAGCCCACAACCATCGCCGCTGGTTCGGACGCCACCGCCGCCAGGAAGTGGCGCTCGATCCCGAAGACGGCCGTCAAGGCGTCTGCGATCTGGTCGCCGACCGTGGCCCGAGCCCCTACGAAATGGCCCGCGACCACGAAACCCACCGGTTAATCGAAAACGCCCTCCAGCGCATCAGCGTGCAATACCGCACGGCCCTGGTGCTGCGCGAAGTGGAAGGCTTGCGCTACGAAGAAATCGCCGAGATTCTGGAAGTTTCTCTGGGCACCGTCAAGAGCCGCATCCTGCGCGGCCGGGAAGCCCTCCGCAAAGTGCTGTCGGAGGAATTGGCGCGCTCCCATTCAGCGCGCTCCCATGTTGACGGTACCGGAGCGGTCCCGCCCGCGGCCGCCTGCGCGCGCTTGGCCGGTTTCCCACGGCGCGCTCCCGCCATGCCCACGCCCGTTTTTCAAGCACCCGCGCTGCAAACGCCCGCACTGCAAACGGAAGACGCCCGCTCCGCTGTGCGGGCCAGTACATTCGAACCCAGTTCGTTGGAAGGAAGCCAGTGGTATGAACGGTAACTCAAAATCGCGCATGCTCCTTGAGGACGACCAGGAATTAAGGGCGGCCCTGCGCGCGTTACCGCGGGTCTCGCCGCCGGGTCTGAAGACCTCTCTGCGGGTGCTCGCCTCGCGCGAGTGCCAGCGCCGCCTGACCGCGCAACAGGGACGTTGGGGCCGGCTCACCGAGTGGGGCGACCGCCTGTCGCTCTACGCCACCAACCTGATGCGTCCCTTGGCCCTGCCGCTGGCGGGCGGTGTGTTCTCAGCCGTGGTTTTGTTCGGCGTCATGCTGGGGTCCACCTATCCCGTGCACGCCAATACCCACTCGGATCTCGACGTGCCCACCATGTTGACCACGTCGGCCAGCGTTAAGGGCCTCGGCCCCATCAGTTCCTGGGACGATGGCGACGTGGTGGTGGTCGATGTGAGTCTGGATGACCAGGGCCGCATGGTCGATTACGCCATAGTGAGCGGCGCCGCCGTGCTCCAGGACGCGGCGCTGCGCCGGAGGCTCGAGAACAAACTGCTGTTCACCGAGTTCGTTCCGGCCACGGCGTTCGGGGTGCCCACCACCAGCCGCCTGTGCCTCCGGGTGGGAGCCAGCCGGGTTGAAGTGAAAGGCTGAAGCGAGAAGACAGAATACAGCATACAGAAGTCAGAAGCCAGAATGGCTTCCCACCTGATTCTGACTTCTGTATTCTGACTCCTGTATTCTTTTCGTGGCATGCCTCGCCGCCTCGGACAACACTTCCTAGCCAGTCAATCGGCCTTGGAACGCATCGCCGCCGCGGCTTGCGCGCCCGGCACTCCCGTAGCCATCGAGGTTGGACCCGGCCGTGGCGCGCTGACGGCGTGCCTGCTGGAGAGAGCCGCCCGCCTGGTAGCTATTGAAGTCGACCCGGTCCTGATTCACTATCTCCGCCAGAAGTTTCGCGACGCTATCGAATCCGGCCGCCTCACGCTGATCGAAGGCGATGTCTTGCAGACGGATCTGTCCCAGTGGGGCCCCGCCGTAGTGGCCGGCAATCTGCCTTACTACATAACCTCGCCTATTCTCGATCGCGTCTTCGCGCCGCCGGCCCTGTGGACGCGCGCGGTGTTCCTGGTGCAATCCGAAGTAGCCCAACGTCTGGCCGCCGCGCCCGGCAGCCGCGACTACGGGTATCTGAGCGTGCTGGCGCAGGTCCACGCCCAAGTCGAAGTGTTATTCGATGTGCCGCGCACGGCTTTCCGGCCTCCGCCGAAAGTCGATAGCACCGTGGTGCGCCTGGAACCCCGCGACCCGGCAGGGGATTTCGGCATCGCCGACCCGAAAGAGTTCCTCCGCTTCGCCTCGGCCTGCTTCCGCCACAAGCGCAAAACCCTGCGCAACAACTTGCGAGCCAGTTATCCCGCGGACCAAGTCGACGCACTCGTTGAAGGCCGCCTGCGAGCCGAACAAATCGGGATCAAGGAACTAGCCGCAATCTTTGCCCGACTCAATAAACGCTCTTAGGACGCCGTTCCCAACCCGCACTCCTGATGAATCGCTCGCACCGCCCGCTCCAGGCCGCTGCGATGCACCACGATCGCGATGGTCAGTTCGCTCGACCCCTGCGCGATGGCGATGATATTCACCGCGTGCCGGGAAATCGCCGTGAAGATGCGGCCCGCCAACCCCGGCGTCCCCCGCATACCTTCCCCGACCACGGCGATCAGCCCCACTTCCGGATCCACCTGGATGGGCTTCAGGTATCCGTGCGCCAGTTCCAAGGCCAAATCTTCCTCGAGAAATTCCATGGCGCGCGCGAGCTCCGATTGCCGGACTAGGAAACAGAAACTCTGCCGATAGCTGGAACTAGTGATCGCCAGCAGTTCCACGTTCGACCGCGCCAGCGCGTCCAGTGACCGCGCCATCACCTTGGTCCCGTTCAGCTCGGCGCTGGCGGGTTCGATCGCGACCAGCGCCACGTCGGCCATCGACGTCACCGCGTGCACGCCCTGCGGAGCCGCCACGCGCGGCACAATCCGCGTACCCGGCTTTTCCGGAGCGAAACTGTTCTTGCTCCACACCGGAATCTGCCGCTCGGCCAGCGGGGCCAAGGTGCGGGGATGCAGCACCTTCGCGCCGTTGTACGCCAACTCGGCCGCTTCGGCGTAGGTGATCTCCGCCAGCACGCGGGCATCCGCCACCAGCCGCGGGTCACCGCTCATGATCCCGTCCACATCGGTCCAGATCCACAACTCCGCGGCGTCCAACGCCGCTGCGATAATCGACGCCGAAAAATCCGACCCGCCCCGACCCAGCGTGGTCGGCCGTCCATCTAGAGTCGAGCCGTTGAATCCCGTCACCACCGGCACCACGCCCCGCTCGAGCAGCGGCCGCAGCACCTTCGCCGCACGCTCGCGAGTGTGGTCCATCAGGGGCGTGGCATTGCCGAACGCCGCGTCGGTGGCGATCACCTCGGCGGCATTGACAGCCTGTGCCGCGACGCCCTGCGAGCCCAGATACTCGGCCATCAGCAGCGCACTCAGCCGCTCCCCCACCGCAATGGCCTCGTCCACCGACCTCGGCGGCCGCTCGCCCAGCATCATGATGCCCTTGGCGATGCGCGCAAACTCCGCCACCAGCCCCTGGATTCCTTCGAGCGCACGCGGAAGCCGGTCCGCATCGAGTAGCCCCCGGCAAGCCTCCACGTGCCGCGCCGACAGCAGGTCCAGATTGCGCCCCAGGTCGGTTTCGTCCCCCGCCTCGGCCTTGCGCAGCGAATCCAGCAGTAAATCCGTGATCTTCGACATCGCCGAGACGACGATGACGACAGGTCCCCGCCTCTGCGCATCCGTGGTCAGCTCCGCCGCCACCCGAATCCGGTCAGCCGAGCCCATGCTAGTGCCGCCGAATTTCATAACCAGCAGAGAACTCGCCAACGCCATTCTGACTCCTGACTTCTGTATTCTGTCTTCTGTATTCTGTCTTCTGTATTCTGTCTTCTCAGTTCGACGTCCGCTCCCGCACCAGTTTCAAGATCGCTTCCTCCACCTGCTCCGGCGTCAGGCCGCTCGAATCGATGTAGTCGGCGTCCGGCGCCTGCGCGAGCGGCGCCTCAGCCCGAGTGCGGTCGCGCCGGTCGCGGCTAGCTATCGCCTGTGCGATCTGCTCTACCGGCGACCCCAGTTCAGCTGCCCGCCGCCGCGCACGCTCGACTTCGCTGGCGTCCAGAAACACTTTGATCCGCGCCTCCGGAAACACGACGGTGCCGATATCCCGCCCCTCGATCACCGCGTTTCCCTCCATGCCGATCCGCCGCTGCTCCTCCCGCATGGCCCGCCGCACGCCCGGGCAAGCCGCCACCCGCGACGCCATCTCGCTAACCTCCGGCTCGCGGATCGCCTCGCTGACATCTTCCCCGTTCAGCGACACCCGCCCAGCCGCAAACTCAATCCGCGCCTGCCGGGCCAGTTGTTCCAGGCGAATCATATCGTCCGGGGCGATCTGCAGCCGCAGCGCCCACAGCCCCACGGCCCGATACATGGCCCCAGTGTCGATATAGGTGTACCCCAGCCGCCGCGCCAACGACCGCGCGATGGTACTCTTCCCCGCCCCCGCGGGTCCGTCGATGGCAAGGATGATGGGCTGATTCAAGACGCTCAAAAAGAATGTGGGCTTAACCTCTATTCTACCGGCCCGGCAATTGTGGATGCCCGCGTATTACAGCATGTGGGGCAGGTTGTTAAACCTGCGGCGGGTTGACAACCCGCCTGGCCGCGGATCGCAGCGCCGTCGAGCGCCGGTTACCAACCGGCGCGCAGGATTGCCATCCTGCCCCACAGCAGAGACCTAGCGGGGCTTCAAGCACTGAAATAGATTGCTGTAATCGTCGGTCCACAAGGGTTGGTGGGGCGGAATCACCATCGCTGTAGCCACTGCGCGGACGGCCGGATCTTGCAGCCGTTCAGGCGACCGGCTCATCAGCACCCAGATGGCCTCATAGCGATGTAAGGTTTCATCCGGCGGGGTGTGGACCAGCACGGAAGTCAGATGATTTGCTTCCGCCAGCTTCCCGGCCACGCCCGAAAGATCCAGAACCGAGTTCGAAATGTGCAGTCCCAGTAGACCCTCCGGCTGGAGATGCCGCAGATAAATCTGCATCGCTTCCTGCGTCAGAAGATGCGTAGGAATCGCGTCTCCCGAGAAGGCGTCAACCAGCAGAACGTCAAACATCCGCGGATCGCCAGCTAGCGACAAGCGCCCGTCGCCTTCCACAGTTTCGATCCCCTCGCGATTCAGAAAGCTGAAGTCACTGCGCGCCAGTTGGATCACCTGCGGATTCAATTCATAGAACACGTAGTGATCGCCCGGCCGGGCATACGCCGCAACCGTGCCGGCGCCGAGCCCGATGACACCGGCCATTTGTGGTCCGCGCCGCAGAGTTTCGAGCGCCAATTGCGGCGCGGTTCCGGGCGCGTAATACAGAGTCGGCTGGTTGGCGCGGGCGGCATCCAGAAACTGCGCGCCGTGCGACACGGTGCCGTGCACCATGGTGCGAATGCCGCCGTCGTCCACCACGCGCAACGCTCCGTAGAAGTTGCGCACGGTCGCCACCGTATTTAGCGAAAAGGTGCGTATTTCCGCGCCCGCGCAAGCGCACGTGCCCACCGCGACCGCCGCCCACAGGACGTCGGTGTACCACCGCTGCCGGTAGTACAACAGCATCAGGAACGTCGAAGACGCGGCCAGCAGAATGGGCAATTCGAACACGCCGCTGAGGGTCACGGGCGCGACCCACACGATCAGTGCCGAGCCCACCACGCCTCCCAGCGCGATCAGCAGGTAAAAGGAAGTCACGTGCGCTGGATCCGGCTTACGCTCGGCCAATTCGCCATGAAATACCATCGAAGCACAGAACAATCCGGCGGTGAACAGAGGGACCAGCAGCCGCGGATCGGTGCGAAAGACGCCGTATACCGTCGCGTACGCCATCAACGCGAGCACCGGCGGCAGCAGCCATCGAAATGCGCGCCTGAGACGTGGCCGGTCGGTATCGAAACATAGGATCAGCGAAAGCAGATACGCGATCAGGGGCGCGATCCAGAGAAACGGAATCGCAGCCACGTTCTGGCACAGATGATTGGTCGTGGCCAGCAGCAGCGCACTGGGGATGGCCGCGAGCGCGACCCACAGCAGCTTGCGCCCGAGCCCCGGTTTGGCCGCCAACCCCGAGAGCTGCGGCCGAGGCGGCGCCGTCGGGTTGGCCTCATGCGCCAGTCGATTGGCAAACAACGCCAGCGAGCCGCAGAGCACGGCAAATGCCGTGAACCCCACCGACCAATAACTCAGTTGCAGCCGCGAGGAGAGAGCCGGCTCGACCACGGTCGGATACGAAACCAACGCAATCAGCGATGCCAGATTAGACAGAGCATAAATGCGGTACGGAGCAGCGCCCGTCATCCGCACATACCAAACCTGGACCAGCGGTCCCGTCGTGGCCAGCAGGAAATAGGGCAACCCCACCGACGCGATCAGGATCAGCGGAATCCGCAACGCCGGCGGCTGTCCTGCTCCCACACTCGAGTGCAACTGCAATGGAAGACAGGCGATGCCGGCGACCAGCAGCGCCACGTGGACCCAGCTCTGGACGCGCGACGACAGACGGCGCGAAGTGAAATCCGAGTATGCGTATCCGAACAACAGGAGCACCTGAAAAAACAGCATGCAGGCCGACCAGACCGACGCCGACCCTCCGAAGTACGGCAGCAGGAGCCGCCCCATCATCGGCTGGATGGCGAAGAGCAGAAAAGCGCTGGCGAACGCGGTCAGGCCGGGCAGCCAGCGTGTGACCAGCTCGGCGGGCGCGGGGCGGGCAACCGTTACCGGTTCGAGCCGCGCAGTGTCGAAGGAGGCCATGCGTCAGTGATCGGCCGCCGCAATCCATCCCTACACGTTAAGTGCGTCGGACGCTTGGGTCTCTGGCCGCATGGGGGTCCTTGGCCGCATGAAATTGTTCCGTCGTCCCCGCCCTGACGCGTCGGGGCTGCAGCCCCGGACGTGATTCCGGGGAATCCAATCCCACAGTCAGAGCCCTGGTACTACTGAGGACCCCCTAGCCCGCCGATGAGAAGTGCGTGCAGAACGTTCAGCTTTCGCCGGAGTTGGCGGACGCCGCCGACGTCTTGAGCGACCAGTTGCGCACGCACCTGGGCCGCCTGGCGAAGCTTCTGGCCCCCCATACCGACCGCATCGAGCGCCGCTTCATCGAGCGGCTCCGCGCCTTGGGCTTCGACCCGCGCCAGCGTATCGCACTGGCCGCCATCACCCCGGGCGCCGCCGCCCGCATCCTGGCCCGCCGTCATCCGGCCCTCAAGTTCATCGAGCAGGTCGAGTACAGTGGCCGGCGTCTGGCCAAGCTGAACCTGCCGCCCAGCGCCATTGTCGAAGCCCTGCAGGAATACGACCGGCTGCTCGCCCCCACGCTAGCCACGTTCAACCCCGACGAAAACTCCAACTTCCAGTGGGTCCGCGACCAGTTGCACTTTTGCGTCATCTTGACGTTGAATAACGCCTATTATCAGGTGCGTGAGGCCGAAACGCAGGCGTTTTACGAACTCTTCCGCATCGAACTCGAATCCCGCAACCTGGAGGAGCTGCTGCGCCGCTTCCTGGAATCGCTGGTGCACGTATGCCACGCCGATTCCGGCCGCCTCTACATGCTCAATGAAGCCGGCACGCAGTGGGATCTTCGCGCCGGATCGCCCGCGCCCGCTTCGCAAGCCGCCCCCAACCAAGCCGAGCCCAACCCAGCCGCACCCAACCGCCCCGGCCTGATCAAGAAACTCTCCCGTCCCCGGTATTTGAACGGCAACGCCCACTCGTCTGGCATATTGCTCGACGAGGGCTGGCAGCGCCAGTTCCGCAGTTTCTGGTCCATCCCCTTGGCCGCTGGAGGGCGCACGGCGGGCGTCATGCAGTTTGGGTTTTCAAGAACTTACGAGTGGCTGCCCCGCGAACAAGAGCTCCTGGCCGCCGCCGCCGAGCGGTGCCTGATGGCCGCCGAAAAAGCCCGCCTGATGGAAGATCTGGCTCAGCGCGAGGAACAGGTCCGCCGCCTCGCCGAGCACATGCTTCACGTCGAGGAAATGGAGCGCCGCCGCATCAGCCGGGAGCTGCATGATGAAGCCGGCCAGAGCCTGCTGTGCATCCGCCTGCAAATTGAGCTGGTTGAACAGGCCCTACCACCCTCGGCCATCGAACTAGCCACCAAGCTCCGCGAAGCCCGCGACCTTACCGAGCGCACCATTCTCGAAATGCGCCGCCTGATTGCCGCCCTCAGCCCGGCGGTCCTGGAACAATTGGGCCTGGGCGCCGCTTTGCGCCAATTAATCAATCGTTTCCAGCGCCTGCACCCGTGCCGCGTACGGCTCCAACTGTCCAAAATGGGGGTCCTGCCGCAGCAGATCGAAGTCATCTCCTATCGCTTGGTGCAGGAATGCTTTAACAACATAGGTAAGCATTCTCAGGCGAACCACGTAAACATCACGCTCGCCTCAGCCGATAAAGTATTGAAGCTGACAGTTGAGGATAACGGCTTAGGGTTTAACGTGGCCGAGGCCTTAGCGAAGCGGGAATCCTTTGGACTCTCGGGCATGCGCGAGCGAGTGGCCTTGCTGGGCGGCAGGTTTCATGTAGAAAGCCGCGCGGAATCCCCTAAGCGGGGTACAAAGATTTCGATAGAACTGCCGATAGAGAAGTAGAACGCTCGCGTAGGAAGGATTACGTCGAATCCGCGAGCGAAGCGTCCAGCGTCTGGTAAGCGTTAGGCGCGATTCAGAGGAGCGCACAGCGTTTTTTCAGCGCTGTGCGCGATTCGAAAGAAGAAGAGAAGGCGTAACGACACTATGGCCAAGATTCGAATCATGCTGGCGGACGATCACACACTGTTCCGCCAAGGTATCCGGACGCTGATCTCCGCCGAAACCGACATGGAAGTGGTCGGCGAAGCGTCCAACGGCGGCGATGCGGTAGACAAGGCCAACGAAGCCCGTCCGGATGTCGTGCTGATGGACATCGGCATGCCCGGCCTTAGCAGCTTCGAAGCCACCCGCCAGATCAAGAAGAACCGCCCCGAAACTAAGGTCCTGTTCCTCACCATGTACGACGACGAGGACTATCTGGTCGAAGGCATGGAAGTCGGCGCCAGCGGTTACGTCCTCAAGGACAGCCCCAGCCAGCAACTCGTCGCCGCGGTGCGCGATGTCTGCCGCGGCGGCAGCTACCTCAGCCCCCGTATGCTTTCCCAACTGGTCGACGACTTCCGCAGCCGCATCAAAAGCGCCAATCGCCTGCCCCGTTTCGCCACCCTCACCACCCGCGAACGCGAGGTACTGAAGATGCTGGCCGAGGGCAACTCGGTGAAGGAAATCGCCTGCGACCTAAACCTGAGCGTCAAAACCGTGGAAGCGCACAAATTCAACCTGATGCGTAAGCTCGACATCCATAACAAGGCGCAACTGGTGCAGTACGCCATTCAGAAAAAGATCATCAAGATTCCGAATCTCGTCTAACCGGTCAGAAACACACCTCCAACAAAAAGAACTAACCTCCCGAGCCGCGACGCTCCCCTGACGGGGCAGTGAAGCGGCTCATTTTTTGCTTCTGTTAGAAGAGGCCCTACCCCAATTCCAGCCACCCTTCGCCCGGAACCCTGACCGCCGCCAACCCGTCCCGCTCGATGACCACCCGGAAACGCTGTCCCGCCAGCGGCGCTTGGAGCTCCACGATCCGCCCTCGCACCACCTCGGCCGCCACCGGCCCGCCTTCAAACTCGACGCCGAATGCCGCTCCATCCGCCCCGTCCAACCGCACGAACAAGTGCGACCCATCGGTGCCGTAGAACATCTCCCGCACCGCCGGCCCGCCCCCGTGCATCGCCCCCGACCGGGCATCCGGCCGGTACCGCCCCGCGCCCATCCACTCGAATGAAGTGGTGACCTCGCCGTCCAGGGTCACCTTCAGAGCGTTCGCGGGCCGCTCCCGGACCTCGCCTAGCTGATCCTGCAGAATCGGCCGCGCCAGTTCCGCGGGCGGCGTCAACCCCAGCGCGCGGTACACATTCGAAAGATGGTCGCGATACAACTCATCGAAATCCGGCCGGTTGTCGGAGCCATGCTCGGGTCCATACCACCAGCACCAGTCGCTGCCCTCGGCGATCAGCAATTCCTCGAACGCCAGCAGCCGCCCGTCCTCCGGCGCCGCCGCGGCGTGTTGGTCGTAAGCGCGCCGCGCGTCCAGCAGCAGACTCCACGCCCGGTTGTCCTCCTCCGCGCCGATCCAGATATCGAAGTTCGCGTTGATCCACGACCCGGGCGCGACGCTCTTGAGCGGATGCCTCTCGTACCGCGCCAGCGCTTCGGACACGGTGAGCGCCTCGAACCCCGGGTCCTCGGAGATGCGGCGGTACAACTCCCGCAGGAACGGACGGCCGTTCGCCTCATACCACTCCCAGGCGTTTTCCCCGTCCAGAATCACCGGCACCAGCACATCGTGGCCCCCGGTGTTTTCGAAGATCTTGTGCAGAAAATGTCCGGCTGCGTCCGCCGCGCTCATGCGCGAATATTCAAAACCGATCAGGTCGCTCAAATAGCGATCGCGGAACAACAGCCGCACGTTGCGCCCGTCCCGCTCCCACACGTACGCGCGATAGGTCTCCTCGATCCCCGCCACTCGGCCCAGCGTCCGCGACAGGACGCCGTTGTCGCTGGCCGCCCACGTGAATCCGCAATTGGCTGCCAGAGCCAGCGCCTCGTCCGACACCGAGCCTTCCGAAGGCCATAATCCGACCGGGGCCACGCCCAGCTTCTCGCGCATATAAGACCGCGCCCGCAGGAGCTGTTCATGCGCGTCGTCCGGATACTGAAACCGCGGCGGGAGCGTAACTCCGGGATGCGCCACCGCGGCGATATCGGAATCGCACAGCAGCGGCAGAATGGGATGGTAGAACGGCGTAGTCGAAATCTCGATCTGCCCCAGCGCCGCAAACTCGCGATACACCAGCAGCACCCCCGCCAACGCGGCCTTCTGCTTGCCCTCCAGCATTTCCTGATCGGCTAGCGAAAAATCGTGGCCTTTGCGAATCAGCTCCTGCAACTCCTGATCCTTAGCCAGGAGGTCTTCGTCGAACCACACCAACTGGCTCAGGATTTGCAAATCGCGGAGATCGCGAATGGTGCCGTGTTCGGGCAGCTCATGCCGGTGCACGAATAGATCCCAATACCGCGGATAGCGGCGGATCAGATGATCCTCATTGGCCTGGAAGAAATACCGCAGCACGAAAGTGCGCTGCGCCCCGGTCAGTTCTTCGGCCGGCGTAACCGCGCATTCGAAAAACGCATCCGACGCCCGGCCGCTCGCGTAGTCCTCGATCTGCGCCACCATGGACGGCACCAGGTTGAAGGTCTGATGGATCTGTGGAAACTCTCCCAGGATGCGCACCATTCCGGCGTAATCCTTGAGCGCGTGAAACCGCGTCCAGGGAAGTTTATACTGGCCGGTCCACAAGTCCTTGTAGAACGGCTGGTGCATGTGCCACAAAAAGCAGAGCGAGGTCATGGGCGGGAGAAGTATAGCGCACAAGTGTCAGTCCGTTGTGCGCGAGTAAGAAAAATAACTCCTGACCGGCGCAGGCGGCGCCGAGTTCTTGAGCGCCAACCACAGAATCTGGGTGGCTTCCTGGTCATCGCCGAGATCCGGCTGGTCCAGATCCATGCGCAAGGAACGCGCCGCGGTCGCCGAACGCGGCGGATTGCGCTCGGTCAGAGAAATGCGCGGAGCCTCGGCTTGATACGGCGCGGTATTGGGCTGGGCCGCAAACGCGGCGGCAAGCGGCCGGCCCGCGGCGTCGAAATGCGTCATCGGCCGCAGACCCAAAATCAATTCCATCGTACGCAGAACAGAACTCTGATTATAGAACGTACTGTCGATCGCACTGCGGCGCGTGTAGGGCGAGAGCGCCAGCAGAAGGCTGCGATGCGAATCCACGTGGTCCGGACCGTTCTGGGCGTCGTCTTCGATCACGAAAACCGCGGTCTTGGACCAGAACCGGCTGTGCGACACGGCCTCCACCAGTTGTCCCAGCGCCGCGTCGTTATCCGCGAACATCGAGCGCGGCGCGACTTTTCCGGGCGCGGTGTACGCCGTGTGGTCGTTGCCTAGGCGCACAATCATCAACCGCGGCATGGAGCCAGTGGCGTCAAACTGCTTGATGTCGTCCAAAAAGACCTTAACCCGGTCCACGTCCGGATAGTCCGGATCCCAGCCGCGGTATTTCAAATTGGTGATTCCAACCAGCGACGGATCGCTCACCTTCACCTGCGTCCCGTCGGGCGGCGTGGGGCGCAGCACCTCGGTGAATTCGCCATAGTTGCGCACGCTCAAACCCGCCGCCACCGCGTTGCTCCAAATGTAGCCCGCCGGCGGCGTGTTGGCCGGCTCTCCGCCCTCGTAGCCGTAGTACGGCGACCGCTTCGCATACTGGTTGGGCCAAGTGCGTTGCGCGTAATCCGGAGCAATGCCTGCCATAGCCCAGTTATGCCCATCCGCGCTCACGTCGGCGTTGGAGTAATAGTTGTCGAACAACACGAACTCGCGCGCCAGCTTGTAGTGGTTGGGCGCCGAGGTTTCATCGAACAGCGTGAGCGACGGATCGCCGTTGCCCTTGCCCAGCTTGCCGAAAACTTCGTCGTAGGTGCGGTTTTCCTTTACGACATAGATCACGTGCTCGATCGGCGAAGGCCTCCCGGGCCGCGAATAGATCACGCTCTCGCCAGGCAGATTGACAACGTCCAGATACGCGTCGCGATACGGCGACAACTCGATCGCGGCCTTAGTGTAACCGTCGAGCGCCTCATCGGTGAGCGCATCGATCACCGACATCGTGCCGGTCTGCATATAAGGAATGTAGCTCTGGTGCACGTCCTCGGCCGAACTACCCAAGGTCCACCGTTCGGGCGCCGGCTTGGGATTGGCGTAGCTGCCCAGTCCGCGCCCGTTCAGCACCAGCACGCGTCCGTCGCGCAACACGCGCGCCGCGGTCGGATACCAGCCGGTGGGAATAAATCCCTCCATGCGGGCGCGAGCGCCGGTGATGTCGGCCGCCGCCACGACGTTCGCGTCGGAGCATACCACGAACAGCCGCGTTTGATCGGGGCTGAGCGCGAGCCCACTGGGAGTCATGCCCGCAGGCTCTCGTGCGCTCATGGCCACACTCAGCGTTTCCATCAGCTTCAGGTTCTTGGAATCGCTGACAGCGACCACGTACACGCTGTTGGTATTCGACGCGGCCACGTACAAGCGGAACTGCACGCCGCTGTCGTCGTCTTCGATCTTGCGCGTCGAGATCGCCATATCGGTGGTGTGCGGGCCCAGGCGCACGCGGTTCATCTCGGTGCCGTTCAGCGCTTCGTACTGCGCCACCATTCCATCCGCCCAACTGGAGACAAACAAAGTCTTGCCGTCGGGGTGGAACAGAATCCGGTAGGGCCGGCGGCCCGTCTGGATTTTGCCCTCGACGCGCTCGGTCTGCGGATTGATGACCACCACCGAGTCGTGATAGAGATCGGCGGCGTACAGCAGCCGGCCGTCGGGCGATACCGCGACGTCGCCAATGAAGTCTTTCTCACCCGGTTTCGCGTCTCCGCCCACGCGAAACGTCCGAGAGGGCTTCAGTTCGCCAGCGGCGGAGAACGTAAACTCAAACACCGCGTATTGCGAGCCTCCACCCACGTACACGCGGCGGCCGTCCGGAGAGAACGCCAAGCCCAGCCATCCGTCGGCCACCGGGACGCGCGCCGTCTCCTTCATTGATGCCGTATCGATCACGCTGATGGAGGGCGGCCGATAGCCGCCGTTGAGCACCAGCAGGAACTTTCCATCGGCCGAAAGCGCCGACGCCATCGGCAGCGTATCCAGCGGAACTTGCAGGCCAACCGGCTTGATGCGCCATCCGGTTGAGAGCAGAAAACTACCATCGGCCAACTTCCCGACGCGTTCGCGCGCCGAGGGTTGCGAGGCCAAAACTCCGGAGCACAGGGCGATCAGCAGCGCGCGGACAAAGAAGTGTGGGGCAGGTTGGTAACCTGCGGCGGGTTGGTAACCTGCGGCGGGTTGGCAACCCGCCTTCGGACGCTGCCAGAACGCCGCCCAGCGCCGCTTGGCAACCGGCGCGCAGGATATCATCCTGCCCCACATCCTCGACACAAACGCGTGTTTCATTCCGAAAACCTCTGGGCGATGGGGAACCGCCGCCCGATTCCGAACGCCTTGGTGGTCACCTTCAAGCCGGGCGCGGCTTGCTGGCGCTTGTATTCGTTGCGGTCCACTTTGTTGACGATGTCCTGGACCAATTCGAGCGGCAGCTTGTGCCGCGCCGCGATCTGTTTCGGCGTGCGGTACTGCTCCACGTAATCTTCGAGGATCTGATCCAGCACGCTGTACTCGGGCAGAGAATCGGTGTCCTTCTGATCTGGCTTGAGCTCAGCCGATGGCGCTTTAACGAAGGTGCTCTCCGGAATGGCCCCGTTCAGCCGCCCGTTGGCGATGCGCGAGAGCGAATACACCAGCGTCTTTGGAACGTCGCTGATGACTGCCAGGCCTCCGCACATGTCGCCGTACAGGGTGCAATAACCAACCGCGAGCTCGCTCTTGTTGCCGGTAGTCAGCACCAGCGCGCCGGTTTTATTCGAAAGAGCCATCAGCGTTACACCGCGCAACCGTGATTGCAGATTCTCTTCGGTCACATCCGGAGCCCGGCCGCCGAACAACGGCGCCAATTCCTCCAGAAATCTTTGATACACGCCGGTGATCGAAACCACCTCGAAGCGGATGCCCAGGTTGGCCGCCAAATCGCGCGCATCGCGCACGCTGTGTTCGGAGGAATACGGCCCCGGCATGCCGACCCCGGTCACGTTCTCGCGTCCCACGGCTTCGACGGCGAGCGCGGCCGTCAGCGCCGAGTCGATGCCTCCCGAAAGTCCGATCAGCACGCGCTTGAATCCGCACTTCCGCATGTAGTCGCGCGTACCCAGCACCAGCGCTTGATAGGCAGCTTCGCACTCGTTTGTGAAATCTTCGTGACGGTCGCCCGCCGACGTATCCAGATCCGCCATGACCAGGTCTTCCTCAAACGAGCGCGCCGACGCAATCACTTCGCCCGCGCCATTCATGGCGAAGCTGGAGCCGTCGAAGACCAGTTGGTCGTTGCCGCCCACCTGGTTCACATACACCACCGGTTTCGAGTAGCGCTTCGCCACCGAGCGGTACACGCGGCGTCGGGTTTCGCGCTTGCCCATGTGATACGGCGACGCGTTGATGCAAATCAGCATCTCGGCTCCAGCGCCGAACAGTTCCTCGACGGGATCGCGCGGATAGAGGCGTTGCTTCCAGAAATTGCGGTCGTTCCAGGCGTCCTCGCAGATGGTGAGGGCCGCCTTACGGCCCCGCAACAGCACCAACTCCTCGTGATCCGAGGGCCGGAAATAACGGGCCTCGTCGAACACGTCGTAGGTCGGCAGAAGCATCTTATTCTGCCGGAAAATCATCTTCCCGCGCTCGAGCACGGCAGCGCTATTCTGCGCGTGCTTGCCGGTGTCGTGTCCCGAGCGTGCCACGTAGCCGCAGATGATGGTCAGGTCTAGATCCGCGGTCCCGCGCGCGAGGCGCTCCAGTTCGGACTCGCTGCGGCTGAGGAAGCTGGGCTTTTCCACCAAATCGCGGGGCGGATAACCGGTGACAGAGAGCTCCGGGAACACCACCACCTCGGCTCCGCGGCCGGCGGCGTCGCGGGCGGCGCGCGCCATGCGGTCCACGTTTCCGGTCAGCTCCCCAACCGTGGGATTGATCTGTGCGAGCGCAACCCGCATGGATCTTCTTATTGTAGGGCCGGCCCCCCGGTCCGCGCCCAGTCCCCTGACCTGGCTTCCGCGGTTACCTGCGCTTAGTCACTTCGACCACGCCACGGTCGCCGTCGACCTTAACCCAGTCGCCAGTTTCGATCACGGTGAGCGGGTCCTGATCGAGATCGGTCACCGACGGCGTGTGCATCACCACCGCGCCGAGGGCGATTTTCGTGTTCATGATGTTGAAGACCATCGCGCACGGCGCGGAGTTGGTGAGCCGCGCCAAGTGAAACGCCGCCGACCAGCCCGATGACCCCTTGGCTCCGGGGAACACCAGCACCTTGTCCTTAAAGCTGATGCCGCGCAGTTCGTGGTGCGTCTCGATGACCGTGCCGGTCATGGGATCGATGCCGCCCCAGCCGGAAATAGTCTGGTGCGTCACCAGCGCTTCGCCTTCGGCGCATCCGCCGACGACCTTGCGCCCACGCAGGGTGATGGTGGTTGCGGTCACGAAAGCCTTCCTTCCCAGTGGCCGGTGAGCGCGGCGTTGACACAATCGGTGGTCGAGCCGAACCAAGCCTCAATGCCCATCATCGCGGGCAGATAGTGGGCTTGTTTGGCGGAATCAAGCGCCACCACTTTCGTGCCTTTCGGCAGAATCCGCCCGATAGCCGAGCAGGTGTCGGTCATCACGCGTCCCCCGGCGGCCTCGATGATTTTGGTGTATCCGTTCAGGTCGGAGGTGGTCTTGACGGCGCGGGAAGTGAAGACCCACAGGCTCGACCCACTGTGCAGCTTTCGGCCATCAAGGAGTCGCGCGGCTTCCCAGAGTTGTTCGATGGAGGCATGCGGGCAACCCAGCATGACGTAGTCGACGTTGGTGTCGCGCGCGGTGGAATTGAGGAGCTCATAAGTGGCGCGGCGTTCAGCGGGGCCGTATTTGATGTCGGCGACGGGCTGGCGTTTACCGAAAGCCATCTCGCGCGTAGGGGCCTCGGGGGTGATTCCCACCATGTGATACAGTTCGATGCCGCCGGAGGAGGCCGCCGCTGCGCCGAAGTGTTTATGGCGCGCTAGATTTGGCTGGCCCACTTTACCGGTGATCACCGGGATGTTCTCCTCAACGGCGCTGCCGATGAAGTAACCGAGCATGCCCCAGTCCATCACGCTCTCTACGGGCGTTTCGACTTCGACGGAGTGCGTGCCGTAGCGGAACTCGTCGCGATGGAATCCCCAGTCCGGGATCTTGCCGGTGAGCATGGCGGCGCTGGTGCTCTCGCGTCCTTCGGTATTGGTGCGCGCGCCGAGGGCGGAATTGCAGAACACCACCGCGGACGATTCCATCCAGGCGCAATGCTCGCCCTTCACCGGAACGTTGCCGGCGAGGTAAGGCGTGCAGGTTTTCAGAATCTGGACGCCGCGCGCGGCTACGGCGGCTTCGTCCTTCTGCTGGTGCTCGAAAGCTTCGCGGCTGAACCCTTGCTCTTGCCAGGCCACTGGATCAAGGCCACCTTGCAAGTGACAACAATACGTCTGGGCCGAGGGTACTTCCATGACCTGTCCAGCGTCGAGATCGAAGAGCGAGAAGACCGCTTCGTAGCTGGCGTCACCGGCGTTCTGCTTGTAGTAGTTTTCGAGAAACAACGTCGACGAGCCGGGCACGCCCGCGACGTTATTGGTGTCGACGAAACGCTCGGCGCCTAGGGCTTCGGCGTAGCGCACCAGCAGTTCCATGGCCTTTTGCCGTGCAACGCCGTGGACGCCGTCGAGCATCGCTTTTTCGCCGTCGGTCAGGCTCAATGACGAGCGCATGCTTCTATTGTGCGCCAGTTCAAGAGTGCCCACGGCGCAGCCGACCGGGATAGCGAGCGGATTTCAACTTCAAGGCCGGCTGATGGGACATGGAGGCAGGCTCACTCCGCTCAGCAGCGCGCCCATCTCGGCATCGCTTCGCATCCGCAGAAGGCGTGACAATCCCGAGCGGTGCCGCGACAACACTGCGAAAGCCTGCTGCGCAAAGGGCAGCAGCGCCGGACGCGCCAGGCGCGCAGCCCAGCCGCGATACCCGCGCAAGGCCCATATACACAAAATCCAAGCGCGGTTTCCGACCCAGGCGTCACCCTCGTCGCTGATGACGGCGATCTCACCCGGCGGCAGCGACGGCATCAAACTCCGCGCTTCGGGCGACCCGGATGGAACGAAGCACAGCGCGACGTAGGCGGGCTGTCGCACGAGCCAATCTTTGATTTGCGAGCACAGACCGCACTCCGGGTCATACACCACGAACAGCGCCTTCATCGCGCCAGGCTCCCCAACGGAAAGCGCGCGTCCGGCGGCAGCGGCGGAGGCTGGAACGGCTCCTGCGCCCTGCGGCGCAGCCGGCTGAAGACATACAGATTCAGAAAGTGCATGCCGCCCAGCACCAGCAGCACCACGCCGATCTTATCGCTGACCAACTCGACGGCCTGCCGCGGCGTGTTCACCAGTTCGCTGGTGCGCAGGTCCAGGGCGACATAGCCCAGGTTGATTAAATAGAAGCCCACCACGAGCAGACGATTCACCGAATCGGCCAGCGGCGTGTTGCCGTGAAAGACATCGATCAAAAAGATCCGGCCGTTCTTATGCAGCGTCGCCGCCACCCACACCGTCACCGCGAGGCTGATCGCGAGGTACGCCAAATACGATCCGACAATGTACATACTTACCGTCCTTCCGAAACAGGTCCACTTTGAACGTGTTCAAATATAGAATACGAGCGGACGGCGGGCCTGTCAAGCACAATTTGAACGTGTTCAAGGAACACGGACGGACGCGGCCCGTACCGCGTTGCGCCGGTTGCCGATACAGGCCGGCCCCAGTTCCCACCGGATCGCGGAAGCGAGCTGTGGTCTCGGTACCCTCCCGCGCCAGTTCAAAGCCAGTTCAAAGGATGTTGACAGCGCGCGCCGCCAAAATGGCAAGCGTGGCCAGCGAAATCGACGCTTGCAGCATCATCAGCAGCTTGGCCCAGCGCGAGAGTACCGGGACGTCGGTGGGGGAAAACGCGGTGCTGGTGTTGAAAGCCAGGAACAGATAGTCGACGAACCCGGGCCGCCAGTCGTCTTCACCCATTTCGCGCCGCAGTTCGGGGTCGAGCATCATTTGCGGGAATAGAAACGCGCCGTCGGTATGCGCGCCGCGCAGGTCGCGCTGGTGGGGGCCGCCGGCGTCCAGGCGCCAGTACCACGACGCGAAGATCAGCAGGTTGCTGACCCACAGCGCGGCCGCCGATATCAGCAACTGCTTCGGTGTTTCGGCGTGCGACGGGAGTCCTTTGACCAGCAGAGCCAGCGACGCGGCCAGCCCTAGCGTGACTGAGCCCAAGGCGGTGTAGCTCAAGGCATGCGCAATGGTGAAGTATCCCTTGCGGTGAAGCGCCAGCGCTGGAAGCAGCAGCACCAGCACTAGCGCGGGGATCAACCAGCCCGGACCCGGAGACAACGTGGGCGGCAGGGCGTAATTTAGTCCGCCTACTGCCAGCAGGGCCACTAGCGCGGGCCAGCGGGGTTCTGGATCGATTTCAGTGGGTGGTGGCACCTCCTCATTTTGATGCATGTGGGCGGGCGCGATTTGGAAAGGAGATCTAGGTCTACGGCGCCGGCAAGCCCAGTGGGGCCGTGCCCCTGTTGGTCAATTCGCAGTGATTCTCTGCGCGGGCTGGTTGAGACATTTGAAAGCCCGATTCTATTCCGGCTGCTGAACAGGCGGCCGCGCGAACATTGGGGCACGGGACGCGTGACGCTGAGCTCGGTTCTCAATTGTGAAGAAGCAATCCCGGTACAATAGCGCCATGGCACATTCGAACCACTCTGCCGGGACCACTGCGCTCTCCGATCTCGAAAGCCTGCTTCCGCGGAACCCGGCGGAGAACCGGCGCGATTTCCTGGTCTCGAAGCTGGCCGTGGGATTCGCGCTGGCGGTGCGGCCGATCGGGGCGCAAACTATCACCACGGACACTGTGGGCCTGACCGCGGGCGAGGTGAAAATTCCCACCGCCGACGGGCAGATCCCGGGCTACCGGGCATGTCCATCCAAAGGTCGCGCGTTTCCGATCGTGCTGGTGGTGCAGGAGATTTTCGGCGTCCACGAACATATCAAGGATCTGTGCCGGCGCCTGGCGAAGGCCGGCTACTGCGCGGTGGCTCCGGAGTTGTACGCGCGCCAGGGCGACGTTTCGAAAATCGAAAACGTTCAGGAGATCATCGCCAAGGTAGTTTCGAAGGTTCAGGATGTCCAGGTCATGAGCGATTTGGATTACACCGCGGCGTGGGCGGTGAAAAGCTCCAAGGGCTCGGCCAGCCGCGTGGCCGTCACCGGTTTTTGTTGGGGCGGACGCATCGCCTGGTTGTACGCGGCGCACAATCCCAAGCTCAAGGCCGCGGCGGCCTGGTACGGGCAGATCGAGGGCAATCGCACGCCGCTGACGCCCAAGTTCCCGCTGGATTACGCGGGCGCGCTGAAATGTCCGGTGATCGGATTCTATGGCGGCAAGGATACGGGGATTTCGCAGGAGTCGATCGAGAAGATGCGCACGTCGCTCAAGGTAGTGAACGATCCGTCGGAGATCGATGTGTATCCGGAAGCGCAGCACGGCTTCAACGCCGATTATCGGCCCAGTTACAGCAAAGCGGACGCCGAGGACGCGTGGAAGAAGATGCTGGCATGGTTCAAACGCAACGGAGTCTGAAGGCATTTGTGGAGTGGGCTTTAGCCTCGGGGTGCCCTCTGGGCCGGGTGCTTCAGCACCCGGGTCGGAGCGGAGGCAAGAACCTCCGCAGCAAGCTAAAGCCAACTCCACGAGAGGTGACCAATGAATGGTGCAGATCAGTGGTACTACTTGGCGGGGACCGAGACGCGCGGGCCGGTGCCGTCGGCCGAGATCGTGCGCCTGATTCATAGCGGATCGCTCGCGCCGGCTACGCAGGTGGCCCAGGCGGGATGGCAGACGTGGAGTCCGGCATCCGTGGCGCTGGCAAATCTGCTGGGCGGGGCATCCGCCGGAGCGCTCGCCGGATTCGGAGTGGGCGCGGGTGCGCCGTACGTGGCGCCGCAGCCGACCTATGCCATCAAGCTGCAATGCGTCGCCGGCCCGGATGCCGGCAAAGCCTACATGATCGGCGTGGCGGAGGTCTCTCTCGGACGCGTGTCCGGCATCGGCGAGCATGATCCGCAGGTGTCGGAGAATCACGTGGTCGTGTCCTGGCAGAATAACGTGATCCACTTCCGCACCTTCCCGGGCGCGGAGGTGCGCGTGGCCGGGAATCCGGTGACGCAGGGCACGCTCAGCAACGGCCAGCAGTTCCAGATGGGCGCGTCCATATGGCAGGTGGGCAGCGCTCCGGTGGAGTTGACCAATCTGCTGGGGAACCTGGGCTCGCGCCTGAATCAGCTGGCCAGCACCGAGAAACTCGAGGGCTTCAGCCTGGGCCAGATGTTTTCGGAAACCTTCAAGGGCCGCAAGGAGGGCGAGGTCGAGAGCTACTTCGTGGTCGGGACGACCAAGACTACACCGCCCCTCGAAGAAGTGGAAACGGGCTGGCCGAAGCCGTGGTTCTTCATGCGCGTGTTCATTTTCATGGCGGGCGTGTACCTCTGCTTCTACTGGATGTTCGACACGTTCCATAATCCTCGCCTGATACCGGGCTTGATCATGATGGGATCGATGGTGGTTCCGCTCACTGTGGCGTTTTTCTTCTGGGAGATGAACACGCCGCGCAATATCAGCTTTCATATGGTGCTGAGGCTCGTGTGCCTGGGCGGCGTAATCTCGCTGGCGGTCAGCCTGATCGGATTCAACATCGCGAACCTGGAATGGCTGGGCGCGGCCAGCGCGGGCATCGTCGAAGAAACCGGCAAGTTGCTGGCGGTGGTGCTGGTGGTCCGCAATCTGCGTTATCGCTGGATTCTGAACGGCATGGCGTGCGGCGCGGCGATCGGCGCGGGTTTCGCGGCGTTTGAAACCGCGGGCTACGCGTTCTCCGACGGGTTTTTCGACACGTTTCTGACCTACTTCGTCAAGAACCCGGACCATATCGATTCACTGAAGGACCTGGTGGGGCAGGCGGTCTATGTGGGCAACGATGGCATGTTGAACCTGATCCATTCGCGCTCCTACTTCGCGCCCTTCGCGCACGTGCTGTGGACCGCCATCACCGCGGGGGCGCTGTGGCGCGTCAAAGGCGCGGAAAAATTCCGCTTCAGCATGCTCACCGAGCCGACGTTCATGCGGACGTTCATGATCCCCATGCTGCTGCACATGACCTGGAACTCGCCGCTGCTGCAGTTCGGTGGATTGCTGGGATTGGCCAAGTACGCGCTCCTGGGCATTATCGGATGGTACGTGGCATTCACCTTGATTCAGCAAGGGCTGCGCCAGGTGCGAGAGGCGCAATTGACGCAGGCCCAGACCGAATACAAGCGCACGCAAGAAGTGATCACCACTTCGGGCCGCTTCCGTGTGCAATCGTTCCGGTGAACATCGTTCCTGTAACGCTCGAGGGGCGGGTAGTGCGGTTGGAGCCGCTCGAAGAATCGCATCACGCCGGGCTGTGCGAAGTAGGGCTCGACCCGGAGTTGTGGACCTGGACCAACGTAGGCATCGCAACTCCGCAAGAGATGACGGAGTACATCCGCAATGCGCTTGTTGCGCAGGCGGCGGGAACGGCTCTGACGTTCGCGACCGTGCTGCGCGCCACCGGCCAGGCGATCGGCGGCACGCGCTTCATGAATATCGAGCCGGCGCACCGGCGCGTGGAGATCGGATTCACCTGGATCGGACGCCCGTGGCAGCGGACCGCGGTGAATACCGAGGCCAAGTACCTGATGCTGCGCCATGCCTTCGAAACCTGGAATTGCAATCGCGTGGAGCTGAAAACCGACGTGCTGAACCGGCGCTCGCGAGACGCGATCATGCGCATCGGCGCAACCGAAGAAGGCATCCTGCGGCGGCATATAATCACCGCGTCGGGCCGCGTCCGGGACACGGTGTACTACAGCATTGTAGATTCGGAGTGGCCCCGCGTGAAAGCGGAGTTGGAAAAGAAACTCTCGGGGTTATAACCCCGACCCGTCAGGGCGGGGATTCGGCGGTTTGGTGTATTGAGAGCGACATCGCCGGAACATGCTGCTGGCTTACCCACGTCAATCACGGGCGTCACAGCGCATCACTCCTGCGGGCCAAGTTTGGGCGAATTCCAGGCGAACATTCCGCACTATGCGGAATTGCGGTGTACTATTGCCACACAGCCACGCGCCCGAGCCCGCGCGCAACCCTCAGTGCCTCCGATCCCCAAGGTAAGCATCTGATTCTTCTCCAGCTGTGCAAACTGCAAAACGAACCCGAGTGGGGCAGGCTTTACAGCCTGCAGCCGCCTTTTCAGGCGGCTCCGGTCCACTCGACCCGCCCAAACCACAAAACGAACCCAACGCCCCTGAACCGCCTTCGACCGTGCTTAGCTAAGGAATTCGCCGCAGTGGTTTTGGAGCCCAGTGCTAGCATCAGGGCGGGCAAACCGAGCGCTCGCCAGCGCCCGTGGTACAACCAACTTATATGCCGACGTTTCGCGTAGAGACTCCGCAGCGCAGCTACGACGCCGTAGTCGAGCGCGGATCTCTATCTCGCGTGGCTCAGTTTCTGCCGTCTCGCGCGGGGTTGATTTTCGTAGTCACCACCAGGGATGTTTGGGAGTTGCAAGGAGCATCCATGGAGCGCGCGCTGGACGGACGGCCGCATCGCGTGCTCTTCTTCCCTGGCGGCGAAGCCCGCAAGAGACTCACAGAGTTGGAAACACTGGCCGAGCAAATGATGGAAGCGGGCGGCGATCGCTCGAGCGCGATCGTAGCGTTCGGCGGCGGCATCGTCGGCGACGTGGCGGGCTTCCTGGCAGCAGTGTTCATGCGCGGGATTCCGGTGATTCAGGTGCCGACCACCTTGCTCGCGCAAGTGGACGCGGCGGTGGGCGGCAAGACCGGCGTGAATCTGGTCGCGGGGAAAAATCTGCTGGGCAGTTTTCATCAGCCGCTGGCCGTGCTGATCGATCCCAACGTTCTCAAGACTCTCCCGGAGCGGGAGTATCGCGCGGGGTTGTACGAGATCATCAAGTGCGGCGTGATCCGCGACGCCGACCTGTTCACGATGCTCGATCGCCGGCGCGACGCAGTGCTGGCGCAGGAACCGGCAGCGGTAGAGCAGGCCATCGCTTCGGCCGTGTGCATCAAGGCCGAGGTCGTCACTGCGGACGAGCGCGAAGGAGATTTGCGGCGCATCTTGAATTTCGGCCACACGGTGGGGCACGCGCTGGAAGCCGAGACCCGCTACGAGCGCTTGCTGCACGGAGAAGCCGTCGCCTTCGGCATGCGCGCGGCCACCGTCTTGGCCGAGCGCACGGGACGGCTGAGCAGCACCGACGCCGCAGCCATCCATCGCGTGGTTTCCGAGTATGGACCGATCCCGCCGCTGGATGGAATCGAACCCCAACGCTTGGCCGCGCGGCTGCGCAGCGATAAGAAGACCGTCCAGGGCCAGGTCCACTTCGTGCTGCCCGTGAGAATCGGAGCGGTAGAAGTAGTCACCGGCGTTCCCGACAGCGCTGTTCTGGAATCGATCGGGATCGCGCTGGAGCAGGTCGCGCCGGGACACGCCGTGCCGGACGCGGTGTCGCGAACGTGACGGGAACCACGCCGCCGGGAGTTGCAGGGGAACAGGAAGCCGCGCGCTGGACGCGGGATATGTTTGGCCGCGTGGCCGGGCGTTACGACCTGCTGAATCACCTGCTGTCGTTCAACCTGGACAAACGCTGGCGCCGCCGCACGGTGCATCGCGTGGCCGGAATTCTGGCGCGTCCCAACGCTCGCGTGCTGGATTTGTGCTGCGGCACCGGCGACGTGCTGCTGGAGATGCAGGCGCGCGCCGAGTGCACGGTGAGCGGAAGCGATTTCTGCCATCCCATGCTGATCCAGGCCCGGCGTAAGATCGCGCGGCGCGGGTTTCGCTCCCCGTTGTTTGAAGCGGATGCGCTGGCGCTGCCGCTGGCGGACGACTCGCTGGATCTGATCACGATGGCGTTCGGGTTCCGCAATCTAGCAAGCTACGAGCGCGGCCTGGCCGAGATGTGGCGCGTGCTAAAGCCCGGCGGAGTGTTCGCGCTGCTGGAATTTTCTCAGCCTACCAATCGGGCTTTCGCCGCCGTGTACGGATTCTTTTCGACGCGCGTGTTGCCGCGCGTGGGTGGCTTGGTGTCCGGCTCGCGCGATGCGTATACGTACTTGCCGGAGTCGATCCGCAAGTTTCCAGGAGCCGAGGAATTGGCCGCGGCGATGCGGCGGGCGGGCTTCGCGCGCGTGGAGTTCGAGCGGATGACGGGCGGCTCGGTGGCGCTGCACCGTGGCTTTAAGTGAGGGGGCTGGAAGCAGCGACGCCTACGCCGCAGTCGAAACCCCGCTGTGATGGGCCAGGCCGGCTGCGACGGCGGCGCTCTCGCGTCCCAGGATGCGGCGATGCATGCGTCCGACTACGTAAATCGAGATCGCGAAGACGGCCGGGCAAACTGCCAGCACTACATAAATGTTGCGCACCGGCAGACTGGTGGAGAGAATGACGCCGCCCAGGATGGGTCCGGCGACCGAGCCGATTTTGGCTACTGAAGTCGCCCATCCCGCGCCGTTGCCGCGATAGGCGCTGGGATAGAAGATTCCGCAGATGCTGTGCAGCCCGAAGTGGCCTCCGATCAAAAAGCCGCCGATGGCCACCTCGAGCACAAAAAACGGGGTGTGTCCCACGCTCGCCAGGCCGGCCACCAACAGCAGCGCGGTGGTGACGACCGGCATAGTGGTGATGGCGATAGCGCCCCGATTGTCGGTGAAGCGCATCAGCAGCAATCCGCCGAGCGCGCCCAGGATCGAATTCAGCGATGCGGCGGAGGCGGCTTCGCTTCGCGAGAATTTCAGCGCTTCAAACACCAGCGGCGTCCAGTTCACGATGAAGAACACCGCCATGGAGCTGAAAATGTACGCCAGCCAGATCAGCGGCGTGATCCAGCGCAGCTCGCCGGCGAACAGAAGCGAGGGTTTGAAGTCCTTGGCGACCGCGCCCTCGTCGGTGGCCACGAAGGTCGCGCCCTCGGGAATCACCTGCTCCGGAGCCACGCGGCGCAGGATTCGCGCGATGCGCTCGGGGCTGCGGTTCTTAGCTGCAAGGAAACGGATCGACTCCGGCAGTTTTAAGTAGAGGATCACAGCGCAGATGAGCGACGCCACGCCGCCCACAATGAACAGCGCCTTCCATCCCAGTTTGGGGATCAGCCAAATAGCGATGGGCCCGCCCAGCGCCGTTCCGAGCGAGTAGCCCATCATGATCACCGTGACGATGGTGGCGCGGTAACGCTTCGGGGCGTATTCGATATTGAGCGCCCAGGCCAGCGGCAACATCCCGCCGAGCGGCATGCCATTGATCAGGCGCAAGGCCCACAGCGACCAATAGCTGTTCACCAGTGAGAATCCCATGGTCAGCACGCCGAACAGCGCAGTGGAGAGAATCACCGCGGGTCGCCGTCCGATGCGGTCACCCAAGTAGCCGAAGAAAAGCCCGCCGATCAGCGTGCCCAGCAAGCCCATGCTGAAGATGTTGCCGAGCTGGATGCGGCTCAGATGATACTCGGAGCCGAAGTACGGCGCGGCGAAGCTGATGACGTTCGAGTCGAAGCCGTCGAAGAAGGTGATGGCCCAAGAAATCGCGACCAGCGAGATCAGGAAGCGGGTGAGCCTCTGGCGCTCGACGATTTCCGAGACATCGATGACGGCGGTCTCTCGCATGTCCGTCCCACAATATCAGAACGGCGCGTATTTGTTCCCGGTCACAAACGCTTCCCGCGCGCTGCTTGTCCGGCGAGAAGGAACGTGCTTGGAAACCGCCCTGTCCCACACAGTTTGAACGTTCCGAAATCCTTGTACCAATCGCCGTCCGGCACGTCTGGATCTTGGACTTTCCATTCGGCCAACTCGAACAGGTCTTCTTGGGAAATCCGGCGCTCCCGCGCACGGTCGCGGAGATGGGCCCACTTCTCTCGCGGCAGCCGGTCCCACTGGATCTTGGGCATTCTTCAGCGGCCGAGAATCAGAGTGCGGAATTCATCGACCAGCCGATCCTGTTGGTCGGGGTCGTCGTTCGCCAGATTGTCTTTCAGTTTTTTGAAGAATTCGCGCTTGCGATTCTCCTGGCTTTCCAGGCCGATCCGGACTAACGCGGCGAGCGCCTTGCTCATGCTCGTATCGACGCTCTGAGCGTAGCGCGAGACCTTGCCGGCCAGACTGGGAGCCAAGCCGACGGTATAACGAGTCTCCGTTTCACCTGGATGGTTCTTTCCGGATTTCCGGACGGCCCGCCGGCTACGCTTGACCCGACGGCTAGACTTGATGGGTGTGTCCGTGTGAGGCATCTATCCTCAGAATGCATCATTTCGAGGCACAATTGCGAGTAGGGGCGCATGGCAGCCCTGCCGATTCCTCTATCCTGTGTGAGTCCCATGCGCTGGCTCGACCTCGCGATCATCGTTCTCTACCTGGTGGCGATCACCTGGTTCGGCGCGCGCTTCCGCAAGGGCCAGCACTCGCTCAAGGATTACTTCCTGGGCGGACGCGGCGCGCCGTGGTGGGCGATCGCGCTGTCGATCGTGTCGGCCGAAACCAGCACGCTGACGGTGATCGGAACGCCGCCGCTCTCCTTCTCCGGCAATTTCGCGTTCCTGCAATTGGTGATGGGCTACCTGCTGGCGCGCCTGGTGATCTCGGCGCTATTCCTGCCGGCCTACTTCCGGGGCGAGATGTTCACCGCCTACGAATTGATGCGGGTGCGGTTCGGCGCGCGCATCCGCCGCCTGGCCGCGGGAACGTTCCTGCTGCTCCGGGCGCTGGCTGAGGGCGTGCGGGTGTTCGCCATCTCCATCGTCATCTCGGTTGTGCTGGGCACGGGAGAGATGGTCTCCATCGCGGTCATCCTGTGCTTGACCCTGGTCTACACCTACGAGGGCGGCATGACCGCGGTGATCTGGACCGATGTGGTGCAGATGTTCCTCTACGTCACCGGGGCGGCCATCAGTCTGGCGGGAATCCTGCGCGAGATTCCCGGCGGCTGGGCGCACGTCGTGGCCCTGGCCGCGCCGCTCGGAAAATTTCAAGTGCTCGATTTCCGTTTAGCCCCGCCGCACGAATTCTTCGCCCGCCCGTACAGCTTTTGGGCCGGCATCCTGGGCGGATGCTTCCTGACCACGGCCAGCCACGGAACCGAACAATTGATGGTGCAGCGCCTGCTCGCCGCGCGGGACGAGCGTTCGAGCCGCGCCGCGCTGCTCGGAAGCTGGGTGGCGGTCTTTGCGCTGTTCACTCTGTTTCTGATCGTCGGGGTGTGCCTATTCGTCTGGTATTCGGATCGGCGGCTTCCGGCGCCGGCGGTCATGGACAGCATCTATCCGCGTTTCGTGTGGGAACAACTGCCGCACGGCGTTTCGGGACTGGTGATCGCCGCGATCCTGGCCGCGGCGATGTCGAACCTGAGCGCGGCGCTCAACTCCCTGGCCACGACGACGATCATGGATTTCGCCCGGCCCCTGTCGGGAGCGGGACCGGGAGCAGGAGCCGGAGCGGGCGCGAGCGACGCCGTGTGGCTCAAACGCGCGCGTCAGGCGACGCTCGGGTGGGGAGCGGTGCTGTTCGCGATCGCGCTGCTGGCGCGGGGATGGGGTAGCGTGCTGCAGGCCGGGCTGTCGATCGCCTCCATCCTTTACGGATCTCTGCTGGGCGTGTTTCTGCTGGGCCTGCTCACCAAGCGCGTGGGCGAGAACGCGGCCATGTGCGGTATGATAGCGGGCCTCGCGTTGATGCTCTACGTTCGGTTCGCGACATCCATCGCGTTCACCTGGTATGTGCTGATCGGCACATTAGCGACCACGGCGGTGGGAATTATCGCGTCATTCTTAACCGAGGAGCGGCGTGACGCATCCTGAAGACTCCCATGGCCTGCGCCGAGTACTGGGCGTTTGGCCGGCCACGGCCATTGTCGTCGGCACCGTCATCGGCAGCGGCATTTTTCTAGTGCCTACCGACATGGTGAAGGCGGTCGGCTCGCCCGGCATGGTCTTCCTGGTGTGGATCTTCGGCGGCGCGCTGACCCTCTGTGGATCGCTGACCTTCGCGGAGCTGTCGGCGGCGATGCCCGAAGCCGGGGGAGGCTATGCGTACCTCAAGGCGGCCTACGGGCCACTAACCAGTTTCATGTTCGGCTGGACCACGGCCTGGGTCGGCGAACCCGCCAGCTTGGCCGCCCTCGCGACCGGTTTCTGCGTGTATTTAGCCGATTTTTTCCCACGACTGCAAACGCCCTGGTGGACCCTTCCGCTTCCGGTCGGCCCGGGCGGAGGACCGCTCGAGATCCGCTATACCCAACTGGTGGGGATCTGCGTTCTGGCGCTGATCGCCGGGATCAATTACGTGGGCGTCCAGATCGGCGGGCGGGTGCAAGTGGCGCTGACGTCGCTGAAGGTCGCCATGATCGGCGGCATCATCGCGGCCGGGCTCGCGTGGGGACATCCCGCCGGAGACACTCTACGCCAAGCCACGCCGGCGATTCCGGGCGGCCCAGCCGGATTCTTTGCCGCTCTGGTAGCGGCTTTGTGGGCCTACGACGGCTGGTCCAATTCGACCGGCGTGGGCTCGGAAATCAAGCAGCCCGGCCGCAACCTTCCGCGCTCCCTGATTCTGGGGAGTCTGATCACGATCGCCATCTATCTGCTGGCGAACTGGGCCTATTTCTCAGTGTTGGGCGGGCCCGAAGCGGCTCACAGCTCGCGTCTGGCGGCCGATATGATGCGTAAAATCGCCGGACCGAAAGGAGCGGCCATCATCAGCGTGGCGGCCATGATCTCCATTTTTGGCGCGCTCAACGGATCGCTCCTGGCCAACTCGCGCATACCCTTCGCGCTGGCGCGGGACGGCTATTTTTTCCGCTCGGTAGCCCGGATTCATCCCCGCTATCGCACGCCGGCCTCCTCGATTCTGTTCCTGGGGGGCTGGTCGTGCGTGCTGATCTTGAGCGGGCAGTACAGCGAGCTGTACACTTTGGCGATTTTCCCGTTGTGGATTCTGTACGCCCTGACCGCGGCGTCCGTTCTGGTGCTGCGGCGGACAAGGCCGGATCTGCCGCGCCCCTACCGGGTTTGGGGCTATCCGGTGGTTCCAGTACTGTTCGTGCTGGTGTCCGGAGCCCTGCTTTATTCGACGCTGCAGACCTCTCCCCGCGAATCCGGCTTGGGGATGCTGATCATGCTGGCGGGATTTCCCTTTTATTTTCATTGGCGGCGGGGGGCGTCAGGGGGGTCGCCCGGCGGCCCCGATCAAGCCGGTATCGGACTCCCGAAATCTGTACCGTAAAACTCCCATGGTTCTATTTTCAGAACAAAAAGCTTGAAACCCATTGCATTGTATGGTTAAATTCGTAATGTCACTTTTGTAGTGATCGATTAAATCTGTTCGTTATTCCGAACAGCAGGAACCCAGAACACACGGAGCACAACGAGATGGATATCACCAAAATGCTGGCTGAATTACGCCAGGAACGGGCGCAGATTGAGGAAGCCATCGTCACCCTGGAGCGTTTAGCCCAGGGACGCGGCCGCCGCCGGGGTCGCCCGCCGGCCTGGATGAGCGAGCTGAAGCTCAAACGGAGGGGCCGTCCTCCGGGAAGCAAGAACAAGCCAAAGGAAACGGCGGCAGCTTAGAGCGAGACGTTGAATTTCGCCGGCAGTTGCGATGCCGGCTCTAGACCGAAGGCCGGTTTAAGACCAGCGGCGGGTTTAAGATAAGCGATAGAGTGCGAACACGGCTGACGGCCCAAGTCAAAGCGGGGGGCTGCGCATCCAAGCTGAGTCCGAAGATCCTGGATCGCGTGCTCGCCCGCTTGCCACGCGCCGCCCACCCTCAAGTCCTGGTCGGATTCGAGACTTCCGACGACGCGGGTGTTTACCGGATCTCGGACGAGCTGGCGCTGGTCCAGACGATTGATTTCTTCACCCCGATCGTGGATGATCCGTTCACGTTCGGCGCTATTGCCGCGGCCAATGCGCTGAGCGACGTCTGGGCCATGGGCGGCACGCCGATCACGGCGCTTTCGGTACTGGTGTGGCCTGGACCGGACGACCTGGAGACGCTGGAGGAGATCCTGCTGGGGGGCGCGGCCAAGATGCGCGAAGCCAACTGCGAGATCCTAGGAGGCCACAGCGTCACCGATCCGGAGATCAAGTTCGGTTACGCGGTCACCGGAACAGTGCATCCGGACCGGGTGTGGACCAACGCCGGCGCGCGGCCGGGCGACGTGCTGGTCCTGACCAAGCGCATCGGAACCGGGGTGATCTCCACGGCCCTCAAGCGGGGACTGGCCGCAGCGCAACACGTGCAGGCGGCCACCGAGTCCATGCTGACCCTGAATCGCCACGCCGCGGAAGCCCTGGCGGGGCTGGATGTGCACTCGGTCACCGACGTCACCGGTTTCGGCCTGTTGGGACATTCGCGCGAGATGGCGATGGCCAGCGGCGTCACGCTAGTGATCGAGTCCGCCGCGGTGCCGTTACTGGAAGGCGCCATCGATTATGCGCGCGCCGGAGCGATCCCGGGGGGCACTCACAACAACCGCGATTTCGTCGCGTCCTGCGTGGCGGGCATCTCGGCGCTGGACGACCTTCTTTATGACCCGCAGACTTCGGGCGGACTCCTGATCTCTCTTCCGGCCGCGGACGCGGCGAGATTCATGGAGCGTTTCCCCTCTGGTCATCTTATCGGCCGAGTGGAAGAGCGGCGCGAAAAACCCATTCTCATTCAATGACGACTCTTACCCACCTGGAGTGCGCGGCTTGCTCGAAGCGGCACTCTTCAGGACAACTACAGAATCTGTGCGACTGCGGCGGGCCCCTTCTGGCGCGCTACGATCTGGCGCGTCTGCGCGAGATCTGGCCTCGCGACTCGCTGGCGGCAGGCCCGTCGAACATGTGGCGCTATGGCCCGGCGCTGCCGGTTTCCGAGGCGTCCTCGATCGTTTCGCTGGGCGAAGGGATGACGCCTTTGATCCACGCGCGGCGGCTGGGCCAGCGTCTGGGCGCCACCAACATTTGGGTGAAGGACGAGGGCATGAACCCCACTGGGTCGTTCAAGGCTCGCGGGCTCTCGTGCGCCGTTTCGATGTGCGTCGAGTTGGGCGCGCGCAAGCTCGCCATCCCGTCGGCGGGAAATGCCGCGGGCGCCATGGCCGCTTACGCCGCGGCAGCGGGCCTGGAAGCCCACATTTTCATGCCTCGCGACGTGCCGCAGGCGAATTTCATCGAGTGCGTGGCGGCGGGGGCCAAGGTCACGCTGGTGGACGGCCTGATCAGCGACTGCGCGCGGATCGTCGGCGAACGCAAAGCGGCCGAGGGCTGGTTCGATGTCTCGACGCTCAAGGAGCCCTACCGCATCGAGGGCAAGAAAACCATGGGCTACGAGGTGGCCGAGCAGTTTGGCTGGGAGCTGCCCGATGCGATCTTCTATCCATGCGGCGGCGGTGTGGGTTTGATCGGCATGTGGAAGGCGTTTGAGGAGATGGAGGCGCTGGGCTGGATTGACGAGCGCCGTCCCAAGATGATCGCGGTGCAGGCGGAAGGCTGCGCGCCCATCGTGCGGGCTTTCGAGTCGGGCGCGACGCACAGCGAATTCTTCCCCAACGCGCGCACCGCCGCGAGCGGTTTGCGCGTGCCCAAGGCGCTGGGCGATTTCTTGGTGCTGGACGCGGTCCGCAAGAGCGGAGGCACGTGCATCGCGGTGAGCGACGAAGAGATGCTCGATGCGGGAGTAGCGCTGGCGAGCGATGAGGGAATCTTCCCTGCGCCCGAGGGCGGTGCATGCGTCGCGGCGCTCAGCCAGTTGCTAGCGTCGGGATTCTTGAAATCCGGCGAGCGTGTGGTCATATACAACACCGGGTCGGGATTGAAGTATTTGGAAGCTTATGGGGGACGCTTTCCGCGGGCGTGACTTCGTTCCCTCCGCGTGACCGTTCTTAGGCCAGTTTCTGGATTTGTGTAGACCGCCATCTTGATCCCCGCCCTTACGGGACGGGGCTGGAGCGTTTGGTGCTACAGCCCCACTCGTAAGAGTGGGGACTATAGTAATTCCGAAACTGGTCCGCTGCGGTGGGCCACACGGGTAATGCTCACGAGCCTCTTGGTATCGTCAACGATGTAGACGACGCGATAATCCCCAGCGCGGATGCGCCAGTGGTCTGTGAAACCGTGGAGCTTCTTGCATCCCGCCGGTCTGGGCTTGCCGGCAAGAGCCAAAATCTTACGGTCCATTCGGGCAAACAGCGCATCGTCCAGAGCGTCCAGTTCCTTCCGGGCAGACGGCTTTAGGTCGAGGGAATCGTTAGCCACGCGGGCGCGGTTGCTTTAACCGGGTGGCCCGGTATTCTTCATAAGGGGCGCCCTTTTCCTTGCGGCGCGATTCGGACATGAGGCCGTCCCAGAAGTCCTGCCACAGAGCCCCGTGCTTCTTAAGGTCGATCACCGCCGCCGTCTTGCGGCCCTTTTCATCGGTGATGAACTGAATTCCACTCATGGTTCCACCCTACGCGCTTGCGGTCGCTCCGTCAAGGCCGCTAGGGAACGAGCGCTCTACCCCCGGCTGCCTGGCAACACGGCTTCCTGGCGTAACTTGGCGAGTTCGCGGCGGGCGATGGTGGACCAGTGGCTGGAGGGGTCGAGCTTCAGATAAGCGGTCCAGTGCCGCACCGCTTTCATGGTCTCGTTCGAGCCCTGATGGAGCAACGCCAGATTGTAGTGCGCGTCGGCGTAGTTGGGGGCGATGCGCAGAGCGGCTTCGTAGTGCTGGATGGCCAGGCTGCGGTCGCCGCGCTCGTCATAGAGATTGGCCAGATCGAAGTGGGCTAGCGAGTACTGGGGGTCGGCTTCGAGCGCCAGTTTATAGTTGCGTTCGGCTTCCTTCCAACTGCGGGCGTTGAAGTGGATGGTTCCCAGGTTGACTAGCGCGCCGGCCGACGTGGGATCGAACTCCAGGGCTTTGCGGTAGGCCTCGATCACTTCGTCGGGCGGGGCTCCGGTTTGCTCCAGTTCGAGGCCGCGCTGGAACCAGTGCTCGGCGGACGCGCGCCGTTTTCGGTCGGCGGCGGCGGAGTCGGCCGCGGGGGCCTTGAATTCGAGCAGGCGATTCAACTCGGCCTGGTCGAAGTCGAGCAGCAACTGGAAGGAGTCGGCCTCCATGGCGCGGCCTTCCAGATCCACGCGGATGCGTTTTCCGTGGGCGTAGATTTTGAGTTGGGTGAGCGGGTCGGGGATGTGGTGGAGTTTATCGGCCAGCGCGGTCAAGGCCCGGCGGACCTGCTGGGGCGAGACGCGGCTGCGCCGGAACTTGATGAGCGTGCGCAGCGCCAGCAGTTCCTTGAAGCCGTAGGATTGGATGGGCGGGACCAGCTTCTGCCGTTCCCAACTGGTGAGCTGCCGCTCGGAAAGTTTCAAAAGGCGCAGCGCCTCGCTCCTGGAGAACGCCTGCTTCGCCGCCGCTACGACCACGTATGAGATTCTAACAAGTTTGCGAGGCTTGCCGAATGGAAATCGCGATGGAGCTATCGAACGGGCAGTTTCACGGATGGGCTGGCATTGCCGCCTCCTGGGCACCCTGAGATTTGGCCGGGCGGGCATCCCGTGTCAAAGAAGAGCGGCCAGTCGCCTGGCTGCTGGCTGGCAGGAACCACGAAGTTGATCTGCTCGACGCCCACCAATCCGGGCGCAAGACCCTGAAAGAGGATGGTTAGGGGGCGTGTGTTCGGCGGGGTGATCCCGATGTCGGGCGGCCCCTGCGGACCTGGGTACGCCTGCAAGTACAGATTGCCAGGACTGAGGATGTACGTCACGAAAGCACCGCCGGTCGTGAACTGAAATAGTGGCTGCTGGGGCACAGGAAACCCTACCGGAGGGGCTGGCCAAACGGGGTACAGATCGTTTGCGTAGGCGATAATCGTCTCGCCAGCATGGGCAGGGTTTTGCACCGTAACCGCGCTGTAATCCGAAGCATGCTGCGCGATGGCGTAGCCGTTTCCGCCCGAGAAGAAGCCCCCGAACAGGGATCGATCTTCCAGTGGGGCTTGTCTTACTTGTTCGACGTTCTGTTGTATTACCGCGAGGTAGCCTGGGAAGCCATCTGGTGCTAGGGACCTTATGGAGGCGTTTCGTTCCAAGGGCACCTGGAAGTTGATCTGCGCCACTGTGGATTGACCCGCAGGGGGAATCACGACAGCGAGGATTGGGGCAGCCGCATAGTTCACTTCTACTCCAACGCCAGCAAGCGCGAATGGCAAAGGTGCAGAGGATGCTGCGATATAGGTCCCCGGTGCACCAGACAGCCCAGAAACGTAAAGGGTAGCCAGGCCCCCTCCATAGGGAAGCCCCGGTTGAAACGTCGCCGCATTGACGACGGCCTGGATCGTGGGTTGGCACCAGCTTTGTGGCGCGGCTGCCATCAGGCAGAGGAATCTGAGGAGTCGACTCATGGAAATTAGTCCTTTGTGTAAGTGGTGCGTCAGCCCGTCGTGCGGGGACGGGAGAAGAGCGTGATCCCGGCGATGCCGGCAGCTCCCGCCGCGATGCAGGCGGCGGTGTTGGCGTGCGTGATTCCGCCTAGCGCCAGAACGGGGATTTGAACGCTCGATGCGGCGCGTGCCAGTTGGTCTAGTCCGCGGGGCGGGAGATCGGACGGCTTCGACAGCGGCGCGAAGATGGGGCCGAACACTGCGTAGCTCGCACCTTCCTGCTCGGCGGCTCGCACTTCATCGACGGTGTGGCAGGAGACGCCGATGAGGAAATTCGACGGGACGATTCTGTGCCAGATGCGTGGCTCGGGCGATCCTGCGGGCAGGTGCGCGCCGGAGGCTCCGGCGGCTAGGGCTACGTCCACACGGGAGTTGACTATGATTTTCGCGTCACGGGGGGCGGGGACACAGGCTGACGCCTGTGCTACCAGGTCGAACAACGCTCGCGCGGTTAGGTCCTTTTCGCGAATCTGAATCCAGTTCACTCCTGCCGCTAGATTGCGGGCGATCGCCTGGAGCAGCGTTTCTCCGGGCGTCAGATGGGAGCGGTCTGTGATGTAACACTGGATCATCGTATGCCTCGCTTGCGCTCGGCGCGGCGGACCGTGCGTTCGTCCATGCCGAAGTAGTGGGCGATCTCGTGCCATACGGTGTCGGCGACTATCTGCTCCAACTGATCCAGGCTTCGGGCCATGCGCTCGTGGGGGCCTTGGTAGATGGTGATCTGGTCGGGCATCACGAAGCCGTCGCTTATGCTGCGGTGGGTTAGCGGGCGGCCGTGGTACAGGCCTAGCAGGCCGGGGCGCGGGGGCTCCTGCTCCACTACGATGGCGATGTTCTCCATGCGGCGGCGGAAGCGCTTCGGGATGCGCCGCAATGCTCGGGCGACCAAGGTGTCGAATTCGGAGGCCTGCATGTTTCGTCGAGCCTTCCTGCTGAACGCCAATGCGGCGGGTGGGTTGTGGGGGAAGCTTTCAGGCTATGGGCCCACGTAGAGCCGGCCAGAAGGACGGCTGCAGGCAGGATTGCCTGCCCCACAGGGCAGCCGAACTGCAACCAAACCAGGCGGATTTACAATCCGCCGCAGGCTGCCAGCCTGCCCCACATCGATGCGTGCCAAGCACCACAACACTACTGTGACACGCCGGTTGGGCGGCCGTCCGTTTGGCCGCGTAGCCAGATGAAGAGCGGGGCTTTGGGCGAAGGGCTCGGCCAGGGCATGGAGATCCGAAGTGTCTGACGGGCGCCTTCTCCGGCTAGCGGTTGTGGCGCTTCGGCAACGGTTACGCCGGTGTGGTCGTCCCAACCGGTCTTTTCGATCGTGTCCAGGTCGAATCCTTTTAGCGCGCCGTAGAATCCTTCGGGGGCCTTCTCGTCGGTAAGCGTCAGGCTTTCGATGCGCGGCAAGCGGACTACGGTGCCTAGCGGGAAGGGGTCCGATTTGCCGAGCGCTTCGCTTTCGACGGTCGCGGTGAGGGCGCATCCGGATTGCCCGACAGCGCCGGGATCTAGCGACAGGAATAGCACGCCGGGCGCGGGGGAAGAGAGTTGCGCGGACGTGAGCTTTTCGCCGGCGTGCACGGTGATGGGCTGGATCGTGAATTGAGGATCGGAACACTGCACCGTGACCGTTAGTGGCGCAGCGGGTAGTGGCGTCGCGGGCTGTCCGGCGTTCGCGTCGCTTGAAGATGGGGCCGCGCGCAGCGAGACGTTGGCCCAGGAGCCGGCGGGGAGTTCTCCGTCGCGCAATCCGCCACGCGCTGCGGTGGTGAATTCTCGGGGTAGCGCGGCCTTGGCTTCCGTGATGACGGGGCGCGCCGCGGTCACCTGGAGCACTCCGGGGAAGCGGATGGCTTGCGTCATACCTTCGACGCGTGCGAGCAACGTTAGGCGGTCGCCGGCTTTGGCCTCGGCATGGAGGCGGACTGTCAGGCCGCGTTTGGCGCTATCCTCGGCGGCGGGTTGCAGCGCCAGATCGGCGCCGGCGGTTTCCAGATTCTGGATGCGGTCGAGGCCGGCGCCGGTGATCGTTACGGTCTGCTCGCGGTCGCCCAGGTGCACGCGCGCATTGGCGGTATCGATGCGCGGGACGGGCGGAAGCAGGCGCACCGGAATGTCCGTGGTCGCGCCGTCGATGCGGGAGAGCGCCAACAGATACGGTCCGGGACGCAATCCATCGGTGTCGATTTCGACGGGCAAGGGATCGATGGGCGTGGTGCGGACCTCGGGCAGCTCTGCGGGAATCTGGCGGCTGCTCGAGGGGCGGTGCAGAAACGCGCGGTCCAGGAACATCAGATTCGCGCCGGTCAGATCGATGTTCACCGGACCGCTGGACGCAATCAGACGGTCTTGCGATTCCGGAGTAAGGTGGACGGCGCTCAGGTCCTCCAGGCGATGCAGCCAGACCAGACCGGTCAGCTTCACCGCGCCCCAATCCCACTTGCCTTCCAGGCGATACGTGCCGGGTGGGCCGGAGAACTGGCGGAGATCGAGTTGCAGGGCGCGCTCGTCTACAATGGGACGCGCCGCTACGGGAAGCGGCTTGCCGGAATCGCCTTCGGCGGTGAGAGTCCAATCGAAGACGCGGGCGAGCAGGCGCCAGTCGTCGGGCTTATCGAGTTTCAGCGGCACGGCCGCGCGCAGGCCGATCGGCAGGTGCGTTACGGGGAGTCCGGCGGTGACCGCGACGGGCGGGCTGCTGATGACGCGGTAGGCCCACAGGTAGGCGATTTTGTTGCGGGTGCGGGGTTGGAGCTTGGCGCACAGCGACATTCCGCCATTGGGCGCGGGGACTTGATAGACGCTGCGGAAATCGGTATCGGGCATGAGCCAGGTTTTCACTTCGGGCAGCACACTGCCTCCTCCGCCGGGGATCAAGCCGCCGGCGTTTTCGAAGAACGCAGCGGCGCCCTTGCCCATCAGCGTGGCGGGACCGGCGCGGCGGCCGGCGCCGAGGGGATCGAAACCGGAGACGGCGGGATTGAGGGCGCGCACCAGGGCGAAGAGCGCCTGCTCGGCGGGCGTGGTGGCGCGCGGGCGGGCATCGGCGGCGGAGTCCTGCAGGTCGGCGATGAGATCCAGGCTGGCTTCGAGATCGGCGGTCTGGTCGGCGTAGTCGGCCAGGGCCGAGGCCATCACGTCGTCCTTGGTGACCAGGTTGGTGAGGCGCTTTTCGTCAAGGCCCTGCGGCGCGAATACCAGCAGGAGAATGCGGGTGGTGAACGGCGCCTGCCATTCGGTGGCGGTGGCGGCGGCGCGCGGCTCGAGCACCGTGATCTGGCCGGTGGGCGACGCGGGCACCATCACCAGGGTGAGCTTGGCGTTGTTTTTCATGTCCGCCGGGAGGTCGTCGGGTTGATAGCGGATGCGATAGCCGGCGCGCAGGTTGTTCACGTGCCACAGCGGCACCCAATTGGGCTGGCTCTGATTGTCCGGGGGCGAGGCGGAAAGACGGAAGCTGGTGACGGGCATGCTGCCGTCGCAGGTGCGGGTTGCCGCGCTGGCTCCGGCACAGGCCAGGAGCGCAGTGAGGATCAGAGTGTGGGCCGGCCGCCGGCACATAAGTGTCTTATATTGTACGCCTTCGGAAGGGCTTGGGTTCGTTTGGTATTTTTGCGGGGCGGGGCGCGGGCGTTGCCCTTGGGTTCGTTTGGTATTTGGCGTGGCGGGGCTTGGGCACCGCCCTTGGGTTCGTTTTGTATTTTGCGTGGCGGGGCTTGGGCACCACCCTTGGGTTCGTTTGGTATTTTGCGTGGCGGGCGCGGACGCCTGGCTCGGGTTCGTTTGGTATTTTTGTGCCTCGCGCTCGTGCGGCATTGGAGATCTCTTCTTCTCTCTTCGAGCAATTTTACTATGGGTGCGCTACGCGACTGCCTGGCGGCGAATCGCAAGTGATGGATGAGATGGGCGAAACTCCTGGAAAGCGGGTTGTAATTGGCGCGCGGAGCATGCGGAAAGGCAGCGCATGGCGCTGCCCCACCTCACTGGCTGAAGCTTGTGCTACTTCTTATGGCTGGCTTTCTTGCCTTCGACGTGCATGTCGGTCCAGTCCAGGATCAGGTCCGCTAGCTGGAGGTTGTTGCGGTCCTGCATTAGCATGTGGCTGTTTCCTTTGATGCCCATCTTTGGAAGATGCATCATTTGCGCATCGCCGCCCGCATCGGACACCTGCTTCACAAACGTCTGGCAGCTTTCGAAACTCGTCGCCCAGTTGGCGACGCCGCCCTTCACGTCGCCCAGGTGATCGCCGAACATCACCAGCGTCGGGATTTTGGCTAGGGTCGAGAGCTGCGGCGACGTCAGGTTGGTCACGCAGGGCATCTCGATCGAGACGATGCCTTTGACGCCAGTGGGATCGATCAGCGCGGCTTGTTCCGGATAGAAGCCGGATTCGGAGTGCCCGATCAGGACGGCTCCGCGCAACTTCACGGCTAAGGCCGCCATGTTGGTCCAGGTCGGATTCGGTATCGGCAGCAGAGAGTTGAGGTCGGGGATCATTTGCTTGTAGAGTTCATCCACGGCCTCGATCGGAAATTGCCCGTCGGGAAACGGCGTGTTGAACGTGGGCCCGAAGCGGAAGACCGCCCAGGCCGTCTGATGGCTGGCGGTGAGGATGTTGGGGAGCTGGCTGGGCGGTACCGCGCCGGTCCTGACGGCGTTGATGCGGGAACCATCGAAGCCGGAGCGGGCGCGGGAAACCTGGTCCGCGAGATACGTGGGGCGGCCCTTGCGGACGAAGTATTCGTTCCATCCCATACGTCCGTCCGGCGTGGTCTCCCAGGTTTTGCTGCTCAGACAACATCCGTGCACCATCACAATGGGTGTATGGTTGCCGCCGACCGGCGTTTGAAACTGCACGTACATCTGGTTGACGGTGATGTCGCCGGTCACGGCGGGCGCTTGCGGGTTGGGACCGGACGCTGTTACCGACTTGCTCTCACCACCCACGAAGAAACTGCCCTGGCTCGCCAGCACCAGCGGTTTCTTGAGATCGTCGGCCGCCGGAAGAATCATGGCTGACGCGAACATCAGAACGCAGAATCGAAGCTTCATCGAGGTCCTCCCTAGCGATCAATTGCCCGACTTCGAGTCGGACGTGCCAGCGGAATTGGTCAGTGTCACGTCGACCGTACCGATGGCGTTGGGGTCGCCCTGAAAGTTAAAAGGTATCACGAGGTCGAAGGCGCCGCCGGCTGCCAGACCATTGGCGCTGGTCCACCATGTGGAAGGTTGACCGGTATTGAGCTGGACAGGGAGGCTGGCTCCGTTCAGCGTCGCGTTGGAGGCCGGATGGAAGGTCAGCATGGCGCTGGCTAGATCGCGCGGATTGGAAACAGCGCGGGTGATCTCGACGGTAGGCGGGGACGCGGTTCTGTTGATGGTGACCGTGCCGGTGATCACGGGCTTACTCCGCGGCACGGGGATGGTTGTGGATGGCGCTGGCGTGGGGACATTCAACGGCGAGGTCTGCCCGTTGGGAAGGACCGCGGTAAGCGCAGTTAACGTCACCGTGACGGTGCCGGCGACACTCCCCAACTGGATGGCCTGATTGGCCGGCAAGGTCAGAGTTGTGCTAGTGGCAGCGATCTTAGCCGTAAGGCTGGTCCCGCCGCTTCCGAAGAGCATATCCGAGGGCGTGTAGTTGTTTGGAACGCCCGCCGCGTTGGGTGAGAACGACAGCGTCAGCGTGCCCATCATGTCGGTGGGGTAACCTGCGCCCAAATTCAAAGACAGCGTCGGCTGCGCATCCGTCGACGGTTTGATGGTGACGGACGGTGGCGCGGGCATGTTCACCGTGAGGGTCACGGCCTGCTTGGCTTGGGCCGACGCTTTGTCGGTGACGGTGAACGTAATGTTGGATGTGCCGGGCGTGTCGGGGGTGCCGCTCAACGCTCCGGTAGACGCGTTCAGGGTTAGCCAGGACGGCAGTCCGGTCGCCGCGTAGGTTAGGGGCGCCGTGCCTCCCGTGGCCACCACACGTTGGGAGTACAGGTTCCCGTAGGTTGCCGGCGGCAGCGAGGTTGTAGTGATGGTCGGCGCGGTCGCGGCGGGGTTGATGGTCAGCGAGAGGAGCGGGCCGGCAAACCCGCCCAGCGTGTCCGTCACGACCACAGCGAACGAATAGGTGCCGGCGGCCGAAGGTGTCCAGCTCAAAACTCCGGCGGAGCTTAAGGCCAACCCACCGGGAGCGGTAGAGCCAGGCGGGATGCTCCAAGTGAAAGGAGCTTTCCCGCCAGCGGTAGTGAGCGTTTGGGAATACGGGGTGTTGACCGTGCCGGCAGGAAGCACTGGGGAAGGAACCGATACGGGTGCGTAAATGGTCAGCGGAAATTGACTGGTGACGGTTTTCGAATTGGCGTCGGTCGCCGTTACCGAGATCGAGCCGCTGCTTTGGGTGGTGGGCGTGCCGCTCAGAATGGCGCTCTTGGGATCTAGAGTGAGTCCGGGGACTGCGGGGGTCATGCTCCAGGCGTACGGGCTGGTGCCGCCGGTCGCGGCAAATGTTTGCGAGTACTTCACGTTGACTTCGCCGTCCGACAGCGGAGGCTGGGTGGTGATGGACAACTGCGCCGGATTCACGACGGTCACGCTCTGCGGAGCGGAACACGACGCCGGGTAGGGCGTCGCGCTCGGATTGGCTCCGTCCTGGTTGACCACCGTAACCTGGACAGTCTGGGTGGCTCCCGGTGCCGGCGTCGGAATCAGGCTGGCAGGCAGCGTGAGCGCCACCAACCAGATGCCGCCAGACTGCGATGTTTCCGAGACGACGGCTAAGGGCGTGCCGCCAAACAGCACCTTGGTCGTTCCGCCGGCGATGTAGCCTGAGATGGTCGCTTGCAACTGGACTGCGCCGCTGCCCGCGGTGATCGTGGTGGGAGAGATTTTTTGTAAGACTGGCGTCGGGTAGATCGTGAACGGCAGCGCATTCGACGGGGTGAAGGTATTGGTAGACGTGTTGAGATTCCCCGCCCACCAGTAAAACGTGATCGTCGAGGTAACCGGCGGAACGAAAGAACTGGGTGACGGCAACGCTATGTTGACGTTGAGCTGGGTGGGACTGAACGAAGTAACGTTGTAAGTGACAAAGTCCCCTTGGTTCAGGTCGCTGCCGAACACGGCCAGGGTGGGATTTACGAATTTGCTTCCGTTCAGGGTCAAGGGGAACGCCGGGCCGCAGACGGTTGCCGCTGTGGGGTTAATGCTGGTCAGTACGGGCGGCTGAACGAGCGGCAAAATGGGGAGAGGATAACTCCAGCTGTTTTTAAAACAGCCTTCACCGCTAAGATAAACCGTCACTGTTACCTGAATGGTGGTTCCGGCATAACCGGCCAGCAAGTTGGCCGGGATGCTCAGGCTGATCGAAGTGGAGGACGCGCCGGGGAGAACGTACGAAGACACATCCGTATTTCCGAAAATTACCACCGGCGGAGGCGGCGGAAGGTACGTGCTTGAGATGTTGGGGTTGCACGTCGAGGCCAGATAGCCGCCGCTAATGGTGACCTGTACCGGTGTGTTGCTGACGTCGAGTGGGTTGGGCGATATGCTGGTGATGCCAGACGGGGTGACTTGGCCCGCCGCGACCGCCGAAAAAACCGGCAGTAGTGCCACCACTACTGCGCGAGACCGCATTCTGCCAAGCACCCCGCGAATCCGATGGTTGATCATACCCTCTGTCCTCTAAAGAAATCTTGAATGGCTGTCAATCGCGCCGCGGACGCGCTGGCGGTGCCGCGGGCACCAATACTGTGTGTCCGTCCGCGCCCTCCGGCACGAAAATCCAGGCGGGTTGGCCGGGCTCGGATGCAATCAGGAATGTGTCGCCGTCGCCGATGCGGCTGAGAGCGGCGGCACTGATGCGGGAATCGAAACTTCGCACTTCTCCGGTTTGCGCGCTGACGGTCCAGATACGGTTCGCGGATGGGTTGGTGAGCACCAGGCTCGCGGCATCGGTGGTGGAGGCGATGTCTTGAAGACCGTCCAGGCCCGCCGCCAGCAAGCCCGAAGAAATGTCGCCGGCCGAGTTGTGCATCAGGTAAACGGACCCGGCGCCGCGGTCGGCGATGGCGGCGGCGGCGCTATTGGGGAAGAACGCCAGCGCGGCGCTCGCACTCAGGTTCAGGATCAGGCGGGTTTGGCCGGACGGCGAAAGCAAATACGCTGCGCGGCCGGAGGCCAACAGAACGGCGCTCGCGTCATCGCTCACTGCTAGGGAATCGGGCGGCCCGGGCAACAAGGCGGCATCGAGGTCTTGGGTGATTTTAGGCGCGTCCGGCAGACCGGCGATCACTTGCAGCCGGTGCGAAGCGGCTGAAAATAGCGCGACGGAGTTGCCCAGTGGACTGAAGGCGACCAAATCCGCCCGAGGAAGCGCACCGGGGAGCGGGCTGGCATTGCCGGCGCGCGTTCCGCTCAAAGCCAGTATCGACGGCGCACCGCCGCTCCGCTCGATCCACGCATAGGGCCCCGCATAGGGGCGTCCCGGCGCGATGCGCACGGTGGTCGCGTCGGAGGGCGTGAGCAGCGCGTCGCTGAATACAGCTGCTCCCGGCACGCCCAGGATCGCCCGCAGTTCCACCGGGGAAGAGCGCGCGACGAATCCCAGCAGCGGGCGGCCCATGTCTGCTCCGGCGCGATCGCCCGCGGCGCTTCCGGAACGCAGGGTGCGTGTATCGGTCGCGGGCCCCAGCAAGCTCTGCGAAAAGACAAGGCCCGATACGGCCAGCGATACACCCACCAATGTGGCGACACGAAAGCGGAAACTGGATTTCTGCACGCTTCCCCCCTTACGGCACATCAATTCCGAACGACTCAATTCCGAACGACGCCCAACAGCTCGGTGATCTCCTTCAGCTTCGCGCGAAGCTGGGGTCCCTGGTCGATGTTGGGATTCAGGCGCAAAACGGCTTCCAGATTATCTTTGGCGCCCAACAAATAGTCCCGGCGATTGTCGCGGGTGAACAAGCCCGCGTAGCATTGCGATAACAGCAGGTGCGAATCCGGGTCGTCTTTTTCCACGCTCAGCGATTGATTGCAGAATTTGATGGCGTGGAGATAATTCTCGCGGCCGATTTCCGCGGCGCACAATCCGAAATAGGCGGACGCTTTTTGCGACCGGTAGAGGAACTGGACGCCGCTGCGGTGCTTGGTCACACCCGTGCCGATGGCCCAGAAGGCTACCACGCGCAACGCGCCGGAGCCGAATTCCTGGGATTGCAAGGCGCGGTTGTAGTCGACGATGGCTTCGTCGAAGCGTTTCTGCGCGCGCCGCGCTTCGGCCCGCAGCAGGTAGGCTTGCGCCGAGGAGGGGTCCAGGTCTAGAGCGCGGTTGGCGGCCTCCTCGGACTCCTTCGGGCGATCCGCCAGGAACAGCGCTTCGGCCAGCAGGCTCTGGACGAACGAATTACTGGGATCTTGAAGAGCCGCGCGCTGAATTTGGCGCACGGCCTCAGGATAGTCGCCGGTTTCCATGAGCAGCGCGCCGGACATGGTGCGCGCTTCGCTGTAGTCTTCGTCGATCTGCACGGCGCGCTGGCACGATTTCAGAGCGTCGGCGGGCTTGCCTTGGGCCTGCTGGATACGGCACAAACCCAGCGCGGCCTGGCTGTAGGCGGGCTCGTCTTTCAGGGCTTTCGAGAAGAAATCGGCCGCCTTAGCCAAGTCCGAGGCGGACGCTCCGGAGCGTTTCCAGATGGCGTCGCCGCTATCGAAGTTGGCCTTGGCCGCGGGCTTGAGCGTGCGCTGGCGGAGCAGGCGCAGCGACACCGTCTGCACCGCGCCCGGCGCCACGTTCACATCCACGGTGACAGGCTCATATCCCATGCGGACGCCGCGCACGTGATGGGCGCCGCTGGCCAAACCCGGAATCCGCAGGGGACGCCCGGGCGCGGCGATTCCGTAATCCTGATCGTCGATGGAGACCTGCACATTGTCGAGATTGACTTCCACCACCACGCTTCCGTTACTCAATTGCGGCAACGTGGCCACGATTTGCTGGCGGCGTTGAGGGCTGTATCCCAGGATCAGGTCGTCCGGGAAGTCGCCGAATTCGAGCGGCGTCTGCTGTGCGCCCCGGGCTCGCGCATAGGCGCGCACCTCGCGCTTCACGTAGGTGACCAATTCGTCGGCGGTGACTACGCCGTCGCTCGGATCGACGTCCGCCTCGCCTTGCCAGCCTTTAACGAGGAAGTAGCTGAACACGCCGTTGCCTCCGGCCAACTGCGCATCTTCGAAACTTTGTTCCGAGGCGCGGCTGGAGGTCAGCGTCAGGAAGCCTTGCGGCAGGCCGCGCAGGCTCTCGTTAATTTGCGCGGCGGTCGAACTTACGGCGATTTTTCCGGAATGGCAGGCGTCGGTCAGCAACATCTTCCAGCGGGCTTTGACCTTCTTGGACATCACGTCGCCCAACTGGTCCATGGGATAGCCGGTTTCGGCGATTTTTTGCGGATCGATATCGTAAGGCGCGAGGTAGCCGCGGCCGTTTTTGTCAGTGACTCCGTGGCCCACGAAGAACACGATGGCCCGGTCGGATTCCTGGGCGTGCGAGGGCAGCCACACCTCCAGCGCGTCCTTGATATTGGCCAGCGTGGCCTGCGGACCCACCAGCTTCTTCACGTTTTCAAATTCGATGTTCCCGCCTTCCTTGCTGATCAGCGTGGAATAGACGTTTTCGGCGTCTTTCTCGGGATAGGCGAGATTGCCCTCTTTAGGCAGGTTCTTGTAGTTGGAAATGCCGATAATGACCGCATAACCGCGGGGAATCTGCACCGGCATCTTCAACTGCTCGGGCGTGCCGAGCCGGACGATGCCGATGTCGCGGTCGCGCACGCCAGTTTGAGTGGAGGCGGGTGCTGGAGTCTGGGCCGACGAGATCGCCGCAGACATTAACACGCAGAGGGCGCAGGCGAATAGGGCTCTCCTATTCATGGCGGATTTTCACCTCCATGACGATACGCGCGGCCTCTCCGGAGGTGGTTCGCGCAATATACACCGTATGGGGCTGTTCGTTCGGGGATTCGGGAGTATCCACCTTCTCGACCACAATGTCCCGGCCCGCCAACTGCTGTTGCCACTGTTCCACGGACGCCGTGGCGCCCGAGGGTTTCTGAAGAGCCTCGCGCAACTGTTTCAAGTCCTCGGGACGCTCGGTCACGGCTACGATCAAGGTTTCGACACCTGGCGCGCCGGTCAAGCTGAAACAGTATTCCTGGGGGACGCGGATGGTCTGGCCGGACTTCACTAAACTGGCCTCCTCCGGCATTTCGGCGGAAGGCAGCAGGAGCTGCAGATCTCCGCTGGAGGCGCGGTTGAAGATATACAGATGACCGTCGCGGTTGGGCGAGAATTCCAGCGCGAAACAGTCTCCGCGCGAGAAGTTACCGTCCGGGTCCACTGCATGGGATTCCCGCGAGGTGGGATTGACCTGCAGCAAGTTGTAACGCAGGCCAAGGTGGCGAGCGGCATGAGCGACGCCAGCGGCCTGAACCGCGGGCACGGCGGCACCCTGCGCGGCTGCTGTGTCGGCCTGAAAGTAGAGATCGCGAGCCTTCACTGGCGGAGCTTGGGCGAAGGCGCACGACGCCGTGCATAGCGCCAACGCCGCTAACGGGATGTATGTTCCGTTGGCCATGGGAAGCGAATGCATCGGTTAGTGGGGTGGGCCTAGAGTCGGGCTGCCGGCGCCCGAGATAGTTCCGGTTGGGCCGGATGCGGGTGGGGGCGGATTGTTGGGGTTGTTGCCTCCACCCTTGTTTGCCAAAGCGATGCCCGCACCGGCGGCGCCGCCGACGGCGGCGATGATCGCCACCAGGACTCCGGTCGAAATGCCCGCGCCCGCGGCCGCCGCGGAAACGCTCACTGGGACCGCCGCGGTCAACGGTCCGCCGGGCGCGGACGCGGTCACGGCCATGCTGAACGACCCGGCGGCAGCCGTAAACGGTGTGCTGGTGGCCACGCCGGCCGCCGTGGTGGTCACGGTGGAAGTGAACGCGCCGCCGGCAAACGCGGCCCCGCTCCCGGTGAACTGGGGAATGGTGAAGATGACCGCGATTCCGGCCACCGGGACATCGTTTTCGTCCGTGACCTTGACTACGGCCTGAGAACTGACCCGTCCTTTCTTGACGCGCTTCTGCGTGCCGGCGTTGTCGACGATGGTCAGTTTGTACTTTTGGGCGCCGGCCGCGGGGGCTTGCGCGTCCTGGGCCGGCAGAGCGGGCGCACCGAGAACGATGCACAAGATGAAAGAAATAGTGGAGCGGAAGTGCGGCACACGTCCTCCTGAAGTCTTATCCGCGCAAAAAACTGAAATTTTGGCTCGGGAGCGCGCTTACTTTGAAATTGATTTTTGCCCAAGATGCGCTGGAAGTCAACCTGAGCGACACTTGCGCGACACCTAGAAGCCGGTTTGTCCGGGTGATCCGCCCGGGGCCAACGCGTGGGTTCCGAATCACTTACTGACCGAGCGGCGATCGGGTCGCGCGACTTGCGCGATAATTTCAGCGTGACACGACGGTCACTTCAGACATCTCCAATAGGGACGTGTCCGCTTACTGCGCACCCGTAGGCGGGAGCCGCCCCCGAGGAATCCATGCCCAAACTATTGGTCGCACTGCTGTTCGCCGTTGCTCTCGCCGCGCAGACCCCGGCCCCCGAACCGGATCCGCTGGGAAGGACCACGCCTCAAAGCACCATCTTCCGGTTTCTGGAGGCGTGCCACTCGCGCGACTATGCGAAAGCCGTTTACTATCTCGATCTGCGGCGCTTGCCCGCGGCGGCGCGAGCCAAGGAGGGTCCGGAGTTGGCGCAGCAACTGGAAGACTTGCTCGACGATACGCCGTTTGATATCACCACGCTGAGCCGCGACCCGGAGGGGGACCTGGCCGATGGCTTGGCGCCGGATCTGGACCGGCTAGCCTCCTTCCAGGTAGACGGGCAAACCATCGAGCTGCAACTGCAGCGCGTGGGGCCGGCGACCGGCGCCCGCCTCTGGGAAGTCTCCGCCGACAGTGTGGATCTGATCCCGAAAGCCCACCAGGCCGTGGCGGAGTCACCTTTCGAGAAGAAGCTGCCGCAGGTGCTGGTGACTTTCGAAGTCCTGGATACGCCGGTGTGGCGGTGGCTGGCGCTGCTGGGATCTGGCGTCGTGCTGTGGATCGTAACGCGATTCCTTTCGCGGGCCGTGGTGGCGGCGCTGCGGCCACTGGTAGACGCGCCGGGGTTTCGCGGTCCGGTGCGGGTCGCGTTGATAGTGGCCGGATTGAGAACGGCGCTGGAATTCGCGTCGCCGGCCACGTTGTCGCGGACGTTCCTCGAACGCGCCCTGGGGCTATTCCTTGCGTTGGCCGCCGCTTGGGCCGGGGCGGTCGCCGTGGACCTCATTGCAGAACGCTGGCGCTTGCGCCTGGACCCCCGGCTGCAGGCGGTCAGTTATTCGGTGTTGCCGCTGGGCCGGCAAGTGCTCAAACTGTCGTTATTCTTGATCGCGATTTTGGGAGTGCTGAACGTCTGGGGTTACAACACGACCACCATTCTGGCGGGGGTCGGCGTCGGAGGTATCGCGATCGCGCTGGCCGCGCAGAAAACCATCGAAGACTTGTTCGGCGGCGTTTCGGTGATCAGCGACCGCCCCGTTCTGGTCGGCGACACCTGCCGCTTCGGCGATCGCACCGGCACGGTGATGCACATCGGCTTGCGTTCGACGCGTATTCGCACGCCGGATCGCACGGTGATCAGCGTCCCCAATGGCCAGTTCGCGACCATGACGCTCGAAAACATTTCAGGGCGCGACAAAATCTGGTTCCACCCGACGCTCAATCTGCGCCGCGACACCACGTCGGACCAATTGTTACAGGTACTGGCGTCGGTTCGTGACATCCTCACTGGCCATCCCAAGGTGGAAGCCGGCAAGATGCCGGTGCGCTTCGTCGGCGTGGGAGCCTATTCGCTGGACGTTGAGGTGGTCGCCTACGTGACTACTTCGGACTATGACGAATTTCTGACGATACAGCAGGAATTGCTGCTCCAGATGTTGCGCGCAGTGGAACAGGCGGGAACCGCTCTGGCGGTGCCGTTGCAGGAGCGCTTCGAATCGCGGCGGGAGCCAGGATCCTAGTGGGGCAGCCCTTTTCAGGCTGCCGTCGGCTTTCAGCCGGCGATTTTGGCACCCCCGGATAAATCATTCTGCTTGCCGCACCCCACTAATAAGCGGTCCCAGCGATATCGTGATCACCACTCCAATGCCTGAATCCCGCCTCACGGAGCGGCGCGATAACCCGTGGCGTGAGCCCGGGGATTCTGTTGCTAACGGGCGGCGTTTCGCGCGATATAGATAAGGAAGCGGCTATGAAACGCCTTGTGATGCTGGCCTTGATTACCGGCGCGGCAATCGCTCCCTCCGGCGGGCAGGCATGGAATTCGCGCCTGTTGCCGAATGTGAATGGCGCCTTCGTTCCCCAGACTGTAAACTTCGCGGCGCGCAAATGGGTTCTGGACGACTTCTCTTACGCCGGATACTTTTTAGGCTCCAAGAGTCTCGGCTCGGTACCTTGCAATGTCGCGAACATCACCGCGACGGGCGATATCTCGGCTGCTGTACAAGCGGCGATCAACGGCGTGGGCCAAACCGGCGGCGGAATTGTGCGCATTCCCGCCGGAACGTTTGTTATGTCGACCGCGGTCGCCGTGAACTATAACAACGTTTCCATCGAGGGCGCGGGCAGCGGCCAGACGACCATCAATGTGCCTTCGAGCTACTCCTCGGCGGATGACGCCTATGATGGCGATGGCTTGTTCGCGTTCGGTAGAACGCTGGGCGCCGCCACGCAGAACGACGGATGGGTGAACAAGGGTACGATTCTCACCAATGCGACTGCGGTGGTCCATCGCGGCGATATGCAGATCGCCACTGCCGACGCTTCCAAGATCAACACCGGCGATTGGATCGTGATTCAACAGTTTTTCTGGCCGGCGCTGGTAAATAACAATTCCGGCATGCCCGATCAATGGGTGGCGAACAGCTCCTATGACTTCTCCTTCACCTATTTGCGCCGCGTAACGGCTAAGTCAAACAACCTGATTTCTCTCGACGCATCGATTCCGTGGACGCTGGACCCGGCGAACAACACCGTCCGCATCCGCGCCACCGATGGGCAGATGAACGAGAACGTCGGCATCAAGGGCATCACGATACGCTTCGCGAACAACACGCTAGCTTCCACCGGCCGGCCGCATGGCAGCGGAGTTTACTTCGAAGGCGTGCGCGATGGTTGGGTCGATGACGTCCAGGTGTTCAATTTTCCGCGTAATGGGATCTATTTGACCTATAGTGCCCGCATTACGATTCTGGACTCCTGGGTGCAGACCGCACAGGATACCGGCGGTGACGGCTATGGCTACGGGTTCTTGGTTTCGCCCGCTCAGAGCATTTTGATCAAACGCTGTCATGGCGAGGCGGCGCGGCACAATTTCATCACCTCGCACCCGCAAACCTCCGTGATCGTCCAGACGCAGAACGTATCTGTGAATGCCACCCAGCCCGACGATACGCACTTCGGTTTCGAGCAAGCCATTCTGTGGGACAAGCACAGTCAAGCGGGCGGCGAAGCTCTGGAAGCGGTGAATCGCGGCGACCAGAGTAGCGGCGCTTATGAGACTCTCGCCTCGGGCGTGGTCTGGAACTTCTACGGCGACGGCGTGAATCTGCCGGATTTCCCGGGCGGCGGACTATTCTTGAAGCCCTCGCCCGACGGGCAGGCGATCGTGGTGGGAGTGACCGGTGCTCACTCGGTGTATGACAACGCCCAGGGCAACGTGACGCCGTTTCAAGAAGGCCAGCGCATGCCGGCCAACGCGGGGCTGCAGGTGGGCAGCAGTGCCGGGGCGCTTCAAAACGTCCTCTACGAGGGGTTGAACCAGAGCGGCCTGCAGCCGGCGTCGCTCTACGAGACGCAGCTCGCAAATCGTAACGGGACGCCGCCCGCCGACTGGATCGACGTATGCGGAGCGACGCCGGTTTTGAGCTCCGGCGCGATCACCAACGCCGCCAGCTTCGCGACGGGTCCGCTTTCGCCTGGCGAGATTGTGACGCTGTTCGGAACGGGCATGGGCCCGGCGCAAATCGTCACGGCAACCGTCAATCCGTTGGGGTTGGTGGACCATCTGCTGGCCGGGACGCGGGTTCTTTTCGATGGTGTCCCCGCGCCGCTCATCTACACTCGTACCGACATGGTCAGCGCCGCAGTTCCCTATGCTACCGCCGGCAAATCGTCGACCATGGTGCAGGTCGAATACCAGGGCCAAGCCTCGCCCGCCGCGCAATTTTCGGTGGCGCCGGCGACGCCCGGGCTCTTCAAGCTGGACAGTTCCGGTGGGGTGTCGAAGTGGGCTTTCAATCAGGACGGCACCATCAATTCGCCGGCGAACCCTGCCGCGGCCGCATCGATCGTGGTCTTCTACGCGACCGGCGGCGGGCAGACCAATCCGCCCGGCGTGGATGGGAGTCTGGCCGCCCTTCCGTTTCCCGTGCCTGCCGCCAACGTATCCGTGACGATCGGAGGAGTGCCAGCCGCGATTCTCTACGCCGGCGCAGCGCCCGGTTTCGTCGCCGGTCTCGTGCAGATCAACGTGCGCGTTCCGGCGGGTCTGCCCTCGCCGGCGTCGGCGGCGCTGGTTCTCGCCATAGGCGGTGCATCGAGCCAATCGGCGTGCACGCTCGCCGTCCAGTAAAGGCCTTGGGTTGCCCGATGCCACTCAGCCCGGCCGGTAGCCGGATTCGCCGCCTTTCCAACACAACAAAATGATGCCATTATGTTTTACAGGAGGTCGGCTCAATGGCGGCAAGCGAGAAGATACGGAGGGGAGTGGCTAGCGAGGCCAGCCCGGTCCAGCGTAAGACAGCTTTGGCAATGCTCAAGCGCGCGGCGAGACGTGAGCTTCGGCGAATCTTCGACGAGGAACTGAAGCAGCGGGAATCGGAGCGGCAGATCTCACTGTCCCGGCGAGCGACGGCGTCACATTCTCATTCGTGACTTGAGTGTGCCCGCGTCACAATGAGAGCCAAAGTATAACTGAAGCCACCCGCGCGCACGAAATGCTGGCGCGGCGGTCCTCGCGAGGACACTTCGAAATCGGGCCCGGCAGCGGTTGAGCGTGAGAGTCACGGTGCGCCGCCAAGCGACGTGGACTTTCGCATTCGCACCAGCAAACCCGATGTCCCCAGGACTAGCGCCGCGATGCAAAAGGGCAGTTCCGACCATAGGATATACGCGGCTTGGTCGAAGAATCTCACAATCGAGAGCGGCGAAACATGGATCGGGCGCCACGGAAAGAACAGCCGGGCTTCCGAGAAAGGGAACAACAGCATCACGCCCAAACCGCCGTCGGTCATGGCATCCAGCAAAGGATGCGTGATGGCGCAACCCGCCCACAGCATCGCAATCCACACGGTCGTGCGCCGCGGATGCCGTCGGGTCGCGATCATGGCCAAACTGGACGCAAGCAAGAGCAATAAGAACGGTGAATGGAAGAAACCTCTATGACCCCAGAAACTGTCATACGGGACTCCGGCAGCACGCATGGCGAGGGTGTCGCAGTCGGGAGCCACCGCCAAAATACCGGCTGAGACAACGATCGCCCCTCCCGGCATCACGCTCCGGATACTCGGGGACTCAAGAGCCGGAAGCGCCAGCGCGGCGCCAACAATGAAGTGTGTAATTGCCGAAGCCATTTCACCGCCGTTTTGACGCATGCCCTGGATCCACCACACGCTGCACGCATTCGCCCACACCAATGTGGGTGTACGGCAAGGCGAGTCCCTACGTGACGTTTAGGTTACGGTTCGCCTTCCAACTTGCGGAGCCGCACCTCAACTCCAGGAGTACCCTTCAGAGCGTCGGCGAAGTCTTGGACATTCTGCCCGCGGTAATGATAAGGATAGGCAATCTTCGGCCGGAACGCTTGCACACATGCGGCGGCCTCGGCGGGGGGCATGGTCCGGGGAGGATTCATGGCCAGGAAAGCGACAGAGATGTTTTTCAAGGCTTTTATCTCCGGGACGCATTCCGTGTCGCCCGAAAAATAGACCCGGGTGTCACCGAAGTTCAGGACGTAACCGTTCCCAATACCCTTATGGTGAAACGGCTTGCCGGGTCCCGATCCCAGGACCAGGTTGTACATCGGGACAGCCTCGATTTCGATTCCCAGAAACTCCTTCCTCTCCCCGTTGCCGATCGTTTCGACATCGCCGCAACAGCCGTTGAGGGTATCGGTGACCGCGGGAGGCGCAACCACCGTGGTCGATTCCTTTCTCAGCATCTTGAGCATCGACGGGTCCATATGATCGGCATGCGTGTGCGTGATCAAGATCAAATCCGCCTGCGGGATGCCGGAATAGTCGGCCTGGCTCCAGGGGTCGACGTGAATGAACTTGCCCCCAAATTCCAGCATCACGCTTCCATGAAACAGCGGCGTGATTTTCAGCGGACCGCGAGAGGTTTGCACCACGTCAGCTTGTCGATTGGGCGTCGCGGCGCCAGAGGCGGCAGTAGGGTTGATTGCGAAGAGCGCGCACAACTCAAGCGACACGCCGGCGAACAGACTTCCACGCAGAGTCGGGCTGAGTCTCATGGGAGCGAACCTCCGATGAAATTATACCTGCCCGGGACGAGTGTGGAACTTCCTGAGCTACTTGGGGGCGCCGGTCTGCATTTCACGATGATTGCCGCGAACACTTGGAGTCGTGACAAGAAACCTAATCCTGCCAGCCAAGTAGATAGACCGAGTTGCTGGTGGCCCATCGCCAGCGATCCTGCGGATAGGCATTTGATTAGGCACGCCCGTTAGGCTTGTAACGTATTGAATCTCAGGGTCATAGGAATCCACGCTGGGCCTGTTCTCGAGCCGCGTAACTAATCGTTTGATTGCAGCGGTTCATCTGGCTTTCAGTGGGATAATAATCACTCCGGAATAGAAATCATGTGGCACTTAGAGCGAGTGTGGGAAGAGCGTAACCAAGCAGCAGTTCTGCTGGTTAGCGGTTCGATTATTGTGATGATCGCTGTCGCCGACTGGTGGACCATGCCTTACGTGTCGCTTGGCTTTCTGTACCTGTTCCCCATCATGCTCGGAGCCGGATTTCTGCCCAGGTGGCTGGTCGCCCTGCTTGGCGCCGGCTGTGCGGTGCTTAGCGAGGTTTTCAGTTCTCTCGATCGGTCGACCGTCCGTTTGGCTTTTGAGACACTGGCGCTTTCCGGCTGCGGGCTGTTCGTCGGGGAACTGGTGCGGAACCGGCGCTTGACGCTGGATGCGCAGGAAAGATTGAAGGAGGAGCAGGAAAGATTGAAGATTCTAGTCGAGACGAGTCCGGCTGCGATTGTAACCATCGATGAGCGCGGCTTCATCGAACTTGCTAATCACGCTGCCGCCGAGTTGATGGCTCCGCGAGAAGGGAAACTGGTTGGCAGCCCGATTGCTGCTTTCTTACCGGACCTGCACCATGCTCTGCGCTGGGAGGAAGCCCCCCAGTTCCGGGCAACCATGCAATGCCGAGGCCATCGCGGGAGCGGCGAACCCTTTACCGCGGATGTTTGGTTCTCAACATATAAGTACGGGCCGAACCCGAAACTTGCGGCCATCATTGCGGACGTTACGGAAGAGACCGGGGCGGCCAATTCACATGCTTTCCATGCCGAACATCAAGAACGCCCTTTGCTGAGCGACCGGGAGATGAATGTGCTTCGACTTCTGGTTCAGGGTTTTGCCAACAAGGAAATCGCAACCCATATGGAAGTCTCGGAAAGTACCGTCAAGAACACGTTGCAGCAACTTTTTGCCAAGGCGAACGTTCGCACGCGCGCCCAACTCGTTCGAGTCGCGCTTGAACAGTATCGAGATCTTTTATGAAGGCGAGAAATAAATTCGATTGGCAGACAATATCGCGCCGAACTGCAATCGAACAATTAGATGTAAGATTTATGGCACAACGCGCTCGACGCGGCTAGAGCCGGGGTCTGCCGACCGCTAAACGTAGTCCGCTCCTTCCTGATTAGTGCCACTTCGACAAGGGAATAGCCCTTCCCTCGCCATCGCCCCGTGGACCGTGTTCGGTTGCGGTTGTCGTCACGGGAATTTGCCCTTACGGCTATCGAGTTCTCTTCTGACGCCGGAAAACACAATTGAAGTAACAAAACGTCCACCCCGAAAGATGAACCGAACGACCATGAGGTTTGGAACCAAGATTACTGGCCTCACACGGCGGGCGCGGTTACAGTCGAATCTGCTGACTATTTAAACGCCGGTCAAAACCCATTCATCATGAAGAACGACGCACCAACGACGAAAGTGTATTTCATGCGTGAAGCGCGGAGCCGTGCGCGTATTTTGATTGCGCTGGCGGGAATACCGGCCGCGACACTCTCGGCTCAGACCACCTTCACCTGGCAGCAGATCAAGGATAAGTTCGAGGCCGCCAATCCGACCTTGAAAGCGGTGCAACTCAATATCGATGAGTCGCGGGCGGCCGAGATCACGGCATTTCTCCGTCCCAATCCGGATTTTGGACTGTCGACGGATGGAACGCAACTCGCTCGGTTTGAGGGACACTGGCGGCCGTTTATCGGCACTCAGTGGGGACCCAGCTTCAGTTATCTGCACGAACGCCAGCAAAAACGCGAGTTGCGGCGCGACCAGGCAAAAGAATCGACAACCATCGCGGAATCGACCTATCTGGACCAGGAGCGTGGTCTGGTGTTCAATCTGCGGAGCGCGTTCGTACAAACGCTGCAGGCGAAAGCCGTGCTGCAGAACGCGCGAGAAAACTTGGAGTACTGGGATCGGGAACTAGAGGTAAATCGCACGCGCTTCAAGGCCGGCGACATGGCTCTGGTGGATCTGAACCGTTTGGAGCTGCAGCGAGTTCAATTTGAATCCGATTTCGAAACTGCGACGGTGAATCTTCGAACGTCCAAGATTCAGCTGCTGATGCTCTTAAACGACCGCACACCGCTTGAACGGTTCGACGTCACCGGAGCGTTTGATTTCACCGATGACTTAAGGCCCCTGGAAGAATTCCGGAACATCGCACTCGAGGCCCGGCCGGACCTGAAGGCTGCCGTGCAGAACGTCGAACTCGCCAAGATTACCCACCAACTCGCCATCGCGAACGGTTCAACCGACCCGACCTTCAGCGTGTGGTGGACGCACAACCCTTCGTTCAACAACCCGTTTGACAACAACACGATCGGCGGCAGTATCAACGTTCCGCTCCGCATCTTCGATCGCAACCAGGGGGAGAAGGCGCGTACGCAGATCGATATCGGCCGCAATGAGCGAGTCCGGGACGCCAACGAGGCGCAGGTGTTCAGCGACGTTGACTCCGCCTACTACACGATCGTTCAAAACGTGAATCTTCTGCGGCCGTACAAGACCAAGTACCTGCCGATGGCGATGGACACTCGCGACAGAATCACCATCTCCTTTCAGAATGGTGGCGCATCCTTGCTCGATTTCCTGGACGCCGAGAAAGCCTATCGGGACACTCGATTGGCCTACTTGAATCTGATTGGTTCGTATTTGACGGCCACGGCCCAGATGAACATGGCCGCGGGCCGGGAGGTTCTGCAATGAAAATGAATCGCTTACTTCTCTTCGAAGCAGCTCTATGCGTGGGTTGGAGCCTGTTCATCACGGGATGCGGTAAGGTCACCGCCCAAGAAACCTTGACGGCTGCCAACACAGGTCCGGTCCCCACCCGCGTGGCGCCCGACTTGGATGCCAACAACTTCAAGGTAGACCACCCGGAGCGGTTTCCCTTGGTGACGGCCGGTGTGCATGTCGCGGCGCCTGAGCTCAACGTGACCGGCGTGGTTAGTCCCGATGTATCGCGCCAGGTGCCGGTACCCTCGCTGGCCACCGGCCGGATCGTGGAAATCGACGCCCGGCTCGGGGACGAGGTGAAGAAGGGCCAGCTTCTGTTCAAGGTGCGAAGTACGGACATCGCGGGAGCGTACTCCGACTATCGCAAGGCCGTCAAGAACGAGCAGTTGGCCGTCGACAACGAGCGTTTAGCGAAGATACAGCTGGATCGCGCCAAGCTTCTGTTCGAGGACGGGGCCATCCCCAAGAGCGCCTACGAAATCGCGGAGAACGCCGAAATTGGTACGCGAATAGCACTCGAAAATGCCAAAGTCGATACCGAGACCACGACCGAGCATCTCAAGCTCCTGGGTTCCGATCCGGATCATCCCTCGGGAATCGTGGAAGTCTACGCTCCGGTTTCCGGAGTGATCACCGACCAAGAGATCACGGACTCCTCAGGCGTGCAGGCGCTGACGCCTCCCAACCCCTTCACGATTTCCGACCTGTCGCGGGTCTGGATCGTCTGCGACGTGTGGGAGAACAAGATGGCCCAGGTTCACATCGGCGAATTCGCGGAAATCCATCTAGCCGCCTATCCGGACCGGATTCTGCGGGGGCGAATCAGCAACATCTTGCCGATCATCGATCCCAGCATTCGCACCGCGAAGGTCCGGCTGGAAGTGGAGAATCCCGGCATCCTGCGGCTGGGGCTGTTCGTCACCGCGACCTTCCACGGCGACACGATGGAGCGGCACGCGACTGTGCCGGCCAGTTCCATTCTCCACCTGCACGACCGTCAGTGGGTCTATACGCCTTTAGGAAATGGCAGCTTCCGGCGTCTGGAAGTGGTCGCGGGGAGCATGCTGTTCGACAACCTGCAAGAGATCGTCAGCGGGATCACGCCTGGCACCCAGGTCATATCGAATGCTCTGGTTTTCCAGGACACGGTGGAACAGTGAGGGGGTCGCAGTAAATGATTCGCAGGGCCGTCGATTTCGCGCTAGAAAATCGCTTTCTTGTCCTGGCCGCCGCCCTGCTGCTGTTTGGCTGGGGCGCGGTTTCGTTTCACCAGCTTCCGGTCGAGGCGTATCCCGACGTCGCGGACAATTACGTGGACATCGTCACCCAGTGGCCGGGGATCTCCGCCGAACAAATCGAGCAGCAAGTCACGATTCCGCTGGAGATCGTGATGAACGGCATGCCGCACGTAACTCATTTGCGGTCGTTCTCCTTGTTCGGCCTCTCCGACGTGAAGCTCATTTTTGACGACGAGGAGGAGAACTTCCGGAACCGCGAGCGAGCGCTTGAGCGGCTTTCGCAAGTCAGCCTTCCGCCGGGCGTGTCCCCGCAACTGCAAACCGACTGGAGCCCCGCCGGCCAGATCTATTTCTTCACGCTGCACACCACCAACCCTGCCTACGACGTCATGGAGTTGAAGACCATCGAAGACTGGGTCATAGAAAAGAACTTCAAGGCTGTTCCCAACATCGTCGACGTGGCCAGTTTCGGCGGACCCACGCGCGAATACCAGGTGCGCGTGGACCCGGACAAGCTGATCTCCTATGGGCTGAGCATCGCCCAGGTAGAGCAACAACTCACCAACAATAATGCCAATGCCGGCGGCAGCTTCATCGAGGCCGGTCTGCAGCAGATCAATGTTCGGGAAGTGGGACTGGTCAAGGATGTGAATGATATCGAGAACACGGTTCTCCTGGCCAAGAATGGGACGCCGCTGCATGTGAAGGACATTGCCGTCGTTTCACAAGGTCCGAAAATACGGCTGGGCCAGTTCGCCAAGGCTATCCGGCACGAGGACGGACGGGTCATCGATAACGACGATGTGGTCTCGGGCATCGTACTGCTGCGAAAGGACGCTGAGGCCGACGCGGCGTTGCAAGGCATTCACAAGAAAGTCGCGGAGTTGAACGATCACATCCTGCCTCCCGGCGTAAAGGTCGTCCCCCTCATCGATCGCAGCGATCTGGTGCGCTACACCACGGACACGGTGTTGCACAACCTCCGGGATGGCATTGCCCTGGTGGTGATCATCCTGATTCTGTTTCTCGGCAACGTTCGAGGGGCGATTATTGTCGCGCTGACGATCCCGTTTTCGCTCTTGTTCGCCGCGACCTGTTTGAACCTCAAGGGCATTCCGGCAAACTTGCTGTCTCTGGGCGCACTGGATTTCGGAATGGTGGTGGATGGAGCGGTGGTTATGGTCGAGAACATCGTCCGCCATCTCGGCCGCCGCGACCAGGACGGCCGTACGACAAAACAGAAGATCTTCGATGCGGCCCACGAGGTCCAACGTCCCGTCTTCTACGCGATCGCCATTATTATCACAGCCTACCTGCCCATCTTCACGCTGCAACGCGTGGAAGGGCGATTGTTCAAGCCCATGGCTTGGACCGTGGCCTTCGCGCTATTGGGCGCCATCATTTTTTCGATGCTGATCGCGCCCGCGCTCGCCAGTCTTTTCTTCCCCAAGGGCACTCGCGAATGGCACAACCCGGTGATGGTTTGGCTCACACGCCTATACCGCCGGGCCCTGAAAGTCGCCGTCCGCATGCGCTACCTGACGGTTGGAGTGGGCGTTGCCAGCCTTTGCCTGGCCATCTATCTCACGGTTGGAGGCGTCATCGGTTCTGAGTTCCTTCCGCACCTGGATGAAGGCGCACTGTGGGTACGCGGCACCCTGGCTCCCAGCACCGGTCCCACGGAAGGCATCCGGCTCATGAACCAGGCTCGGCTCGTGCTCTGCTCGTGGCCCGAAGTTACCCAGTGCACCAGCCAAACGGGACGTCCGGACGATGGAACGGACACCACCAGTTTCTTCAATACCGAGTACTTCGTCGATCTCAAACCGAAGGAGCTCTGGCGCCCCGGGTTTCATCAAAACAAGGACGAGCTCATCGCCTCCATGAACCGGGAGCTTGAGAAGATCCCCGGTGTGATTTGGGGCTTTTCTCAACCCATCGCGGACAACATGGAGGAGGCCGTCAGCGGAGTCAAAGGACAACTTGCCACCAAGGTCTATGGCGACGATTTAAGAGTTCTTGAAGACAAGTCTCAGGAAATCGTTACGGTCATGCGGCAGGTGAAGGGGATTGAGGACCTGGGAGTCTTTCATGTTCTAGGTCAACCCAACGAAAACTTCACGGTGGACCGGCAGCAAGCCGCGCGCTATCAGATCAACGTCGCAGATGTTCAAGATGCGATTAATACCGCCGCGGGGGGCAACGCACTCACTCAAGTATTGCAAGACGAGCAGCGCTACGACCTGGTGATGCGGTATCTCCCACAGTTCCGAAACACCAAGGAGGCTCTGCAAGACGTCCGCCTCCTGGCTCCCTCCGGGGAACGAGTTTCGCTCGCACAACTCTGCAAGATCGAGGAGCGGGACGGCGCCTCCGAAATCTATCGCGAAGGGAACAAGCGCTACGTCGCCATCAAGTACAGCGTGCGCGGCCGCGACCTGGGTGGCGCCGTCGAGGAAGCGATCAAGAACGTAACCGCGAAGGTTCAGCTGCCGCGGGGGTACAACATTGACTGGGAAGGTGAATACGAGAGTGAAAAGCGTGCGGAAGCTCGCCTTCTGTTCATCGTCCCTTTAACGGTCTTCCTGATCTTCATCATTCTCTACAGCATGTTTCGCTCGTTCAAATGGGCGATTCTGATTCTGGTCAACGTGGCGCTCGCGCGCATCGGCGGCTTGGCCGCGCTGCTGATCACGCACACCAACTTCAGCGTGTCCTCGGGGGTCGGATTCCTGGCGCTGTTCGGCGTTTCCGTGCAAACCGGAGTCATCATGCTGGAGTACATCAATCAGCTTCGCGTGCGCGGACATACCATCGGGGATTCGGCCGTCGAAGGGGCGGTCCTAAGACTTCGTCCCATCATGATGACCATGCTGGTCGCAACCCTTGGTTTGCTGCCTGCCGCCATGTCCCATGGAATCGGCTCGGACTCGCAGCGGCCGTTCGCCATCGTGATCGTGGGTGGTCTGATTTCCGACTTGCTCATGAGCATTTTCCTGCTCCCCACGCTGTACGTGTGGATGGCGCGTGAGAATGACGTGCTACCGGTGAGGGAAGCGGAGTTCGATGAGCAGGTGTAGTCGGGGAGTCTTGAGACACGAAGATGGCACGGACACGCAGAGGAACGAGACTTTCGTATCGCGCTCAGCAGCAGCGCTTCGCAAAGTCTCTGGAGTTTCCCCGGTGGATCACGATCCCCTCCATCCTGATCATCAGTTTGATGCTGTGGTTGGGCGCGCTTGCCGATCCTTCGGGGCATTTAGGGAAACCAGGTATTGGTTCGATTCTTTACGTAGTGGCGGTCACCGGCGTGGCCGCGTTCCTGGCTTACACGGACCGGAACGAAAATTCCTCCGAACAATATCGAAAGGGCCGGCCGAGATACAAAAGGTGCCGCAACGCTACTGCCAGGTGAGGATTCAATGAAAACCGTTTTGCCGATCCTGCTATTCGTTTTTTCCTGCCAACTCCGGGCGCAGTCGGGGGAGCTTTGGCTCAGCGGTGGCGCCTCCCTTTTAGCAAACGGAGCCATCGGGTCTCCGTCTCCGGACGGCTCATCCAGCGATGTTCAGCTAGGCAATGGCTTTCGTGTCGGCTTTCGGTATGGCTTCAATTCGGCGGGACACATCGGGCACGAAATCCAGTACATGTACAACCGCACGGATTTCATCGACAACACTGGGATGATTCTGCCTGAGGTGGGCAGCGCTGGAACGGCAATTCACCAGGCCGGTTACAACCTCCTGTATTACAAGCGTGCGGCGAAGGAGGAGTCGAGGATACGTCCCTTCGCCACGGTCGGATTTCACCTCAGCGATTTTGTACTGCCACCGTCCGCTGGGCCTCAGCAGGGCAGCAGCGTTAGACCTGGAGGCAATTTCGGTGGGGGCGTAAAGGTGAAGATTTCGCCCTTGTTCGCCGTCCGGGTTGACGTGCGGGAATACGTCAACGGCAAGCCCGATTGGAGTGGGCTGCTGGTCCATCAAGGAGGCGCGCTCTTTCAAACAGAAGTCTCTGCAGGCTTCGGAGTGTACTTCTAATGAAGTTGCAAATCTTGGCGGTGGTCTGTGGGATGAGTTGCTTGGTGTTGGCAGACGACGAATTCAAGCAGAAGGTTCAAGTAACCAAGACAGAGCACGTGGACTTCCCGTCGGGCGGCACGGTGCGGCTCGAAAACTCGACCGGCGAATTGACGGTTGAGGGGTGGGACCAGCCGGGCGTCGAGATGATCACGGTCAAATCGACGAAAGCCGAAATCGCTTCTGCCGGGCGCGAGAACGCCTTTCGGGCGCTGGATCGGGTTCGAATCGCGATGGAGCGTAAAGGCGCCGAGCTCGTCATCACCACTGATTTTCCCAGGCACAGGGGATTCCCTCCCCCCTCCCCGCTGGGTAGCGCCACAAACTTTGATCTCCAATACCGGATCAGAGTTCCGCGCGATACGCGGCTGATTGTCGGGCATGACGTTGGTGAGGTTCACTTGGACGGACTGACAAGTGACATTCACGCAACGGTCCTTCAAGGTGGCATAACCCTTCGCGTCCCTCCAGAAGGCCAGTATGTCATCGATGCAAAAAGCGACTTGGGGAATGTGATTTCTGATTTTCCTGGCAGCGCGAAGCGCCGATTCTGGCTCGTCGGTCACGAGTTCATGCAAAGTTCGGCCGCTTCACACAAACTCTACCTGCGAGATGGGTTCGGGGACATCATCATTCTCAAGATCCGGACGCCCCAGACGCCTCCTCCCCTGAATCGATAGGCCAGATGCCATGACTCACGGCTTTGGGAAGAATTCGACCCGATGAATAAGGAAGAAATGCGGAGCCTCATTGAGGAGATTGGGATCATCCCCGCCATTCGTGTTTCTTCAACTGAGGACGCTCTATTTGCAGCGGAAGCGGTTTCGAGTAGCGGCATTCCCATCGTGGAAGTCACCATGACCGTTCCTGGGGCCCACGGTGTCATCTCCGAACTAGCGCGAACGAACCCGAAACTTGTCGTCGGCGCCGGCACAGTTTTAGACCTGGACGTCGCACGCCGTAGCCTGGATGTCGGCGCGAAATTCCTGACCAGTCCCGGACTGGATCTGGAACTGGTCGACTCCGCGGTCAAAAACGAGACGATGGTGTTCCCCGGAGCGATGACGCCTACCGAAGTCATGATGGCCTGGAAGGCTGGTTCGGACTTCGTCAAAGTCTTTCCGTGCGCGGCGCTCAGCGGTCCCATTTATATCAAGGCACTTAAGTCCCCGTTCCCGCATGTGTCCTTGATCGCGTCAGGCGGAGTCAATCAACACAACGCTACCGAGTTCATTCTCGCGGGAGCCGCGGCGATAGGCATTGGCCGGCATTTGATCCAGCCGGACGCGATCAAACGGCGTGAACGAGACTGGATTCGCGAACTTTCACACCGGTACTTTCAAATGGTCCAAGAGGCTCGAAGTCAACGGCGAGGCGGATCAGCCGGATCGATGTGATGGCATCGTTCGCGCGCGCTGTTCTAGGCTGCCTGGAGCCGCCTAAGGAGTGGTGCCGCTGGGTGGGACGTCGGCTGCCACGCGCTTCGGAAGTCGCCTTCTGCTGGCGGCTCGTGCGCAGATAGTGCGGGCTGTATTCCAGTCCGTACGCGGTCTCGAGCTTGGAGGCCGCCTTCTCGCGGAAGAACGCCTCGCTGGATTGCCTTCTCGCCTCTATCTACTCCTCCGTGCCGTCGCGCAAGGTGATCTCCTCTCGTGGTACGAAGAGCAGCTGTCCGATCGGCAGGTTATGCGACGCGGAAATCGTCTCGCCGGGCTGAAGAACGTATCGGAACTCGGTATCGTGGACAAACCAATCGGTCTCGACCCGGATCACCAGCGCCGGAGCCATGGGCCGCTCGATAATGTTGAAGATTGGAGTGTACACCGTGTCCCATTTCTCGCGAGCCTGGAAGGCGCTTGGCACGGGCCTGAATTGCTGATGGACACCAGCGAAATCCGGTTCCCCTTCGGCCTGCGAATCGAGCATGCTTCGGTGACCCTGGAATCCGGCGTTTTCTGGCCGTTCAGTTCCGTGTGCGCGCGTTGATGCGGCCCGGTCAGGCAGCGCCGATGGCGGCTAAGAAAGCCCTTCAGGTCCGCAACCATACGCTGATGATCTGCCCGGCCCGGTGAACCGGGCAGCCTTCGAGATTCGCGGAACGCTTGACAAAAACTAGCCTTCGGCGTAGCGTGAACAAACAGGATGATCACCTATAGAGCGCGCTTCTCCCCTGTGTTGCTGGTTGTTCTGCTGGCGTTCCGCGGCGTCCCAAGCCGTGCGCAGCAGACGCCGTCCATCGCCAACGGTCCCCAAATACTCGATGTGCAGGGCGGCAAAATCCGTGTGGTCCCGGTCGCCACTGGACTTTACCACCCCTGGGGTTTGGCGTTCCCCGACGCGCGCACCATTCTCGTAACCGAACGCAACGGCAAGCTGCGCATGATTCGCGATGGCGTTCTTTTGCCGGAGCCGGTGTGGACTTCGCCCTCGGCTTCAGGCGCAACTGGAGACGCGTTGCACTTCATCGTGCTCCATCCAAACTTCGCCCAGAATCGCTGGGTCTACGTCTCCTATCCCAAGCGAGGCGAGCGTGGAATCACGCTGGCCGTGGCGCGCGGACGTCTGAACGGGACACAACTCACCGATGTTCAGGAGATCTTTGTCGCCGATGCGTGGGAGACCGGAGGCAATCTGGCAGGGAGAGTCTACTTCACTCCGGACGCCACGCTCTTTGTAACCGTCGGCGACCGCGACCGCCTGTGCTGCACCGGCACCGAAGACAACAGTCTCCGTATGAAGGCGCAAAAGCTGGACAACGACGCGGGAAAGACTCTGCGCCTCCGCGACGACGGTACCGTCCCCCCGGACAATCCCTTCGTGGGGCGCGCCGGGGCCAGACCGGAAATCTTCACCTATGGTCACCGCAACGGCTACGGCCTGGCGATTCATCCTGAAACTGGCGTGTTGTGGCAAGCCGAGATCGGCCCGATGGGGGGAGACGAAGTGAACATTCTGCTCCCCGGCCACAATTATGGCTGGCCGCTGGTGTCCACCGGGCGCAACTATACCGGGACGCTGGTTTCCGAGGAGCCGTGGGCGCGGCCCGGCATGGACAATCCCCGGATTTTCTGGGTGCCCTCGATCAGCCCGTCCAGCATCATCTTTTACACGGGCGACAAGTTTCCGAAATGGAAGAACAACCTGTTCATCGGCTCGCTCACCCAGCAGCAACTGGTGCGAATGGCTTTCAACCAGCCCTCGCAGGCCGAGCGGCGGGAGGGGCTGCTGGTACCGTTGCATGAGCGCATTCGTGACGTCCAGCAGGGCCCCGACGGCTACATCTACGTGGCCACGGAGCACTCCACGGGAGGAGACGCCGCCGATGGGCTCGTGCTCAGAATCGAGCCGGCGGATCAGTAGCCATCTACCCGCGAGACCGGCGCTTGGCTTCGGAATACCATGCTGTTCCCGGCAACTCGACCCAGTTGCGTATCTTCTGGTGGCGCGCATGCCGATTGTGGCGGAACGCTTAGTTCGTCGCAGTCGACGCGCCCAGGTTTGTCGGGAAGCGGACATGATTCTATTCGTTTTCAAAGCACTCCGCGTGAGCGGCAAAATCTACCGTGCCAATTAGCTGAGTTCTCGCTATCAACACGGTTGGTCCAATGCCCTGTCGCAGCCATCAGAGGAGATTCGGATTCCTTCGCCAACGTCGGGCCTGGCAAGAACCTCCGTCCGCCGCGCCTCTGGAGTTCCGCTTGGTGACACTGGCAAATTGCTGCCATACGCCTTGGCTGGAGCGGTACCGGAAAGAGGGAGTCTACCTTATACTGCTTTCCGAGATTGGCTGAGGGTAACAGGTCACGCGCGGACGAAGGTGCTGCACCTGTCTGCGCTCCCGGAGGATTATCGCTCCCGCGGAACTGCCCCGAATGGGGTTCGGGCACGTTAACCGTATTAGGGAACGAGACGGCCAGGGTCCAGCAATGCTACGGGAACTGACGAGCCGGAACCGAGGTGTGAGCATCGAAAGAATGACCCAAGGAACTATCCCGCTATCTACGGGGATGGATCGGGTATTTCGGGAAGTGTGTGAAACGCCATCGGTGTTGGCCGGTCTTGAGCAGTGGCTCCGGCGCAGACTCCGGTCTGCGATATGGAAACAGTGGAAGCGGGGCTCGGCGCGATTCGCCGAGTTACGCCATCGGGCTGTGAACGCGACCTGGCCGCTCAAACGGCGGGCAGCGATCATGGTCCTTGGCGGCTGGCGACTCGCCTACGCGCAGCATCGCATTGCCCAATGCCTACTTCGACTCGCTCGGGATTCCGCGATTGACTGTGAAGCCCATCGCTTAACCCGCCGAACGCCGGATGCGGACCCGCATGTCCGGTTGTGTGGGAGGGGAGGAGCCGTGAGGCTCACCCCTATCCCAATTCAAACGCCCTACTCGTTGAAGTGCCACCCGCTGGATCGCGGGGCGAGTATTTACAGTCCCCGTGGAGCCTGGTCGAGGCCAACCATCTCCGAACTCTGTCGGGACACAACGAGGGCCTTACGTAATCAGGGTGGGCAATTGAAAACGCTCTACTGGTTGGCAATGCTGACCTTCAACGCAGGCCTCGAGATTCTCAGAATATCGACGCAGCAATCTGGAGAGATCGAGGGCATCGGTATCCGCTGGACGTCCCTTGAGCAGCTCGCCGGTAAGTTGCTCGGACGCGGCGAACTCGCGCTGGGCCTCGCGATACTCGGAGCTTCTCGCCCAGAGAATGCCGAGCGCTGCGTGAATCTTGGCGATCGTAAGCCGCGACTCGAGATCGAATCGGTCGTTTCTCGCCGCGCCTTCCGCGGTTTTTAGCGACTTTGAGTATTTAGCTCTCGCGCCAGCCTGATCCCCGGCGGCCGATAGGCTCTCGCCTTGAAATGAATACCCGACCAGGAAAATATTCCCGTAGAAGAGTTCGATGGGGTTAGCTGCAGCCAATCGCTCGACATTTTCAATAGCCTTGGCGAGCTCGGCGTCGGATTTTTCCCGCTCGCCCAGGCGCGCCTCCTCATGGGCGATTAGGCCGGTCAGGATTGCAACTTCAAGTTGAGTTTCAAGACTTGTGGGATCCGCGTGGGCGGCCGCTTTCGCAAGCGCAAGGGCGTTTTGGTAATCGCTGAGTGCGCGTTTGCGGTCCCCCGCGCGGGCAAAAGAGTTTCCACGCTGGTTATAGATACTCAAAAGGATTCTCGGGGATGATCCTTTTGCCGACACGATGTCGTCAAAAATCCGGATCGCTTTTTGGATCTGCCTGTCTTTGTAAAGATGAAATGCGAGTATGAGCTTGGCGCTAACAATCAATGAGCGGACCGCCGGGCTTACGCCTGGGCGATCGAGCGGAGCAACCAAGTCCATGGCGCGTTGATCGTGTGCTATGGCTTCCTGAAACTCTCGCGTGCTGGGCGAGGAACCGTCGCCGCCCTGCACGCCGGCAAGACGTAGATGAGCCGCCGCTGCAACCGCTGCAATGCCCGGATCCTGCGGATATCGATTCCTGAGATCCGTTGCCAGATCCAGAGCGGTACTGGCGACTTGCAGGGCCTCCTCGGTATGGGCAGTCTGCAACAGACACTGGACGTACCCCTGCGACAATCCGATCTCAGCCTTAACGTCAGCGGGGTTTCCTGGAAAGCGCATAACCAAGGCTGAGCGCAGTGCGAAGGCCTTCCGATAGTTGGCCAGCGCGGCTTGGGAATCGCCAATGCCTGCGCCGGTGAATCGCCCTTGCAACCCGGCGATTCGCTCGTAGCCCACCGCCACCTCGCGCATCAATTCGGGATCCGATGCATCCTGCGCTTGCAGTTTGTCGAGATAAGTGAGCCCGCGCTGGATTACCAGATTACGCGCCGCCGCCGAGCCCGGCAATTGCGCGATCGAGTCGTGCAGTTCAAACAGGTTGGAGCTGGCTAACGCCCGGACATCCTTGAGCCGCTGCTCCGCTATCTGCCGTTCTCTTTCTGAGGCGCGCGCTTCCCACAACGTGGCCCCGAGCCCGGCGATCAACGAGATCGCAATCAGTGCTCCCGCAACACACGCCGCTTTGTGGCGGCCCAGAAATTTAGAAGCGCGGTAAGCAGCCGTATCCTTCCGGGCCGATACCGGCATGCCGGCCAGATAGCGCCGGATATCCTCGGACAACTGCTCAGCCGAGACATAGCGGCGCGCCGGTTCCTTATGAATCGATTTCAGAACAATGTTGTCCAGATCCCGCGAAATCGGCCGCACCGCGCTCGGCCTGCGCGGCTCGGTTTCGCATACCACACGCGCGATTTCCTCCGGATTGTGTGTGGTGAACCGATATGGGTGCTCGCCCGTCAGCAAAACGTACAGCAGCATCCCGAGCGAATAGATATCGGTCGCGGTAGTCACCGCCAGCCCGCGCGCCTGTTCGGGACTCGCGAATTCAGGCGTCATCAGCCGTTGCATAGTCATCGTAGAATCGGCATCGGGTTCCAGAAGCTTCGCGATTCCAAAATCCAGCAGCTTCGGAACCCCGCCGGCGGTCACCAGAATATTGCTGGGCTTCAAATCCCGGTGAACGACGAGATTCTGATGCGCGTATTGCACGGCCGAGCACACGGTCCGGAACATCTCCAGCCGCTCCGGAATCGCGAGTTTGTGTTGATCCGCATAATCGGTGATCGGAATCCCCTCTATGTACTCCATCACCAGGTAAGGCCGCCCGTCCGGAGCCGCACCGCCATCCAGCAGCGACGCAATATTGGGATGATCGAGGCCGGAGAGAATCTGCCGCTCGCGCCGGAAGCGCCGCAGAATGAAATCCGTATCCATTCCGCGCTTCACCAGCTTGACGGCCACCTGCTTTTCAAAATCGTTGACGCGGACCGCCCGGTAGACCGTGCCCATTCCTCCCTCGGCAATGGCTTCGCAAACCCGATAATTTCCTAGCTGGCATCCAATCAGCGATTCTTCCTGCCGCCGTTCCAAGGCCGGGACTTCCATGAAATCCTCCGCGTCTCGGTCCGAATCGAGCAAACTTTTCACCTCAGCGAGAAGCGACGCGTCGCCGCCGCAGGCTTCGTAGAGGTGAGCCTCCCGGCTGGCAGGCTCCAGGTCCAGGCAGTCGTTCACGATTTGCTTGACTTGCGCCCAACGATCACGGTTCATTGGGGATCCCTCCTGCTCAGCTCGCGGTAGAGCCACGCCTTGGCCAGCCGCCAGTCTCGGTGCACGGTCGCAGTGGAAATTCCCAAGAGCCGCGCCGTTCCTTCGATTGAGACGCCGCCGAAGAAACGCAACTCAATGATGCGGCCCTGCTGTGGATCCATTTGCGAGAGGCTCTCCAGCGCGTCATCCAAGGCCACAAGGTCCACATCTTTCCGCTCCTTCAAGGCGATGGTCTCGTCCAGCAGCAGCAGCGTCTTGCCGCCGCCGCGTTTGGCCGAACGGCGCGCCCTCGCATGGCTCACCAGGATCCGGCGAATCATCTGCGATGCCACGGCAAAGAAATGTTCGCGGTCTGTCCACTGGGTCCGGTTCTGGTCAATCAACTTGAGATAAGCTTCGTGAACCAGTTCCGTGCTCTGCAAGGTGTGGCCGGGATTTTCGCGCCGAAGCTCGCGGGCGGCCAACTGCCGCAGTTTGGTGTAGACCAAGGGGGCTAGCCGGTCCAATGCGTCGCGGCTTCCGCCGCTCCATTCCAAAAGGAGCGTCGTCACATCCTTGTCGGGACGATCCATGGAACCTCGGAGCCATTGTATAAGATAGCTGCCGCATCCCCACAGAGTCTCCCAAAAAAATGCCAACGCCTGACACAATTCGCCCTTGCCCTTGCGCCTTCTGTGATGATGTTTCTCCAAAGGCTCGGTTCGCCCGAGGGGTGTACCAAGGAGGTCTGACTATGAGACTCGCTTCCGCATGGTTGGTTTTGCTTGCATCGGCGCTGGCCATGCTCGCCAGAACGATCGCGGGACAGTTACATGCGAAGTCAAAGATCCGTAGGGCGCGGTGGTTCCGAACGCGACGGTAATCGCCGCCAATGCCGCGAGCGGGGCGGAATCGAAGACCGCAACGACAGCCACCGGAAACTACAGGCTTCCATCCTTACCCGCCGGCGTCTATACGCTCACAGTCGCGGTAACGGGATTAGAAAATTTGGTGTGTACACTAGGGGCATCTCCTCCCGGCTAAAAGCGAAAATCATTCGGGCCGCGGCATACCAGCACGTTTCGGGGCCTGCCTGCTCAAAGTAAGGCACGTTGTATCTCGTGGCGTCCGATCTCCCAAATTGAAATCCGTCATCTATCCTGCACCGGCTGGCGCTACGGCGTTGTCGACGGCTTCCGAGGGGCGTGTGCATCCCGTCATCGTTGCCCCTGTCTCAACCGTATTTCGTAGTTCTCTTCGTAGAGTTGCTTCCATCCGAGACCGATCCAGTCGAATATGGGTTCCTTCTCCTGCGCCTTGGGAGCAATGAAGGTGCGCGTTCCACGGTGGCCGTCGGCGAAGGTAAGAATCAGCGTCTGGCTTTGAATCGAGTAGGTGCCGCGCTGGATTCGCGGATGCTCATAAAACTGGCTGGGTACGATCAGTTGGTCGGTAACGCGGTAATCGAGAAACGTACCATCCGGAGAGAACTGCAAATACTGGTTTTGTCCCCAGTTGTATTTTCCAGAGAACCTCTTGCCAGTGCAGCGGCACATGGGAATGAAAATGTCCCAGGCGATGTTCAAGCTAACCGGATGTGCGTTCACTTCGTCCCGCTTCACCACCTCGCGGTTCGGTCCGAATGCCGGTCCCCGAAAATCCTGCCAGTCGATGTTGATCGTGTCCCCGGCCACCTGGTAGCGGCCGATAAACTGCCTGTTCTGCGTAGGAGAGTTTCGATAAGCCGTGAAATTGAATCCGATCATGGTTTCCTGGGGAATATCTTTGACCACCCAGCCGTCGGGGCTGAAAATCAGGCGCCGGACCTTCTGGTCGGGAATGTCCAGGGCAACGTAAATTCCGTCGAGCATTCCGGCGGGTGGAGGCGGCGGATCGGCGCTGGAAACGGCGTCAGGCTGTACGGCGGTTGCCGCCGGGCCGGCTCCGGCGGCCGAGGCGGCATCCGGTGGACGCTTTGCGGCGAGGCTTGAGCCTCCGCTGGGATTCTGGAGCGCCGCAACCAACGTCGCCGCCGGCCCGGCGGAATTCGCATTGAATACGCCTCCGGAATTGACCTCGCCATCGCTCGGCAGCAGTCCAAAGTGATAAACGGCCCGCGCGGTTCTGATCTCGGCGATGTTCTGCATTCGGCCCGCGACAATCCAAGGCTGGACGGCCGTCAACTCGCCACGGGAAATTTGAAATGAGTGGTTCCTGTCCTTCACGGGTTGCACGACCTCGTAGCGCACGCCATTCGAGCTGACGTAGAGAAATCCTCTACACACGGTTCCGAAATGAAAATGAGCGACGGGGAAGCGCGCTTCGCCCGCTTGAGCCCCCGCACGCCCTTCCATCAGCGGCAGCACCGCGGCTATCAAAAGCGTTCCAGTAAGTGCGTTTCGAGTTGGCATGGTTTCCTCCACAAGGTCTGAGAATTCCCGTCGGGATCAAGCGGGCCGGCGAGCCAGCATGGGCGCAAGATCGACGAAGTACCGCTTCGGTTTGGCCGGGTCCATTACAACCTCGATCTTTTTGCCCGCGACAAGCGCGCTCGGGTCCGCGTGTAGTGCCTCGCTCGTGAATCGGTGGGTCTGATTCGTATCCGGATCGACCCATTGGCAGACCACATAGTAACGCTCGGATTCGTCTCTGTTATAGATGGCGACGCGGACAAAGTCCGCGCTAATACGACGTCCGTTCCGGAGCAGCCACGCAAGTTTTTTGTTGGCGAAAATCAGCATGAAAAACGCCAAGACTCCGAGGAGCAATGTGATTCCGCCAGGGGCAATGTCACCGGCGAAGCTGGACGCCTCCGAGGCATCCTTCTGAAGCATGGCCTTTGAAGGATTTTGCGGATTGTAGATCACCGGGACCACAGCGTTCACTGCGTACTCAGGCGACGGCGAGCCCACGGCCAGGAATTCCACGTCTCTCCCGGTGTTGGTCTGAAAACGAACGCGGGCCCGGTATGTGGTCTCCGTAGTGCTCGGCGCAGTGGAGTCGCTTGAGGTCGACACCGTCTTTTCATAACCGGCAACCACCCCGCGCGCCGGGACTCCGCTGTTAAGCAGGGAGCGTGCCTGCGAGTAACTGAAGTATCCGACGATCGTTAGCAGAATGCCGACGCTCGAAAGTATCAAAGAAAATGTCCTCCACAACGCGCGAGTTTTCATATGTGCGCTCCTCCTTGGTTTTCCGGCGCTGCCTAGGGCAGACGCCCTTATTTGATACGGAGAACCTCCTTGATGACTAGCCTAGGCTGGCGGGGCTCCGCCCCCGCCGTTGACCGTCAGGCTGAATTGCTTGGTAGCGGTTGTGCCCGCATTATCGGTCACCCGCATCGCGAAGAAGAAGGTGCCCTGTGTGGTGGGCCTGCCCGTCAGCATCCAGATGCCCTTAAAGGTAATCAGCGAAATGCCAGGCGGGAGATTCCCGTTAATCACCGCCCAACTCTTGTAGGGCGTTGCTCCACCGCTCGCATACAACGCCTGCCCGTATGAAGATCCCACGACGCCAGACGCCAGCGGAGAAGGGGTAACTATCGTTAGACCGTTTGCGGCGGCTACTGCAAAGTTTACGGCGTTAGAAACGCCGCCCTGCGGATTCGACACGGTGACCGACGCCGTGTGCGCCGACGCGATGGCAGCGGCTGGAATCGCCGCCGTGAGCTGAGTCGCGCTCACGTATGCGGTTGCCATCGAGGCGCCGTCGAAGAGCACAGCCGCGCCCACTGTGAAGCCCGTTCCGTTCACGGTCAGGGTGAATGCCGGCCCTCCCGCCGCGGTCGAACTCGGGCTCAGGCCCGTTATCGAGACAGGGGCCGGGGTCGGAGCAGCGGCGATCATGAAGTTCACACCGTTGGACACCGACCCGTCAGGGCTTAGCACCGTTAGGCTGGCGCTGCCCGCGGTCAAGTTCGCCGGGACGACTGCCAGCAAATCCTGAGTGTCCATAAAGGCCGTCAGGAGCGCCGATCCGTTCCATTGCACCTTCGATCCCACGAGATAATTGAGGCCATGCACGAGCACTATGAATGCAGGTCCTCCAGCGGTGGTGCCGCCCGGATACGCGAAGATACTGGTCGGAGTTGGAATCACCGGGACAGGCGTCAGTTTGCGGAATCGATAAGTTCCGGCATCGCCGACGAAGATGTCGCCGACGGCGTCCACGGCCAGATGGTACGGAAACGAGAGTATTGCTTGTTTGGCGGGACAGCCATCCCCCACGTTGTCAAGACTGGCGCTGCAGGGGCTACCGCCTCCGGCAATCGTGTAGATGTTTTGCGATTTAAAGTCAACTTTGCGAATTACGGCGTTGTAATAGTCCGCTATGTACAGATTGCCGGCGCTGTCCACGGCGACATCGGTGGGGCCGTCCAATCGGGCGGAGGTGGCGGGCCCGGTATCTCCCGAATACCCACTCAAGGGAGTCCCGCTGCTGTCCACGCTTCCCGCCACCCTGGTAATTGTGCCGGACGTCACCTTACGGATCTGGTGGTTGCCCGTGTCCGCGATGTATACGTTGTTTCCGGATTGATCCACACCGACTCCTTCTGGAAACAGAAGCTGGGCGTTGGCAGCCGTTCCATCCCCCGAGTGGCCACAGGTCCAGCCGGCCACGGGAGTGGGGTTGGAGTTGGGTGGAGTCAACTCGACAATCCGGCAGTTGCCCGAGTCGGCAACATATACACTACCCGCGCTATTCACCGCCAGTCCGTCGGGGCTGTTCAACTGCGTGCTAACGACATTGATGATTCCCCCGCTTACCGAATCCACCCAACGCCCCCCGGATTCGGCGATGTAGAAGGTGCCTGAATTATCCACGGCCACGCCCCAAGGATTACTGAGCATCACACTCGTAGCGACCTGGTTGCCTTGAAGCCCCTGTTGGCCGTCGCCCGCAACGGTGTGGATGTTGTGGGGCGGGTAGGCGTCGACTTTGCGAATCGCTCCCGAAATCGGTTCGCCGTCAGTAACGTAAAGATTTCCAAGTTGGTCCACCGCCACACCCCGGGCAACCTTGATGCCTGCGGATGTCGCCGGACCGCCGTCGCCGGAGGATACCGTGCTTCCATTCCCCGCGACCGTCGTGATGATGTAGTTGGTCGTGTTCGGCGGGGACAGGACGACGCGGTCGATGCCCCCGGCGTTTAGAGCCACCCACACGGCGGCGTCCGGGCCCGCCACAATCCCTTCGGGCTGGATGGCGCCGTTAGGAACCGGGAACTCGGAAATGGGTCCATCGATCGTGGCGATCCGGCCGATCTTGTCACCGCCGAATTCCGTAAACCATAACGCGCCATCCGGTCCCACCGTAATTCCACGGGGAAAGAGACCCGTGGATGCGGACTCCGCTAAGCCCCCCGAGGTGGTGATCCGGCCGATTCTGTTGGTGCCAGCCTCGGCAAACCACAGCGCGCCGTCCGGACCCACCGTGATCCCCTGGGGCAAGCTGCCCGTGACAAGCGGGTACTCCTTCAACTCGCAGGATGCCGTCATTTGCCCAATGTAGTCAGCCGTGTCACTGGACTCGGTAAACCATAGTGCGCCGTCCGGGCCAAATGTAATCCCCTCGGGTTGCCCGCTAGTGGTCGGGCCGCATTCGGAAGGCGTGCCGTCCTCAAATTTGATTTTGCCGATCTTGTTGCGAGCAAACTCGGTAAACCAGAACTCAGCGTTTGGCCCCAGCGTGATACCCCGAGGATAGCCAATGCTGTTACCGGCCACGATTGGGTACTCCCAGACGTATCCATTGGTGTTGATCTTGCCGATCATGTCCTCGTGTGGGTCGGTAAACCACAGATTGCCGTCGGGACCCGCCACGATGGCGTATGGATCGCCGAGGGGGACCCAAGGGGATTGCTGCGGCGGTGAGGATAACGAGAACTCTGTAACGGTACCGTCAGTGGCGATGCGGCCAATCCTGGCGGGATCGTACGCGGTAAACCAAAGCGCGCCATCGGTACCCGACGCGATGTTTACCGGATTGCCCGCCGCTACTGCAAATTCCTGGAACCCTGGCTGCGTCTGTGCCGGCAGCAGCGCCGAAGTGCCTAGCCCGAGTAAAAACCAAACCGATGTCCGCTTCATAAAAGCCTCCGATGATCGACATGTCTGGCAGTTCTTGTATCCCGTGCCCAAGCCGGGTTCGCATGACCGCCTTCGTTATCCTTACGCGCAAAAGTGTCCGCCGATTGAATCAGGGCGTGCCGATTTTTTTCGCATTATTATTTGAGGGGCCTATCGCTCAACCCAGTAACGGCGGGCGCTCGCTGAACTTGGCCCACAGTCGTGCTTCGCGGAACGCTCGTGCTGCAAGCACTGCGGCTGTCGTACAGGGTTTCTGCCTGCACCTCCACCGCCATACCCAAGCTCACCCTAAGCGCCCTCGTTGCGCACAAGGCTCAGCAGGCTCAGGAAAGACTGCTTGCGGGTTCGGCGTGGAAAGTGCCGGTTCTCACCTGCGGGGGCGAACAAGTTGCGGTTGATGACCTTTTGTTCATCACGCGGTTCGGTAATCCGTTTGATGCGCCCACGGTGACCCACCGCTTTCAAGCTTTGCTGACGCGGGCCGGAATAGGGCACCATCGCTTCCATGACCTGCGGCATACCGCAGCTACTTTGCTCGCGGTTCAGGGCGTCCATCCGCGCGCGATCCAAGCGGCCCTGGGTTGGGAAAATCTCTCGATGCTTAATCGCTATGCGCACTTCGTTGAAGAACAAAGGCAAGCCGTCGCGAGCGCAATGGACTCGATTTTGACCCCGGTGGCTGTCAACGTGGCTGTCAACGGCCCCGAAGCCAAACTGAATTGACGGCTAAGCGATTGAAAGAGTTGGTGGGCCCTGATGGATTCGAACCATCGACCAACGGATTATGAGTCCGCTGCACTAACCGCTGTGCTAAGGGCCCAACTGTAAGCATTGTCTCAAATCGCCAACCCCAAATACGCCGACCCATCGATCCAGCGCCGCGCGGGCAGACGCGTCAGCGGGACTGCAAAAAGTTACTGCCTACGGTCCGCCTCGGTTTAAGCTAGACTGCTTCCATGCCCGAACAACAAAACTTTTCTCACCATGCCAGATTCGACCCTCTGTTCCACTTCTTCTTGATCCCGGTAGGAGTGATCGTCTTGTTTGTGATGATCTACCGTGCGATCACTGGACCCAGCCTGGATGCCGGCCTGCATATCCTCGGGGCCTTCGCGGCCCTCGTCGCCGCCTTCAAGATTCGCTTGTACGCTTTGAAAGTTCAGGACCGCGTCATCCGGCTGGAGGAGCGTCTGCGTCTCAAGGAGGTCCTGCCCGCCAACCTCCAATCCCGCATCGGCGACCTGACGGAAGATCAGTTGATCGGCCTGCGTTTCGCCTCCGACGGCGAGCTGGCGGACCTGGTCCAAAAGACGCTGGATCAAAAACTCGACCGCAAGCAGATCAAACAAGCGGTCAAGAACTGGCGGCCCGATTTCTTGCGGGTTTAAGGACGTTGAAGATTGGGCGAACTTGTCCCGGCCGGGTTGCGTACCAGCTTCCGAGGGGGATTGTCCATGTCTGGAGTCGCACTGCCGGGAGCCGCCATTTCCGGAGTTGCTCTACCGTTGCTGGCCGTGTTGGTGTCGACCGGGTGTGCCCTCCAAAACTTCGACGACAGTCCGCCCCGGCACCACACTAAGGCCGTCGAATTGGACAAGTCCGAAATCGTGCGGGTTTCCATCAAGATGGGAGCGGGCGAACTCTCCGTCTCCGGAGGCTCGCCGCGCCTGCTGGACGCCGTTTTCGACTTCCACCGGCTGGTTTCCGAGCCACTGGTCACCTACCATTCCACCGGCGTTCGCGGCGACCTCACGATTGAACAGCCCTCCGATTCGGGTGGCTTCAAACAGAACCATGGCGACTACAAATGGGACCTGCGCCTCAACGACCGGGTCCCGATGGACGTGGTCGCGAATTTGGGCGCCGGTGAAGCCCGCATGAAGCTCGGCGATCTCACTTTGCGCAGCGTCGAAGTGCACATGGGCGTCGGGGAGTTGAATCTGGACCTCCGCGGCAACCCCACCCGCGACTGCGACGTGCAGATTCACGGTGGCGTCGGTGAAGCCAACGTGTACCTTCCCGCGAGCGCTGCGATTACCGCCAACGCCAAGGGCGGCATCGGGGACATCTCGGTTCAAGGACTGGAGAAGCGCAACGGCCGCTGGATCAACCCTCTACACGAGCACGCCGCGGCTACGATTCATCTGGACGTCACCGGCGGAGTGGGATCTATCCACCTGGTCGCCGAATAGAGTTGTGGGCGGGCAATTTTGCCCGCGAGCCACTTAACTTCGGGACTCCTTGGCTTCCGGACTCCTTGGCTTCCGGACTCGTTAATTGATCGCGAAGCAATACAGCAAACCTGCGCCGCCGGTGCTGATCAGGCCTTCCTGGCTGCAGCCGCGGCTGGCGTGGGTCGAGTTCCACGACGTATTGCCGCCGCCGGTCCGGTCGAAGTGTCCGAGCTGCGCCGTGCCGTCGGTGCTGCTGGTCCAGTTCTTGCATGTGTGGTCGGCGGTGTCGGTGTAGGCGCGGCCATCCGGCATCGATCCGGTGAGAATGTCGTGCTGGTTGGGCATGTCGCCGAAGCCCTTGGGCACTTCATTCTTCTCGGTGAACGCGCTGGCCTTGGAAATGTTGTTGCCCAGACGCGCGGCATCGAGCGTGTCGCCGTGCAGATCCGCGACATCCTTGGCAATCATCTGGCCCCGCGCGTTGTACCACGGCCCCGTTCCGATGCGGTCCCGCGCGTTGACCGCGGGCTGTCCAGGTGCGGCTTGCGTGCTCAGATAAGCGTGGAAGGTTTTGGTCGATCCCACCCCTTGCGCCATACGCTGGCAGTACGCGTCGGCGCCCGCCAGTCCACCGAGATCGGCGCCCTTGCCCGGGCCCACGCTGGTCACGAAAAACGACATGGGCTGCTGCGGCGCTTTGCCCTTCTTATCCTGCTTATCCTGAGCCATCAGCAAAGACGATCCCCCCACCAGCATCGCGAATGCGAAATATTTCAAACTCATTTCTCTAGTCTCCTTTCGGCCAGCTAAGAGCGTATCATAAGGCAGCGCGTATGGTACGCTCTCACGTGAGCGGGAATCTGGCTCCATGAAAGACACCGTCCACGCCACCACCACCTCGGCCGCGCCGCAGCCCGAGGCCGTCCTGTGGTTCACAAATCTCACCCGCCAGGAGCGTTCCGCGTTCGCCGCATGCGCCGGGGGATGGGCCTTGGACGCGATGGATGTGCAGCTTTACAGCTTCGTCATCCCCGCGCTGGTGGCCACCTGGGGAATCTCGCGCGGCCAGGCCGGCGCCCTCGGGACCGCGGCCCTGCTGGTCTCGGCTGTGGGCGGATGGATCGCCGGCTGGTTCGCAGACCGCTTCGGCCGCGTGCGCACCTTGCAGATCGCCATCCTGTGGTTTGCCGGATTCACGTTTCTCTCGGGACTCGCGCAGAACTTCCAGCAACTCTTCGCTGCGCGTGCGCTGATGGGCCTCGGCTTCGGCGGTGAATGGGCCGCCGGCGCCGTGCTACTGGGCGAAATCATCCGTCCCGAGCATCGCGGCAAAGCGCTGGGATTCATGCAGGCAGGGTGGGCCGTGGGCTGGGGCGCGGCGGCGCTCCTCTATGCGTTCTTTTTCTCCGTGCTGCCGGCGGCAACGGCCTGGCGGGCCCTGTTCCTTACGGGCATCGCGCCTGCCTTCCTGGTGTTCTGGCTGCGGCGCTACGTGGAGGAGCCTCCGGTGTATGTCGCATCCCGCGCGCAGCTGGCCGCGCAAGGAGATCGGCCCGGGTTCCTCGAAATCTTCCGGCCGCCGCTGCTGCGGATCACTCTGCTGGGCGGATTGATGGGGACGGGCGCGCAGGGCGGTTACTTCGCCGTGACCACCTGGCTGCCCACGTTCCTGCGCACGGAGCGCAAGCTCTCGGTGCTCGATTCCGCCGGCTACCTGGCGGTCTCGATCGCGGGAGCGTTCTGCGGCTATCTCGCCGGAGGCTACCTGGCGGATCGCATTGGGCGGCGGCTCACGTTCCTGACCTTCGCCATCGGCGCCGGTGCAATTGCGGTGCTCTACACAGGAGTGCCGTTCGGCGACGCCGCGATGCTGGTCCTGGGATTCCCTCTGGGGTTCTTTGCATCCGGAGTGTTCAGCGCGATGGGTCCGTTCTTCACCGAGCACTTCCCCACGCGCGTGCGCGGCGTGGGCCAGGGCTTCGCCTACAACATAGGCCGCGCCACGGGTGCGCTGTTCCCCGCTCTGGTCGGTATGCTCTCCGCGCACATGTCGCTGGGCCACGCCATCGGATTATTCGCGGGGTTAGCTTACGCGACCATGGCGCTGGCGGCGTTTTTACTGGAGGAAACGCGCGGCAAGGCGCTGTCTCCATAGGAGCCCGTGCTTCACTAGTTCACGTGCTACACTGGTTTACGTGAAACAGAACACGGTCCGCCATCAGAACGTCACTTTGAGCCTCCCCGTGTCTCTGTTGCGGCAGTTCCGCGTCTACGCCGCCGAGCAGAACCAGTCCATGAGCCGTGTGGCCGCCGAGGCCATCCGGAAGCTTGTCGACCAGGACGATAAGCGAGAACGCGCGAAACAGCGAATTATAGCGCGGCTGCAAAACCCACCCGGCCGAGGCGTAGGCGATACGATTACCTGGACCCGCGAAGAAACCCACCAACGAGGTAAGGGCTTCTGAGTGAGCCTCGAGTTCCTCGATACCAACGTCCTGGTTTACGCTCATTCGCGCGACTCCGTCAAGAAACGGGCGATTGCGAACGACCTGATCGGTAGAACTTTGCGAGAGGGCCGCATTGCGGTGAGCACTCAGGTTCTGGCCGAATTCTATTCGGTGGCGATCCGCAAGCTCGCCATGAGCAGCGAGGAGGCCGAGACAGTAGTGACAGACTTCGGCAAGGTGCAGCTTCACCAACCTTCACTTGCCGATCTCATCCGCGCCTCCCATCTACACCGCCGCTACAAGATCCAATGGTGGGACGCCCTGATCGTCAATAGCGCTCTCGAACTTGACTGCTCGATCTTGTGGACTGAGGACCTACGCCACGGCCAGCGCATCGGCGGGCTCACCGTACGGAACCCGTTCGCCTAAGCATGCGGTACTTCTTCCATCGCCATCTGCCGCCTTGCTCGCGAGTGCTGCTGATTGAGAGCGGGTCGCGGCATCTGATCGAGAATGTGATCCCATCGTTGTACCAAATGCTCGGCCGGGATATCGAAATCGACCTGGTGACCTGTTACGCAGGCGAACCCGCCGGATTTCACGGGCGCGTGTTCCGCGTCACGGAGTATGGCGGCGCGGCGGGGCGCAACCAGCTCCTTGCCGATCTCGCGCCCCGAGGCTACACCATCGCAGGAATCATCTGCGCGGCCGAGCCCATCATGACCAAGTGGAAGTGGTGGCTGGCCTGGCGCCTGCCCGCCAAGATTTTCGTCATCAACGAAAACGGCGATTACTTCTGGCTGGACCGCGGGCAGTGGCGCACCATCGTGCGTTTCATCTTGTATCGCGGCGGGTTGACGGGGTCGGTCGCCGTGCCCGCGCTGGTCCGACTGGTGCTGTTTCCGCTGACATTGGCCTACCTGCTCTTGTATGCTGGCACAGTGCACTTGAAACGAAAATTGCGAACCTTATGAAATCCATCTACATCGAACAACCGGGCGGGCTCGAAGCGCTGCGCTACGGCGACCAACCCACGCCCCAACCCAAAGCCGGCGAAGTGCTGGTGAAGCTGGCGGCTTCGGGTGTCAATTTCATCGACACCTACCACCGCAGCGGCTTGTACAAGCTGCCGCTGCCCGCAGTGCTGGGCTCGGAAGGCGCGGGCACGGTCGAGCGCTTGGGCGAAGGCGTCACGACATTCAAGGCCGGCGACAAGGTCGCGTACGCCATGGCGCGAGGCTCCTACGCCGAATACGCCGTCGTGCCCACAAGCCTGCTGGTGCGGGTTCCCGAAGGCGTCGAGCTCCGGCAAGCCGCGGCAATCATGCTGCAGGGCATGACGGCGCACTACCTTTCGCACTCCACATTTCCCCTTAAGCCCGGCCACACCGCGCTGATTCACGCAGCCGCCGGAGGCACGGGACGCTTGCTGGTGCAGATGGCCACGATGCTGGGCGCACGCGTGATCGCCACCGCCGGAACCGAAGCCAAGGCCCAATTGGCGCGTTCGGCCGGCGCCACCGACGTGATCCTGTACGATCGCGAGGACTGGGTGGCCGAGGTGAAGAAGCTCACCGGCGGCAAAGGCGTCGATGTGGTCTACGATTCGGTCGGCCAGGCGACGTTCTTAAAAGGACTCGATTGCCTGAAGGTGCGCGGCATGATGGTGTTCTTCGGACACTCCAGCGGCCCGGTGTTGCAACTCGATCCGCTGGTGCTGATGGCCAAGGGCTCGCTTTATCTGACGCGGCCGACATTGGGGTCCTACGTTGCGCGCGAGGAGATCGAGTGGCGCACGAAAGACTTGTTCGGCTGGATCGCGGCGGGCAAGCTGGATCTGCGCATCGACAAGGAGTATCCGCTGGCCGAAGCCGCCGCGGCGCACAAGTATCTGGAAGGCCGTCAGACTACGGGCAAGATCATTTTAAGGGTGTGATCATCTCGTTAGCGTGACGATGGCCTGCGCTTCGGCCGAGCGGCCCTCGCCGACCGCTCCTACGCCCTCGGCGGTTTTGAACTTGACCGACACGCGGTCCACCTCGATGGCGAGAGTTCGCGCCAGCGATTCGCGAATGGCCATGCGGTGATCCTTCAACTTGGGCCGCTCCAGAATCACCGTGGAATCGACGTTGACGATCTGGTAACCGGCGCCGCGCACCAGCAGCGCGGCATGCTCCAGGAAACAGGAGCTTTTGGCGCCCTTCCACTGCGGATCGGTATCGGGGAAGTGCATGCCGATATCGCCGAGCGCGGCCGCGCCGAGCAAAGCATCCGTAATCGCGTGTGACAAGACGTCCGCGTCGGAGTGGCCCAGCAAACCCCACGCGCCGGGGATGGTCACGCCGCCGATAATCAGTGGGAAGCCCCAGGCGAGCCGGTGCACGTCCCAGCCCAGGCCGCTACGGATTTCCACATTGGAACCCGCACGTGGGCTCACGATGCGCGCCCGGTGGTTTGCTCGGACAGGAACAGGCGGGCTAGGTCCATGTCGGTGGGTTTGGTGATCTTGATGTTGCGGTCGCTGCCCTGCACTACGCTGACCTCGACTTCGTCCAGGCGCTCGACCAGGCTGGCTTCGTCGGTGCCGGTAAAGCCGTCCTCGCGTGCGCGTTCGAAGGCGCGCTTGAGCAGGTCGAAGCGAAACACCTGAGGGGTCTGGGCCAGCACCAGATGCTCGCGCGAGAGCGTCGCGCGGATATGATTTTTGTGCACCTGTTTGACCGTGTCGACAGGAACGATGCCCACGATGGCCGCGCCCGCGCGGGCCGCTTCCGCGATCACCTTCTCGACTAGCGTCGGCTCAATGAACGGTCGCACGGCGTCGTGAACCGCCACCAGCTCGGTACCGGGCTGGAGCGTGGCCAGCGCGTTTTCGACCGATTGCTGGCGGGTTTCGCCGCCTTCGACCACGCGTACGGCGCGTCCGGGGTAATGCTGGTGGATCAGGCCGCGGGCCCAGTCCATATCTTCGGGGCGCGAGGCCACGACGATTTCGGAAACCGAAGGGCACTGCAGGAAGCGGCCGATGGTGTGAACCAGAATCGGCGCGCCCTCCAGCAGCATGAACTGCTTGCGGCTGGTCCCGGATTTTTCGCGGCCCATGCGCGTGCCCAGTCCCGCGGCTGGAAGAATGACGGAGACGTTCATGGTGAACTACGATTGTAAACCAGCCGGGCTCTGCCGCTGGTCAGCCTCATTGAAGCCCCTCGATCGTGAGGCGGTCAAGCTCTCCTTCAAAGTACTTGTCTAGGGCGTCCGTGAACACCTGAGGGTCCGGCGCGACGCACGCGAACAAACTCATCGAAGATTTGAATTTCAAATCGTCAGGGTACCCGAAAATTTGCTCGATCGACTGCCCCGAAATTGAGTTCACGAGCCGCGTGCATTCCAATAGTCGGGGTCCCAGCACGGGATGCCTCAAATAGGCTTCGGCTTCATCCCGAGAAGCGATTCCGAAGAATGCCGCGGTTTGGCTGTACCCCAAGCCTCGAAGCTGCGGAAAGATGAACCACATCCAATGGCTGTCTTTTCGCCCGCCCCGCAATTCCGCGCACACCTGCTCGTAGACAGGATTCTGGGCCTCGACAAAGCGCTCAAGACTATGAGGACCACTCATCACCATTTTGCTTACGTATTGAACTAGGAACCGACAGCACCCTACGGACGTGTTCCGATCAGCGCCAACGCCCGCCGGATCACAACGCGATCAACCTGCGCAGGGCTGGCGGCATCGCTCTTAAAGACAACGACAGTAACCCGCCTCAAGCGCTGTCCGCCTTGCCCATAATAAGCTGCCTCAGCGACTGCTAATAGAAGCCCCACCAGCGCGAGGGGCGTATCGATTCGGCCGTGACCAGCCCCAAGGATGGGCATTACAACATCATTCAGACGCGCGTCCGCCAAAATAGATACCAATTCTCGCATTCCATCAAACAAATATGAAATTCGCGCAGCGAGGCCTTGGCCCGCGCGCTGCGTTGTCGTGGAAATGAGGGCTACCGGGGACGACCGTCCTAGGAGCCTGTCCGAGTAAAGCGTCGCGAAGAGGTTGGAACTCGCGCATGTAAGTAGCACAAAATCTTCGCTGGGCAGTGACGGGACGCCGACTGCGGTCGATGTTGCCGGAGGAGCGCGCGGAGC